>Ga0070734_10005529_pt1 | contig 11086 bp, 8 predicted proteins | sample Coa_R1_8_FD_66444 | JGI IMG/M metagenome (GOLD analysis project Ga0070734, IMG submission 66444) | Surface soil microbial communities from Centralia Pennsylvania, which are recovering from an underground coalmine fire - Coalmine... | ecosystem: Environmental > Terrestrial > Soil > Unclassified ...
GAATAGAGCCGTTGTTGCCGCATCCGGCGCACATTGAAGTTCACGGTTCAGCAACAGGCACAGTTCCCGATAGACCTGTATTGCCGCCGGATAGTCGCCATGGGCAGCCAGCGCCTGCATCAGGCTGCGCTGGGCGCTCTCCCGCAAGGGATCTACCGCAACCACACGCTGCAGATAGCCGGCCGCTTTGCCCGGCGCGTCGCCTGTCAGCGCTTGCGCCGCCAGCGTCTCCAACGCCTGGATATAGGCCTGCTCGCGGGCTTGCCGCTCCAGAGAGATCCACTCCTCGGTACAGCCTTCCAATAATGCCCCCCGATAGAGGGCTATCGCCGCCTCGAGCGACGGCGGATCTCCGCGCCTCAGAGCCGCCTCGAAAGCGACCACGTCCGCTTCCGCACCTTCCAGATCCAGATGGAGGGTTTGTGCGGTGGGCGAGCTGAGGCGTGGAGCTTGCGACCCAAGGGTCTGGCGCAGGTCGGAGAGGGTCTCCCGCAGGAGCGCACGGCTGCGGTAGCTCTCCGGCCAGAGCGTACCGGCCAGCCAATCCCGCTCCACGACCCGCCCGTGTCGCAGGGTCAGCAGGGCCAGTAACCACTGCTCCTTGCGGGAGTGGCGTGGAGCGATAGCCTGACCTTCCACCAGGACATGGTAAGGACCCAGCAGAGAAATGCTCAGTGGGAATGGCTTAGAATGGGAATTGTTCGGCTTGATGGAAGTCTCCTCCTGATGCATGCATACACTCCCAATCCCTCGTTGCCCACACGTTACCTCCTATTTGACTGCACCTAACGGCCATTCTGTTCACGTTGAGCTACCGTTTTTCGTCCATGAGGCTGGTGAATTGGCAGAGCGCCATGAGCCGGCCTCTCCCCTCTCCCTGGACCGGAATGGCCTGGACTACACTTGGGCCTACAGTAGGTTGTGATACTACCGTATAGCCCCGCAAAAATAGGGGTATTCCATCGCATAGGTCCCATCCAATGAGGCAGACAAGCCTATCCAAGGAGATGAAAATGCGCGCTTCTGCTTATCGGTCCGGCCATCCCTCGATGGGCTTTACCCTCATCGAACTCCTTGTTATTATCGCCATGATCGCGATACTTGCCGGTATCCTCTTCCCGGTCTTCTCCCAGGCACGCGCCCAGGCGCGTAAGGTGACCTGCCTCTCCCATCAGAAGCAGGTCGCTCTCTCCCTCCTGATGTACTGTCAGGACTATGACGAAACCCTGCCTCCCTGGGCCAATGGAAAACTCAATGCCGTGACCCTTACCAGAAGCTGCACTATCGGTTCCTGGCAGGAGATCTCCTACTGGACGCAACTGGTGCTTCCCTACGGGAAGCACTGGCAGGTTTTTACTTGCCCGGAGAACGGCCATGCCAGAGATAGCGACTATCTGCAAATGCTGGGCTACCCGGCTCACACGACCGGTTTGTTGTTAGAACATTGCCGTGCCTGTTTTCCCGACTTCGGTTACAACCAACACTATCTGTCTCCCTTGAAGGCCAATTCGATCTTCACCGGCACGCCGCTCGCCGCGATTGAGCGGCCGTCCCACACCCTTCTCGGGACGGACAGCTCCGGATCCCTCCCCTACTCCAATACAGAGGTCGGCCAGAACTACGTGGATGCGCCGACCGTCTCCCGGTGGACAATGACAGGGAGCAGTCTCTGGTATGGAAATGTGGCTCCACGCCATCACCACCATGCCAATGTCGCCTTTGCCGATGGGCACGCCAAGTCCTTGACCCTCTCGGCTCTGACGCAAGGCAGCGATCCGGTAAACTCCCTTATCACCGACCCGGATGCTTACCTGTGGGATCTGCGATAGCACGAACGATGAGATGGCAAAGGCCCGGCGGAAAACAATCCGCCGGGCCGATTTAGGGAGGGCATTGAGGCGATCAGGTGAGGTTGGGCAGGGGGCCGTCGCCGCAGTAGTCGGGGTTGCCGAACTTGGCGATGGGGTGCCCTACACCGTGCGCCAGCGCAAGCAGCAGGCGATTGTGCGCCAGACGCGGATACTTGAGCGAGCGCCCCATGCGGAAGTCCAGCCCATTGCCGACCAGCACAAACGGGATATTGTCCAGCGTGTGGGTGTTGCCCTGGCCCAGTTCGTTGGTCCAGACGAGGAGTGTATTGTCGAGCAGGGTGCCGGTTCCGCCCGGTTCGGGAGTTTCGGAGAGACGCTTGGCGAGGTAGGCCAACTGCTCGCAGTACCACTTGTTGATGCGCGTCAGCTTGTCCTGGGCGTCGGCGTCGTTGTCGGGCTTGTGGGACAGGTCGTGCTGCCCCTCCTTGATCCCCAGCCAGCTAAACCGCGCCTCGCCCACCGAATTGGTGTACTGGAGGGTGGCGACACGGGCGAAGTCGGCGGCGAAGCTGTTCACCAGCAGGTCTATCTGGAGTTTGCTGAGGGTCGGGAGGTTGTCGTTGTCCTCCTTTACACCCGGCTCCAGCGTGGGGACCGCGTGCCCCGCGCCCTGCTGCCCGGCGGTGCGCAGCTCCTGCTCCATCTCTCGCACCAGCGTCGTATGCTCCTCCAGCAGTTGCCGGTCCTGCGCGCTCACCCGCGACCGCACTTTGTTCAGGTCCGCCGCCACGTCGTCCAGTACGCTCTTCAGCATCTCCTGGTCCTTGATGCGGCCATACAGCTTCGCGAACATCTGGTAGGGATCGGAGATGGGCGCCAGCGGCTTGTTCGGCCCGGCGTAAGACATACGGGTCCAGGTGTCGGCGTGATCGGGCACCAGGACGCCGAACTCCAGCGAGCCGAAGCGGGTGCGGGTCGCCGGGTCGCTCTGCAGGAAGTTCTTGACTTCCTGGTCGATGGAGATGCCGCTGGACCAGCCCGCCGGGGTGTCCGACCCGCCCTGCACGTTGCCCGGAAAGAGTTCGGCCCCGGTGAGCAGGCAGCCGATCCCCCGCATGTGCGCGTCGCCATCGCCCCGAACCCGGTCGCAGACGCCATGCAGCGTCAGCACCCGGTTTTTGAACGGCTCCAGCGGCTTCAGGCTCTCCTTGAGCGTAAAGGTCTCTCCCTCCTCGTCCGGCCAGAAGGTGGGCGGAATGACGCCATCCGGGCTGAACATAATGACCAGCCGCTGCTTGCGCTTCCCCGCCGTGGGCGCGGCCAGGCAGGGCAGGTTATTGAGAAACGGCAGGGCCGCCGCGCTGATCCCCAGCGTGCGGAGAAACTCGCGGCGGGTGTTGGGATGGCTCATGATGACTTTCCTTTAGAATGCGCATTCGCATGGGCATGCTTTACGGCAGCGGGGGCGGGCGATGGCGGACTGGCGTTATTATACCGCGTCAGCGCCGTCTCCGCCATGATCTCGACCATCAGTTCCCGGATATTGTAGGCATGCCCGGCAAAGGCGTGCTCCAGGTCGGGCAGCGCCTTCGGACCATACGCCTGCGCGGGCTGTTTGACCAGCGCGTGGAACAGCTTCTCCACAAAGGCGGCGTGCGCCTCGTCGCTCCCCGCCACATAGCGGGCGAGGTCCGTGGCTCCAGAGAACTTGACCAGCGGCCCGGTTCCCGGCTGATAGCTCCCGGTGGCGTCTATGGGCTGGCCGTTCTCATGGTCGCGCAGCCGCCCGATGGCATCGAAGCGCTCCAGCGTATACCCCAGCGGGTTGATCTTGCCGTGGCACGCGTTGCAGAACTCCGGCTTGGTCTGCAGGGCCACCCGCTGGCGGGTCGTCAGGTTCGGGTGCAGATCGGCGGGCAACGGCGCAAAGGCGGCGGGCGGCGGCTTCAGCGTCCGCCCCAGCACATTTCGCATAATCAGGACCCCGCGATGGATGGGCGAACTGGTATCCAGATACGCAAAACTCGCCAGCAGGTAGGGATGCGTTAAGATCCCAGCTCGCTCGCCCGTATCCAGCGCCACCGGCTGGAACGGCGCGTCGGGCGGGAGGTTCACGCCATAGAGTTTCGCCAGCCTGCCGTTGAGATAGAGCTTATCGGTGAGCATCAGCTCCCGATAGTCCGCCCTCTCACCCCACGCCACGTTCTCTAACGACAGCTCCAATGATGTGCGCAGGTCCGACGCGACCGCCGCATCGAAATCCGGGTAGCGCCTGGCATCCTTGACCAGCGCAGGAACCTGGTCCACCCGCAGCCACTGCAGGAAGAACTCACGCAGCTTGGACCAGGCGCGCGGGTCGGCGACCATCCGCTCCGCCTGATGCATCACCTGCTCGCGGGTGCTCAGCTCTCCTTTCGCCGCCGCGCTGAGCAGCTCCGCATCGGGCTGCGAATCCCATAGCCCAAACGAGAGCCGTGCGGCCACGGCATACGCATCCGTCGGGCCGGCGTCCATCTGCTGATAGAGAAAACGGGGCGACAGCAGCGACAGGACCACCACGCGCTTGACAGCCGCCTCGGGATCGCGCACTTCCTGAAATGGACGCGTCACATAGAGCTGTGTGGCCTCCGGTGCGAGCGGCTGCCGGAAGGCCCGCTCTACCCATTGTCGGCAGAACGCCTGCAGCCGCACAGGCCGGTCGGCGGCATCCTCCGGGACCCCGGACAACTCGCGCAGGTGCGTGGTCACATAGTCGGCGGTCTCCAGCGCGGCGTTGGTCGTCGCCTCATCCCAGTCCTTCGAGACCGAGGTCCCCCGCTCGTACCCGGTGCTGCGGTCGTCCGGCGGGAAGGGTGTGGCGGCCACAAAGGTCTCCGGGAACGCCTCCGGGAACAGGCAGCGCTGCGGGATCACCTCCGCCGCCTGCTTGGGGCGCTGCCAGGCCAGCGCGATGGAGGCCGGCGCCACGGGCCGGTTCTTCAGTTTGTCGGTGTCGTCTACGCCCTGCGTGGACTTGGTGAACTCCAGCCGCAGCGGATAGATGCGGCCTCCCAGCAGGAAGATGCTGCCGCGATACTCCGTATCCTTGCCCGATTTCACCCAGGCATCGATCAGCGGATAGCGCTCATCGTTCACCCAGAGCCGCGCGCCGTGCTCCGTGCGGACGATGAAGTCGTACTCCCCGGTGTCCGGCGCCAGCACGCCGCCCTCCCAGCGGATGGTGTACAGGTGCGGATTGAACTTGTCTCCGCCAGGAGTGCCGGTCCCGAAGTCGAAGTGTACCTCCGGGTCCAGCCGGTCCAGCGCCAGGTCCTCGTTCCGGAACTCCCGCGCCTTGAAGTAGGTCCCATGCAGCCCACGGCGCGCATCCAGGCTGGTTGTCGGGCGGAAGCTGCCCACCAGATCGGTAACGGTGTTGCGGAACTGGCGCACGGTCAGGCGGGAGAGCGCGACGCGGGGCGGGCGGATGCGCGCCTGCGCCAGGGGGGAGTAGAAGGCATCGTAAATATAGGCGGCGACCTTTTTGGCGTCCTCGCCCTGGCACTTACGAGGGCCGGGCGGCATGGACTGCCCGATGTACTGCGTCAGCTCCCCGACCGAGCGCGTGCCCGTCAGCGGCTGATGGTGTATCTGGGTCCCTTCGCCCTTGAGGCCATGGCAGGAGGCGCACCGGGCGCGAAAGACCGCCTCGCCGGTGAGCAGCTTGTTTGCCGGCGGCTTCGCCTGCGCGCCGAGCATCCCGGCGAGGGCCACGCACAGGATCAGGCCTGCCGCCAGCGGGAACGCAAGAGATTTGTAAGATTTCCGTACCATAGCTCTTTTGACAATCTTGGAGCAGGGATGTGACTGAATTCTGAGGTTCAATCCGTCTTGCTGTCCGCCTTCTGATAACGGAGGAGGGACGGCCAGATGATGGCGGCCAGCGCCACCACGACCAGCGTGCCGAAGCCGCCGCTGACCACAGAGAAAACCGTGTTCGTCCAGTACGCGACCACGCCGGACTCGAAGCCCCCGATCTCATTGGAAGAACTGATAAAGACGCTGTTCACCGCATTGACCCGACCGCGCATCGCGTTGGGGGTGAGGGTCTGTACCAGCGTCTGCCGTATTACGACGCTGATCATGTCCAGCGCGCCCAGCAGAGCGAGCGACGCCAGCGAGAGCGGCACGGAGCGAGACCATCCGAACACGATGGTGGCGACGCCGAAGCCGGCCACCGCCCAGAGCATGGTCCGTCCGGGAAAGCGAAATCCGGGCAGATGCGCCAATGAGAGCGCCGTCACCAGCGCCCCGGCGGAGGGCGCGGCCCGCAGCCAGCCCAGCCCGACCGGCCCTACGCGCAGAATGTCGCTGGCGTAGATCGGCAGCAGGGTGGTCGCCCCGCCCAGCAGCACGGCGAACAGGTCCAGGGTGATGGTGGCGAGGATAATGTGGGTGTGCCGGATATACTCGATGCCTCCGACCAGCGTCTTCCAGGTCGCGCCCTCACTGGTGGCTTTGATGTGAATCGGATCCGAGATCTGGAGCAGCAGGAGGATGCTGGCGACGCCGCAGGCGGCGGTGATGAGATAGACGGAGGCCGCATGGTGGCTCCATGCCAGTAGCCACCCGCCCAGCGCCGCCCCGGACATGACGGCGATACGCCGGATGCTGGTGTCCCATGAGATGGCGTTGCTCAAAAGGCCCGTCGACACGATCTGCGGCAGCAGTGCGCCACGAGCCGGATTGCCAAACGCGCGGGCCGTCGCCGTGCCGAAGAGGCAGAGATAGAAGAGCGGGATCGCGGCGTGCGAGGTAGAGATGGCTGCCAGCGCCAGGGTGCAGAGGCAGACTGCCGCCTGGGCCAACACCGCGATGCGCTTGCGCGAATAGGTATCGGCGATGTGCCCGGCGTGGAGGGCGAACAGAAAGATGGGCAGCGCCTGGATCAAGCCCACCCAGCCCAGCGTCATCGCCTTGCCGGTTCGCTGATACAACTCCCACCCAACGACCACGCTCTGCATGGAGTCGCCCAGGCCGGAGATATTCCGGCCGATGACGAAATGGCGATACTCCGGCAGGCGTAACGCAGCGTATGGGTCGTGCGATGTGGAGGCAATTTCTGCCAATCGGCGGCTCTTCCTAAATCTACCAATATTGTATTAGTGGATCTGCGTGCTACAAGAAGCGAACAAAAGCGGGAACCGAGATCCCAATTTATTGGACCATTATCCTGATAAGTTCTACCAGAATATACCTCACTCTTCCCCAACTCCGCTTGCTACCCATCACTAGTCTGCTGTTTTCTCGTATAAGGCAGACAGAATGGCAAATACTACGAAATTCGCCATGCTCCTGCTCTCAAATGCAAGATGCAAGTAGGTAGTAGCAAAAGCACCGACATCCGGGGCCTTCGCACCCAGCGGATAGCCCACACGCCCGGCCATATTGCCGTACAGCATGAGCAGCTCAGACAGAGGGATCGGAGGGATCATCGGAACCCTCTTTCTGATCCGAGGAGGTCTTCTTAAATCCGTTGGTAAATTTGCCGAAGAGGAAGCCGCACAACGTGGCAATCGTCGTGGCAAACAACTCCGCCTTCGTCGTGGGGGCAAAGTAGTACATTACGATGCACAGCAGGAGCAGGCCGGTCGCGATAACGATCATCACCAGATGCAGATCCGGCAACGGATGAGGAGAGGAAGGTTTCATAGAGGTACTTTCTAGGGGTCAGGGAACGGAGATCTGCACGTTATTGCCCACTACGCTCACCGTGCAGCCGCCCCCGCTGATGATGTTAATGGCGCCGGTCAGCCCGTTCAGGGAGGCCGGGACCGTGATCGCGCCACTGGAGCCGTTCACCGTGGTCACCAGTCCTATCGTCGGATGCACATGGTCCTCTCGCGCCAGCTTCGCCGAGGATCCCACTGCAGCCGTCCCAAGAGCCGCCGGGGTCGCGGTCGCAAACGGCACGGCCAGGGTCAGCGCCTGGTTGCTCTGCGCCAGGGTGAGCGCCCCGGAGGCCGCAACAAGAAGGGTCCCGCTCATCGGCGTGCCCGACCCCGGCGTGATCGAGGAGACACCCGTAGGGGCGTTAGAGGGCGCAGCAAGCGGCGCCCCTACAGCCGCGCCCTGTGCCCCTACAGCCTTGCTCACCTGGGACGAGGAGCCGCCCTGCGGCGTCAACGCCGCCACCTGCGCCTCCAGGGCCGCCAGGCGGCGAAGCAGGTCGTCCAGTTCGTAATCGTGCAGCCGGTCGCCCGTCGTCTGCAGGAACTGAGGCATGGTCTATGCGCCCTCCCCGCTCACCATCTCGCGCTCCCACAGGCAGCGGCGAACCTGTACGCCATTGGCTGCCGTCAATCCCAGCCGCCACTTGTAGGCCGTCAGGTCCGGCGCGAACGGCAACTGGTGCTCCCCGCTCGACCAGGTCTTGGAGCGTGAGGGTGCGGTGGTGTCGTCCTTATAGATACTGGCCGTCGGCGCGCCCGTCGTGTCCAGATAGATCGAGCGCACGCGCGTCTTCATCTCCCCGGCTCCGAACCCCATCACATACACCGTCTTGAGGCTGAAGCCGCTGGAGTAGGTCCACACCGGAATAGCCGCGCCCGCATCCGAGGTCGCCCGGTTGGCATCCGTCGGAGAGACGCCCGGCTGCCACCGAAACAGGTTCCCCGTGCTGCTCTGGAACCACATCTGCTGGTAGGTCCCCGTCGGATCACGCCAGTCATCGCCATGTGCGAGGGTGTCGTTCAGGGTGTGCTGGGTCCACGTTCCCGTCACAAAGTCGTGGCGCAGCATAAACGTCCCCCGTACCGCGTAGAGCTTACGATCTTGGTACAGCACCACCACCGTGCTATCCGGCGCAAAGGTCGCCCGGTAGAGCCGGCGAATGGACTGCGTCAGCTCCTCCACAGCCGCCCGGTTCTGTGCCATGTAGATGCCGTCGTGCGCCGCCCAGAAGAGCGCGCTCTCGGCCCAGCAGGCCGCCCGCCGCCCGATCACCCCCCGCTCGAACACCTTGAACGGCGGGCTGTTGGGGTCCAGGCTGGTCATCACGTACATCGCCTCATTCGTCCCGATGTACGCCGCCCGGTCGCCGTTGCCCAGCCACAGCACCTGCTCCGCCGCCGTCGGCGCGATGTCGAAGGCCCAGCCATCCGAAGCGATGATGGGTATGGCGGGAAACTGCGGGAACGGGTCGCCCGCCGAGCCAAATAGGCTGGGCTGGGAGTTGGGCGCCACATAACTGCTGATGTACACCCGGTTCGGGTTGGAGGGGTCACCCCCGCAGACGATGCGGCCATTCACCGCGGCCATCGCCGTGCAGGGCGGCGGCGTCCCGCCCGCCTTGTAGAGTTGGTGTGAGAGGGTCGCGTCGCCCGTATCGTCGATAATCGAATAGGTGGTTGTGCCCGGCGTCACCGGCGTCTGCGCCTTCACCAATCGCAGCCCGTTGCTGCCCTGCCGCCACAGGCGCACCGTATCGTACGTGCCCGCAGGGCAGCTTCCCGAAAACGTCTTTACCGGGGCGAACTCGCTGCTCTCCGGCTTCGTCAGGCCGCCCATGTCGTTAAACAGAAACCCGCCGTTGCCCATCGTGTCCGGGTTGGTGGACTTCAGGCCCAGGTCCTGCAGCGCGTTGTAGTACCACCGCGCCGCCTCGAACTGCGGGAAGATAATCGCCGACGTGTCGCCGTACTGCACCGTCGTCACCGGCGATAGGACGCTCTCGACCCCGGTGCTGCTATTGTAGTACGTCACATAGTAGTCGCTCGGCCCCGGCTGAGGAGCCGAAGGGACCGGCATGAAGGCGCAGACCGAAAACGGGTCCGTGGTCGGCCCTAACAGCGTGAAGCGCATCCGCCGCGCTGCCTGCCGCGTCGCCGTCGTTAAGCCCTGCAGCGAGGCGTAGAGGCACGAAGCCGAGGCCGCACTGTCCTGGGTCTGCATCACCGCCAACTGCTCAAAGCTGCCCGACGCCGTCGCCAACTCGATCCGAAACGCGCTCCCCCCGCCGTTGGTACTCTCCGGTGAGGCCGCGATAAAGAGCCAGTTGGTCGCGCTCCAGTCGTAATTGGTCCCGAAGTCGTAGATGACCGTCCCGCCTGTCGTGCCGCTGATATTACGCCAGTTCGTAATGCCGGACGCCGCCTCTACCGCGCCCCCCGCGACCGTCGGCGCAGCCAGGCTGCCGAACGTCGTCAGCGTCAGGCTTCCGCTCGAAACCGACGGCGCTGCCGGCTGCGCGATGGCCGTCACGCTCTCCAGGGCGAAGGAGGCGTTCACCCGCCTCCAGATCGCCGCGCTCTCATCCGAAGCCAGATAGAGATACTGCCCCAACTGCGCCCCGCTCACCTTCGCCGCCGCGCCGAAGGGATTGCCCAGATCCGCGCCCGCACCGTCGATGGCCGTCTCGCCGCTGGGGTCCACTACCGACCAGATGTGGCCGCCCTGCACCGCAACGCTTCGGGCGGCACTCGGCCCAGGCCGGAAGCGCCACAACCCCTGCGCCGCCCCGCTCCCGATACTCCCGCCGGAGACCGATCGATACCCATTGCGCCCCCGGATACTCCCGTCATCCACGTAGCAGTTGGTCGCATCCAGCGCCGCCTCCAGCGGGACCAACTCATCCGCCTCCAGCGCCCGCAACCCACCAAATGGAACCGGTTCTAATGGCATCTCAACCCCCAGAGGCAGGCAGTAGAGGGTAGGCAGTAGGCAGTAGGAAAAACCCATTCTCTACTGCCTACTCCCTACTGCCTACTGCCTGCTTTTCACATTCCCATCCCGATAAACAGCGCCTGCGTTGTAAAGGAGAGCCTCCCCGACGCCTCCCCGCTCGCCGTCCACACCTGCAGTTTGTTGGCCGCCCAACTAAACCGATAGGGCAGCGCGTCCTGCACATTCCCGAACAACACCCCCTCCAGCCCCAGCATCGCGCCCGTCAGGTCCAATCCGCCCGCCGGATAACCGCCCGTAAAGTCCAGCCGGACCAGCTTCGACGCCTGCCGGTTGAGGGGGTTCGGGTGGATCACCGTCACCGTCGGCGCGGTGACCGGCGCTGCCGACCCCACCACCGAGACGTTGAAGTTCCCCACTCCCGCCAGAACGACAACATACGTCCCCGCCGTCGGGAACAGAATGCGCCACCACCCTGCCGCCGCCTCGCGCTGCGATAGGTAGACCGGAACGCCGTTCGGCTCCCAGCCCAGATCGATCAGCCGCCGCGTACCCACGCTCACCGTATGGCCGTGGTAACGCGTCGTATAGGAGTTCTCCAGCGAAGCGCCGCC
>Ga0070734_10005530_pt1 | contig 11084 bp, 8 predicted proteins | sample Coa_R1_8_FD_66444 | JGI IMG/M metagenome (GOLD analysis project Ga0070734, IMG submission 66444) | Surface soil microbial communities from Centralia Pennsylvania, which are recovering from an underground coalmine fire - Coalmine... | ecosystem: Environmental > Terrestrial > Soil > Unclassified ...
CGATGCGGGTCTTCCAGAAGCGAATGCTTTCCGGGAGTCCGTCGCGGTCTCGTGGGCCGGGGAGCAGCTCCAAAAAAAAATCCGCATCGTTGGCATCAAACGACCGCAAGCCCTTGGGCACAATGGTGGCGGAGAGTGTACGAATTGGGCATGCGGGTGCAGATTTGGGCCGGCCACATTCCTTCGGTTGGGCACTCTCACGCCAGGCCGCGAATTCGGATTCGGTCGATCCCGCGTCGAGGAAACAACGTATGTCATTGGCCAACTCCTCAGCAGTCGGATAGCGTTCGGAGGCGCGCTTGGAGAGGGCCTTGAGACAGATTCGTTCCAACTCCTTCGGGATTTGATCGTCCAGTTGTCGGGGGGGCCGAGCCTCAAGGGTAATGATCTGCTCCAGGATTTCCTCCACGGTGGCTCCCTGGAAGGGACGCCGTCCGGTGAGCATCTGGTAGAACAGGACGCCCAGGCTAAAGATGTCCGAACGGCAATCCACGCGATGCCCTTCGCCGCGGGCTTGTTCCGGCGACATATAGGACGGCGTCCCGGCAAAGGCTCTCGCTGCGTCCAAGTCCTGTTCTTGCAGCGCCAGGCCGAAATCGGCCACGAACGCCTTTCCAGCCGTATCGATCAAGATATTGCTTGGTTTGATGTCCCTATGGACGAGGCCTCGTCGGTGGGCATAGTGAAGCGCCTCAGCAAGCGTTGCCACAAGAGTTGCCGCCTCGGCGGAGGAAACGCGACTCTGCCGGAGCCGTTTGCCCAGGTCGCTCCCTTCAATGAATTTGGAAACGATGAAGCACAGACCATCGGAAGTCCGGCCGACGTCATAAATCGGAACGATGTGTGCATGATCGAGATCGGCCAAAATGCGCGCCTCGGCCAGGTAAGCTTCCAGCGCCTCGGGCTGTGTGGCACGGGTGTAGTGCGGCACCTTGATCGCCACAAGACGGCGCAAATCCTCGTCGTATCCCTGGTAGACAACGCCGAAACTCCCTTTTCCGAGTCTCCCTACGATGCGATAGCGGCCCAAGCACGCCGGCGGTTCCGCGTCCTCGATTCGAAGCGGCTCTTGAGTGCTGGGATCTACTGCACTTGCGTCATAGGCCCGCCCAGGTCGCGCGTTGTCTTCCGCCTGGGCATCCCGAAAAATGCTCTCCAAGAGGTCCAAATAGTGGGGAAAGCGCGGGCGGTATTCCTCCAGGCAAGGCGATTCTCCGTTGCGGCGGCGATAGGCCAGCTCGAGGCACATTAATTCTTTCAGGAGAGCCGTGCGTTCCGGCTCCAGGGCATCCGCCAGAAAGTCTTCGACCCGCGGCCGTTCCTTTCCCTTCCACGCCTGTTCGAAGCTGTTACAAATCCGGTTGATCCGCCGCTCGATTGACAAGGGCAAGACTTCCCCGCTGCTTGGCCAAGGCTCGTTCACGACGGGAGTTCCTCTTCAGACGAACGGTCCAGTGCAGGGAATTCGTTTTCATTTGGCATCGGTTCGCGGAACCGCGCCGGGAACACAACCGCGCGGCTCTGCGAACCGACCCCAAACAGGCAGCATGAACCGGACCGTGTCGCGGCAGTCGGCATGCCTTTCCTCCGTTGCGCTCTACTTGGTGGCCAGCACGGCATCGAGAGGCGCCCCGGTAAGTTGGCTCTGAACCTTGGTGAAGCCGGCCTGCACGAGGAGCCGTTCGTATTCCTTCGCTGTGCGTTCCTTGCCCTCCGTGCATACCAGCATGTTCAGTGACTGCATTACCGCTCCCATTGGCCCCGTCTTGTCATCGGCCAGGAGCCTTTCCGCGATCAAGAGCGCCCCTCCTGCTGGCAACCGGTCGTAGATGCGTTGCAACAACCTTTGGATCTTTTCTTCGTCCCAGTCGTGAAGAATACGCCCCAAGGCGAACAGGTCTCCTTCGGGGAGCAGATCGACGAAGAAGTCTCCTTCTGCAACATGAACACGGTCGGCGACGGGAGAAGCGGCAATCATCTCACGGGCCAGGGGAACGGCGCCAGGCAAATCGAACACCACTGCGCGCAGACCAGGATATCGCTGGCAGGCAGCGACTGCCAAATGGCCGGTGGCACCGCCCAGGTCCACGAGCCGGCGAAAGCGACTCAGATCGAAAGCCACGACCACTTTGGGGGAACTGAGCATCCCAAACCCATGCATGCCCATCAAGAACTCTTTCTTTGCGTCTTCGCTCTTGAAAAAGTTATCGAAGATGGGGCCTTCCCAGTGAAATGTCTGCCGCCACCGGTTCGTTCCTTCTCGGATCGCGTCTTCGAGGTTCGCCCACAACTTCCACAAGAACGCATTGGAGTACTGAATGTAACCGGTTAGCTGCCGAGGGCTGCTGCGACACAGAAACGTCGCAGCAACGGGGGTATTCTTGTACTCCGTTCCCTCCTTGGTTAACAGGCCCAGGCCGACGCATCCATCCAGCAATTGTGCCAATGCACCTTGGTTGAGCTGAAACTTGTGGGCCAGGACTTCTGCAGATTCAGGACCACCGGCCAAACAGTCAAAGAGCCCCAGGGACACCGCAGCGAACATGGTTTTAGAGCGTCGGAACGCCTCGATGAGATCGAGGACCACCGCGGGGTCAGGGACGGAAGGATCGTGCTTCATTCGATGCTGGCCTTTCTATGACGCTCGGGCGATGGAATCATTTTATGGAAGAGGAATTGTTCGCGGCGACGAGTGGACGGTTTTGCCCATGCCCTTAGCATGGGAAGCCCTGGAAAGAGCAGGCAGCATTCGGGAAGCGGTCTCGATGGCCAGACAAGGCCCATGCGATTACGGGAACCAATCGAACTGTCAGATTGGCGTAAGCCCGATGGTGTCATCACGTTCTGCCAAATCATCCGCGCCTCCTTGTCCGGCGCACGGCTCCGGTTTGGGCCGTGGTACGAAACTTGCGACTCCGTGGCGAAAAACAAGGAGAAGCCCATGTTCGAAGTGCTTGTGACGTATCGGCCGGACTTCCGAGAAGAGGTTGTGGAGCGTTGCGCGGGGCTTGAAGACGCTCAAGCGGTTGCGCAGAGTCTGTCCAGGCAATACCCCGAACGCTTCGTCCGAGTCTGGATCCGGCGAGCTCAGCGGACCTCCTGCAATACCTGATTGGGCTCGAGCCCCGAAACCCAGGGCTCGCGTCTGCCTTTCTGCACCTTCGTGGCTGGTCGACGGCAACGCTCTTTCCGCATTTTCCAGCAATGCCCGAGAGTTGCTTGTTGCTTGGAATTCGTCTTTTCCTGTATCCAAGTAGAATTTCCAGGATATAATGAACGGCTGCCTATCCCTTCACGTATGGTCCGGACCGTACGTGGTGCTCGATCGTTGGGAGGACGCTTGCCCATGTCGCTCTGCTCATCGCCCACTGGGAAATGGCGGCCTCGACGATCGCTCTTCGGTTGTCCGCGGATCGAGGCACTGGAGGATCGAACGCTTCCGAGTTTCATTGCCGCGAGCAGCTTTGCCGTTGACTCCAGTCCTCAATCGGTGGCTGTGGGAGACTTCGACAGCGACGGCACCCAAGATCTTGCCGTCGCAAACGCCCTATCCGGCACAGTGACTATTCTGTTGGGCAAGGGGGATGGCAGCTTTCAGCTTGGCGGGAGCTACACCGCGGGCAATGGTCCAAGCAGCCTGGCGGTGGGAGATTTTAACGGCGACGGCAAGCTTGACCTGGCGGTCGCGAACTCCATTGACGGCACCGTCAGTATCTTGCAGGGCAATGGCGACGGGAGTTTCCAAGCCGTTCGAAACTACGTCGTCGGGATGATTCCTGACTCCCTTACTGTGGGCGATTTCAACGGCGACCATCAGCTTGACCTGGTTGTGGCCAATCAGCTTTCGAATACCGTAAGTGTCCTGCTCGGCGACGGGGACGGCACCTTTCAGACGGCCGAGAGTTATGCCGTTGGCTCGCTTCCCTCATCGGTAGCGGTGGGGGATTTCAACGGCGACGGAACCACGGACCTGGCCGTAGCCAATTATGGCGACAAAACGGTAAGTATCCTGCTGGGCAACGGCGACGGCAGCTTTCAAAGCGCCCAAAGCTATGGCGTTGGCTCCAATCCCTCGTGTGTAGCCGTGGGAGACTTTAACGGCGACGGCCAGCGTGATCTGGTCGCGACCAACTTCGGCTCAGGCACCGCCACCATCTTACGGGGCAACGGCGACGGCACTTTTCTGGCCGCTCAGAGTTATGGCATCGGCTCCGAGCCGATTTCGGTGGTAGTCGGCGACTTCAACGGTGATGGCAGGCCCGATCTCGCGGTGGTCAATTTTGGTTCTAACACCGCGGCCATTTTGCTCGCGCAGGAAGATGGTACGTTCCAAAGCGCGCAAAGCTATGCCGTGGGTTCCGATCCCTTCTCGTTAGCGGCCGGCGATTTTAATGGTGACGGAAGCCTGGATCTGGCAGTGGCCAATTCCGGGTCCAATACCATGAGTGTCATGCTCGGACGGAGCGATGGCACGTTCAAGGCCGCCCAGAGCTACCTCGCCGGCACGGGGAATCGATCGGTCGTGGCCGGAGTGTTCAGTGGTGACGGCAAACTCGGCCTGGCGGTGGCAAATTCGGTGACGAATAGCGTGAGTATCTTGCTCGGCAATGGCGACGGCACGTTCCAGGCCACCCAAACCTATGCCGTTGGTAGCAGCCCCATTGCCGTGGTTACCGCCGATTTCAATCACGATGGCAAGCTCGACCTGGCCGTAGCCAATTCTGTTTCCAACACGGTGAGCATCTTACTCGGCAATGGCGACGGCACCTTTCAGCCGGCCCAGAGTTATTCCGTTGGGCTGACTCCCAGTTCCCTGGCCGTTGCAGACTTCAACAACGATGGCGCTCTTGATCTTGTCACGGCCAATTCTGCTTCCGGAACGGTAAGCATTCTGCTGGGGCAAGGTGATGGGACCTTTGCAGCCGCTCAGAGTTTTGCCGCCGGCTCCTACCCATTCGCCGTGACGGTGGGGGACGTCAACGCTGACGGCCATGTGGATGTGGCGGTCACGGACCGGATCGCGGGCAGCGTGAACGTGTTGCTCGGTAACGGCGACGGCACCTTACAGGCTTACCAGAGTTACCCGGTAGGCCAGGGGCCTTGGTCGCTGGCTGCGGCCGACCTCAACAGCGACGGCGATCTGGACTTGGCGGTGGCCAACGAACAGGATGGGACAGTCAGTATTCTGTTGGGCCATGGCGATGGCACGTTCAGGCCGGCCGTCAACTACGCCGTCGGGATGCAGCCCTACGCTCTTTCCGTGGGCGACTTTAGCCACGACGGATCCGCCGACCTTGCGGTGGCCAATTTCCTTTCCGGTACGGTAAGCATCTTGATCGGCAACGGCGATGGGAGCTTCCAATTCCCCCAAAACTATGCGGTCGGCGTTCGGCCCGTATCCGTGGCCGTGGGAGACTTCAACGGCGATAGCTACATGGATCTGGTCGTAGCCAACAATGTCTCGCCCAATATGGGCACGGTGACTGTCCTGATGAATGCCGCGGACTGGGGCGGTCCCGTTCCCCCTCCCCTTGCCAACCGCGCACCGCAACAGCGCGCACCCCAAGCTACCGATCCTGAGCCCAGCCCCGGGCCGCAATGGATCCTGGAAGCCAATCGCGGACGACCCTACGGGCCGGATGCGATCTCGAGTCCGAGTCGCCACTCCATCGCTCGACAGGTTGGCGACGTCCTGTTCGAGCGTTGGGGCGACTCGGTCTTCGAGGTCCTGTTTGGCAAACTCGATTATCGTGGATGAGTTCGCTCGACAAGCCGGACGCACCAGCATAGGTCCATCGCTGGTGCGTCCGACTTGCAGGCTGCAAAGTGGTGCACTGTCATTCCGCTCGCTCGACGAGGGAACCGGATTAGCCAGGTGGAACCGCCGGTGCGGGAGCTGGGATGGGCGCCGGTTGCACATTCGCAGGAACTGGGGCCGGGACGGGCGCCGGTTGCACATAGACAGGAGCCGGGGCCGTCTGCAAATAGACGCGAGCCGGAGCCGGCTGCACATAGACCGGCGGCGGCGTCACGTAGACCGGGGCCGGAGCCACATACAAGCCGACATACGGCCGATAGTATGGGCGGTAATAGGGACGGTAGTAGACGCCATAGTACGGCACGCCGATTCCCACGCCGATCCGGACGCCTGCTTGGACCGAAGCCAGGGGCAGCGCCAGCAGAACCAAGGCGGCCAACACAAGTTTCTTCAACATGGCAATCCTCCTGCCACTGAAAGAGACGGACTTCCCCTTAGTGCATAAACTCTACGGTTCCGCTTGAGGAAGGTCAAGATGCCGTCGCTAAACCCTGATCTGGCCTTGTTCACGTAAGGTCGGGAATTCCGGCACGCTCGCTAAATCTCCTCCCTCAACCGGGTTTTGCATAATCGACCATGCCGCTGATATCGAGTACGACGGCCGGCTCGTCCCCGATGACCCAGGCATCGTGACCGGGAGGAAGCAGCGAGACATCCCCCGGACCAAATTCCATCTCAGTGCCATCCTCCATCACTACGTGCAATCGTCCCGACACATGGTATTGCAGATGCGGCGCTTGACAGCTCGAGGTCTTGACGACCGGTTTCACAGAAGTAGACCAGCGCCATCCCGGCTGGAACGTGCCTCGTCCAAACGTAACACCTCCCAAGGTAACCAACTCCAGCCAACCGAGCGGGAAATCCCGCTTCTCATCGGGGCGGGCGAGATTCTTCTTCTGCATCTGGGCCATGGGAAGCTCCTTTCACACGAGAATTATCCAAAACGCCACCAGGCTTAATGCGGCAGACCAAAAACGTAGTAAACCAGGCACAAGATTCCCAACGTAATTGAACCGGCGCTGAGCTCACGATACCGGCCGGCTGCGAGCTTGACGATGGGGTAAAGAAGCAGCCCCGCGGTCAATCCGTTGGCAATGTTGTAAGTGAACAACATCATGATGATCGTGGCAAATGCCGGCACCACCTCGGTCAAGTCGGTGAAGTCAATCCGTGCCGCCGCGCTGAGCATCAACATCCCCACCGCAATCAAGGCCGGGCCATAGGCGTACCGCATCTGCTGCAACGGCTCGACCAAGGGGAGCAAAAACAAAGCGGCGGCGAACAACACCGCGGTCGTTACAGCCGCCAAGCCCGTGCGTGCTCCGTCCTGAATCCCCGCGGCCGATTCGATATAGGCCCCGCTCGTGGATGTGCCAACCAGGGCACCAAACGTACAGGAGAGGGCATCGACCATCATCGGCCGCTCGATCTGGGGAAAATTGCCTTGCTTGTCGAGCATGTCTCCTGCGGCGCCTACGCCCACCAAAGTACCCAGCGTGTCCAGAAAACTCATGAGAAATAGGGTCAGTAGGACCGGCAGGAACGAGAGTCTCAGCACGCCCAGAATATCGAGTTGCAGGGCCACTTCAGCCAAACGGTATTTCCCCGTGAAGGGCAATGCGATCACTCCCTGCGGTGCCTGCCCGAGTCCCAATGCGTATCCCGCCAGGCCGGTCAGCACCATTCCGAGCAAAATAGCGCTGCGCAGCCGGCGGCAAATGAGCACCGCCATCAGGGCAAAACCGGCGATGGCCAGCAAGACGCGCCCATCGCGCAGGTCACCGATCTTCACGGGTACCGCGGGAGCGCCGGGAATCACAATTCCCGCCACGACCAGCCCGATGAACGCGAGAAACAGACCGATACCGACGGCAAAACTGTGCTTCATGCTTGACGAGATGGAGTTCACGAGCCAGGAGCGCAGGCCGAGCAACGTGATGAGCACGAATGCCAGGCCGCTGACAAAGACAGCGCCCAGACGCAATTGCCAGCCGATCCCCATGGTTGCCAATCCATAGGCGATGAATGCATTTTCGCCCATGTACGGCGCAACGGCGATCGGCCGATTGGCGTAGAAGCCCATGAGCAACGAACCGAAAACGGCGGTCAGAATCGTGGCTACAGTGCTCGGGCCTGCGGACATCCCGGCCGCCTGCAAGATCGCGGGATTGACCACGATGATGTAGGCCATGGTCACGAAGGTCGTCACGCCACCGAGGATTTCGGTGCGCACACAGGTGCCACGCTCCTGCAGCCGGAATAACCGGTCCAGCAGGAACCGCGCGGCCGGAGGCTCAGTCTTCATCAGGGTGTCGCCGTGCGGGTTTGGTAGCGCCGCGGCTTGGTCTGGTTACCGACCGTCACTGTATAGCTTTTGCTATCCGGAGCAACCGCAAGGTGAATGCTCGCACCCCGACATTTCTCGTCGGAATTGGCAATGAATTCGGGGTCGGTATTTTCCTGCGGTCCCGCCGTGACATTACGGTGCATTTGATAGATCCCCTGAATCTCGGGGAGGCGGCGGAGTGTGGCAATCACACTGGGATCCCCGCCCTTGCGGGGGCCGTTGTTGAACACCGCTACCCGCGGCTGCACGGTCTTGATCACCACCGGGTTATTGCTGATCGGCAAGCCGTGATGCGTCGATTGGTAGACATCGACGGGGCCGATCTTGTCCGACGGATGGACCAGTTTGTACTCGATATTCCAGGTGAGGTCTCCCAGGTCGAGGAAGCGAAAACTGCCGTAGCGAAGCAGAAAGCCGAGACTCCGCGCATTGTCGGACGGATCGTCGGCTTGCGGCCGGTGTTCCTGGGCAATGGGATTCGGCGGCGCGTTGGGCCGATCGGCAACGACCTCGCCGGAGCCGCACAGGCACATCAAACGGAGTTCCGGACCTCGCTCTGTTTGTTTGAGGGCAATCTCATCGCCGGGCTTGAGCGTCTGCGAATGGCCATGACAGGCCCGCTGGTACGCCTGGATCAGCAACGGAAAGTTCTTGGGATCTTCCGCCAGCCTCTGCGGGATGCCGTGATCATAAAAGTGGTGAATCGGCATCAACTGCGATAGCCTTTCGACCCCACCGTAATGATCGAGATGCCAGTGCGTGATGATCAAATGGTCGATGGCTTTCAGGCCAGCTTGGGTGGCAATCTGATGGATCCGTTCGGCATCGCGCGCCCCCGGGTTGCCACAGTCAATGAGCACCGATTCACGCAGCGGCGTGAGAAGGAGCGTAGCGGCTCCCCCTTCGGTATCGATGAAATAGATATCGAGACCGTTGACCGCTTCGGCGGCTTGGCCCCAGACCAGAGCGCATGCCCATACCAGGCACACAACGAGCAACAAACGGCGAGTCATGGCGATACCTCGCGGATCAACGGTTCACCGAATGTTACGATTATCCTGAAAGGACTGGGAGTCTGCAAGGGAGCAATCGATCGTTTGCCGGGAGTTGGTCGGCGCAGCATAATAAGCAGAATCTGCCGACGGGTGTCCGCTTGCAAGTGATCTGCCGGCCTCTCGAGAGGAACCAACCATGCATCGCTGGGAAAGTCTTGTCTGCATCATGGCGGCATTCGGGTTCTTGGTCCCATCTGGATTACGGGCCGCAACTCCGACGCCGGCCGATTTTCAACCCGATCCCCAGTCCGTTCAGCGCTACGGGCCGGCGTATCGCTATCCACACGCCGGCTGGATCGTTCTGCATATCGAAGGTGAACCGTACGAACGTGGCTACCAGCACGGCCGGCTGTTGGCTCCAGAAATCACGGCGTTCCTGCGTTGCTTCGCGACCATGCAGAGCCCGAAAGCACCGACGGAGGGCTGGAAGAATACGCGCTCCCTCGTCAACGCCCTGTTTGTCCGCCGCTATGAAAAGGAGTATCTCGAGGAGATGCGCGGCATTGCCGACGGTGCTTCGGCCGCCGGGGCGCGGTTTGACAATCGGCCCATCGACCTGGTCGACGTGGTCGGCCTGAACGTTTGGCCGGAAGTTGATACGCTCGATTCCGCCCTGGAGGCCCTTCCCACGGGCTTGGAAGGAACACGCTTTCCCCACAGTCAGCCGCGGACCATGCCGGCCCCGAAGCCGATGCGGTGCAGCGCCTTTGCGGCCACTGGGCCAGCCACAGCGGATGGAAAAATCGTTTTCGGCCATATCACGATGTTCGGGCTTTATCCTTCCACCTTGTACAACGTCTGGCTTGATGTGAAGCCAGCGAAGGGCCATCGGGTGCTGATGCAGAGCTATCCGGCCGGGATCCAGAGCGGGATGGATTATTACATGAACGACGCCGGGCTGCTGGTCGCGGAAACGACCATCGCCCAGACCCTCTTCGATATCAGGGGAATGAGCGTCGCTTCGCGCATTCGGCACGCCCTTCAGTATGCCGATAGCATCGACCAGGCTGTGGACATCCTCAAGGCTGGAAACAATGGCCTCTACACCAACGAATGGCTTCTGGCGGATATCAAGACGAATGAAATCGCCATGTTTGAGCTGGGCACCGCAAAAAGCAAGCTTTACCGAAGCAGCAAACACGAATGGTTCGGCGGCACGGAAGGTTTCTACTGGGGCTGCAACAACACCAAGGATCGACAGGTCCGTCTGGAAACGATTCCCGGGGTCCAGGGCAAGCCAGCCAACATGGTCTTCTGCCCTTCGGATCGGGACAAGACCTGGCTGCGGCTCTTCCACGAGTACCGGGGCAAGATTGACGTCCAGTTCGGCAAGCTTGCTTTCACCACCCCGCCACTGGCCGCATATCACTCGGTTGATGCGAAATTCACCACGACCGATTTAGCCAAGGATCTCAAGACCTGGGCATTATTTGGACCACCGCTGGGGAGGACCTGGCAGCCGAGCTCCGAGGAACTGAAACGGTTCCCCGAAATTCGGCCGCTCGTCAGCAATCCGTGGACCATCCTCGGTCCAGTGCAGCCAGACAAAGCGCTCGGCCCGGTGGCGGTCGACTTGACGGAACGGTTGGATTCGCCGGCACAGTCCGCGGCTCATCAGGAAGAGGATCGGCCCTTGGCCACGGTGCCTGCCTGGCACGGCACCCTGCTCCCCAAGACCGACGCGGATATCTGGTTGGCCACGGCATTTGCCCAGTACGAACGGATCGTCGCCGACGAGCACGCTCTCCAGGCCCGCCATGAAGCCGACGGCGAGACCAATGCTGGCCTCACCTCCCACGATCGGGAACGGCTGGCGGCCCAGCTTTTTGCGCACCGCAGCAATTACCTTGCCGGCGCTCGCACC
>Ga0070734_10005531_pt1 | contig 11077 bp, 8 predicted proteins | sample Coa_R1_8_FD_66444 | JGI IMG/M metagenome (GOLD analysis project Ga0070734, IMG submission 66444) | Surface soil microbial communities from Centralia Pennsylvania, which are recovering from an underground coalmine fire - Coalmine... | ecosystem: Environmental > Terrestrial > Soil > Unclassified ...
AGCCACGCCCCGAACCCGCGCCCTGATAGACCACGCCACACAGAGAGTGCGGATATCCGGGCGCCTTCATCCGATGGAACACAACTTCTGCAATCGCCTTCTCGCCCGCTTCACCCTCGCCGCGCGCTTCGTAATACATCGCTTCGGCAAGACACCGCTCTTCGGCCAGTATCTTCAGCATGGCCACCTGCTGCAGGAGCGGTGACACATCTACGGCATCGGCGTCAAAGGCCAATGACTCTGGATGTACAATTGTACTCACAGGGGCTACAACTTCCAGTTCCAGCGGCATGGGCGCGGGACCCGTGTAAGTCGGGAGTCTCGCTTTGCTCACATGCGGAACTAACGCGCTCGCGCATGCGCCGAACAGGAGGGCGAGGACAGCGGCGGTCAGTACACTCTGATCCGCGCGCCGGAAGCATTCGACGATCTTTGACAGCATTCGGGATGTCTCGCTCGGAGTGGCTTCGAACAAATTTCGATGTCGATTTCCGAAGGCGGTTCCCCTCCCCCGCCGTTAAAGCGATGCGTTCTTGCAGCCCCAATCGCGTTTCGTCAAATGAAAATTTGTTCCCTCCATGACAACGTGTCACCAAATCTCTGACATTCCCGTCATTTGCGCAGCATGAAACTCGAGGGAACCCTGCAAATCCGGGACAAACGCTGGCAAAATTGCGTTAACAGCGTGTCAGCAAGAGTTAGGATTCCAGCAACACAGCAGCTTGTGCAGCGGCGAGCCTCGCGACAGGAACTCTAAAGGGAGAACATGAAACATAATCGAGTCCAGTCTTGTGGCAAAAAAGGATCGAGTCCGGATCTCCGCCATGTTCCCCACAGATACCCAGCTTCAAATTTGCGCGCTTGGATCGTCCACGTTCCACCGCCACACGGATCAGTTCGCCGACGCCATCGGTATCGAGGCTGACAAACGGATCTCGGGCGATTATCCCCTTTGCCAGGTAATCGCCGAGGAATGTTCCCGCGTCGTCTCGGCTCATGCCAAGCGTCGTTTGTGTAAGGTCGTTCGTACCAAACGAAAAGAATTCGGCGACTCCTGCAATTTCATCTGCTCGCAGCGCCGCCCGGGGTAGTTCGATCATCGTGCCCATCGTGTATGTCGGCACGCCGCCACGCTCCTTCTCGACTTCTTTCGCAACGGCGGCAATTCTCGATTTAAGGAACGCAAGTTCACTCGCGAAAACCACCAGCGGAACCATAATCTCAAGCTCGACGGGTTTGTTGCCCTCACGCTCGGTTTCGACTGCAGCTTCAAAGATGGCACGCGCCTGCATTTCGTAGATTTCCGGAAAACTTATGCCGAGGCGGCATCCGCGATTCCCGAGCATGGGATTGACTTCCCGAAGCGCTAACGCTCGTTGCCGCAACTTGGCCGGTTCCACACCTGCCAAATGCGCAACCTGCGCGATTTCCTGATCATCCTGCGGCAAGAACTCGTGCAGCGGCGGATCGAGCAATCGAATGGTGACGGGCAGCCCCTGCATTGCAGCGAAAATCGCACGGAAATCGCTGCGCTGCATTGGCAGGAGTTCGGCGAGCGCGCGTTCTCGATCCTCGCGCGTGTCTGCGAGGATCATGCGGCGGACGGCAACTATTCTGTCGGCCTCGAAGAACATATGTTCGGTACGACACAAGCCAATTCCCTCCGCCCCGAACCGTCGCGCCGCTTTTGCATCGGCTGACGTGTCGGCGTTGCAGCGCACTTTCAATTTGCGCACCGCATCCGACCACTTCATAAGTGTACCGAAATCGCCGGTCATTTCTGGATGACGCATCGGGACCGCGCCTTCAAACACCTGTCCGCTCCCGCCGTCGATTGTAATTATGTCACCTCGTCCGTACGTACGTGAGCCGATGTTGAGCGTGCCCCTGGAGATATCGATCTTGAGCGCGCCGGCGCCGGAAACGCACGGGCGCCCCATCCCTCGTGCGACCACCGCGGCGTGGCTCGTCATTCCTCCACGCGCAGTCAGAATACCCTTCGCGGCGTGCATGCCCTGAATGTCTTCGGGACTGGTTTCCAGCCGGACCAGAATGACGGCGCGACCCTCGCCGGAAAGTTTTTCTGCCTCACCGGCTGTAAATACAATCTCACCCGTGGCAGCGCCCGGCGACGCGGCGAGACCCTTCGCAATGCAAGTGGCGGCTACTCTCGTATCAAGAGTGGGATGCAGAAGCTGGTCGAGCACAAGCGGATCCACTCGCAAAAGCGCAGTGCGCCGACCGATCAACCCCTCGCGTTCCATGTCGACGGCAATCTTGAGTGCCGCTTCGGCGGTGCGCTTGCCCGACCGCGTCTGCAACATGAAGAGATTGCCTTCCTGCACCGTGAACTCAATGTCCTGCATGTCGCGATAGTGGCGCTCGAGCGTTTCCGCGATGCCCTTCAACTCCGCGTAAGCATCTGGCATAAGCTCTTCCATCGACGGACGCCGACTACCACTTCGTTCGCGAACGCTCCGGGCAATGGTCTGCGGGGTGCGAATACCGGCGACGACGTCTTCGCCCTGCGCGTTGACCAGAAACTCGCCATAAAGGATTCGCTCGCCTGTGGACGGATCGCGCGTAAAAGCAACACCGGTCGCGCTCGTCTCGCCGCGGTTGCCGAATACCATCGCCTGTACGTTAACCGCAGTCCCCCAATCCTCAGGAATCTGGTGCAGCTTGCGATACGCTCTGGCGCGTTGGCTGTTCCAGGATTTGAAAACCGCACCAATCGCACCCCAAAGCTGTACATTCACGTCTTCGGGAAACGGCGACCCAAGCGCGCTGTTTACCGCGTCGTGATATTGCCTCACCACATGTCTGAGGTCAGCGGCGTCGAGATCGGTGTCAAGCTCGACCCCTTTGGTTTCTTTTTCCAGCTCCAGGATTTCCTCGAACCGTTCGTGCGGCAGCCCGAGCACCACGTTGGCGTACATATGAATGAAGCGCCGGTAGGAATCCCAGGCAAAGCGAGCATCTCCTGTAATCCGAGCCAGCGCCTCTACCGTCGCGGGATTGAGGCCAAGGTTGAGCACTGTATCCATCATTCCGGGCATTGAGACGCGTGCCCCGGAACGCACCGCAACGAGCAATGGACGGTCTCCGTCACCAAACTTTGCCCCAGCGATTTCGCTCATCCGGGCCAGGGCAGTTTCCACCGCAGGTTCCAGGTCCGGAGGGTAGGTCTCATCCTGCTTGAAAAACCAGGTGCAGGCTTCCGTTGTGATTGTGAAACCCGGCGGCACATTGAGCCCAAGATTGCTCATCTCGGCGAGATTGGCGCCCTTGCCACCAAGCAGGTTTTTCATGTCCGCACGGCCGTCCGCTTTTCCGCCCCCAAAGGAGTAGACCCACTGCGCCATCGCTCTAGCCTTCTATCCGCGAAAAATCGGCAACTGTGTGCAGCACGCGTCGCAAACCGGACAACAGCAATAACCGGTTTTCGCGCAGCTGCGCTTCGGGTGCATTGACCGTGACGCGATCGAAAAACCGGTCAACCGGATCACGGAGTCCGGCCATCACGCTCATCGCTTCAATGTAATGCTCGCGTGCGAGCTCTTCGGACATCCTTTTTTCCGCTGTTGCCATCGCATGGTACAGATCCATCTCTTCCGCCAGCTGCAGGTGGTGGGCATCGACGATGCCCTGGTAACTGCGACCATCGCGTTTCTCTTCGATGCGAAGGATGTTCGCGGCGCGGCGATACGCGATCAGCAGATTGGCGCCATCGGCGGTCTTTAGAGCAGCTTCGAGCGCTCTTACACGACCGACAAGGCGTACGAAATCATCGTCACCGGAAAGGGTGAACACCGCATCAATCAGGTCGTGCCGTATGCCTTCGCCGCGTAACGCGAATTTCAGCCGGTCTGCCAGAAATGCAAGCATCTCCGCAAGCGCCGCGCGATCCTGCTCTGGCACGGCCTTCAAACCGATACCGTTTTCCGCAAGATCAGCCGTCCCTCTAACAAGAACTACAGCAGAAAGCGGTACAAGCAGCGGCAAACGCAACTTGTTGTGCAGCACAATACGAAGAATTCCCAACCCCGCGCGCCGGAGCGCAAACGGATCACGTGAGCCACTGGGCTTCTCGCCCGCACACCATAGCGTAGCAAGGCTGTCGAATTTGTCCGCGAGCGACACCGCGATGGAGGTGGGTTCGGAAGGCACGCGGTCGTCCGGACCGGCCGGCTGATATTGCTCGCCAATCGCGTCCGCTACCGCTTCGTCCTCGCCATCGCGAAGCGCGAGGAGACGTCCGGCAATGCCCTGGAGTTCCGGAAATTCGCCGACGGTTCCGGTGACCAGATCAGCCTTGGCGAGCAACCCCGCGCGCCGCGCCCGCGCGGGGTCGCACTTCAGCATGGTCGCGATCAACGTGGCGAGCGACTCGATCCGCCGGGCCCGATCGAGCATCGTGCCGGCTTTGGCATGAAACAGGACCTGCTGGAGATCGGCCACGCGCGAGGCGAGCGACCTCGCGCAATCCTGCGACCAGAAGAACTTGGCGTCGGAGAGGCGCGCTCGCAGCACGCGCTCGTTCCCTGCGATGATTTCCTTCCCGCCGTCCTCTCCTTCCAGGTTTGCGACGACAACGAAGCGGTTTGTCAACGCTCCGGTCGAAACATTGCGCAGCGCAAAGAACTTTTGATGCACTCGCATCGAAGTCTGCAAAATCGGCGGCGGCAGCGTCATAAATTCTTCGTCGATCCGGCCGATCAGGGGCACTGGCCATTCTGCGAGTCCCGACACTTCATCGAGCAGTGCCTCGTCTTCGACGAGTTCCGCACCAATCGCGAACGCCTGTTGTCGCGATTCATGCAGAATCGTTTCTCTCCGATGCACCGAGTCGAGGACAACGCGCGTGCCGGCCAGTTTGTTCTCGTAGTCTTCGAAGCGCCGCACCGAGATCGGGCCCTGCGACAAAAAGCGGTGGCCAAACGTCGTGTTGCCGCTCTGCACCCCTGCAAAAAGGAAGGGAACAACGACCCCGTCGAACGTGCAGATGATGCTGCGCAACGGCCGCACCCAACGTACTGCCTCCGCTGTCCAGCGCATCGACTTGGGCCACGGCAACCGGGTAAAGGTTTCAGGTAGAATCTCGGCCAATACCTCTTCCGTACGCCGGCCAGCGCGGCGGATTACCGCGACATAGAAATCACCCTTGCCGTCCGACTGAATACTGCATTGGTCGAACGTCACGCCGGCCGAACGCAGAAAACCCTCGATCGCCTTATCCGGCGCTCCAACGCGCGGACCTTTTCGCTCTTCCGATATATCGGGCTGCTTCGCCGGCAAACCGCCGACAACCAGTGTCAGCCGCCGCGGTCCGGCAAACGCCCTCACCGATTCGAACAGCAATCCGCGATCGGATAGCGCATTCACGACAAGCCTCTCCAGATCCTTTGCCGCGCCGGACTGCATGCGCGACGGAATTTCCTCGGAGAGCAATTCGAGCAGAAGGTCGGGCATGTCAGGTGCGCTGGGGTTCGTAGGCGCCCTGCGGACTTGCAAGCCATGCGCCGCAGCACGTTTTGGCCAGCGCACGTACCCGCGCGATATAGGCGGCGCGCTCGGTCACGCTGATCACGCCGCGCGCGTCCAAAAGATTGAAACAATGACTTGCCTTGATGCACTGATCGTAAGCGGGAAGCGCAAGGCCTGCTTCCGCCAACGCGCCACATTCCTTTTCTGCGTCGTCAAAATGGCGAAACAGAATTGCGGTGTCCGCGCACTCGAAATCGAAGGCTGAGAATTCCCGCTCAGCCTGATAAAAGACCTCACCATAGCGGAAGCGTTCGTTAAATGCCAGGTCGTACACCGAGTCGACTCCCTGCACGTACATAGCCAACCGTTCAAGCCCATAGGTCAGTTCGGCGGAAACAGGATCGCAATCAAAACCGCCGACTTGCTGAAAATAGGTGAACTGCGTGATTTCCATGCCATCGCACCACACTTCCCACCCCAGCCCCCAAGCCGCCAGCGTTGGGCTTTCCCAATCGTCCTCAACGAAGCGGATATCGTGGCGAAGCGGATCGATGCCGATGGCACGGATGCTGTCGAGATACATATTCTGAACGCTTTCAGGGACTGGCTTCAGAATTACTTGAAATTGATAATAGTGCTGAAGGCGGTTGGGATTCTCGCCGTAACGCCCGTCTTTCGGCCGACGCGAAGGTTGCACATAGGCGGCGCGCCAAGGCCGCGGGCCAAGCGCCCGCAGTGCGGTCGCGGGATGAAAGGTGCCGGCGCCCATTTCCATGTCGTAGGGCTGCAGAATGACGCAGCCCTGCCCTGCCCAGAAGGTCTGCAGAGAAAGAATCAGGTCCTGAAATGTCTTCGCTGCCGGCACCGGCAAATCAATCTCTTCGCGGCGGCGCGAAGCTACAGACGCAGATTAGCAAGGGCAAGCGACGCGCCGCCGCGCAGAATGGCGTCGGCTTCTTGGGTGTAGCCGCCATCGCCCTGGTGAAGAATGAGACCGGCGAGAAAGCGTAACGGCGCGCGCGAGTTCCTATGGATCTGCATGATCGCCCGTTTGGCGGGTTCACCTCTTCTCGGCCAGAGCGGGAAGATCGAAAGCCCATGGCGCGGCGCGTCTTGAAGGGCGTCCACCAGCCTGTCGGCGCGCAAAATGAACGTGAGTGTCCCCCCTGGGGCAACGCGTGCCAATCCGGCCGCAATCCAATTACCGAGGCCATCACGATCCGAAAGCGCGCGAGCCCGATCCACATCCGGCGAAACCTCTCCCGCATTCGAGTGGAATGGCGGATTGCAGAACACATGGTCGAAACTTCTTCGCAAATGCCTTGGCAGCCGAAGCACGTCGGAATCTTCTACACGTACACGTTCTTCGAAGCGATTGGCCCGTACGTTTTCAGCTGCAAGGACAACAAGCCGCGGTTCAATTTCGACAGCGCTGATGCGGCAATCAGCAACGCGTGCGGCAAGACACAGGGATGCGACGCCTACACCACAACCCAGTTCCAGCAGACCGTCACCGGCTTTTGCCGGAACCGCGGCTGCCAGCATCACCGCATCGGTACCGGAACGAAATCCTTCGATCGGTTGACGCGCCACTATGCGGCCGCCCAGAAATCCGTCTTCGGTAAAGTCCATCAGGGCTTTGAGGCCACGTCTGGAAGCGCATCGGCGAGGACCTCCTTTGCGCGCACGTAATCCTCCTCTGAAACCATGAGCCGTCGTGGCAAAACGCCGAGACTCCCGTCCATGATGCTCATATGGGTGTCGAAGACCACAGCCTGAATTCCTGCGTCCGCCAACAGCGCCTCGGCAAAATTGAGCAACACCGGATCGTTGGTTTTCAGAACGTCGCGCATCGGACAGAAACCGTGCCCTACCATTGACGTACCGGTCTGCTTGACCGTGGCCGAGCCAGATTCCTAAATGGCGAACCGGCCATTGACCAGCGGTAAGGCGTGGACATGATTGTTGCTCAGGCACCCAAGGTGGCAGAAAAGACGGCCGCCAACCCCATCGATCGGCTCCACGGCCTGCTTGAAGATGACGTTGCGGCAGCCGACCGGCTAATCCACGAACGCATGGGAAGCAGCGCCACGCTTATCCCCGATCTTGCGCGTTATTTGGTTGACTCAGGCGGCAAGCGGCTCAGGCCCCTCCTCACCCTGGCCGCGGCCGCGGCCTGCGGTCACACCGGCGCTCAGCACATAAAGCTTGCCGCCGCAGTCGAGTTTATCCACACGGCGACACTGCTCCATGATGACGTGGTTGACGCAAGCTCGCTTCGCCGGGGCAAGATGTCTGCGAATATGGTGTGGGGCAACAAGCCCAGCATTCTCGTGGGCGATTTTCTGCTGAGCCGCGCCTTCCAGCTGATGGTCGAGACCGGCGATGTGGGCGTGCTCCACATACTTGCGAATGCTTCTGCCGTGATTGCCGAGGGCGAGGTGCTGCAGCTCAAATCGGCGAACAATCTGTCCACCACGGAAGACGACTATCTGATCATCGTCGGCGCGAAGACCGCGGCACTCTTTGCGGCTTCCGCCGAGTCCGGTGCGACGATTGCCGGTGCACCGGGTGAAACAGTGTCAGCATTCAAGTCCTTCGGCCACAATCTCGGTGTCGCCTTTCAGCTCGTCGACGATGCCCTCGATTATTCGGGCCGCCAGGCGTTGATGGGCAAATCCGTTGGTGATGACTTCCGCGAGGCTAAGGTGACGTTACCGGTCATCCTTGCGTACAAGCGTGCCGACGAGGATGCGAAGCGCTTCTGGCAGCGGACGATTCAGCTCGGGCAGCAGCGCGACGGAGATCTCCAGCGCGCCATCGACTACATTGAACACACCGGCGCGATTGCGGAGGCGCGCGACCAGGCATATCGCTACGTCCGCCAGGCTTGCCGCGCGCTACGGCCACTGCCGCCGGGTTCGCTCAAAGATGCGCTGATGTCCGTCGCCGAATTCTGCGTCGCTCGCGCTTATTGAGCGCCGACTGGGACACACACTTCTTTGGCGGAAAAAAGCGAAGCCCCCCATATGAGCCAGTCGGGATGCCGCGCCCTTAAGATCTCTAAGGGCGCCTTTGCTGCGCTGTGATTTGCAATCATTCCATAGCAGGTCGCCCCGCTTCCCGACATCCGGGCAAATGAAACGCCCGGTAATCGTCTGAGCTCGTCCAGAACCTCCGCGATTATCGGCGCGATTTCTATCGCCGGCTTCTCTAGATCGTTTCTTGTTGATTGAAGATATTCCACCAGTGAATCAAGTCTCGCAAAAGGCTCCTCAGGGCAGTTAAGGTTTAGCCCCGTGCGTTCTCTTAACGCGCCAAACACGGCCGCGGTTGAAACTGCTACAAGCGGGTTCACAAAAAGAAAATACATATCAGGCAGAGGGGGAACTCGCCGTACGCGCTCACCTCTGCCTTCCATCCAGGCCGAAGCACTATCCACGCATACAGGAACGTCGGCACCAATAGTCGATGCCAATTCGCGCAAGCGCTCCCTGCTCAGCTCGAGGTTCCATAAAGTCAGCAGACCTCGCATAACGGCCGCCGCATCGGCGGATCCTCCACCCAACCCCGCTGCAACGGGAATCCGCTTTTGCAGCAGTATACGAGCGCCATGCGCTTGGCCCGTGTGTCGAGCAACAACTCGGGCAGCACGGAGAACTAGATTATCCTCTCCACATGGGACTTGATCTCTTCGCGGCCCGCACAGAGTCAGCGAAAAGTTCTCTGCGGGCTCCAGCCAGATCGCATCCTCGAAACCCGCAAACGCTACCAGACTCTGGATTGGGTGGTATCCATCAGCTTGTTTGTTGCCAACGTGAAGACAGAGATTTATTTTCGACGGCGCAACTACAAATACCCGACTACCGGGCCGCTTCACTTCACATCGCCGGTTTGCAGTTTCTTCTCGATCTCCGCCTTTTGGCTCTGATCCGGATTGAAGGCCAGTGCATGGCTCCATTGAAACCGGGCATCCAGTTTCCGACCCACTTTCCAATAAGCATCACCGAGATGCTCGTTTACCGTCGCATCGCCGGGGACGAGCTGAATGGCGGCCTCCAAGGCGTTTACCGCATCGGCGTAACGACCAAGCCGGTAATAGGCCCAGCCGACGCTGTCGACTATATATCCGTCGAGCGGACTCAGTGATCGCGCTTTTTCCAGCATGGCGAGGGCCTGAGGCAAATTCCTCCCCTGATCAACCCAGCTGTAGCCCAGGTAATTCAATACCTGCGGCTGGTCCGGGCTTAGTTGCAGCGCATGCTTGAGATCAATCTCGGCCGCATCCCAATGATGGGAACGTTCTTCTGCTATAGCGCGCGCGTAGTAGAGCGGCCACGACGCTTTGCTGTCAGCGACGAGTAAGGCGACTGCTCGGTTATAAGCATCGGCCGCTTCAACGAATTTCGATTCATTTCTATACGCATCGCCAAGTGCGGTCCACACCGTGAGGTCCTTTGGCGCCTGCTCCGTCATATGCCTCAACTCGGCGATCGCCTCGTCGTCCTTGCCGAGCTTGGTTTCATCGAGAGCGATCTGTACCGCGGCGGCCGCGCGATAAATGGATTTATGGTCAAGCGATTTATAGGCCGCAATCGCGTCTTCGTATTTGTCCAGAGCCTCGAAGCGATCAGCGAGCACGATAGTGGCGATGTCCATCTTCGGCTCGAGAAACAGGGCGAGACGCAGGTAAAATACGGCGACATCGGCACTGTTCTGATCGCTGAGAGAGGCGGCAATACCGAACAAGGCCTCGGCCGCACCTTCGGCAGTCGAGGCAACAAGACGATCGGGCTTTTCGTTAGAGGCAAGGCGCGCGAGTCCTTGCTCGGCCATGGGTTGAAGAGCCGCATCCGCCTGCAGCTTGCTGTAGTAAGTGTGCGCGTCGTCCTTCCGACCTTCGCGCTCGAGAAATCGTCCAAACGCTTCCGCGATACGCGGGCTGGCGCCGCCCGCCGCAACCGCCGCGATGTATGCTTTTTCGGCGTCCGCCTTGTCGCCTGCGAGATCAAGGATGAGCGCGCGATGGAATTGCATAAGCGCTTCTGTTCCGCCTTGGGGTACAACCTGCACAAGATCGGCCTCAGCCGATTTGAGATCGCCAGCCCCAGCAGAAGCCCAGGCGTTGAGCAGCACGAGCGTAAGTTCGGTGAAGGTACCTTTGCCTGATTGCGATAGATCGGCGCGTGCCGCCGCATAGTCTCCCTTGCTGATTGCAGCCACCGCCATGGCAAGGCGCGCTGCCCGATTGTCGGGCTCTTTCTGGACGACCCGTTCCGCGAGTCTTGCCGCGGTCGCTACATCTCCCGCGGCGGCCGCATAAAGAAAGGCGCGGCTCAGTATTTCGATATTGTCGGGATCCGCGGCGAGACTCGCGGCATAAAGGCGGGACGCATCGGCCATGTTGTGATCGCTCGCCGCGAGTCGCGCCGACAGATAGTCGCCGAAGCTTTCGGCCTGCGCCGTCGGCGGCGGCGAAAATGGCCGATCGGCGCCCGTGAAGGGAATGCTTTCGCAGCCAGCGAGGGAAAAACATGCGACGCAGACAAGAAGAATCACTCTGTGCACGGACACCTCTTACATGTTTGGA
>Ga0070734_10005532_pt1 | contig 11077 bp, 12 predicted proteins | sample Coa_R1_8_FD_66444 | JGI IMG/M metagenome (GOLD analysis project Ga0070734, IMG submission 66444) | Surface soil microbial communities from Centralia Pennsylvania, which are recovering from an underground coalmine fire - Coalmine... | ecosystem: Environmental > Terrestrial > Soil > Unclassified ...
ACCTGCGACTGCCACGGGCCGCGCGACAAACTCAATGGCGAGGATTGCGGCGGCCGAAAGAGCGCATGCGATTCTCAAGTGAGTCTCCCCCCTTGCGCTACAGAGTATGCACCCGCAGCTCGAATCTTGAGTTATAAGACACCCATGACTCTGGTGCTCGCGCGTTTTTCGGCGCCCTGGAGCCGCTCGCTGCGCATCAGCACGACGAGCTCGATGCTCGTGCTGCTGGCTGTGATGGCGGTGGCGGCATTGGTCGGTTCACGAGGGCGCATGCCCCTGCCATTGCGCGTAGGTCTGATGGGGTTGCCGGTCCTCGTCGTCCTCGCCACGCTGCCTTTCATGGTGCGCGGCTACCTGCTGACCGACAAGCAGATAGAGGTGCAGCGCCTCGGCTGGCGCACGCTGCTGCCGCTTGCCGGGCTCGTCGCGGTAACCGGGCAGCCGGAGGGGCTGCGCGGTTCCATGCGTCTCTTCGGCAACGGCGGCCTCTGCGCGGTGACTGGCTGGTACTGGAACCGGCGCATTGGGCGATTCCGTGCCTACATCACCGATCCGGCGCGTGCGGTGTTGTTGCGCTATCGGGACGGCCGGCAGGTCGTATTGACCCCGCACGATGTGCAGCATTTCATCGTGCGGGTGAAAACGCTCGCAGGTCTCGGCACACACTCCTGAGTCCGCCGCTGCGCGAACCGCGCCAGCCTGCAGTCAGCCGAGCTTCTTTCAGGGCTGATAGCCCGCACCGCGCAGCACCTTTCCCGGCAGCGCACCCGTCATGTGCCCGCGCTCGATCACCGGCACACCATTGACGAGTACGTACTCCATGCCTTCGGAAAGCTGGTTGGGATTCTCGAAGGTGGCCCGATCCTGGATGGTTGCCGGATCGAAGACTACGACATCGGCCCACATCCCTTCCTTCAGCACACCCCGATCGATCAGGCGCATGCGCTGCGCCGGCAGAGCGGCGAACTTGCGGATGGCGTCCTCGAGAGTGAGCTTGTGGTCGTCGCGCACGTACTTGCGCAGGATGCGGGGAAAGGTCGCGTAGGCGCGCGGATGCGGGTGATCCTGCCCGAGGACGCCCTCGGGCGAGGTGCCTTCGGAATCGTTGTCGACCGACACCCAGGGCTGCTCGAGGGCGAGCGCGACGTCGCTCTCCGACATCCCGAAGACGGCGACCTCGGTGAGGCCATCGTCCGCGATCAGAAGGTCGAAGAGCGCATCCATCGGATCCTTTTTCCAGAGCGTCGCGACCTGGGCGACTGTCTTGCCGAGGAGCGGCTTGAGAGGCGACTTGTGTACCACACCAATGATGACCGCCTCGGGACCCGGTATCTCCTCCCATTCGTTGTCCCACTCGCTCGAGGCGTGCAGCATGTCCTGCCGGATGCGCTCGCGCAGTGCACGATCCTTGAGACGTGCGATCAGTTTTGCGTTGCCGCCGTCATGCGCCCAGGGAGGAATGAACGCCGAAAGGTCATTGGCCCAGGCGGTATAGGCATAGGTATTGGCGCTGATATCGATGCCGGCGGCGCGTGCGGCATCGATCTTGGCGACCACCGCCGGCATCTGTCCCCAGTTCTGCTTGCCAGCGACCTTCAGGTGCCAGATCTCGACGGGGATGTCTGCCTCGCGGCCGATCCGCACCGCCTCATCGATCGCCGCCATGATGCCGTCGCCTTCGCTGCGCATGTGAGTGGCGTAGATGCCGCCGTACCGCGACGCCACAGTGGCGAGCGCCATCAGCTCATCGGTCTTGGCGTACGGAGCGGGCGCATACTCGAGCGCACTCGAGACACCGACAGCGCCTGCGCGCATGCTCTCCTCGACCAGCGCGCGCATCTGCGCGAGTTGATCGGCGCTCGGTTGCCGGTCGTCGTCCCCGAGCACCATGCGCCGGACACTCGTCGCACCGACATAAGTCGCGAAATTGATGCCGATCCCCTGCTTCTCGAGTCGCGCCAGGTATTCCCGCAGGGTGCGCCAGTCCGCTGTCACTCCGTAGTGCGCATAGCTGGCCTGGTCGGTGCGCACCATGGCGTCGGTGAGTGGCGCCACCGAGTTTCCTTCGCCGGTGATCTCGGTAGTTATGCCCTGATAGATCTTGGACGGCAGTTGCGGCTCGATCAGGATGCTGAGTTCGGATTGGCCGAGCATGTCGATGAAGCCCGGCGCCACCACGAGGCCGTGGGCATCGACGGTCCGGGCGCGCGATTCGCGCTCGAGATTTCCGATGGCCGCGATCCTGCCGCCGCGGATACCGATGTCACCGGAGTACCACGGTGAGCCCGTGCCATCGACGATGTGCCCGTGTGCGATGACGAGGTCGAAGTTGCGCGGCGGCGCGAGCGCGCCCGTCCTGCTCGCAGCGGGGTCCGCCCCGCCGGGGATTGCCGCGACCGTCACGGCCAACAGCATCGCCGCCGCGGTAACGCGGCTGGCGAGAGTTCGGGGTCGGTCTCTGAGCACCGTGAGCCTTAGGTGACGAGAAAGGTTAGTTCTTGAGCTTATAACCGGTCTTGAAGATCCAGCGTACCAGCGCGACGCACAACAACAGGAATACCACCGTGGCGGCCGTGCTTGCGAGGACATTAACGTCCGACACGCCGAAGAAGCTCCAGCGAAAACCGCTGACGAGGTAAACCACGGGGTTGAACAAAGTGATCTTCTGCCATACGGGCGGCAGCATGCTGATCGAGTAGAAGGCGCCGCCGAGGAAGGTGAGCGGCGTGAGGATCATGAGCGGTACGACCTGCAGCTGCTCGAAGCTGTTGGCCCACAGCCCGATGATGAAACCGAACATGCTGAAGGTAACTGCGGTGAGGACGAGGAAGCTCACCATCCACAGCGGGTGCTCGATGCCGTAGGGGACGAACAGCCGCGCGGTTGCCAGGATGAGCATGCCGAGCAGCACCGACTTCGTGGCCGCAGCACCTACATAGCCGATCAGTACCTCGATATAGGTCACCGGAGCCGACAGCAGCTCGAATATCGTGCCGGACCACTTCGGCAGGTAGATGCCGAAAGAAGCATTGGAGACGCTCTCGCTGAGGATCGAGAGCATGATCAGTCCCGGCACGATGAACGACCCATAGCTGACATGATCGATGGTTCCCATGCGTCGCCCGATCGCCGCGCCGAACACCACGAAGTACAATGCCGTCGACAGCACTGGCGATGCGATGCTCTGCATCAGCGTGCGAAACGTCCGCGCCATCTCGAAGTGGTAGATCGCACGGATTGCGTGGGTATTCATGTGCGCGAGCTCACCAGGCTGACGAAGATGTCCTCGAGAGAGCTCTCGCTCGAGTGAAAGTCCTTCACGTCGATGTCGAGCTCGGCGAGCCGCTTGAGCAGGGTCGGGATGCCGCTCTCGCGGTTATGGGCGTCGTAGGTCACGACCAGCGCATGCCCACCATCGGCAAGCTCGAGCGGATAGTCGGCGAGTGCGGCCGGGAGCGCGCTCAAAGGCTTCTGCAGCTGCAGGGTGAGCTGCTTCTTGCCGAGCTTGTGCATGAGACGGGCCTTCTCCTCGACGACGATCAGCTCTCCCCGGTTGATCACGCCGATCCGGTCGGCCATTTCCTCGGCCTCCTCGATGTAGTGCGTCGTGAGAATGATGGTCACACCACTATCGCGCAGCCGCCGGACCATCTGCCACATGTCGCGGCGCAGCTCGACGTCCACTCCTGCCGTCGGCTCATCGAGAAAAAGGATCTGCGGCTCATGGGCGAGCGCCTTGGCGATCAGCACGCGTCGCTTCATGCCGCCCGAGAGTGTCATGATCTTCGCGTCGCGTTTGTCCAACAGGGACAGATCGCGCAGCACCTGCTCGCAATACTTTCGGTCCGGTGGCCGGCCGAAGAGACCGCGACTGAAGGTCAGCGTCGCCCAGACGCTCTCGAAGGAGTCGGTATGCAGCTCCTGCGGCACGAGGCCGATCCTGCTGCGCGCCGCACGGTAATCGCGCACGACGTCGTGCCCGTCGGCGAGGATCGTGCCGGCAGTCGGCGTCACGATGCCGCAGATGATGTTGATGAGCGTCGTCTTGCCCGCTCCGTTGGGACCGAGCAGCGCAAAAATCTCCCCGCGATGGATCGTCAGCTCGATGTCGCGCAGTGCGGTCAAACCGCCGGCGTAAGTCTTGCGCAGCCCGTTGATCGTCAGAATCGGCTCGGGAGCTGCATGTGGGTTGCGAACTGCGGGAACGGGTTGCTGCATAGGCGACCTTTGGCTAAATCTGGGAGATCAGCTCACGCACGATACCGGAGGTAATGTGACTCGCGATCTGATCGATGAAGGGCGCGAAAGCAATCGCCGCTGAATGATCGGCCTTGTCCGATATCGCGCGCATCACGATCACCGGCACGCCATGCTCGTGGCAAACCTGCGCCACGGCCGCGCCCTCCATCTCGACACACAGTGCCGACGGCAGTCCGGCGTCCTGTAGAGCCTCCTGCAAGGCGAGGAGCGTCGCAGGGTTTGCGATGAACTGATCGCCACTCACGATCAGGCCGCTGTACACCCGTGGCGCCGCAGCAATCGAAAACGCGCTCAGAGTCTGCGCGGAGACGTCGCGGTGAAGATCTGTTTGGAGATAGGCCTCCGCCGACCGGCGGGCGAGCGAGACGAGAGCGGCCGGTGTCTCGAAGGCGATGCGGCCGAGAAGCGGCACCTCGAAGCGGGGGAACAGTGGACGGGCATCGAGATCGTGCTGCACGAGGCTCGTGCCGATCACCACGTCGCCGATCTCGAGGCGCGGGTCCGCGGCTCCGGCCACGCCGGTAAAGACGACCACGTCGACTCCGAACACCTCGATGAGAGTGGTAACGGTGGAGGCCGCCGCGACTTTGGCGCAACGGGAGAAGACCAGCACTACGTTCTTTCCATAAAGCTCCCCCTCAAGGTACTCCCGCATGCCGCGCGTATCGCTGCGGCCGTTGCGCAGCCCCTGCCGCAGCAGAGCGATTTCCTGTGGCATGGCCCCGACGATCCCGATGGTCATGACCGGGCAGGCCACGAGCTCATCGGGTGCCTGACAGCCTCAGCTTGGCCATGAGCAGCGGAGGCGACGGTCACTCGGCGCAACCACCGCACGCGGCACCGTGGCACGACGGGTGCGCCGGACGACTTGTGCGTCCTTGCACGACATCCGACAATTGAACTGCGAGGCATCAATGAACATACACTTAACATTCGCCCCTCTCGTATCGCTCATCGCAGGCATCCTGATTCTCGTGATGCCGCGGCTACTGAACTACATCGTCGCGATCTACCTCATCATCATTGGTCTTCTGGGCCTGGGACTTTTCGGGCTGAAGTAGCGTTCCGGGCCGCGCGACTGCTGCGGCTTTTAGCACGGGCGAAGCCACGACGCCATCAGGGCTATCTCTATGAAAAGCGTGTGGCGCACTGTCGGCTGGACGGGTCTCGTCCTGGCTGTCGCGCTCGGTTACGCAGCCTACCGCACGTTCTGGGGCAAGCCATTCACCATCAACGTGCTGGCAAACCGTCAGGCGTTTGAGTTTCTGGTCAGAAACCCGGAACTGGCCACCGCCGTCGGCATTGCGGAAGGCTCATTCGTCGCTTACCACTCCGACAAGCTCGAGCCATCCACGTTCAAGCAGCGCGACGACACCTATCCGCAGTTGGCGCAGTTCCTGAAGGAACTGCACTGGTTCGACCGCGCGCACCTCAAAGCCATCGGTGGCAAGCTCGATGAGGCGACGGCGGAGATGCAGCGGCAGGCAAAGGCCGGGGTGGTGCTGCCCGCGGCACTCCTCGACCGCTCGCTCACTGTCATTCGCGACACAGTCGCAGGCAAGCCCGAGGAGAATACGCTCGTCACCACGTTCGTCGCCCGCATGGGCAAAGTGAGGTCGCTCCAGCCCGCGCGCAGGCTCGAGCGTGTGCCGGCGTCGCAGGAGAAGAGGGCGTCTGGTGCCTACTATCAGCAAGCGGCGATGGACGGCTCGCGCCCGGGTACCTCCTTCGCAGATCTCAGGGACATGAAAGCCTGCGCATACAAAGTTGGCCAACTCAAGATCCTGGAGTTACGCGCGAAGGCCAGAGCGGCGCTCGGACCGAAGTTCGATCTCAAGGATTTTCACCCCGTGATCCTCGAGAACGGCGGCGTGCCGCTCGCCGTTCTCGAGCAACTCGTGGGCGAATGGATCGCGCGAACGCGCGTCTCCGCCCCCTGAGGCGTGCTTGCCGGTTACGAGCGCAGGCCTGCTGCTCCATCGAAGACGAGACGTGCGTCTCGAAGTGCTTCTCGTGCATCCGGGAGGACCTTTCTGGGCGAAGAAGGACGACGGAGCCTGGTCCGTGCCCAAGGGCTTGGTAGAAGCGGATGAAGATCCCCTCGTCTGCGCACGCCGCGAGTTCACCGAGGAGACCGGTTTCGAGCCTCCCGCAAGTGGCAGCGAGCGCGATCTGGGAGTATTCCGGCAACCGAGCGGCAAGCGGTTGCACATCTACGCGATCGAAGGAGACTGCAACCTCGCTTCGCTGCGCAGCAATCTCTTCGAGATGGAGTGGCCACCGAAGTCCGGTCGCAGCGCGCGGTTTCCCGAAGTCGATCGCGCCGGCTGGTTCGGGCAGCCACAGGCGTTGGTCAAGATCACTGCCGGCCAACGCGCGGTCCTGGAGAAGTTCTACGCGGAATTCACCTGAGGGCGCGGGATCAGCGCACCATCGTATGGCTCCATGATGTCTTCCGGAATGAACTACTTCCCCGTCGGCGCGCCGGTGCTGCTCGGGTTCCTGATCCTCTTCGGATTGCTGGTCGTGGTCGCCTCGCGGCTTTTGCGATTCGCCTCGGCCAGCATGGGGCTCAAGCCGCAGACGATGTTCACGGTGCTATTGCTTTCTCTGCTCGGGAGCTACATCAACATTCCGATCGCCCACTGGCACGAGCGCTACATATCGGCACCGGCGCAGATCACCTACTTCGGCATTCCTTACGTCATTCCGCTGGTTCGTGAGCAGCCCGCGACGATTCTCGCGGTCAACCTGGGCGGCGCAGTCATCCCTGCGCTCCTTTCGCTCTATCTTATGGCGAAGAACCAGCTCTTGCGTCCGAGCGTGATCGGTATCATCCCGGTGTCCCTGGCGTGCTACCTGCTTGCCAGGCCCGAACCGGGCCTTGGCATCGCCGAGCCCATCTTCGTGCCCGCGGTAGTCACGACGCTTGTCGCTCTTTCACTCTCGCGTCGCTACGCCGGGGCACTCGCCTATATCTGCGGAAGTCTGGGTACGCTGATCGGGGCAGATCTGATGAATCTCGCGAAGATCCCGGGCCTCGGAGCGCCGGTCGCCTCGATCGGTGGTGCGGGGACTTTCGATGGCATCTTCGTGATCAGCCTGCTGGCTGTCGTTTATGCAGGGCTCTTCGCGAGACCTGCTTCCCGTGCATACTAAAGGGCATCGCCGGTCTCTTTTACACGCTATGGCAGCGCGCCCTCGAGGGACGAAGCCCGCGAGGGGTGTCCGAACCCTGTAACGGCTGGATCAGCAATGGGGCCGGCCCGCCCGTCGTGAGATAAGTGCGGCCTAACAATCCGTCGCGCTGCCGCCTAAGTGCTCGGAAACTCCGCATTCTCGCCTACGACTCCTGCCGGGACGCCGCCGACTGCAGCCTTGAGAGCCGCGAAGAGGTAAGAGACGCGTCCGGGGGCAAGCCAGTACTCGGCGTGCTCAATCCGCACCGTCAGCAGTCCGAGGCGATCGTCCTCAGGACCCTGCGGGTAGTACGCGAGCTGCTCTAGAGTCCAGAGCTGTCGCGCCCGTTGCGGATCGCGGGTGATTCGCCCAACACCGCGAATGGCGACATACTGATCTCCACTCGGGTCCGCGTAGACGAGTCCGACACGCACGTCTTGCAGAAGCTCCTCGGCTTTTTCGCTGGACACGTCCGTGAAGAACATCAGAGTGCCGTCAGGCTCGACGCCGAGTGTCTGCACCGGACGAGCATGAAATTCGCCCTCATGGCTCATCGTGATCAGAAAGGCGATGCGGATTGTCTCCACCAGGTCGAGGATCCGGGACAACTCGCCCGCTGCGGGGGAACCTGGCTGAGACATCTGGGAGATCGCCGGCGCGCCTTCGTCAGGTCTTTCGCAGGAACCTGATGAGAGCGCGCTCCGCACGACTGCCATTGAGACGCGCAAGATGACCCAGTCGCTCGTGCAGCACCCCTTTCTCCCAGGCCGTGAACACCTGCGGGTTGACGTAGGACTTGCGACACACCGCCGGTGTGTTGCGCAGCAACCGGGCGACGCTCTTCAGCACATTGACGCAGGCGCGACGGACCGCAGGCTGCCGGGACGGCACCGGCAAGGAGCGCAGCAGATCGATTGCATGCACGGTCGCGTGCCAGGTCCGGAAGTCCTTGGCCGTGAAGTCACCACCCATCGCTTCGCAGAGATAATCATTTACCATGCCGGAATCGATCGGGCGGCACGTACCGTCCGGAGCCACGTACTGAAAGAGATGGTGACCCGGCAGCGAATGGCAGCGCCGAACGATGTCGACGATGCGCTTGCGGTCAACGACGATCTCGTGCCGCACGCGGCCCTTGCCCACAAAATCCAGCGTCGCGCGTCCGCCACGCGCGAAGCTGACATGGCGGCTGCGCAGGGTGGTGATGCCGAAACTGTTATTGTCGCGCGCATACTCAGCGTTACCGACGCGAGCCGCCGAAGTGCTCAGGATAGTCACGGCACACGCGAGAACCTTGTCGCGGCAGAGCTCCTTGAGCGCCAGGTCGCGTTTCAAGCGACGGCGCAGCGCCGGCAGAGCGGCGACAAAGTCTGCCATACGATCGAACTTCGCGCCGTCGCGTATCTCGCGCCAGACCTGATGGTAGCGGTATTGCTTACGGCCACGCGCATCGCGGCCCGTCGCTTGAAGGTGCCCGCGAGGTGTGTTGCAGATCCAGACATCATGATAGGCGGGCGGTACTGCCAGGGCGCTGATGCGACGCAGGGTACTGCGGTCGCGGATCACGTGTCGCCGCGGTGTCAGGTACCGGAACGTACGCCCGACGCGCCGGCGCGCGATTCCTGGCATCGCATCGCTTACGTACACGAGGCCGGCGCGTCGCGCCGTGTTCGCCCCTTGATGTGAGGGACTGGGGGCAGGAGCCTCTGCCGCTGATTCCGACTCTCTGAACATACGGGGAATCGTTGCCCGCGTGGCGTCACAGGTCCATCCGAGATACGGAAGTGCGTGCGTCGGTTGCGCCCACGGTTAGTGTCAGCTCATTCTGACGCGGCCAAGCTAGAAAGCGGGTGGCTACCCTATCTTTCAGGCACCGGTAGTCCGACTCGCGACTGCAAAGAACAGCGCGCGAATGCGGGCGCCACTCGCCAAACGTAACCGGACCCTGAGTTACCCAGTCCGCGAATGACTGTGGTCGGCACGCCGCTCAGAATTTTGGCCGCCGTGGCCCTGCTCGCCTGCACGACTCTGCGGATGGGCAGCACCCCCGCGCGACATTTCGGAATTGCTGCCGTGAGTGGTATGCGCGGCCTCGCGAGCTGCCGAGGCCAGATGTACCGGCGCCTCATGCGCAGGATGCGTCCCTTGGGCATGCGCCACGGGGTGCGACTCATGCGCCACGGGGCGCGATTCGTGCGCTACGGGGTGCGACTCATGCGCCACGGGGCGCGATTCGTGCGTCACGGGGTGCGATTCGTGCGCCACTGGATGTGAAACCTGGGTCGCAGCGTGCGCGTGCGCCGCATTGGCAGTGCGCTGCGACGGCGTGTGCTCTTCCTCACGTGCCAACGCGCGTGGGGTCGGCTCATGCGTCACCGCGTGATGCGGCTGCTCGTGAGCGACCGCTTCGCGCGCGACCGCTGGGTGCCCATTGGATGCATGCGCGGTGGCCTTATGCTCGGCACGGTGCGCGGCCACCGCTGCAGCCGCCGCCGCGCCGATGACTGCCGCGTTACGGGCCGCTACGATTCCCGCGCCATGGAAAACGCCCGGCTGCCGGGTCGCTGCGACCGGGGGCGCTCCGTGGTTGACGGAAGCATGGAGGCTCTTGTCAGCCGAAGCCATGTGCTCGTTGCGCAGCTGCGCCGGCGACATCCCGATGTGGTGCTCGTGCGCCGCACGCAGTTCCTCAGCTGTCGCCCTCGCGACAACGCCGCCCGCTCCGCCATTAAAGGCGACGCGGTTGACCGCCACCTGGTTGATCACGGTGTTGTTGATGACAAAGGTACTCCCCTGCCAGTAGCCACCGTGGTAACCATTGCCGTCGTAGCCGCAACCGTAATCGATGCCGCCGTAGAAACCGACGTGCGGACCCCAATAGCCGGCATTCCAGACATACATGCCGTCCGACCAGCCCCAATAGCCCGGGGTCCACAGCACGCCGACAGTCGGAGGCAACACCCACGTGCCCGGCACCCAGTAATAGTCAGAGCCGCCCCATGCCCAGTAGCCAGGAACCCAGACGTAGCCCGGGCCCGGTATCGGCGGCGCAGCGTAAACCGGCAAGAGTGGTGGACCAACGCTGACCGATACAAACACTCCGGCGTCGGCGGCGATCGGGAGTATCGCGAGCAGCGCTGCTGCTGTCAGACCGCAAATGAGCTTACGCATGGACAGTGGCCTCCTGACCCAACACTCGCTTACCGGCGCTGAACAACTCCTGAATTGCCGCCACGCTTGTTCCGTCACGCGTGGCGCCCGTCGCTAACACCGAGTGCCTCCATTCCCGACAACGCGAACTCAAATCGCGCGTTGACCTGCGCGTTTTCACTCTGTCGTCAGTCAATCCTGAAACGCTTCCACGACACGCGAGCCACGGCATGTAACTGCCGGAATCGAGAGACGATTCCTGCGCCGCGGAACGAACGACCAATGCGACCGGACGAATCCACCCACTGCTCAGCCTGCGCTACACCCGGGGTGTGAAACGGCGCTACAAGATCCTCGTCGGCATCGTGACTGTCGCGGCAGTCGGCATCTTCTGGCTGGCGCTGGCGATGAGCGATACCTCGCCTTGTGGTCCGCCGCCGGCAGTTGCCGCCGGCATGCCGCTCATGAAGGGCGTCGTGCACCGCTG
>Ga0070734_10005533_pt1 | contig 11076 bp, 6 predicted proteins | sample Coa_R1_8_FD_66444 | JGI IMG/M metagenome (GOLD analysis project Ga0070734, IMG submission 66444) | Surface soil microbial communities from Centralia Pennsylvania, which are recovering from an underground coalmine fire - Coalmine... | ecosystem: Environmental > Terrestrial > Soil > Unclassified ...
CCAGCCCGGCAGGCACCTGCAGCGCGACCATGAATGCTACCTTGAGTCGGCTGACGTTTCGGGGCGTGATCTGCTGCAAACCTGAGTAGTGCCAGCTGCTGTAGTCCTGCGATACGGTGAGCCAGTTCTGCGGCTCGGAATCAGCGTGTAACAGACGCTGGTACGTCACATGAGCGCCGGCTAACGGCTTCGACGCCGGGCCACCGGGCACGCCGGCCACCATGCCTGGAGGTGCGGTCTGTACAGCTGGTGGCAATCGCACTTCCGACGCTGACGCCGAGGCCGCCGGTGGCGCAGCGCGCGGCGCCGCCGAATCATCAGACGGCGCTGCGGCGCGCGCCCATGACCCGATCAGACCCAGAGCAACTATAACGGCAACGGACGGCCAGCCCACGCGCCGATGCTGGCGAGCCGTGCTGCGCCGTTGCCTGTCCTCATAGCCAGTCCCGACCCGCAGTCCGCTATCCACGATACCAATCCCCCCGAGGGCTTCGCATCTATACGATGCGACGAGCCATTGCATCACAAACACCGAGGCCTTGCATACTGACACCCCGCGGTACGGCAGCTTTCAATAGCCATCAACCCGATTTTATCCATCGACAGATACACACTTGCGCGGTCAACACGGATGCACCAAAGCAGCCTCATGGATATGCTGACCTCGCGCGCATACTATGCCTCGAGAGGCCGGGAGGACATCGCTATGTCAGGCTTGCGCAACGGAGTGATCTCGATCCTGCTGGCCCTTGTCGCGCCGCTCTCGCTCGCGGCGCCGCAGGGCGTGATGCTGATGAATCGCATCGGGCCGTCAGTCATCGACCTGTTTGTCGCCAACAGCGACGGCAGCAACGAGCACAAGCTGTTCACGGATTCGGACTTCGATTACAACGCATCGTTTTCCGCGGATGGCCAGTGGATCGTGTTTACCTCGGAGCGCGCGGGATACGGTCAGGCGGATATCTATCGAGCGCATACCGACGGCTCCGGGCTCGAGCGACTGACGGATTATCCGGGCGTTGACGACCAGGCCTCATTCGCTCCGGATGGCCGCCGTATTGCGTTCATGTCCAGTCGCGCACCGGACAAGAAGGCCAACATCTACATCCTCGATGTGGCGACCAAGCAGGCGCGATGCCTGACCTGCGGCACTGATCTGCAGGTGACCGATGGTCAGCCCGACGGCTTCTTCCGGCCGGCCTGGTCGCCCGATGGTGCGTGGATTGCCTTCTCTTCCGATCGCCTAACCCATTGGGCCGGGCATGAAGCCGGCGCGGGCGCTGGTCATTCACAGATCACCAGCGTCTATATCATCCACCCCGACGGCACCGGGCTGAAGCGCCTGACCGATGGCAGCGCGGCGGCCGGCACTCCACAATGGTCACGCGACAGCACGCATGTGCTGTGCTATCAGGCGCCGCCGCCGGCGGCCCCAGGAGCAGTTCCTCCACCGGGGCAGGCCCAGGGCGTTGCGAACACGCAGATCATCTCTATCGACATCGCAAGTGGCGAGCGCACCGAGCTGACCTCGGGTCCCGGTGCCAAGGTCAAACCGCAGATGCTGCCCGATGGCCGCGTGGGTTACTTGCTCAAGGCGTTGCCGCGCAACACTGCGGGCAGTCCCGGCATTTTCTACACCGACGGTAGCAAGGCGACGCAGGGGATGGTGCGTGCACCAGCCTGGTCTGCGGACGGCAAGCTGATGGTCTACGAGCGGCAGAACTTCGCTGCGCGCCCGCAGGGGCAGCCGCTCTACAGCTGGGACCCTAGATATCAGTATCGCTACACCGACGTATTCCCGATGTTCTCATCGCGCCACCAACTGGTCACGACCGATCTGAGCTCGCTGATGGGGAACCCGCAGACCTCGATCTCGACTTGGGGGGCCGATGGGTATTCCAACCACAAGCGCGTGTTCTGGGACCCGAACGGCTCGGCGATGGATGCCGCATGGTCGCCGGACGGCAGACAGCTGGTGTTCGGTTTCGGGGCCTTCTTTAACGGGCGTAATGCGCGGCCGGCGGTCATCCGCCTGATGAACGCCGACGGCTCGAACGTGCGCAATCTGACGGAAGGTCTGCCTAATGCGGGCTTCCCGAGCTTCTCGCCGGATGGCAAGTACGTCGTCTTCCGGGTCTGGGGCAAGGACGCGAACGGCATCGAGCAGCGGGGCCTGCGTCTGCTGAAACTCGCGGACCGCTCGGTCACGGTGCTTAGCACCGAGTGGGACAATTTCCCCTACTACTCGCCCGACGGCAAGACCCTTCTCTTCACACGCCAGCAGAAAGAGGATCGGGATTTCGAGATATACACGATGAAGCCGGACGGCACTGGCGTGCGGCGTCTACTGGCGTCCCCGGGCACCGACGGACATGCCACCTGGACCGCGGACGGCAAGCATATTTTTTTCATGAGCACGCGCGTGGGTTTCAAGGATGAGCGGCTGATGTACGACAACTCGCCCCAGCCGTATGCTCAGATCTTCATCATGGATACCGACGGTACCCACATCCGACAGCTGACCGAGAGCCGGTGGGAGGACTCGATGCCGGCCTATGTACCGCAAGCGGGCTACTGATCGGACCGCTCAAACCATGCCGTGAGGCGTCTTCGCTGGCGCCTGTCGCCCGGGTTTCGGCACGGTAGGAACGCCCACGAGTTGCCGCTGGTCGCCCGCGCATTCGCCCCCATGCGCTGCGCGAACACGCCGGAGCGGACGTCGTGACCTCGCTGCGCGGCGCGATCGATGCCTGCCTTGCGTGGGCCCGGGCCGCCGCCCCGCCGCCGATAGCCGCCGCAGCGCCGGCCACGGCAATGGCCGAGCCGCTCGAGCGCTGAAGGGTAAGGGCGCCGGCGCGGTCAGCTCTGACGCAGCACGCGTTCCAGGTACGTGCGGCTCTCGCGCGCCGAATCGAGCGGTGGGCGCACGAACGGGCCCTCCTGCTCGAGATAGCCGACCTCGACCTGCGCCTCCCGCAGCGCACGGATCAGGCGCGGCCAGTCGACGACCCCGCGCCCGGCCTCGATCGAGTTAATCTTCATCGTATGGTTCGGCGGCGTTGCGGTCATGTCCTTGATGTGCGCGAGCCGCACGCGCCCTCGCTGCGTCTGCAGGTAGTGGATCGGGTCGTAGCCTGCGGCCTGCACCCAGCCGCAGTCGAGCTCGAGCCCGACCTCGGGGGCGAGCGCCTGCAGCAGCGCGTCGTAGCCGGTGCCGCCGCTCCCAGCGACCGGTGCGAACTCGAAGCTGCCATTGTGATAGAGCAGCTGCAGCCCGCGGCCGTGCGCCTGCGCGGCGAGCTCGTTGACGCGGCCGGCGGTCCACAGCCAGTCCGCGGCCGTCATGCGCTCGACCGCCGCCGCAATCACCGCGGGCGTGCGCTTGGCCGGCAGGCTGCTGTGAATCGCGGGCGGCAGCCAGGGCCCCGGACACACCAGGTAGCGCAACCCGAGATCGCGCGCGCGGCTCAGCACGCCCTGCGGGTCGGCCTCGAGGCTGAGCACGTCGCCGGGCGTGAGCGGCTGCGGACGCACGACCACGCTGCGACAGTGCAGGTCTGCGGCGCTGAGCGCACGGCGCAGCTGCTCGGGGGTGCGGTCATAGAAGTTGAACATCTCGACTTCGCGGAAGCCGATCGCGCGGACCTGCGCGAGCGTGCCGGCGAGATCGGCGCGCAGCGCCCGATCAATCGGAAACAGTTCTAGGCCGATCGCGAAGCCGCTGTCAGCGGCCCGCACCCGGCTCGACATCAGCGCGAGCGTTGCGGCCGCCTGGCCGATCCAGGTTCGTCGGGTCAGTGATGGCATGCGCCCCGCTTTCTTTTGGCGTTGGTCCCCCGCTCCGACGACATGATACTGGCGCCGCCGCAGCGCCGTCGAGCGATGCGTGCGCCTGCGGCCGGCGCGCTCAGCTCGTCAACGGACCGGGCGCTTGTGCCTACGACCCCGGTTCTCAAGCCGGAGTGTTTATTGTGCGGCCGGTACTCAACTCGTCGAAAGGCATCGTATTCAGCATCCATGTGACAGGAATCAGTCCTTAGTTGACCGCGCTCTCGCCTTATTCCTCCAACCCTCATGAGCGTTTAATTTGATCTCCTATCTGTCGCTCGGTCTACCAACCGGTAGACCACGACCGTGACGCCAGGTCCGGCGGCTGGGAATTCCTGAACGAGTCCGTGACCGTCGGAGTCCCAGGCGCCGCCTCCTCCCGTGACCACAGCAAGATATTGCACTGCCCCGACCATGTAGGTGATCGGCGTGGAGTTGGGAGATGAATTCAACGCCGCCGTCCAGAGAACCTCGCCCGTAGCGGCATCGTAGGCGTTGAGTTTCCGGTCGATCGACCCCACGAACACCAGACCGCCCCTCGTTACTAGCGCGGAACTGGACGTCGCTGGGCGCTGCCGAAACGTCCATAGCACCTTGCGCGTAGCGAGGTTGATTGCCTCGATGCGGCCGATCTTTCCGTCGGAATGGAGTGGCGTGATGTATGGGAACCGGATGTCCGACCCGCCGGCCGCAATGTCTGCGGCGCTGCGTTCGACGAACTGGTAGTTCATGCAGGACTCGATGGCCGGAACGTAAATGATGTGCGTGCGCGGATCCATCGCGGTAGCCGGCCACGCACGCAGCCCGGTGACTCCCGGGCAGATGACCCTGACCTTGCCCGGCTCAGGGCCCAGGGCGGGATCGGTTGTTTTGCGTCCGGTGATCGGATCGATGGCCGTGACAAGGTTCTGGAATCCCATGTCCTTGGAGAACAGGTATCTGCCGGTCGCCCGATCCAGGACATCGAAGATGCCGAGCTTGCCCGCCGTGACCACAACCTCATGCGGCTTCCCGTCGATCTGCAGAGTGGTCAGTATCTGTTCAAAGGCCCAATCCAGATCCCAAACGTCACGGTTCATGTGCTGGTAGTACCAGACCAGCTTTCCAGTGTCGGGATCCAGGGCGACGGTGGAGTCGGTATAGAGGCCGTCGTTGGTCTCGCCAGCCTTCCGCTCGTGCGGCTGCAACAGCGTGCCGGCGTCGTAGGTGTTGCCGACGCCGAAGAACAGCAGATTGCGCACCGGGTCGTAACTGCCGGAAGTCCATACGCCCCCACCATATCGCTCGTCTTCCGGCGCACCGTTCCAGCTATCTCCCCCAGGCTGACCGGTGCGAGCCAGCGTATTGAACCGCCAGGCCTGTCTTCCGGTCTCGGCGTCAACCGCTACGATGTAGCAGCCTCCCGCCGCTTTAAACCCCAGGCTGACGCCCATGACGACCTTGCCATGGGCCACGATCGGACCGCCATCCGCAGTGAGCCACGCCGGGTCAGGCTGGCCACGGCGCTCAAGCTCGCTCGGCGGTACGATCTCTTGATCCCAAAGCAGATTTCCCGTGTGGATGTCCAGAGCGATGAGGTGTCGGTCGATCGTCGGCACGAATAATTTGTTCTCATAGATGGCCAAGGTCTTGACCCGGCCGTCGCGGCGATCCGCGTAAAGCGCCGCGAGGGGCCGGATGTATTGCCACATCAAGTCCCCAGTGGCGGCGTCCAGCGCCTGGACTGCATTACCGCTCTGCACGAACATGACTCCGTCATGCACGAGTGGAGTCATCTGGTTCTGACCTATCGGCAGGTTCCAGCTCCATACTTCGCGCAGGCCGGCGACATTGCGACGATTGATCTGATCGAGGGGGCTGGCCCCTTCGGCCGCGTATGTGCGCCGCCACATCAGCCAATCGCCGTCCGGGGGATTCTCGAGCACGGAGGCTGTGACTGGCCTCATCGCGTCCAGCTTGGCCTGGCGCGTGGCGAGCGCGATCCTTGCCGCAGGGTCTGCGGGCGGAGGCGGACGTCGCAGACGCTCGGCAGAAACAGGTAGAGACGGAACGGGGGTGTCGGCCTTGCCTGGCGACGCGCCGTTGCCCTTCAGAATAAAGGCGGCGATATCGCTATATTCGTCGATGCTCAGGGAGCCGGGAGCCGTTGGCGGCATCCGCGTTTGCATGTAGCCTTGCAGAGCGGCTGCGCCCCCCACGCGAAAATGATCTTCGAACATCGGCCCCTTCAATGCCGGGCCGAACGTCCCTGCCGACAAATCAGCCGCGTGGCAGCTGGAGCAGCTGCGCGCAAACGCCTGTTCACCGCGCGAGGCTGCCGCCTCCGAGAAGCTCTGGGTGCTGAATACGGCTTGGGCTAAGGCCTGATGGCTCGCAACGCCGATTCCAGCGTACAACGCAAACAGCAGCTTCGATGTCCGCTTACTGCGAATTCTCATATGCCTCTCTATGGGCCTTAAGCGGGTCTGGGGTTGCGTCGACCACTTAGGTCCAGTGCGCACGCTCTCGGAAGACGAAGAGTTTCATAGGGGGCGGCGCCTCCCCCACACGCGAATCTGCAGCGAATAGCAACGAACGGCCATAGGATCTCCGTGCGTTAGCGTGCGAGCTGGCGAGCAGCGGCCGCGATCCTCTGGGCTGACGGCAGAAGTGCGGCCTGAAGATGCGGCGCCGCGGGGATGCGCACGTCAGGGGTAGCAACGCGGACCACGTTGTGCTCAAGACCTCGCGCCTTGCGATCCTCGATCAGGCGTAAAGCGATCTCCGCACCGAAACCGCCTGTGCGCACCGCTTCGTGAGCCACCACGACATTACCGTTGACTTCATCCCCGAGCGCCACGAGAGCTCGGTCATCCAGAGGACTCAGCCAACGCAGGTCCAATACGGCAGCATCGATGCCTTCTGCCTGGAGCATGTCCGCCGCCTCGAGCGCCTTATGCAGCATCGCCCCCCAGGTAATGATTCCCACGTCGGCGCCATCGCGATGTTTACGCGCGCCCCCCACCGCTTCTGCCTTATCGGTGAGATCGACATTCGACTGGGTTTGATACAAAGCGCGGCTTTCAATGATGATACAGGGATCGGGATCGGCGATGGCCGCACGCAGCATCGCGTAGGCGTCGTTGGCGGTGGCAACCAGGCCCACCTTCAGACCCGGAACGTGAGCGAGCATGGCCTCGATGGATTGTGAATGCTGCGGGCAAGAACCCGGGGTGGCGCCCTGCTGCATGCGCACGACCAGTGGCGCGGAGGCCTTGCCGCGAGTGACATAGCGGATGTTCGCAGCCTGATTAATGAGTTGATCGATGGCCACGAACACGAAGTCGGCCCACATGATCTCCGCGACCGGCTTCATGCCGCAGAGCGCGGCGCCCAGCGCGCTGCCGAGGATCGCGTTCTCCGCGATGGGAGTGTCGAATACACGGTGATCGCCGAATTGTTTTTGCAGGCGTCTGGCGACGCCGAAGATTCCACCGGCCTTGCCGACGTCCTCGCCGAATACGACCACTCGATCGTCTTGCTCGAGCTCCGTCCGTAGGGCAAGGTTGATTGCCTCGGAGTAACTCATGGTCCGCGTCTCAATGATGCGCATCTGGGGGGCGATCGGCGCCCGAACCACATGTTGAGTGGCACCGTCCTCGCTGGCGAGCGGCAGGTCCAGGGCTTGCTGCACGATCGCGGCGGCCTCGCGGTTTTCCTTTTCGACAATGGACCGCAATCGCTCGCTGGAGATGCCCAGCGTCCGGAGGTCGTCCGCAATCGTCGACAGAGGATCGGCCTTCTCGGCCTCGACGCGGTCGGCTTTCGACCGATAGTGCTCGATGTCGCGATTGTAATGCCCCCACAGGCGCGGAACCTTCATCTCCAGTACGCTCGGCCCCTTGCCCGCGCGCGCATGCTCGGCAGCCAACCGGACACTGTGTAGAACCGCGCGCGGATCAGTTCCGGACAGGGTGGCGGAAGGAATACCGTAGCCTCTCGCTCGGGAGGCGAGGCGATCGACACGGAACATATCGCTGGTGGCCGTCATTTCGGACCAGCCGTTATTTTCGATGATGAAGATCACCGGGAATTTGCGGGTAGCAGCGTACGCCATGGCCTCGTGCACAGAGCCCTGATTCATCGCTCCATCACCGATCGAAACGACCACGATACGGTCGCTGGCGAAGTGGACGTTGGCGAGGGCGACACCGCAGGCGATGGTCGTGCCGGCACCGACGATGGAATTTTCTCCGATGAACCGCGTTTGGGGGGCCATCATGTAGGCTGACCCGCCGCGGCCGCCGTTCAGACCACCGTCGCGATGGCAAATCTCGGCCATGACAGCGAGCGGGTCCACACCGGCGGCCAGTGCCCAGCCATGACCACGATAGGTGCAGATCACCTGGTCTTCGGACGTCAGCGCTGCCAGCGTCGCCACCGGCGGCACCTCCTGTCCTGCGCATAGGTGTATGGAGCCCATGACCGCCGGCGGATTGCTTCGACTGAGCTCGAGAGCCTGGGCCTCGAAGGCTCGGATGAAGGCGACTCGCGCGTACACGTCCAGCAGGAAAGCCTGGTCGCGGTCCTGGACAGGATCAGCAACCATCACTCAGCCTTGCGATGTTTGAGATCAACATGGGTCATCACCGGCATCATGATGCTTTTTATTCGCAACCGTCCTCAGCATTTCAAGGTACCGGTCAAAGTTGGCCTTGAATCGGAAGCTGGGCGCGGAAATGCCCAGGACGAAGGCAGCGGGCACGGGGCCAATCGGGACGGCCAGGCATGACAGGCCGATCTCATATTCCTCGTTATCGACCGCGTAGCCGCGCTCGCGGGTTTCAGCGATAGCCGCCAGAATGCCCTCAGAGGTCGTGATCGTGTTAGGGGTTCGTCTCTCTGGCGGCCGCGTGCGCAGATACTCCGAGACCTCGTCCCCTGAAACCATGGATAGAAGCAGCTTTCCGCTGGCGCGGGCATGGGCGAACCCCGCGGTGCCACGTGGTATCTCAGCAGCCTGAATGGCACCGGCGCCACGGGCGGTGCTGAGGACCACAATTTCATCTTCCAGCCAGCCGACAACGTATGCTGTCTCGCCCGTCAATTGCGCCGCGAGGTCTGCAAAATGACCGACCATGTCCGTGGTGGCGATCTGTCGGCGAAAGCCTTGGGCCAGAGTCGCTATGCCCAGACCCAGCACATAAGCGCTTCGTCCCGCCTTTCTCAACATGCCCGTTGCACGTAGGGTGTGCACCAAGTGGTAGACAACCTGACGGGGAAGGCCGAGCCCATCGCTGATGGCGCGGGCGGAAATGCCGCGACTATCGGCACGGGCCACCAGCTTAAGGATTTCCGCCGCCCGCGCCACAGATTGCACGCGAGGCTTCTGAACTGCGCTTGCGTCTTCCGCTTCGTCATCCATAGTCAGCCTTCCAGATCGATCGCGACCGAGTTCACGCAGTATTTTTCGACGTTCGACCAGTTCAACTCGATGCCCAGCCCAGGAGTCTGGTCGATATGCACAAAGCCGTTTTCAATTGGCGGCATCCTGAGGAGAAGCAGATCAAGAGGATCGGCCCCGCTGGACTGCGCCACGAGCTCAGCCATCTCCACCCCGGGGCAGCATCCGGCGAGCTGCGCATGCAGTGGCAGAAAGACATGCGGCAGGATCGTCGCGCCCTTCAATGACGCTGCTTCCGACACACCGAATGCCGCACCGATGCCACCGCAGGTAGTGGCATCCACCCGCAGGTAGCGTGCGTGATCGGTAAGCCGCAGCAGCGAGCCGGTGTCCGGCATATCCTCGCCGCAGGCGATGGGCGTCTTGATCTGGGCGGCGAGGTCCGCAACCCAGTCGTTGCGATAGGGTCCGAACGGATCTTCCAGAAAGGCAAGCCCAGCCTCGTCCAAACGCCGAAAGCCACTGATCGCCGCAGCGACCGAATTCCACGACCAGTGGGCATCGGCGGCGAGATGTCCCTCCGCGACCCGATTGACCTGCTCCACATAGCGGGCGTCGAACACCGGATCGGTGCCGAGCAAATTTATCTTGATGCGAGGGAACCCGGCCTCCAGCAAACCACTGACTTCCCTGACGACGTCATCGATGGTGCGACTATCCAGGTAGTACCCCGCCACAACCATCACTGGCGCCGTGTTGCGCACGCCGCCCATGAGCTTGTACCAGGGCGCGCCCATTACTTTGCAGGCGATGTCGGTCAGGGCAATCTCGAACAGGCTGGTTGCGCGGATATAGCTCGGGCGGCCGTTCACGAGACTGCCGAGGACGCGATCAACAGCCTGTCGACGCAGGAACGGATCAACATCTAGAAAGCGACGGCTCAGTCGGGAGACGGATTCGAGCAGCGGCGTGCCCCGCGGGTAGCCGATGGCATCGCCGTAGAGCCCGTCCTTGGCATGCAGCCGAAGGACCACGAAATCCCGATTGAAGATCTCGACCGGCCCCAAGCGGATCGGCTTAGGCAGCGGAACGCTGCATTCCGCGGCCTGCAGACGGGTCGTCCTGACGTCTGCCCTTGCAGCACTCCCCGACGCTTGCATTTTATCGCGTCGCCTCACACTCAGAGATAGCCATAAGCCGTCCAACCGCCATCGACCGGCAGCATCTGGCCCGTCACGTGCTCGAATTCCTCGCTACAGAAGCAGGCGATGACATTGGCAATGTCTTCAGGGCGGGCGAGCCTGCCTTGTGGCGTGCGCCGGCGAAGCGCAGCCAGATCCACCTTGCCCGCGTCGGCCAGCTCGAGGGTGCCCGGGGTCTCGACGTAGCCGGGCGCGATACAGTTCACACGGATACGGAGCTGCGCCCATTCAATCGCCATCACCTTCGTCATCATGATGACGGCGGCCTTGGTGGCGGCATAGGTCAGCCGATTGGGGGCGCCGACCAGGCCGTACGTCGACGCGAGATTCACGATGCAACCGCCCGCGCTGATCATCCGGCGAGCGGCCTGCTGAGCACACAGCAGTGTCCCGGTCTGGTTGACGCCTATCACCTTCGCCCAAAACGCCATATCGATGTCCAGCGCCGGACAGTTGCCGGTAATCCCGGCGTTGTTCACGAGAATGTCCAGGCCGCCGAACGCCTCATCCACGACGCGGAACGCCTGCTCCACGGCAGCGGGGTCGGCAACCGATCCAATGGCCTCGATGGCGGAGCCGCCGCTCTTCTGAAGGGCCGCCTTCGTCTCGGCGAGGCGCTCCACGCTGAGATCGAGCAGCGCCAGGTGGCATCCCATCTCGGAC
>Ga0070734_10005535_pt1 | contig 11072 bp, 14 predicted proteins | sample Coa_R1_8_FD_66444 | JGI IMG/M metagenome (GOLD analysis project Ga0070734, IMG submission 66444) | Surface soil microbial communities from Centralia Pennsylvania, which are recovering from an underground coalmine fire - Coalmine... | ecosystem: Environmental > Terrestrial > Soil > Unclassified ...
AGGTGTTCCCTTGCACCATTCCTGACGCAGGGTCAACGCCGCGTCCCAGCCTTGTCCATCATCTGCTGTCTGGCTCACACCGTTTTCAACGTAGATAATGTTTCCTGCCGCCGCTCCCGCTGTCTGTACCGCGTGCGGAATGGTTTTCCACGGACTCGAAGAACTGCCATTATTGCTGTCCTTCCCAGAGCCCGAGACGAAATAGATTCGTCCGGAGGTAACCGTAAAGGGCAGACTATTTGATGATTGCCCACCTGCCGTAAGGACCAGACTTCCACTGGCGCAACTCGACCCCAATTGAATGGTCAGTTTCTGATACCAGCGCCACGCGCTTGGTCCCGATACGATGCGAACGCAGCTTGCGCCATTCAGGGTCACGCTTGGACTTGTACCGAAATAATTGCCGTAGAGAGTTACATAAACCCCGGAGTAGCCCGAGACAGTCTCTCCGCCAGACTTCGGACCTGAGTCCAGATCTGTGAAGAATAGCACGGGCGCTTGTGCCGATGCGGTAGCAGCATAGCCCAGAATAAGGAGTAAAAGACAGGGGGGGAAGGAGCCGAACCACTTTTTCATCAGTTACCTCGAAAGGGATTTGTTTGAGCGAACGTGAACCAGCGATGGCCAGAACCCAGATTCTTCGCGCTCTCTACGACTATATGCAGCCTGCCTCAGAGAGGCGACGTCCCATAAGGACATCCCATAAGGACATGGCGCTCTGCATTATCGGCGCATGAGAGTAGGTGCCGCGAGCCATGTACTTCTGGGTCGGCACTTATACCTATAGAAGTTCGCCAACGTTCAGGTGCGCGGAGCAACGGACTTTGACGTATGCCTTGCTTACTGTGCTAACTGACTCCTGCTAAGATCGATATTCTGCGGGTCGTGAAACAAGGTAGTTACTTAGACGTGTAGATGACGGTGCGGGCGGATGACTGAACGATCGACGATATGGCGGAACACTTGCGAGTGGCAACGGACAATATGGGTGAACTGAGCGACTAGGTGAAGCAGCATCGGTAGAGCGTGGTTCGGCTCAAGCAGCCCCAGTAATTAAGGTTCGGTCGGAACGACACTATCAGCAACTCGACAGTCTCCGTCATGAGCGTCTGGATCGCAACACGAATTCGGACGGGAAAAGCTGACAGCACGTTGCAGATTCCGTCGTTTGGTCTGATTCGGGCAGTATGCTGATGAAATTGCCGCGCTTTGTTTAGAAAGAGAAGGACAAATCCTGAGTCGACACCTGCGTCAGCACCGACAGGCTGGAATCCTAGCTCGGGCTGTCAGAACCCCACTTCCTCACTTCCTTTCACTCGCCAAAGCGATGATCATCATCGCAGCAAATCCCGTCAGAATGAACGCGAGAGTTTCCCAGGGCGATGGACAATGACAAGGTTCGTAGCCGAGTTCAAGGCCAGGATTACTGAAGCGCGCTGGCCGCATTCGAAAATGCATTATTGGCGTTCGAACCGATCAGCCGAATCGTGCCAACAACGAGGACCAAAATGACGGCCAGCATTACGGCGTACTCGGCGATGTCTTGACCTTCGTCTTCATTCCACAGTTTTCGGAGTGACAGCAACATCAGCGTGTCCTCCTAACATTTTCGGTAGGGCTTTAAGAGTCCTGTTGAGTTGGCTCTTGATCTTGCACAATTCCCAAAAAACAGCGAAAAGAAGGACGGCGATCACAAACAGCAGGAATTGCACCAGCATTTGTTTTCCTTAGCGTGGTGGTATTTTACTACCAACACCGAGGAAATTCCCACTACATTGACCTGCTGACGGGTTTATTTCAGTTTCACAAATAGCAGCACAAAAATCGCCCACACTCCAACCGTCAAGGGAAACTGCACTAAAGATGCTTCTCGCAGCGCGCCTCCTCTTGGCAGAAGAAACGTTAGGACTAGCATAGCGAGAGCAGTGAATATTCCGAGGGCAAGTCTTTTCCAGTTCATTGGCGTTCAACCTCGCATTTCTGACTTCGAAAGCCGCAGTGATTGTATCGGGGCCTCTGTATCCAGCGAAAAGGCCCATCGCCCCCTTCCCCGAAGGCGACAGGCCTTAAACCCCCTCAGCTTTGCTTGCGAAAAGGAGACGGTTACTAATCGCAACCCCTTGTTCACAGCAGAATTTAACTCACAAAGACAAATTGAAAAATGGCCCGATAGTGACCGCTGATGGCACAAGAGTGCGCATTAGACACTCGCCATTTTCACGTTGAATCGATACCGTGATGGATCGTTTCGAGTCGCGGCAGATTCCCGTATTGGACTTTGTTGCTTGTCAGGCCGTCGGACGGCTTGTAAGAGTCTGGCGTGGCTCTTGGTGAGACAACTTTGTCGGCATCTTGCACTCTGACGGAAGACGCGATCAATAAGCGGGGCATCTTCAGGCAGCGACAGCGAAATGCGTATGGGCATTGGCCAGAAGGGCCATCATTTCCTCGAGTGAGATAATGTCGAACGCTCGAATCGAACGAACCAGTTCCAACCGGTCGCGCACGGATGTCCGCGGATTGAATAGCTTGAATTGAATCTGATGATCGTTGGCCCAGCGTTCGAGAAATATCAGCATGCCAAGGCCGCCGCCTTCGAGCGCGCTAACCTCCGAAAGATCGAGTACAAGAATTCGCAAGTCTTCGAGCGACGTCACCGCTCTACGGAGCTTGAACGCAGCTTCGCTCCGCACGATTCTTCCTATGCACTCAACAATCCCGAGTTCTCCGATTCTTTCAATCCCCAGGTCCAACATTGTCGTCCTCCGCCGTCTTGTATCCCAGATGCACGAGTTTTGCCATCAGGTTCGCGTCAATCTTTGTACCCATTAGAGACCGAACGTCAGGATCGAGAGGAACTTTAGGGGAGTCATCGAGAAATTCCGCGCTACCACAATCGCTGTATCCTGATGGAAATGATCGTCAGTTTACGAAAAAGAGAATCAACCATCTGGCCCTGTAGTTCAACCCGTTAACTATCGAGGCAGCCTTGGGCTCTGTAACTCAATGAAGACTAGGGGGACTAACCTCGGTGTGGTTTTAAGTGCTGTTGTCTTTGCACCATCTGGAGCTTCCGTCTGCGCACTCAGTCAGAACACACCCGCGATGCGGCGGAAAGACTTCGCCGTGGCCAAAGACGTGCACAGGATGTGATCAGGTGGTTTCCGTAAGGAGGCGCAACGTTATGACATACGTGATGACGAAGCCTTGTCCGGTCTGCAAACAACAACTGACAAAGAAGGTGCCTACCGATACTGTGCAATGCGCTTGCGGGAAGCATGTTTGGCAAGGATAATCGTTGCGGCGATTAACGTGAGCGGCCTGCGTCGGTGCGGATTCTTCAATCTCCGAGAGAAAATCAGGCCAAGCGCAAACTCGAAAGGGAGGCGCGAGCACTCCCATTCTGTTTGTCAGGATCAATGGTCAATTCGAGCAGCGTAACGTTCGAAAGTTCAACCGCGTAGTCCTCGGTTTCTCGCGTAGCGTCGGGTGAGCTGAAGTTCCACTGCTGGCGCACGATTTCCTGAAAAGACTTTCCGTGATCCGGTGACCATTTCAACGTAAATTCCTGCGTTCGTTGAGCCTCAGGTTCCACGAATACCAAGGAGATCCATTTGAGCCGTTGAGGCTGGTTAAATATCACTCGGATAGTCTGGACGCCGCGCTCCCCAGCACGCCAGCCTTGCTCACCTTGCCCGACCAAGGCAGATTCAATTGGAAAGGCCTGGTCCTCTGACGTCAGTTCAACTGAAGCGATGTTTTCCAGATCCATCCAGGCTTGCCCTGTAGCTTTTACGTTGGAGGTTAGTTTCGAGATCTGTTTGCGCATCCTTCTCCTGTTCTATTCCAACTCGCGCTCCTGTGCGCTTCTTCTTATTTGCTTCCCCAACGACATCGATGTGTGCGCTGGATAGATCCTTCAGACAGCAAGATCTATTTTCGTGATCAGCGACGGTTCATGTTTCTCTTCGATTCTGCCTTGGGTGCTCACCTTCGCGAGTTCACAGTTCAGCTCCGCGCCGACCAACATGGCAAAGCCTGTCCAATAGAGCCATGTCATCAATGCAATCGCCGCTCCAAGCGTCCCGTAGGTTTTGTTGAAATATGCAAAATGCCGAAAATAAATGCCCCGGAGATAGGAGAGCGCAATCCAGCAACCCACAGCGAGAATTGCACCAGGCAGAGTTGCTCGGAGCCGTTGCTTAACGTTGGGGGCGAGGAAGTATAGGACCTCAACGGCGAGAATCGTGAATCCGATTGCAAGGGACCAGTGGAAATAAGGCCACAGCAAGACAAAAACATGAGAGAGATGGACTCGAGCACCGGCCCACTCTCCGAATCTGGGACCAACCATCATTACCGATAAGGCGACAAGCATGAGAACGCCGATCACGATGGCCAAGCCTACCGCCAGCGGGCGTGTTTTCCAGAACGGGCGATCGTCCTGCACACAATAGGCAATATTCAAGGCTTCGATGGCCGCCGAGAATCCACCCGAGACGCCCAGAGCGGCGTGTAAAAAGCTGGACGTCAAATACCTTAGCAAATGCTGCAAGCACCCCGTCGTCGTTCAACGGTTGCGTGGATTCAGCCAGTTTTCTCAGATCCTCCGGGGCATCTGGGAAGGGGTTCGCCTTCGACAAACCGCTTCAGCAAGGACTCGGCGCCTTTGCGAAGAAATTCTTCGCTGGACCAAGTTCCGCACTCCTGCACGCCGACACATTTGACATGTTTCTTAATTCTGTCCCGCAGATCGGAAGAGATTTTGCACTGCTGCTCACGGCGGAGGAAGTCGTTACAAAACTCGCAGAGGCGGTCCGGTTCCTCCAAGGCTGGTCACAGGTTCACGCGCACGAAGGACGTGAATATCTTCGAACAAAATGTCTCCCAGCCCAACCTCCGGTCATGTCACCTGGAAGCCCGTTAGTTCATTAGAAATCGATTCGCTGATGTAAATCATTCGTGATGACTTAAACGGCTGGCGACCAAATGGTTAGGTGTCGCCGCTACGAATTCGGAGGTTAAGATGCTTGATCAGTACCAAGGAACATTGTTCTGCGTGGTGAACTATAACGATGGCTCGTTTGCTGAGTGCGACATTGTCGATGCCAGCTCGATGAACCCTGAAGCTTCGATTGACGATGAGTTCTGGCTAGGCCCATCTAGAGTGCAAGTGCAGGCTGATTTGTTGAATTTGGATAGAGAGCAGTTCCTGGCTCAATACCCGGTTGGAAAGAGATTCCGAATGGAGCTTACGGTGCGGGTCATGAAAGAGGAGGCCTGCACAGCCATGTCTTCGGAGGTCGGTCGAGTGAACTGAAGAACGCATGGACGAAGGATTTACACGATTTTATGTAATGGTCCGAGCCTTGCCTAACTGCATTCGAACCTTTGCGGCAAATTGTCCAAGCACCCGAATTCAGTTTTTGAATTTCCTATACGTCAAGCCCGGCACTGCCGCCAGCAGTGCGCCGACGATTCCGCCCGCAATGCAGAAAGTTGCTACCGTTTGCCAAACTGTACTGCCGCTTACGGTGTGTACCACGTCGCATACCAGCGCGAATACCCACAGTCCGATCGGAAATCCTACCAGTATCGGATGCACGGGGTATCTCTTGATACTTGCCGGGCTTGACATAGACTTCTCCTTCTCAATGTTGAACTAAGCCGCGCGTCGAGGACGCCTTGACGTCACTTTTGGCTCTTCAGATTCTTGGGTTTCTTCGTTGGCCTGCGGGTTGATCTCTTTCGCCAACTCGGTCAGCTTCTCATCAGTTTCTTTCTCTTCCTGCAAGGTTTCCTCCAGCAGTGTCACGTGCTCTGACTCTCCCAGAAGTTTGGCGAATTCTGAAGCGGTTCCGTATGCGGCCATCTCGTAGTGCTCCACACGCTGGGCCGCTCCGATCAACGCGGCATCCATCAAAGCTCCTTCGAAATCTTGTTCTATGACTTCGCCGCCTTCCTTGACGAGTCCTTCCATGCCGGCACATTTCTTGCCCTTTGGGCTCTCGTCAAGAGATTCAAAAATCTGCCCCAGGCGCTGCACGTGACCGCGCGTTTGGTCAAGATGCTCCTGGAAGCCCTGTTTGAGCTTGTCGGACGAAGCAGCCTTTGCCATTTTCGGGAGTGCCTTCACCAGTTGATTCTCCGCGCTATACAGATCCTTGAGCTCGTCGATGTAAAGGTCTCTCAAGCCTTCGTTTGCCATGTTTCCTCCTCCAGATGGATCTAAAAATGAAATGCAATTCAACAGCCCCGACACCGAGTGCCAGCACTACAGGTCAAGAACTTTATGATGCTCGCCGCTGTCCACCCTGGTCTTGTCTTTCCCGGTCCTGCTCCACATCCGTTCCTCCTTGGGAAGGCCGTTTTTGGGAGATGTCGTCCGTGTCCTCCTGTTGCTGTCCGGGTTGTTGCCCCTGCTGCTGGCCGCTCTGGATGGGGTCATTTTGTCTCTTATTTGGATCGTCGGTCATTGAAGCTCTCCATTTGTGAAAGTTGAGGCACACGTCGCCTGCCTCGAATGCGCAACACCCTTAGTTGCGCCAGCGGGCGGGAAGGTTTATCGAATGCCAGCTTTATGATGTCCAGAGCCGCAAAATGGAAATTCCTGAATCATCGGCTGCTGGAGGTGAGGTTGGCATCTCTAAACGATATGAGGAATTCCGAAATCGCCGACCTGCTGGCCCGGGCTGCCGAACATGCAAAGCAGCCTCTGCAGCGGGCGCTCCGACGCGCCGCACGCCGTTCCTTTCTTTGGCCGGAAGAGGCAGAAGACATGGTCGCTCGCGGGCAGAGTCTTACAGAGCATCGATGCTCAAATGGGCCAGGCTGTGGCGCAGCTCGTCGAGATCTTTCTGGGTAAAGATTTCCGGCTTCGAGAAATCCGGACGGCGGGCCATGCGGCGATTTTAGCATGGGCGAACAAATAGCGAATTTTACCGGAGGAGGAGCTGGCGGCGCGAGAGGCGGACTGGCCGCGCCGCCCACGACTGCTAGGTTTTAAATTTCAGGGCTGTGGAGTGTCGCGTGCGACTTCGAGGCTGATGAGCCTGTCGAGTAGCGGGCGGTACAGACTATGCATGAAATCCTGCGTTGCTGTGTGCCAGCGCGACACCTCGCCAACCTTAATCGGCTTGAGGCTCGTTGAGTCCACAGTTTCGAATCTGTCGGCCCGGTGGACGATTTGGTGCCGCCGTTCGATCATCGCTTGGATGGCGGCGAAGTCCTTGTTGTGATCTGAGGCGTTGAACCCGATGGACCGAAGGAACAGGCTGATCTCTTCGGTGCTGTTGTAATTAGAGCGCTCAAGGTATTCCGAAACCGATGCCCTCAAAACCTCGTCAACCGTTTTTCCTCTATGCTGCACCAGCTTTCCAAGTGGAAAGTTCTGCTTTCGTCCTCCGAGGCCAGCGAGTGGAATTTCGTTGAGACACGCCTCGTCTCCTTCAGGGAGGAGGACACGGGCCATAGTCCTTAGGAACTCCTCAAGGTGTGCGTGGGTTAGAATCACGGCTGCGCGAAGGATGTCCTGTGCCGCGTTCTCGGCGTCCTTGCCGAGGAGAGAGAGCACAACGCCCGGCGCGCTGATCCTCTCCGCAAGCTCCACTAGGCGGGCTATCCTGTTAAGTCCCTCTGCTTGCTGCTCTGTATAGGGCCTCATGATGCCTGTGACTACCGCGAGCAGCTCCTCCTGCCGGTCTGCGAATTCTTCCTGGGACATCGACATGGTGTCCAGAATTGTAGTGGTGTTCAGGGGGGTTGTCCTAGTCAACCCTCAACCTTGCTCCTTCGGGACTGAATCTTTTGAGTTGAAGCAGAGCGGGCTCTCGGGCGACTGCTTACATAGGTCGATGTAAGCTGATGTTAGACATCTGAGCTGAAGTCGCCGAACACCCAAATACGAAAGCCCAACGCCTCCCCCGAGTCGTTGGGCTTCGTGACCCCCTCAATTTCGTAAGACCGAAGTCTACCTCCCAACTCTACGTCTCTACGCGAAGGACTGTAATAGCACCGAAGTGCCATGAGGCCGGGAAGCCGATCCGGACATCTACCGGGGGGATGCGTGCGCGATGGCCTGTGAGATAACCAGCCGATAAGGGTGTGGGCTGTTTTTATGTCCGACTGTCGTCTTCCTTCTTACATCGTGGCCATGGTCTTCGAAACACCCCATCACTCCTCGCTGTTATCTCTGCCGTAGTGGCGTCAACGTGTTCGGCGAGAATTTGCTTACGACGCGAGAGTCGGTACCGGCCACACACGCGAGCTGATGATAAACGATCGCCGGGCGTGGCTGGATCGCGCGGTCAGTGACGACGAAAGTTAATTCGGGAGATGGAGTGTACACAATCGAGTGGCAGACTCACCAAGGGAAGATACTTGAGGCCGAACCTAGCACCTCATTGAATCCATGTTGCAGACGTACCTGCTACTGTCGGACGCTGATGAGATTGCCCCAGACGCCACGAAATCAGATCCAACAGAGTTTCAACGGTCAGCCCATCGTCCAAGAGATGTATCATCTGCTCGAAACTGAATCCGGCCTGCTCCCCGGCAATCGCAAGTTTTGCGATTGCGCTTACGAGTGAAGGGTTGTCCATACGCCCACCTATCGCCGAAGTTGCCGGATCATGACATCAGGTCGAACTGGCGTCTGTGACTCGGATCACACGATCGAAGAAAATTAAGGAGCAGAACCGAGCGTCCCCATAACGGAACGGGAGCCAGGAATCGCCAGACATGTACGAAACATCATCTTAGGGAGTGCGCCGCCTTTACACCACCAATAAACCCTGCTACATCGTTCATATGTATTCCGCGAAGCAGCCATTGATCCATATCAGAGATGTGGAATCTTTTCGGACGGTTGATATTTGGCACGACGTGATAGTCGAGGAATGAGCGGTTTTCGCGATCAAGCCGTGCGATAAGCGTGATGTAATTGCGCTCGTGCTCGACAGGATCAATCTGCCAGCGGACTGTATCCTGCCAAACCTCAATGCACCGTGCAATGAGGACCGAGACTGTGACTCCATCTCCGAGGCGCAGTCGGCTGCGCCATCTTCCTCCCTGTCGAACAATCGACACATCATCAGGAAATCGGGCCGCAATTGTCGCGATCAGTTCCTCCCGCAGTGCCTGTGTTCTGCGCCGCAAATCAATAGGACCAAACTGCTCTGGACGACCATAGTCGATCATCTTAAAGGCGGCTCGTAGGCTACCGAATCGATGCCTATAGGTCGAAGGTGATGGTACGTCGTTGGAGTTCTGGATGAGCTTTAGCGAGAGCCTTCCTTTGCGACGAAGCAATAGCCTTAGGCTACCCAGGAGTTCTTCATCTGATTTGTTAACAGTTCGGGCGCTAAGCACTTGCTGTGCCTTGAGAAACGTCCCGTGATCTACCAGTGGCACGAATGCTCCGTGCCTCATAGTCCACTCGGATTTTGGGAGCTTCGTGGAAGGTGTGTATAGTCTGCAAGTCGTTCGACCAAAAACGTGAATGCCAGCATACTTCGGGTTCGTCAGAATTTCAGCGACGCTTTGGTGGGTCCATTGAGAGTCATTTTGATACTTGATAGCTCGCTCATTCAGTTCTCGGGAAATCGCATATATGGATAGTCCATCGGAGACAAGCATCCGGTAGATATCCTGCACGACTTTTACTTCGTGATCCGGCCCAGGCACGAGGATTACTCGGTCAGTTGCTAGATTCTTACGTTCAGCAAATCTGAGTATTTGCTTCGGATGTCCGTCCGATGAAATGAGTAAGCGCCGCAAACCGTAACCAGCCATTCCTCCCTGCTTGAACCCCAGGGCCGCGAGCCGTTTCTGTCCAGCCAGCACTTTCACGCCAAGCTCTCGGCTGTATTCCCCTGCCATCGTCCTTTTAATAGCTTTCAGAATCAGACTGGGGATCGTGCCGTCATTTGCGAACGCTTCAGCGCAGTAGTGAACGGGAATGCCCGCCAGCTTGCAGAGAAACTCGTAATGTGCGGACTCGTCAGCATCCTGAAACCGACCCCAACGGCTGATGTCGTAAACGAGGATGGCTCGATAGCGAGCGTTTCCAGAGGCAACATCTTGTAGCAACTGCTTCAGCCCTGGTCGGTGTTTCAGGACAAGGCCGCTCTTCGCCGCATCTGGGTAGGTGTGAACCACTTGAAAGGCATGAGCTTCGGCATAATTCTGGATCGCGGCAGCTTGGTTTTCGAGTGAGTACTGCTGATGTTCAGTGGACATGCGAAGGTATTGCGCGACGGGAACGAAATTGCTGGTCATGTGTGCCTCCATCGGGCACATCGACCGGAGTTGAAATAACTTTAGGGCAGACGGGCTCTACGGATGATGGATCGGCAACGAGGATGGAACGGGCTTACAGATTCTTGATGGCAGACGACAAATCCCGAATAAAATCGCAAACGCATCTCTTCCAGTCGGATTTGCCGAGCTGCATAGTCTCGTCGTTCAGCCAGCGTGGGACAAGGGTTTAGGTAGTAGAGCCGATCAAGCTCGGCGATTCCCGCCAACTCAGCTTCGAACCGGAGGCAAAGTTGTTTTTCAGCTTCCATAGCGGTAGAAGCTACTAAACATCCGTTGTGAATGGCGGTGACGGATGTCACAAGCTAACTCGAACGCCTGTGGAAAACTTGGGAGCGGCGCGGATGAGGTTCCGAACGGCCTGTCACTCCTCAGCCGCAATTTTTCAGCTTCGTTGCACGTAGGGCGTCCCTCTCACAAGAAGGAGAAGGCAGGTTCGGTCGGTCCACACATTCATGAGCGGGGTAGAGAACGGTAAAACCTCGCTTCTCAAGCTCCAATGTCAATTCTGCATCAGTTGCCGCTATGAACTTGCCAGGTTGCGATACAACCAATGACCATTTTGTTTGTACGCCCAAACGCCATGACCTAGATCAATCGGTCTTTTCGCACTACCAATATTCTTCAGAACCGCAATACTGACCCAGCCCCCAAAAACTGGACCACGTAAAATGTGAGTTCTCTCAAACCGGAGGAGGAGAACCGCAATGAAGGGCACGCGACACAGCGAAGAGCAGATCATCGCGATCCTGAAG
>Ga0070734_10005536_pt1 | contig 11072 bp, 12 predicted proteins | sample Coa_R1_8_FD_66444 | JGI IMG/M metagenome (GOLD analysis project Ga0070734, IMG submission 66444) | Surface soil microbial communities from Centralia Pennsylvania, which are recovering from an underground coalmine fire - Coalmine... | ecosystem: Environmental > Terrestrial > Soil > Unclassified ...
CACGCGGGGATGTTCGAGAAGAAGCAGAACGTCTTCGACGACTTCATCGCGTGCGCCGAGTGGCTGATCCGCGAGAAGTTCGCGACGCCGGCCACGCTCGGCATCATGGGCGGCAGCAACGGCGGGCTGCTGGTCGGCGCCGTGATGGAGCAGCGTCCCGAACTCTTCGCGGTGGCGCTGCCGGCTGTCGGCGTCATGGACATGCTGCGCTATCAGAAGTTCACCGGCGGGGAAGCGTGGGCGACCGAGTACGGATCGTCGGACGATCCGAAGGCGTTCGCGTACCTGATCAAGTACTCGCCGCTGCAGAACATCAAGCCGGGGACGTGCTATCCAGCGACGCTCATCACGACCGCCGATCACGACGACCGCGTCGTCCCGAGCCACTCGTTCAAGTTCGCGGCCACGCTGCAGCAGGCGCAGGCGTGCGACAAGCCAGTCCTGATCCGCGTCGAGACGCAGGGATCGCACGGCTATCGGCCGACCGACAAACAGATCGCCGAGCGTGCGGATCAGTGGGCGTTCGCGCTCAAGAACATGAATCGTTAGGTGCGTCGTGCGAGGTGCGAGGTGCGACGTGCGACGTGCGGGTGCGTCGTGCACCTCGCACCCGCACGACGCACGACGCACCTCGCACGACGCACCGCTCTGCGATCGTATAATGCGCGCGAGCTACGGAGGATGTATGTGGACTCGACGATCGTTGTTCCGTCTCGCGGGAGCACTGGGCGCGTCGGCGTTCACGGTCGGTCGCAACGGACTGCGCGACATCGAAGCGGCCGGCGCGGCGGTCATGGATCGCTCGCCCGAGGACGTTGCGCAGGACGAGTTGTACTGGCGCGAGATCCAGGAAGCCTTCACCCTCGACCGCACGATCAGCAATCTCAATAACGGCAACAGCTGCCCGAGCCCGCGCGTCGTCCACGAGGCGATGAAGCGGTACTACGACTTCTCCAACCAGGCGCCGGTCTACTACCGCGGGCAGCTCGAGCGGAACATGGAGACGATCCGCCGCCGGCTCGCCGCGGAGTTCGGCGCGGACCCCGAAGAGATCGCGATCACGCGCAACGCGAGCGAGTCGCTGCAGATCGCGCAGGACGGCCTCGATCTGAAGCCGGGCGACGAAGTGCTGACGACAGATCAGGACTACCCGCGGATGCTGACGACCTGGGACCAGCGGCAGCGGCGCGACGGCATCAAGGTCGTGCGCGTCAACTTCCAAGTGCCGGCGAAGCAGGACGATCTCTACCGCCTGCTCGAGGGCGCGGTGACGCCGCGCACGAGGGTGCTGCACATCTGCCACGTCACCAACATCACCGGGCAGCTGTTTCCCGTGCCGCGACTGTGCCGAATGGCCCGCGAGCGCGGCATCGTGTCGATCGTCGACGCGGCGCACTCGGTCGCACATTTCCCGTTCAAGCTGCGCGACCTCGACGCCGACTTCGTCGGCACGAGCCTGCACAAATGGCTGCTGGCGCCGCACGGAACGGGATTGCTCTACGTTCGCAGGGATCGGATCAACGGCACGTGGCCGCTGCAGGCAACGGCCGAAGCGGCGAGCCACGACATCCGCAAGTTCGAAGCCGTCGGCACACAGCCCGCCGCGAACAAGGCCGCGATCGGCGAAGCGCTCGCATTCCACCAGGCCATCGGCGCCGAGCGGAAAGCGGCGCGCCTGCGCTATCTGACGCTGCGGTGGGCCAACCAGGTGAAGGATCTGCCGCGCGTCAAGATCTACACCGACCTCGCGCCCGGTCAGAGCTGGGGCCTCGCGTACGTCGGCATCGATGGCATCGAGGCGCGGAAGTTGAACGACTTCTTCTGGAACAAGTACCGGATCCTCGGTCAGGCGATGACCAAGTCGCCGTATCCCGGACAGCAGTTCGATTATCAGGGCGTGCGCATCACGCCGAACGTCTACACGACGTTGGAGGAGCTCGACACGTTCGTGGACGCCATCAAGGACGCGATCAAGAACGGAGTGCAGAATTCGTGAGAAGACGCGAGTTCGTTACGTCGGCCGGAATGGCCGCGGTCGGCTTCGGCCTGAGCGGCTGCGCGAGCAACCCGAAACCGAGCGCGGCGGCGCCGAAGCGGCCCATGCTGCGGCTCGCGCCGGTGAAGGTCGCGTGGGATCGGATCATCCGCACCACGGTGGGGCTGCGGCCGCATCGAGATGCCGGGTTCGTGCTCAAGGCCGACAAACTGGACGACAAGCTGCTCGTCCACAATTACGGCCACGGCGGCGCGGGGATGTCGCTCGCGTGGGGCACGGGCCTGATGGCGACCGAATTCGCGACCGAGCATCAGGCGCGGAAGGCCGCCGTGATCGGCTGCGGCTCTGTCGGCCTGACGTGCGCGCGCCAACTGCAGCGGCGCGGCTTCGACGTGACGATCTACGCGGCAGCGGTGCCGCCGAACGTCACCTCGAACATGTCGCTCGCGGGCTTCACCCCGAGCTCCGGTCTCGTGGTGACCGAACGGCGCACGCCGGCGTGGGATGCGCAGTACCGCCGCGCGTACGACATCGCGTACCGACAGCTGCAGCTGATGGCCGGCAATCCGATCAGCGGCGTCTCGTGGCTCGACAACTACAGCCTGACCGATCGCGAGCCGTCGGCGACGCCGGTCGCGCCGCCGGCGAGCACGCGCGATCCGCTGCCCGACGGCGCCGACACCGAGCGCGAGATCTTCGGTCCCGGCGAGCATCCATTCGACACGAAGTACGCGGTCCGCTCGCCGCAGATTCGCATCGAGCCGAACATCTATCTCGATGCGCTGATGCGCGACGTGGTGCTGTTCGGCGGGCGCATCGCCGTCCGGAAGTTCGATACGCCGCGCGACCTCGCGTCGCTCGGCGAACCGATCGTGATCAACTGCACGGGCCTGGGCGCGCGCGATCTGTTCGGCGATCAGGAGCTCGTGCCGCTGAAGGGCCAGCTCTCCGTGCTCGTGCCGCAAGACGACGTGAACTACCACACCAACGGGGGATTGCACACGCCGCCGGTGCCGGGACAACTCGGCATCCACACCATGTCACGTCGCGACGGTATTGCGCTGGGCGGCACGTCGCAACGCGGCGTCTGGAAGCTCGAGCCGGACGAAGCGGAACGCAAGCGCATCGTCGAAGCCCACATGTCGGTGTTCAACGCGATGAAGACGCGCTGACGCCGCCGCAGTCGTGGCACTGCTCTTGCGTCGTTGTGCCTAGGTTCGCAGTAGATCGAGTGTGCAACGCGTGAAGCGATCGTCAGTGCCCCGCGTCATCAGTCCCGCCCGTTCGAGGCCGGCGAACACCGCGCGGCACACTTCTTCGCTCAATCCCGTTTCGTCGGCTGCGCCTGCAGGCGAGATGTCGTCGCCCACGTTCATCGTCGTCAGGATGCGCTGGAGGCGATCGAAGCCGTGGTTCACGCTGATTTCAATCGAGCGGTCAGTCATGCTCACATCCCGTAGTGAGGAGCACCGATTGCGGGAGCAACCGATATGCCGCGTTGTTTTGCGGCGTATTTCGCGGGATCGCGCACAAATTTGCAACGAGGAGTGAAGAAACTACATGCGCCTGTTCGTGACCTCAGCCGCGTGCGCCGCGGCGATCTGTGTCCTGTGCGCCGCAACGAACGCATCGATGCGCGCGGATGCCGGCGTGCTGCGCGTGATGACGTTCAACATCCAGCACGGCATCGACGGCTCGCATAAATACAATCTGCAGCGCGCGATCGATGTCATCGCGAAGATCCAGCCCGACATCGTCGGGCTGCAGGAAGTGACGCGGAACCATCCGTACTACCAGTGCGACGATCAGCCCGCGGCGATCGCCGCCGGGCTTCGAAGCGCGACCGGACGCGTGTGGGCGGTGGCGTACGAGCAGGAGTGGTTCACGCCGAACGTGGAGTGCCGCGACAGCGGACGCGGCGACGGCAAGGAGACCGAGGGGCTCGCGTTCCTCGCGCCCGTCGACGCGCTGGGGCCGACGAAGACGACGCCGCTGCCGGTCAGCCGCATCGCGCTTGCGGTCAGGCTGGCGTCGGCCGGCGGACTGCCGATCGTCGTGACGCACCTCGCGTCGGGGAAACAGAACGGCGAGGCGCGCCGCAAGGAGATCGATGCGCTGTTGCACTGGACCGAGGCGCTCGGGCCGACCGCGATTCTGATGGGCGACTTCAACGCGCCGCCCGACGACGAGGTGATGCGGCCGGTGCTGGCGCTGTTTCGTGACGCCGGCGGCGAGGCGACGCACGGCGCGCAGCGGATCGACTACGTCCTGTATCGCGGACCGGGGTTGTCACTCGAGAAGGTCGAAGCGGTCGAGACCGCGTCGTGGTTTGGTGCCGCGGCCTCCGATCACAAGCCGCTGCTGGCGACGTTTCGTAAATGACGTGTTAGACTTGAGTCAACACTTAGATGGCTACCTGTCCGAAGTGCATGGGCGCGCTAACAGAGAACCATAAGTGTCCCCCGCGCCTGTTTCGCCGCGTGACCGATGCGGTGTCGACCGTCGGCGTCGGCGGCCTGCTCGGCGCCATCGCGTGTTTCGCCATCGACGATCGGCCCGCCGGGGCGTTGGTCATGGCCACGGCCGCGCTCGGGGCCGTGCTGGCATACGCCGTCCGTCAGGCGATCCTCGGACGGCCGTCCTAGGCGCAGTACTTCCGCACGACATCCATCAGCGCGTCGACATCGATCGGTTTCGACACCGACGCGACCGCTCCGAGATCCTGCGCGCGCGATTCGAGATCGACGGCGCCCGACATCACCGCCACCGGCACGTTGGCGACGACCGGATCGCCGAGTTGGGCGCGCCGGAATTCATGGCCGCCAAGCCGCGGCATCTTCAGGTCGAGGAGCACGAGACAGGGCGTCTGCGGCGCGCGATGACGCACCGTGCGCAGCAAGTGCAGCGCCTCGAGGCCGTCCTCCGCGCCGACGGCGTGAAAGCCCTCCATCGCGAGCAGGGTCGCCAGCATCTCGCGGACGTCAGGATCGTCCTCGACGATGAGCACGTTGCCAGAGGCTTCAGCCATCTCGCTCCCTGAGCTATCAAGTCCCGTGCCGGCTCTGCCGTTGCGAAAAAGCGGCCCAAATGGCAGATTGCTGCCATCTATGAATCAGACTGGTGCACCGCTTTCCTACGCTGAGTTTCAGCGTGTCGACATTCGGGTCGGCCGCATCGTCGAGGTTCTGGACTTCCCGGAGGCCCGCAAGCCGGCCTACAAGCTGCGGATCGATTTCGGCGGCGAGATCGGCGTCCGCAAATCGTCGGCGCAGGCGACCAAACATTACACGAAAGACGCCCTGATGAACCGGCTGGTCGTGGCCGTCGTCAACTTCGCGCCGAAGCAGATCGGGCCGTACATGTCCGAGGTGCTCACGCTCGGCGTGCCCGACGCGGACGGCGACGGCGTCGTCCTCGTCACGCCGGAACGTGACGTGCCGGTTGGCGGCCGGATGTTCTAGTCGAGCGAATCAGCTTGACGATCGAGATGGCGGTGAGCACAAACGCCGCGATCATGAAGAACGCGACGATGTCGTGGAAGATGTCCGAGTCCATGCCGCGGAGAATGCCGCGCCCGTAATAGACGGCGAGCGACGCCTCGGCGCCGAAGCGGATCAAGCGCACGACGACGAGCGTGACGAAGAACGTCGACCGCTTCACCTCGAGCGCGCCGGCGGCGAGCACGAACGCGGTAAAGGGAAATGGCGGGGGAATCAAATCCAGGACGGCGACGGCGACGGCGCCGTTCGTCCGGATCTTCCGGTGGATCTTGTCGAGACGGCGCTCGCCGACGAATCGATCGAGACCTTTCTCGCCGATCTTCTCACCCATCCAGAACGTGAGCCACGCGCCGACGAGCGATCCAAAGGTCGCGAGCAGCGGCACGACCCAGGCGAGCGCGTGCAGGCGCGCGCTCAGCAGGACCACGGCGGCGTCGATGCCGAAGGGGAGGGAGAAGAACAACGTGGAATCGAGCGCGGCGAGCACGACGACGCCGAGAGGCGAGGCGCACAGCGTGATAATCCAGTGGGAGAAAGAGCGCATGAGTCCGATGCCTTCGCCGATGTCGACGCCGGCCTGGATCGAAGCAAGGTACGCGCCATGGTGACCGGCGACCGCGAGCTCTGGCGCGTTGGCGATGTGTGCTGCTGGATGATTTCGTGCTGCAGCGGGGCGGAGCTGCAGGTGCGCCGCGGCGACGAGATCGTGCTGCGCGAGTTGTACCCGACCAAGAGCGATCTGTACGAACGGGCGCGCCTGTTGAAGGCGGAGTACGGTCTGACGTCGAGGTCTGACCCCGACGTCTGACCCGCGGTCAGACCGGCAGGCGGAGGAATGCGCGGCAGCCGCGCCGGTCCGTGCGATTCTCCAGCGTCAGCGATCCGCCATGCGCCTCGGCGATCTGCCGGCTCAGGACGAGCCCGATGCCCGACCCGCCCGGCTTCGTCGTGAAGAACGGCACGAACAGGTTCGATTCGTTCGGCAGGCCGCCGCCCTCATCGTCGACCCACAGCGACAGGATCCGGCCGTCGGCTCGCCATCCGACCGCGACACCGCCGCCGGTCTGCAGCGCCGCGTCGACGCCGTTGCGGACCACGTTGATCAGCAGCTGCTCGAGTTGATCCGGATCGGCGCGGATCGAGATCGGATCGCCGGTGATGCGGATCCCCAGCCGGGTCTCGACGCTGCACACGCGCGTGACGAGCGCCGCGACGTCGAGCGGCTCCTTCTTCGGCGCCGGCAGCTTCGCGAGCCGGGCGTACGCAGTCGTAAAGCGGCTGAGCGCATCGGATCGCGCGGCGATGATCGCCAGGCCGCGCTTCATGTCGTCCTGCCAGTCGTCGGGCATCGCGTCGCGCGCGACGAGCGACTCGAGGCTGCCCGCGATCGACTTGATCGGCGCCAGCGAGTTGTTGATCTCGTGGCCGATGACGCGAATCAGCCGCTGCCAGGCCTGCCGCTCTTCGTCGCGCAGCGGCCGGCTGACGTCCGCGAGCACGAGCAGCTGGTGCGGGCGTCCTTCCTCGCGGAACGTCGTCCGCCGCACCTCGTACCGGCCGGCGCCGCCGGGAAACGACAAGTCCGCGATGCGAGGCGACGGTCCATCGAGACAGCCGGCGACGCCCAGCTCGTCGGCGGCGTCGCCCAGCAGTTGATCCGCGGTGCGGCCGAGCAGCCGTTCGCCGGCGCGGTTGACGAGGCGCAGCGTTTTCGATCCGTCGAAAGTGAAGACGGCGACGTCGATCTCCACCATCACCGTCCGCAACAGCGCACCCGCTTCCATCGCGCCGAGGCGTTGATCGTGCAGCGTCGATGCCAGCTCGTTGACTTCGAGCATCACCGCGCCGAGCGGATCGTCGTGCAGTGCCGGCGATCGCCGCGACGCGTGGCGCGCGCGAATCGAGAAGTCGCTCTCGCGCAGCGCGGCGAGCAGGTTCGACAGCGTTTGCAGGGGAAGGACGACGCGCTGCCGCACGCTGAACGAGCAGCCGACCCACACGCCGACGATGAACACCGTCAGCGTCCACTCGACCTTGGCGGAGTAGTTGCCGGTCCAGAGGAGGACGAGCGCGACGATCGATGCCGGGAAGCCCGCGGCGAGCGCGAGCAGCAGGATGCGCTGATCGAAGCGGAGCGATCGCGGACGGCTGACGATCGCGTCGAGCGCGGACGCGTGCGCCTCCGCGCTCTGGACAGGAGTGGCGCTCACGAACGGATCATAACGGGGGCTCGGGGCTCGAGGCGTGGGTCTGGATGTCCAGCCCCCAGCCCCAAGGCCCCAGCCCCGTCATAGTCCGTATCTCTGCAAGCGGCGGTACAGCGCGCTGCGGCTCAAGCCGAGCGCCTTCGCCGCCTGGCTGACGTTGCCATCGAACCGCGCCATCGCTTTCTTGATCAGAAAGCCTTCGACTTCCTCGAGGCTCATGTCCTCGATGCGCGACGTCGCGTCGCGGTCGATGCGCAGCCCGAGCTCGCCAAGGCGGATCGTCGTCCCGAGCGCCATCAGCACGCCGCGCTCGACGGCGTGATCGAGCTCGCGGATGTTGCCCGGCCACGGGTGATCGAGCAGCGCCTGCATGGCGGCCGGCTCGAAACCGGCGATGTTCTTGCGATACCGGTTCGCATGCTGCCGCAGGAAGTGCGCGGCCAACGCCGGGATGTCTTCGCGGCGTTCGCGCAGCGGCGGCAGCGCGATCTCGATCGTGTTCAGCCGGAAGAGCAGATCCTGACGGAACCGGCCGCCCGCGACTTCCTCGGCGAGCATGGCGTTGGTCGCCGACAGAATGCGGACGTTGACGTGACGCGTGCGCGACGATCCGACGCGCTCGAAGTCGCCCGTCTCGAGGACGCGCAGCAGCTTCGGCTGCAGGTTCAGCGGCACGTTGGCGATTTCGTCGAGGAACAGCGTGCCGCCGTCGGCGAGCTCGAACCGGCCGACGCGATCGGTCTTCGCGTCGGTGAACGCGCCTTTCACGTGCCCGAAGAGCTCGCTCTCGAAGACGCCCTCCGACAGGCCGCCGGCGTTGACGGTGACGAGCCCTTTGCCCGTGCGCGCCGACACCGAGTGAATCGCCTGCGCGACGGTACCCTTGCCCGTCCCGTTTTCGCCGGTGACCAGGACGTTCGCTTCCGACGGTCCCACGCGCTGGATCAATTCGAGCACCGGCCGCATCGACGGCGCCTCGGCGATGAGGAGCGGCCGCACGTCGGGCTTGAGCGATCGATTCTCGGCTTCGAGGCGCTGCTGCCGGCGCAGCGCGCGCGCCAGCTCCGACTGCGTGCGGAGAATCGTCAGCAAGCGCGCGTTCTCCCACGGCTTCTGCACGAAATCGCGCGCGCCGCGACGCATCGCTTCGACGGCGAGCTCCACCGATCCCCAGGCGGTCATGACGACGACCGGCAGCGTGGCGTCGTGGCTGCGCAGCTGCGAGAGCAGGTCGAGACCTTCCTGGCCCGACGTCGTGTCGCGTGTGTAGTTGAGATCGATCAACGCCACGTCGAACTCGTGCGCGTCGACCGCGTCGAGGATCGCCGCCGGCGAGCCGGCGGATTCGATCTGGTAGCCCTCGCCCTTGAGCAGCAGCCGCAGCGCTTCGAGCACATCGGCCTGATCGTCGGCGATGAGCACGCGAGGGGTGACAGCGGTTTCGATGGGCGATTCCACGATGTCGACGGGCCAATGCGCTACAGCCACAGCACCTTCTCCAGGTGAAGCCGCCGTTTAGACGTGCGGCGGCGCTCGTTGGTTGGTTCCGCTAATCGTCCACGACCCAGCCATCACGCAGCTGAATGATGCGTGTGCCGTAAGACGCGTTCACTTCCGAATGCGTCACCTGCACGATCGTCGTCCCAACTTCGTTCAGTGTTCGGAACAGCTCCATGATCTCTTTGCCCTGCGCCGAGTGGAGGTTCCCGGTCGGTTCGTCCGCCAGAATCACTTGCGGGTTCGCGATGACGGCGCGAGCGACACCGACGAGCTGCTGCTGGCCGCCCGACAACTGGTTCGGATACAGATCCTTCTTCCCGACGATCTGGAAGCGGTCGAGGATGTCCGCCACCATGCTCTGGCGATCTTTGCGGCTTACGTTTCTATACGACAGCGGAATCTCGAGGTTCTCGTACACCGTCAGGTTGTCGAGCAGGTGGTAGCTCTGAAACACGAACCCGATGTGCTTCTTGTGCAGTTCCGAACGCTGTTTCGGATTGAGACGATGAACCGGCTGATCCATGAAGTAATACTCGCCGGTCCACGCGCTGTCGTGCATGCCCAGGATGTGGAGCAGCGTCGATTTGCCGGCGCCCGACGGCCCCATGATCGACACGAACTCGCCTTCCTTGATGTCGACGTTCAGGCGCCGCAGCACGTACGTGCGTCCGACGCCGTGGGGATACGACTTCTCGACGTTCCGCAGGCTGACCAGCATCACTCGGTCCTCAACGAGACGATTGGGTCGACGCGCATCGCGCGCCGCGCCGGAATGTAGGCGGCCGCGAGCATCACGAGCACGAGCGCGCTGCTGACGCCGGCGAACGTCGCCGGGTCGTGCGCCGTCACGCCGAACAGCAGGCTGCCGATGACGCGCGTCGCCGCCAGCGCGCCGCCGACACCGATGACGAGGCCGAGCGCGCCCAGCCGCGCCGCCTGGCCGAGCACGAGCGTGCGAATGTCGCCCGGCTGCGCGCCGAGCGCGACGCGGATGCCGATCTCGCGGCGCCGCTGCGCCACCGAGTACGCCATCACGCTGAACAGCCCGAACCCGGCGAGCAGCAGCGCAATCGTCGCGAACGCGCCGACGATGTAGGTCGTGAACCGCGGCGTCGCGATCGATCGCGCGACGTAGCTGTCCAGTGTCTTCAGCTCGCCGGCGCCGAGGAGCGGATCGACGCGGGCAAGCGCCGCGCGCATCGAACCGAACGCCGATTCCGGCGCCGCGGCGGTGCGGACGACCGCCGTCACGAACGGCCACGGTGTCTGATCGAACGGCGCGTAGATCTGCGGCAGCGCCGCGTCCGCCAGCTGATGCTGCTTCACGTTCTCGACGACGCCCACGACTTCGCGCGGTCCCGAGCGGTTGTAGCCAATCGTGATCCGCTTGCCGATCGGGCTCTCGTGCGGCCAGAACTTCTGCGCGATCGCGCGGTTGATCACCAGCACACCCGACGCGTCGGCGCTGTCGCGCTCGGTGAAGCCGCGTCCTTCGACCAGGCCGATGCCCAGCGTCGAAAAATAGTCCGGGCCGACGCCGAAGAACGACGTCGGCGTGCGCTCGCTCGCCGGGATCGGATGATCCTCGACGACGTAGCCCATGCCGATGTCGCTTCCCGAGAGCGGCAGCGTGGTCGTGATCGCGACCGCCGAGACGCCGGGGAGCGTGCGCAGCTCGTCGCGGAGCTTGCGCGCGAAGGTGCGCTGCTCGACCGCCGTGCCATAGCGCGTCTGCGGGAGCAGGAGCTGCAGCGCCACCGCGCGCTCGGTCCGAAATCCCGGGCTGACCTGCTGGAGGCGCACGAGGCTGCGCGCGAGCAGACCGGCGGAGGTCAGCAGCACGAGCGAGAGCGCCATCTCCGCGATCAC
>Ga0070734_10005540_pt1 | contig 11068 bp, 10 predicted proteins | sample Coa_R1_8_FD_66444 | JGI IMG/M metagenome (GOLD analysis project Ga0070734, IMG submission 66444) | Surface soil microbial communities from Centralia Pennsylvania, which are recovering from an underground coalmine fire - Coalmine... | ecosystem: Environmental > Terrestrial > Soil > Unclassified ...
CAGCACGGCGGCAATCGTGTAAGGACGGCGCAGGACGTAGCTGACCAGCTGCATGCGCGGCGCTCTCAGGCCGACGTGGCGACCGGGGGCGCGAGTGGCTGACGGACGCGGAACGTGCTGCCCTTGCCGGGAGTGCTGGCCACCTCGACGTCGGCCCCGTGTGCAGCGCAGATCGACTTGACGATCGCCAGCCCGAGTCCGGCGCCACCCTGATGGCGCGAGCGTGAGTCGTCGACACGGTAGAAGCGCTTGAACACGTGCGAGAGCGCCTCGGCGGGGATGCCGACCCCGTCGTCGCTGACATCGAGCACGGCGTAGCCGTCTTCCCGCCGCACCGACAGGCGCACCCGCCCGCCGCTCGGGGTGTACTTGATGGCGTTATCGAGCAGATTGACGATCACCTGCTTGAGGCGCGCCCGGTCGCCTTCCACGAAGACGCCCGGCGTCGAGACGCATTCGACGCCCACGTGCTTGTCCTCCGCCAGCAGGCTCATCTGCTCCGCAGTGGTCGCGGCAAGCTCGGCGAGGTCGAAGCGCAACCACGGCGCATGCGCTTCCCCGGCATCGAGGCGCGAGAGCGCGAAGAGGCTCTCGACGATCTCGCCGAGACGCTCTACCTCCTCGAGCACGCTGCCGAGGGTCTCGCGCATCTCAGGAGCCAGGTCGGGAGACTGGGCAAGGCTCTCGAGCTCGCCGCGCATCACCGTGAGCGGTGTACGCAATTCGTGACTGGCATCGGCAATGAACTGTTTGGAGCCGTCGACCGCGTCCTGCAGGCGGCTGATCATGTGATTGAGCGAGACCGAGAGCTCTTCGATCTCATCACCGCTGTGCCCTGCCGGCAGACGCTCGCTGAGATTGTGCAGCGTGATCTCTTCGGCTTTGCGCGCCATACGCTGCACGGGTTCGAGCGAGCGCCGCACCAGCACGAAACCACCAGCGACCGCGACGCAGACGGCAACCGGCAGGCCGACGGCCAGAAGTGTCAACACGTGGCCGAGAGTCGCTTCGGCGGGAGCGGCGGGCGTGCCGACTTCGACGCGATACTGCGTACCATCGGCGCCGCTCGCAGCGCGGGAGGCGACGAGCAGCGCGCCGCCGGGCAGCGGCACCTTGCGCGCGGACGTGGCGCTGCGCTGCGTGGCATCGGAGGTGGCAAGCGGCGGGACCTGCAAGGGGTCGAAGCGCGCGTCCCGGGGTCGGCCGGAGACGTAGACGAGCCCGCCATCCGCGCGGGTGATGCGAATGAAGCGATCGTTGGCCTCGGGCGAATAGAGAGTCTCCACCTGGCCGCGAAGGGCTCCTTCGCCGTTACGGCTGACGTGCGCCACCAGTGTGTCGGCGATCTGCCGCGCCCGCCGCATCTGCGCATCGAGCACGTTCGCTTCCAGATAGTGACGCAGGAACAGCAGAGTCAACCCGCCCAGCAGTACGAACACCACCGTGAGCACCCCGCCATACCAGGCGACCAGCCGAAACTTGAGCGAACGGGCATTCATGCCTCGGGCGCCTCACCGAGCCCGTAGCCGACGCCGCGCACGGTACGAATCAGCTTCACCGGAAATGGATCGTCGACCTTACTGCGCAGGTGTCGTACGTAGACGTCGACGATGTTGGTCAGCCCCTCGAAGCTCTGGTCCCACACGTGCTCGATGATCATGGTGCGCGAGAAGACGCGTCCCGGATTGGCGGCAAGGTACTCGAGGAGCGCGTACTCTTTCGGCGTCAGCTCGATCCTGCGACCGGCGCGCCGCACCTGCTGAGAAAGCCGATCCACCTCGAGATCGGCCACTCGCAACACCGAGGAACGTGCCACGGGTCCTCGACGCAGCAGCGCCTTGACGCGCATCACGAGTTCGGCGAACGCGAAGGGCTTCGTGAGGTAATCATCCGCCCCGGCCTCGAAGTGCTGCACCTTGTCTTCGGTGGCCGCGCGCGCGGTAAGTACCAGGATCGGAACCTGCTCGCTCTTCCTTCGCACCCGCCGCAGCAGCTCGGCGCCGGAAAGGCGCGGCAGCATGAGGTCGAGGATGACGAGGTCGTACGCGTAGGCTTGCGCGAGCTCCCAGCCGCGCTCGCCGTCCTCGGCCACGTCCACGGCATAGCGCTCTGCCCGCAGCGCGCGCGCGACGAGCTCGGAGACTTTCCTCTCATCCTCTACCAACAACAAACGCATGGATGACACCGGGAGGAGAAAACCACAACGGCATTAACTGCCGACAAAGCCGGGATTAAAAAGCTCTCATAATCCTCATGGCCTGAGCTAAGGCGTTGATCTGCAATTAGTTTAACCCAGCAGGCTTGCGAAGAGAGAGCACCGCCGATTCCGGCCCGTCGGTTCGCCCGGACCGTCGGCTGTCACATAACTGTCAACATAGTGAAGGCAGAATGTCATACGGCTGAAGCACATTGGGCGCCGCTGGCGTGCGGCAACACGCGGGAAGAAGCGTCGCATCAGCGCATCACCCCCTGGGGAGGCGCAATCCGGAGCGACCCTTCGTTGGCTCTGGCAGTCATTGAGGAAGTATCAAATGAACCGCATTCGTGCCTTTGTATCGGCTGTGTCGTTGGCAGCAGCGGGAATCGCACACGCTCAGTCGGGCGGCAGTACCGCGCCGGCCTCGAGCGACGACACCGCCCTCACCTGGAAGGGGATCACTCTCTACGGCATCGTGGACGTGGCCGCTCAGTACGAAACTCATGGTGCGCCGTTCAGCAACTACTTCATTACCGGCGGCTCGGAGATCGTGCAGAAGAACAGCAACAATTCCGTGTCCGGCATCACCTCGAACGGCATGAGCCAGTCGCGAGTCGGTCTGCAGGGCAACGAGCCGTTGAATTTTCTGGACTGGTCTGCGGTATTCAAGCTCGAGAGCTTCTTCAACCCGGCGTCCGGCCAGATAACCGACGCCGTGAAATCGGTCACTCAGAACAACGGCCGTGCGCTGGCCGATCAGAGCACCAACATCGATTCGAGCATTGCCGGACAGCCCTTCGAGCAGGCGTTCGTCGGTATCAGCTCCCCCACCTGGGGAACGCTCACGTTCGGACGTCAGAACTCGACACTGGCCGACCTCATCGCCAAATACGATCCGCAGCAGACCTCGTATGCGTTCTCGCTGCTCGGACTGTCCGGCACCCCGGCCGGAGGCGGCGACACCCAGGATCGGCGCCTCGACAGCTCGATCAAGTACGACGCTCATTTATTCAACCTGGTTCACATCGGCTTGCAGTACAAGACGCAGAACGCAGCGGCGCAGAACTACGCCATCGCCGGCTCGGGGGAGGCGTTCTCTGCCTTCGAGGGGGCGTTGGGCGTGCAGTACGCGGGCGCGTCCGTCGATGCGTTCTACACCAGGGTTCGCGATGCAGTCTCAGTGTCCCCCTTGAGCACCGAACAACTCGCGGCACTGCCGGCCTTGAACCTGTCGCCGAACAACTCGGTCTCAGGAACGATCTCGGACAACAATTCGTACGGAGTGATGCTCTCGTACGCCGTCCCCCCGCCGGTGCCGCTGACCATCTATGGCGGCTGGCAGCACATCACCTACATGAACCCCTCGATCCCCCTGGTGGCGGGATTCGATGACATCGGCGGATACAAGCTGGGAGCCGTGAGCAACACCGCATATGCGGACGCCGACAAGATCCTGAAGGTCTACTGGGCCGGTCTCCGCTACGCAGTGACACCGCAGTTCACGGCTGCGGTCGCCTATTACGGAGAGAAACAGGACGCCTACGCGACCGGTGCTGATGCGGGCTGCTCGACCATCGTTAGCGGCAAGTGCAGCGGAAATTTCAACGCGGTATCCGTGTCGCTCGACTATCACTTCACCAAGCGCTTCGATACCTACGCCGGCGCCATGTGGTCGGGCGTGCAAAACGGCCTCGCCAACGGATACCTGAACCGAAACCTGATCGATCCGACCATCGGACTGCGGTTCACGTTCTAATCGATCGACCTCAGCCGAAGCGTCCGGTGATGTAGTCCTCCGTGAGGCGGTGGCGCGGGTTGGTGAAGACCCGATGCGTGTCGCCTACCTCGATCAGCTCGCCGAGATGAAAGTAGGCGGTGCGCTGCGAGACGCGTGCCGCCTGCTGCATCGAGTGGGTGACGATCACGATCGCGTATGACTCGCTCAGCTCGTCGATCAGGTCCTCGATGCGTGCGGTCGCCACCGGATCGAGTGCCGAGCATGGCTCATCCATGAGAATCACCTCCGGTTGCACGGCGATCGTGCGGGCGATGCACAGGCGCTGCTGCTGACCACCGGACAACCCGGTTCCCGGACTGCGCAAGCGATCCTTGACCTCCTCCCACAGTCCGGCCCGCGTCAGGCTGCTGCAGACGATGTCGTCGAGCTCGGCACGACCACGTGCCAACCCGTGGATGCGCGGTCCGAACGCAACGTTGTCGTAGATCGACTTCGGAAAGGGATTGGGCTTCTGAAAAACCATCCCGACACGGGCACGCAACTGCACGACGTCCTGCCCGCCGGCGTGGATGTCCTGGCCGTCGAGATCGATGGAACCGGTCACGCGTGCGCCCGGGATGGTGTCGTTCATGCGGTTGAGGCAGCGCAAAAAGGTGGACTTGCCGCATCCCGACGGCCCGATCATCGCGAGCACCTGCCGTCGCCCGATATCGATGCTCACGTCCTTGAGCGCGTGCTTGGGTCCGTAGAACACATTCACATTCCGGCAGGAGAAAACCGGATCCGCGACCGTCGAGTCCGCGGGCCGCGCAACCTCCGCTACGGCGGGCGACACGGGCAGGCGGCCGCTCGGCTTGAGGTTCAAGCCGCCTTCCCCGAGGTGACGCTGCAACCCTCGCGAGCCGTTCGCGGCGGGCTGCGCCGGCTGCGCCTGCTGCGCCGCCGCTAGATCCCGCTCCTCCGGTGCCTCACTCATCGCCAGGCTTTCCCATTCAACCGAAGCGTCCGGTGATGTAATCGTCGGTGCGCCGCTGTCTGGGAGCGGTGAACATCTGCTCCGTCGGGCCGATCTCGACCAGCTCACCGAGATACATGAAGGCCGTGTAGTTCGACACCCGAGCTGCCTGCTGCAGATTGTGGGTCACGATCGCGATGCAGTAGCTCTCACGCAGGCTCTGCAGCGTCTCCTCGACGCGCAGCGTCGAGATCGGGTCGAGGGCCGCCGTGGGCTCATCGAACAACAGAACCTCCGGACGCAGGGCCAGAGTCCGCGCGATGCACAGCCGCTGCTGCTGTCCGCCGGAGAGACCACGGCCGTCCTCGTGAAGCTTGTCCTTCACCTCCTCCCACATCGCCGCAGCCCGCAACGCCTCCTCGACCCGCTCACCGAGCTCGGTGCGGGAGATACGCCGCGCAAGCCGCAAACCGAACGCCACGTTGTCGAATATCGTCATCGGAAACGGCGTCGCCTTCTGAAACACCATGCCAACCCTGAACCGCAGTGCCGCCACGTCGACCGTGGGCGCGAGGATGTCCTCGCCGTCCAGCAATACCTCGCCCGTGGCGCGATGACGTGGATAGAGCGCGTACATGCGGTTGAACACCCGCAGCAGGGTCGATTTACCGCAGCCCGATGGCCCGATGAACGCCGTGATGCGCCGGTCGGGAAGTGTGAGACTGACGTCCTTGAGCGCCTGCGACTGGTCGTAATAGAAATCGAGATTCCGTACCTCGAACTTGGGAGCGTTGACTGCGGCGGCAGCCGAGTGCGCAATGGACTCGATCATCGGGGCGCCCATCAGCGCCTGCCACCGGAGCTGAGCGAAGAGACCGCGACCCGCGCCATGATGCTGAGCACCAGGATGCTCAGCGTAATGAGCAGCGCGCCTGACCACGCGAGCTGCTGCCAGTTCGGATAGGGACTCAGCGCAAACTGAAAGATCACCACCGGCAGGTTGGCCATCGGCGCGGTGAGATCGCTGCTCCAGAACTGGTTGTTGAGCGCGGTGAACAGCAGCGGCGCGGTCTCGCCACTGATGCGCGCAATTGCGAGCAACAACCCCGTGACCATGCCGCTGCGGGCGGCCGGATAGATGACGCTTACCACGGTTCGCCAGTGATAGGCGCCCATGGCCGTCGAGGCGTCCTTCATTCCCTGCGGCACGAGGTTGAGCATGTCCTCGGTCGTGCGCACCGTCACCGGGATCGCGATGATGGCGAGCGCTACCGCGCCGGCGATCGCCGAGAAGTGGCCCATGCGCACCACCAACAGCTCGTAGACGAACAGCCCGACGATGATCGAAGGGGCTGACAGCAGTACGTCGTTCACGAAACGGATCACGGTGCTGAGCCGGCTCGTCCGACCGTACTCCGCCAGGAAGGTCCCGGCGAGGATACCGATCGGTCCGCCGATCAGGATACCTATCAAGGTCATCGCCACGCTTCCGTAGATGGCGTTCAGCAGGCCGCCGCTGCTGCCGGGAGGTGGGGTCATCGCGGAAAACAGTCTCGGCGACATCCCGGCCAGGCCGTTTTTGACCAGCGTCCAGAGAATCGCGGCAAGGAAGAAGAGTCCGATGATGGTCGCCAGCCCCGCCAGCCCGAGGGCAACCAAGTTGGTGACCTTGCGTACGGCGCGGCGGCTCATGCCGGAGACAACGCCTTACGCGTGAGCCGCATCAGCAGCAGCCGCGCCGCCGCGATCACCGTGAAGGTGATGAAGAACAACAGGGCTCCGAGCGCGATCAGGGACGAGGTGTAGAGCTCACCGACTGCTTCGGCGAATTCGTTGGCGATCGAGGCGGAGATGGTGGTGCCGGGCGCGAGCAGCGAGGAGCCGATGCGGTGGGCGTTGCCGATGACGAAGGTTACGGCCATGGTCTCGCCCAGCGCGCGGCCGAGTCCCAGCATGATGCCGCCGATTATTCCCGTGCGCGCATAGGGAACGACGACCTGCCAGATCACCTCCCAGGTGGTCGCGCCGAGTCCATAACCGGACTCTTTGAGGACATCGGGTACGGTCTCGAACACATCGCGCATCACGGCGGAGATGAACGGGATCACCATGATCGCCAGCACGAAGGCTGCGGTTAAGACGCCGATCCCGAAGGGGGGGCCCTGAAAGAGCTTGCCGAGCAGGGGCACCGGCCCGAGATGATCGATCAACCAGGGCTGCACGTGCCGCTGCAGCACCGGCGCCAGCACGAAGAGCCCCCAGATGCCGTAGATGATGCTGGGCACCGCCGCCAGCAGCTCAATGGCCACGCCGACTGGCCGCTTGAGCCACACGGGAGCGAGCTCGGTTAGGAACATCGCGATCCCGAAGCTCACCGGGACGGCCAGCAGCAGCGCAAGAAGGGAGGTCACGAGCGTCCCGTAGACGGGTGCCAAAGCACCGAACTGGTCGGTTACGGGGTTCCAGATCTCACGGGTGAGAAAGGTGAGCTTGAAATGACTGAAGGCGGGCCAGGATCCGACCAGCAGCGAGACGGCGACGCCGCCGAGCAACAGAAGCACCAGTAGCGCGGCGCCAAAGGTGGCTGCGCGAAACGCGCGCTCGCGCAGTCGCTGGCTCGCGGCGTGACTCGGATCAATGGCAGCCACGGCATTCATCGCTGACGCGTGAGCGCGCGTGGCTCAGCTCACATCGCCGGGATGCCCTTGATCTGCGTCTTCCATGTATTGCGGATCTGGGTAACGAGGCTTTCCGGCAGCGGCACGTAGTCGAGGTCCGCCGCCATCTTACTGCCGCTGCGGAATGCCCAGTCAAAGAACTTCAGCGCCGCGGCGGTGGCGGCCGGATTCGGCGGTGTCGCATCGACCAGGATGAAGCTCGCACCGGTGATCGGCCAGCTCGTTCCCCCTGGCTGATTGGTGAGTATCACGTGGTAGCCGGCCGCGTGCGTCCAGTCGGCATTCGCCGCAGCCGCCTGGAAGGCCTGGGCTTCGGGCGCGACTTTTTTGCCAGCAGCATTGGTGAGATCCACGTACGCCATGTGATTCTGCTTGGCGTAGGCGTACTCGACATAGCCGATCGCCCCATCGGTCTGGGCCGTCATGTTGGCGACGCCTTCGTTGCCCTTGGCGCCGATGCCCACCGGCCACTGCACTGCCGTGCTGGCGCCGACTGCTTCCTTGAACTTCGGGGAGACGCTCGAAAGGTAATTCGAGAAGAGAAAATTCGTGCCCGAGCCGTCGGAGCGATAAATGGGAGCAATAGCGGTGGCGGGCAGGCTGAGCGAGGGATTCAGCTTATGGATGCGCGGGTCGTTCCACCTGGTGATCTCGCCGAGGTACATCGAGGCTATCGTTGGCCCATCGAGCAGCATCTGTCCGCCCTGCACCCCTTTGACGTTCACCACCGGGACAACTCCGCCGATGATCATCGGGAACTGCACGAGTCCGGAGGCCTGCAGGTCGGTCGCCTCGAGAGGCATATCGGTTGCGCCGAAGGTCACCGTCTTCGCTTTGATCTGCTTGATACCCCCGCCCGAGCCGATGGACTGGTAGTTGAGCCCGACACCAGTCTGCTGCTTGTAGGCATCCGCCCATTTCGAGTAGATCGGATAAGGGAACGTCGCGCCGGCCCCTGAGATATCGGCAGCCACGGCTGTGCCGCAAAGGGCGAGGGCCGCAAGTGCCAGCACGCGCTGCGCATTGATTGAACTCATTTTTTTAACTCCTCGAGCTTCCGACCGCGGACCCGACGGCGCGCGTCACCTGCACTTCGGCCGCACGCAGTCGGGCATTAAATGACAGTACTGTGACGCTCTCATGACACCCCGGCAGCGGCGCAAGCGGCCCGCGACGTCCCACCGGCGTGTCCGAGGACGCTCTTTGACGCCAGTGTTCCCGCCGCTCTTTACAACTGCGTGAACCCTTTACAACTGCGTGAACCTGGCGGCCCTGCGGCCAACCTTGCCGCACGGTGGCGGGGCCGCTATAAACGCGCACCTTCCACCCCCGCGTTCGGCGCTGCTAATCAATGTCACAGACACTCGAGCTGGCGCAGGATCTCCTGGCACGTCGCTCGGTCACGCCCGCCGATGGCGGATGCCAGCAAGTAATGGCCGCGCGGCTCGAGGCAGCGGGCTTCGTGGTCGAACGGTTGACCTTTGGGAACGTGGAGAATCTCTGGGCGCGACGCGGGCGCAGTGCGCCCGTGTTCTGCTTCGCCGGCCACACGGACGTCGTGCCACCAGGCCCGCCCGAGGAATGGCTGAGCGATCCGTTCATCCCCGAGATACGCGCCGGCATCCTCTATGGGCGCGGCGCAGCGGACATGAAGAGCGGGCTTGCGGCAATGGTGACGGCAACCGAAAGCTTCGTCGCCGGCAATCCCGCGCACCGCGGATCGATTACGTTCCTCATCACCAGCGACGAGGAGGGACCCTCGATCGATGGCACACGGCGTGTCGTCGAGACGCTGCGGGCACGAGGCGAGCACATCGACTGGTGTGTCGTCGGCGAGCCCTCGAGCGAGATCACGGTGGGAGATACCATCAAGGTGGGACGCCGCGGTTCCCTCAGCGCGCGCCTCACCGTGCACGGCGTCCAGGGCCATGTCGCCTATCCTCATCTCGCGGAGAATCCCGTGCACACGTTCGGCCCCGCGCTGGCCGAGCTCACACGTCGGGTTTGGGATGGCGGCACCGAGCACTTCGAGCCGACCAGCTTCCAGGTCTCCAACCTCAATGCGGGCACGGGTGCGCCGAACGTCATACCTGGCGAGCTCAAGGCGCGCTTCAACCTGCGTTATTCGCCCGTCCAGACACTCGAGGGGCTCAAGGCAACGGTCGAGGAGGTGCTGCGTCGCCACGGCGTGCGCTACAGCATCGAGTGGTATGTGTCGGGAGAGCCCTTCTATACCCCGCCGGGTTCCCTGTCGCGCGCTATCGGCGATGCCGTAGCGGAGGTGACCGGCTCGCAGCCGAAGCTCTCGACAGGGGGAGGCACCTCAGATGGTCGGTTCATCGCGCCGCTCGGTGCACAGGTCGTCGAGCTCGGCGTGGTCAATGTGTCGATTCACAAGGTCAACGAGTGCGTGCGCGTCGCAGACCTCGACAGCCTGCACCGCATGTACTTCAACGTGCTGCGGAATCTGCTCGCCTGAGATTGGCGATCAGCCCTGCCGCCGCGAGCGTGACGCAGAAGATCAGCACCCACATGGGCATCGTGAGCCCAAGGAACCGCCAGTTCACCACGGCGCACTCGCCACTCCCCGACAGCACCTTGCGTATCAGCTGCCACACGGGCATGAACTTCATGAGCACCGCGAGAGGGGCGCCGCAGGAAGGCAGCGAGCCGGGCGGCAGGCTCTGCACGTAAATGTGGCGCGCCGCGACCGCAGCGGTCGCGAGCCCGGTGAGAGCGATCGCGAGCGCGTATCCGTAACGGCCGTTACCGCGCGGATGGTGCAGCGCCGCGGCAAGAAACATCACCCCGAGCAGCGCTACCCCGATGCGCTGAAAAATGCACAGCGGACAGGGCTCGAGGCCCTCGTAAAACTGCGTTAAGAGGGCATACGCCAGCAGTCCCGCGCAGACGGCGAATCCTGCGAAGTTGAGCAGTCGGCGGATGACCACGTGCGAGCGGGACTGACGCCGTTCGCGCTAGCCTGGCGGGGAGACAGTCGCCGCGCCGGTGCCCGCGCGCAGCTCGCGCTCGACGTCGTCGAGTGAGGTGTGGCGAATGTCCTTGCCGTGAACCATGTAGATGACGTACTCGCTGATGTTCTTGGCGTGATCGCCGATCCGCTCGAGTGCACGCACCACCCACATGACGTCGAGCGCGCGACGGATGGTGCGCGGATCCTCCATCATGAAAGTGATGCTCTGGCGCTGGATCGCCTCGTATTCCTCATCCACGAGGCGGTCCTGCCGTGCGACCCGCAACGCCGATTCGACGTCCATGCGGGCAAAGGCATCGAGCGCGTCATGCACCATCTCCGAGACGAGCCGTCCCAGATGCTTGATCTCACGATACTTGTCGGCAGGCCGCTCCATGGTTGCCAGCCGCGAGGCGATGTAGCCGATCTTCTCGCCTTCATCTCCGATGCGCTCGAGATCGGTGATCGTCTTGATGATGGCGACGATCACCCGCAGGTCGCCGCCAGCCGGTGCTCGGGTGGCGAG
>Ga0070734_10005541_pt1 | contig 11065 bp, 9 predicted proteins | sample Coa_R1_8_FD_66444 | JGI IMG/M metagenome (GOLD analysis project Ga0070734, IMG submission 66444) | Surface soil microbial communities from Centralia Pennsylvania, which are recovering from an underground coalmine fire - Coalmine... | ecosystem: Environmental > Terrestrial > Soil > Unclassified ...
GGTTCCGACGCGGGATTGGGTCGTATTTCTCGGGCCAACATCCAAGTTCCGCAAGGTCAATCGGCCGAGAACCGCAGGGACATTGAGCTTCTTTACGACAATCTACCGGAGCCGATCGATCTCGACCTCGATCCGGTTAAGCGGACTCTGTATTGGACGGACCGCGGGGACCCGCCACGGGGCAACACGGTGAACCGTGCACCCTTGGATGCGGAGGCCGAAAATCGCCCGGATCCTGAAATCCTCTTCGCCCATCTCATGGAAGCCATCGGCCTCGCGTTGGACCTCAAGGGTGGTCGAATGTTCATCACCGACTTGGGCGGCTCGGTGTACAGCGCCAATCTCGATGGCTCGAACCGGAAAACGTTGCTGTTTGCTGAAGGAAACCTCACCGGCATTGCATACGCGGAGATGCCCTGTAGATATTGTGAGCGGTAACGCCGCACTAACCGGGAGCGGCAATCGCAAACTTTACGCGAGAGCGGCTGGGCTAGTTATCCGAAGCCGCATTTCGACGCGGTTCCATCGCGCCTGCGCCCCCCGCCATTAGCCGCCCATGGCAGCGAACAGCACCGCACGATCCAGCCGAACCGTGGTGTCTGAATCCGCCAGCGCTGCCTGAGCGACGAAGCGCGCCAGATCCGCCTCCAGGACGTCAAGGATCGATACCTCGCCGGCCTTCCAGAAATACCGGATCTGTTCATCCGCGGCAGCCGCGCTACGGGCTGACAGTTCGAGTGAGTTGAACCTCTCGCCATCCTTGGATACGCTGGCAAGTGCGTTCTCGACCTCCCGAACCGCACCGAGCACGGTTGCCTGGTAAGCCAACCGAGCCTCCTCGGCCTCGCTGTGCCGCAGGGACACCACGCTGCGCCGGCGACCGCCATCGATCAAGGGCCTGCACAACAGTACATACGGATCCCCGTCAGTACTCGACACTGCTTCAGCCCGGTCGCTGAAGGACCTACCTTTAGCACGGTCCGACGTCCCCCCGGCCCTTGAGTGGCAATTCGATTCAGGGTCTAAGCGATTTACAGGATATCCAACGGCAGCAGCACATAAGGCTGATCACCACATATGCGCGGAAGGCGATTGACCGCTCTGGCCGGCGTGATAACGGTGCCGCCGCGGCAAACGGGCGTTACTACGGCGTTGCTCACGCGCTTGAACTTCTTCCTGACGTTTGGTGGCGCGATCGCTCTGACAACGGAGGCGGCACCGGTCAGCGCAGCGACCTGAACGCCGCTCGCATCTCGCCCGCAAAGAGTTCCGGTTGTTCCCAGGCGGCAAAGTGACCGCCCTTCTTGAGTTCGTTGAAGTACACGAGGTTGGGGTAGGCGCGCTCGGCCCATCTGCGCGGTGGAGGGATTATCTCCCCTGGGAACCTACTCACGGCTGCTGGTATCGAGACTTCGCCGGCCGTGGTCTTGTGGGCATTGTTGTTCTCCCAGTAAATGCGGGCCGCGGACGCCGCTGTGTTCGTGAGCCAGTAAAGCGTTATATCGTCGAGCATCTCATCCTTCGTGAGCGCGCGCTCAGGTTCGCCGTCGGTGTCGGTCCATTCCGCGAATTTCTCGTAAAACCAAGCTGCCAAACCGACCGGCGAGTCTGCGAGCGAGTAGCCGATCGTTTCCGGGCGCGTGCCCTGGATCGCGCGAAAGCCCGACCCCTGTGTGGCAAAGTTCCTAGCTGCTTCATAGGCGATCGCTTCCTCGACCGAGAGGTCCGTCGGTGCCGGCTCGCCGTTCTTGAGCGCCTTCGCAACCTCGGGGGGCACCGTCGTTTGCATGTTCGTAGTTGGTGGTCGTTCGATAGCGCCGAGCAACGTGGTTACGTGGATACCCAAGAGACCTTCCGGCGCTCGGCGGCCCATCACGTCCGTGACGATCGCACCCCAGTCGCCACCCTGGGAGACGTAACGCCGATAACCCAGTCGCCTCATCAGTACAACCCAAGCGCCGGCGATGCGTTCGGGGTTCCAGCCTGTCGCCTGCGGTCTGGCAGAGAAGCCGAAACCGGGCATTGAGGGCACGACGAGATCGAACGCGTCCTCCGCGCGCGCTCCATGGGATTCGGGATCGCTCAGCGGCCCGATCACCTTCACAAACTCGAGGAACGAGCCCGGCCAGCCGTGGGTCATGATCAGCGGCAGCGCATTCGCATGCGGCGAGCGCACATGGATAAAGTGGATATCGATCCCGTCGATCTTCGTGATGAACTGGGGGAACACATTCAACTTGGCCTCGAGCTTGCGCCAGTCATAGTCGGTGGCCCAGTAGTCGATGAGCTCCTGAACCTTTGCCCGCTGTGCGCCCTGGGTCCGATCGCTGACGGTCTCCTTGTCGGGCCAGCGCGTGGCGGCGATGCGGGTACGCAGGTCCTTGAGCTCCGCGTCAGTGGCTTTATATGTGAATGGCCGAATTGCCTGGCCGGCGGTCGGTTCGGTCGTGACACCCATGTTCGTTGCTCCTCTGGTCGTTGAACCGGCAAAGTTCGTATCGCCGAGAGAGGCAAAGCCGATTCCCGCGGAGGCCGAAGTCACTAGGAAACTGCGGCGTGACATTGGAGACAAGATGTGATTCTCGCGTTGATTTGGACCATGCACCTATGCCGACCTTACGGTCATCGGTCGTATGAGTGGGTTTTTGGGGCTCCAGTTATGTTTGATCGGCGGACTGCTAATCGCTCGCGATGGTCTCGAAGGAATGAGTGGCGGCGGATCATTTCTCAAGCGACTCGAATCTTCGAATGGGTGTCATTCCGCGCCTAGCCGCGAAGAATCGGGGCGCCGAAAGGAGCACCCGTCAATCCGCCGTCCACCATCAGCTCGACCGCATTGATGTACGACGAATCCTCCGAAGCCAGGAAAAGCACAGCCTTCGCGAGCTCTTCCGGTTCGCCCCATCGGCCCAGAGGAACCGCCGAGGAGTAGAAATCAGCCAGCTTGGCGGACAGTTCCGCCGACATCGAGGCGGGAGATCCGCGCTTCCAGATGGGAGTTTTGGTGGCTCCGGGTGCGACGACATTGACGCGAATGTTGCGCGGCGCAAGGTCGGCAGCGATCGCACGTGCCATCGAGACCACCCCGCCCTTCGTGGCCGCATAGGCCGCCAGCCCGGCCTGGCCTATATAGTTGTGCACGGATCCGTTGAAGATGATGCTGGCGTTGTCATTCAACAAAGGAGCGGCGGAGTTGATGGTGTAGAACGCGCCGTTCAGATTGGTGTGGACGATGTTCTCAAACACTGCGTCGTCCGTAGCGCCAGTCGGCGTCCTGCCGCTAATTCCGGCATTGGCGAAGACGATGTCCAGCTTGCCGAAATCCCGAGCAAGATCTGCGAAAAGCCGCTTGCGGTCGTCCGCCACGGTAACGTCGGCGCGATAGCCGCGCGCCTTGGATCCAAGTTCGGCGACTGCTTCATTTAGCGTCTTCTTGTCCCGACCGGTGATTGCGATTTCAGCGCCTTCTGCAACGAAAAGACGGGCGGTGGCCAGGCCGATGCCGCTGTTTCCGCCGGTGATAAGAGCCTTCTTACCTGTGAGTTTCATGATTCCTCCTGGATGACTGGCCAATCAACTAAGATGTGCCTAGCGGCGACATCGAGCACCCCGTGAGGGCCTGCTTTGTCAGTCTGGTGGACTCGTTGGCAAACACTCCGGTCTTCCATCTGAATCTCCTGTGGGGCTGTCAACAACATACTCACGCCAGAAGAGATGACAATCATACGAAGGTGAGTAGGCAGGCTTGAGTTGCGATCTACTTGGTAACAAAAATCGCATCGACAACTCGCTCCACTCCCGGCAACCGGGCTACGACCGCCTCTGCTGTTCGACTTTGTTCCCCTGCGCTTGACCGAACCCGACAGATAATCAACCGTCAGCGTGGGTTGCGATATCAGCCTCCGCCATCAGTCGAACCCTCGGCTCGGCGACCGGCTGCGGTACCGCCTCAACGGTGGCCGGACACGCTGCGCTAATTCTCATAACCGCCCCGGCAGTTTTCAGTCCCCGAAAGCCGCTGCGATATACTCGAATGGCACGCTGGGGAAAAATCGGAGGCCACCAAGGAAGTGGCTGCAGGAGACTACGCGCGAGGTCCGGAGCCTTTCGTGAAGACACAAGGGATTCGCCGTTTGCCGATGCCCGCAGTACCTTGTCCAGTGCCTTGCCGAGTCCTCGCCTGTGCTTGAACGCGTGCATAACGAACCCGCGCACGGGGCCGCTCAGAATTCCCGAGGCGACCATCGCACCATTCTGCCTCAGGTGCCGCGCAACCCACGCTGCCGGTCGTCGCGCCAGTGCCTGCACCACGAGACCCGGACCTATTCGGGCATCCCCGAAAGGCACGAGGTAGTCCTCGTCGAGCCCATCGTCGATGTCGATCATGCCGAGCGTCCCCACGCCTTCTGGGATCCTCGGCAGCGCCGCTCGCAGCTGTTCGAGCGCAGTACTGAGAATCCACTCATTGGCGACGTAGCAGCGTGCCGGCAGGATCGTTACCGTGTTAGAGATCGAATCCGCCGCAATCGCGGAGAGCGCCGCCGCCGTCGCAAGCGGGGCTGCCATTCGACTATCGCTGACGAAGCGATGCTCAGGCCGGATGAACCAAAGAGCGGGCTCCCAGCGTTCGCGATTCTCCTCCCTGACGGTTACCAGGATCTGCCCAATCGGTGCAATCTGCTTTGCGCGATACAACGCTCGTTGCAGCAACGTCGTCGGCTCGCCGAAGCCGCAGAATTGCACCGGGACCGGCGTCGCCGTCCTTGCCGTAGTTGGTACATATTCTGCTCCGTGATCGTCGGCGACTACGATGCACCACGATTCGCTCATTGCGTCTCCTCGGTCTTGACGGCTTTCGCAGATCCGGACGAGTCACATCAGCTTCGCATCCAGCTGGTGTTCAAAGCGGGTCCTAAAGGAATAGAGTGTCTTGTCGAGTGTCCCGGAATCAGTTGCCCAACCCACCGTCGCCGTCCCTTCCGCTACCTCGCCAGAGTGCTTTCGCCTTGCGAACCATTCTGAAACTCCCTATATGTGTAAGCTTGGTCAAAGAGCCCCTTCACCTAAATGCCGTGCCTCTGAGGGGGGAGTCAGTGGGATGGCGCAGCAATGTAAATCTGGTGAAGGGGCTGTGAACCACGAAGAAATGTGAAGATTGACGTCCCACCGGTCAATCGGTGTCCTTGTATTTGATGAGCTTGCGCTTAAGTTCCCGCTGGATGTTCCCGATGCTCGCCTTCAGCGCCAGCACCAGCATCAGCGCAAGCTCAATTGCGACAACAAGTTCCATGTGCCTCTCCTTGTACTCCGCTCAGTCTCGCACCCTGCCGACGATTCTCGGCCGGCGGACATTCGACGATCTTGTACGGAAGCGCCATCGTCAGAAAAATCGGTCACTAGTCGATTGCACTGATATCGGTCGCCCATGCAGAGACAACCGGCGCGTTGGCATCTCGCCGCCGCGGGCCCTTGCGAACCAGCTGCTCGATCAATTTGAGCAGGACGCCTCTGTAACCGATCGTGCGATCGTCGACTTGATAGCTCCGAGGCTCGCCGCGTACGCACCACTCGCCAAAGTGCTCGCAATTGTTAGTGAGCACGCTGTAGCGGTCTTCCCCGAGCCGCAGACGCGCCCGCCGCGCCACCTCCTGCTCGTTGAACCAGTGCGATTCCACGGCACGAACCCAGACTGAACGCCCGTGGGAAAACTGGGACAGTGGCACTTCTTCGACGGGCCCGCGACGCAGTCCCCATGAAAGGCCGCCATACTGGACGACCCTGCCTCCGCCAACGTAGATTCCATGATGCGTATACCCGCGACGCGGGGTTACCACGTGCGCACCGAGCGGCGGCTCACTATCAGGATCGAGCGGCCGATCATCCGCCCTCAACTCGCGGCGAGCCATGCGCTTCTCGCCCGCGTCCTGCCGTACCATGTTTTCTGTCTGCTCGATTTCCATCGATCTACACCGTCTGTCGTATGGCGATCACAACAGATGCCCGAAGGAAGATCGATCGGACGATGGTATTGGTCGATACCTTGGGATGATCACGCTTGCAGCGCATCAGTTCAGACGCGCGCGTTGCACTCAAGCGTACTGTTTGATCTCTTGCGCTAGCGAGGCGACGAGCTGTGCCACCAGCCGTTCTCTCGCGAGGGGTGCGCCATGGCCCCACGCACTGCGCACCGTATCCTGCCTCAATGACAGCACCAAGGTGTCTGCCCGGACGCAAGCCTGCGAGCCGGCGCGATTCATGCACTCCGCCGATGTCGCAACCCTCGTCTCCAGCGGTGGAGCAGCGCTTATGTCAGTTTGATCGCGCGTGAGGACATGGCAAGCATGGGACATTCTTGCGGATAGACCGCGCCGTGATGTTTTTGCAGTGCGCCTCCACCTTCTTGCAGCGGATTCCCACTCCGTCTCCACCCCGAGCGCGAAACTCATCGTTGCAGGCCACACGCTGCCCCAATCCGGCTTGCACCAGACTGATCGCAACATGGACGCCGCCGTATGGGGCGATGGTATGCGGGCGCGCGCTACACTTGCCTGCCATCGTTCGCCAATGCGCGCGGGGTGCGTTGTGGCGGTGTACGCCAGTTCCTCGAATTGGATCATGATCGCCTCCTCCAGCAAGCAGTCCTTCAGGACACATCACACGCGAGGCGTGTAGGCGAAGCAATTGCGCGATGGTATTGGTCGATGCGTTGGTAGCGGCATGCCGGCTCTCCCCGCCGCCATCGCATTCAGCCATCCTACCCTTCGCTCGACGACAGCATCTCGCGAGCAACCTTGAGGATCGAGACGGGCTCGAATCCGAACTTGCCGAGCAGCGCCTTCAGAGGAGCCGATCCGCCGAAGGTGTGCATGCCGATCACTCGCCCCTTTTGCCCGACGTAGCGCTCCCAGCCCAGCGTGGAGCCCTGCTCGATCGCCAGGCGCGCCGTGACCGAGGACGGCAGTACCGACTCGCGGTAAGCCGCAGATTGCTGCTCGAATAAATCCCACGAAGGCATGGACACGACACGGCAACGGACGCCCTCGCTGCGCAGCGTCTCGTAGGCCTGTATCGCGATGCTGACCTCGCTGCCTGTCGCGATGAGAATCAGCTGCAGGGGTCCGTCGGCATCCGCGAGCACGTACGCCCCGTTTGCCACGCCGCTCGCCGCGCCGTACCGGCTTCGATCCAGGGTGGGCAGTACTTGCCGCGAGAGCGCCAGCACCGCGGGCCGATGGCGCAACTTAAGGACGTATCGGTATGCTTCAATCACCTCGTTAGCATCGGCGGGTCGTAGCACCGTGAGACCCGGCATGGCCCGTAACGAGATGAGGTGCTCGATCGGTTGGTGCGTCGGACCATCCTCGCCGTCCCCCATTGCATCATGGGTAAAAACGTAGATCACCGGCAGCTCCATCAGCGCGGCCAGCCGCAAAGCCGGACGCGCATAGTCGCTGAAGATGAAATACGTGGCGCAGAAAGGTCGAAGCTTAGATACGGCAAGCCCGTTGGAGATCGCGGCCATGGCGTGCTCGCGGATCCCGAAATGCAGATTCCGGCCGCCCGGGCTTTGCGCTTGGAAATCCCCCGCGCCCGGAAACTTGAGCGTGGCTCGGTTCGAGGGCCCGACATCAGCCGAGCCGCCCAAAAACCAGGGTACGTTGCGCGCAATCGCGTTTAGCGCTGCGCCGGATGCATCACGCCCGGCCATTCCCTTTGGATCTGCCCCAAACACCGGCAGGTCCCGGTCCCACCCCTCCGGCAGGTCCCTGCGCTGCATCTGCTCGATTTCTGCAGCAAGAGCCGGATAATTCGATCGATAGTTGTAAAGTTTTTCGAGCCACGCACGATGAGCCTCGACACCACGAGCGCCCACGCCGCGTGCGAACTCCTCATACACTTCCGGCGGCACCAAAAATTGAGCGTTCTCCGGCCAGCCGTAATTGCGCTTCGCCACCTTGACCTCTTCCGCACCGAGCGGATCTCCGTGCGCCTCCGCGGTATCCTGCACTTTGGGGGCGCCGTAGCCAATGTGGCTATCGATCACGATGAGAGTCGGTCGGCCGCGGATCTCGGGGAGCGAGCGCAGCGTCTCTTCGATCCGCCCGATGTCGTTTGCATCGCCGACACGCATGACATTCCAGCGATATGCGATGAAGCGTGCGATCACGTCCTCGGTGAAGGCGATCGAGGTGTTTCCCTCGATAGTGATGTGGTTGTTGTCGTAAATCCAGCAAAGGTTGTCGAGGCCCAGGTGCCCTGCCATGGACGCCGCTTCCGAACCCACACCCTCCATCATGCAACCGTCGCCGCACACCGCATAAACCCGATAGTCGAACAGGTCGTACCCGGGCTTGTTATAGCGGTTCGCAAGGAATTTCTGGGCCATCGCCATGCCCACGCTCGTGGCTACGCCCTGACCGAGCGGACCTGTGGTGGCCTCGACGCCGGAAACCCAATGATATTCCGGGTGGCCGGGCGCCTTGCTGTCGAGCTGGCGAAAGCGTTTGATCTCATCGAGGGTAACGGCCGGAGTTCCCACCTGCTCGTAGTTCGCGTTCACCGCAACTGTCCGGGTCAAGTGCAAGATTGACCACTGCAGCATCGAGGCATGACCATTGGAGAGGACAAAGCGGTCGCGATTCGGCCAAATCGGATCTGCTGGATCGAAGCGCATGATGCGATTCCAGAGCGTGTAGACGAGCGGCGCTAGGGCCATGGCCGCGCCCGGGTGGCCCGAGTTAGCTTTCTGCACCGCGTCGATCGTCAACGTCCTGATGGTGTTGATAGCGAGTAGAGCGCTCTCTTCGCTGTTCACGGTCCGGTCCCTTTGTATTGCGTTCATCGGCATTCTCCAGTGACGATCGGATCGACCCAGCCTCCGGGCGGCGTGACCGCCGTTACCTGTGCGGGACCCCAAGTGCGCGGCTCATAGCTTTGCGCCGCCGTGTCCGCGCTGAGCACGGGGTCGACGATGCGCCATGCTTCTTCCACATAGTCCTCCCGGGCAAACAGTGTCCGGTCACCCAGCAGGGCGTCGCTCAACACGCGCTCATAGGCATCGCGCTCGTTCGGCCCGGGATGACGGCTGACGAAGAGCTCTGCCGTCTGGCCGATCCCGGATTCCTTCGGATCCACCACGTTGAGCCCTATGGCGATGTCTTGGGTCGGGCCGATCCGAAAGCGCAAGTAGTTCGTACCGGACCGCTCGTACAGAATGGAGGGCGGCCGCCGCAGACGCGCGACAATTTCCGTGCATGTCACGGGCAGCAATTTGCCTGAGCGGATGTAGAAAGGGACGCCTTGCCAGCGCCAGTTATCGATCATCAGACGCACCGCCGCAAACGTCTCCACCTGCGAATCCGGGGCGACCCCCTTCTCCTCGTGATAGCCGCGGAACTGGCCGCGCACGACATCATCCGGTCCGAGCGCACGAATGGATTTGAGCACCTTCACTTTCTCGTCGCGTATCGATTCGCTGTCGGTGCGTGCGGGAGGCTCCATGGCCAGATTCGACAACACCTGAAACAGGTGATTCTGGATGACATCACGGATGGTACCCGCTGAGTCGTAGAACGCGCCGCGCCCCTGGATGCCAAAGTCCTCCGCCATGGTGATCTGAATGCTCTCGACATGCTCCCGGTTCCACACAGGCTCGTGCAGCGAGTTGCTGAACCGGAAAAAGAGCATGTTGTGTACTGGGCTCTTGCCTAGGTAGTGGTCGATGCGGAAGATCCGATCCTCGGTGACGTTCTTGAGCAGGATGCGGTTGAGCGCTCGCGCCGATGCCAAGTCACGGCCAAACGGCTTTTCGACGACGACTCGCGCGCCCGTCGGCGCGCAGCCTGCCGCCGTCAAGTGCTCGACCACGGTCCCAAAAAGCGTCGGCGGAATCGCGAGGTAGTGCGCCGGACGCTCGGCGCTGCCCAATGCCCTTTTCAGCTGCTTGAAGGTGTCTATCTCCTCATACCCGCCGTCGATGTAGCGCAACAGCTCCATGAGCCTCGCGAACGCCGCCTTATCAATGCCGCCGTGATGCTCAAGGCTGTCGCGAACGCGCTCTCGCAGCTGCTCGAGGCTCCATCCGTTCTTGGCCACGCCGACGATGGGGACGCTGAGCGTGCCGCGCTTGATCATCGCCTGTAGCGACGGAAATATCTTTTTGTAGGCGAGATCGCCCGTGGCTCCGAAGAAAACCAGTGCGTCGCATTGATTGTCACTCACCGGAGTGCCCTCCCTGCTCCGCAGGTTTCTCCACATGACCGCCGAAACCGAGGCGCATCGCAGACAACAGTCTCCCCTGAAAATCCGCGTTGCCTCGAGAGCTGAATCGCTCGTAGAGCGATGCAGTCAGCACCGGCGTGGGTACACCCGTGTCGACCGCCGCCTTGATGGTCCATCGCCCCTCGCCGGAGTCCGATACGCGGCCGGCGAATCTCTGGAGCTCAGGGTCTGAAACCAATGCGCTCGCAGTCAGATCGAGCAGCCAGGATGCGATCACGCTACCCCGGCGCCACACTTCGGCGACCTGAGGGAGAGCGATCTCGTATTGATATTGTTCAGGATCCCGCAGCGGAGTCGTCTCCGCGTCCACCAAGCCTTTTTGTTTGCCCGCACCCGCGGCCCGCAGCACGCCGAGTCCTTCAGCGTACGCCGCCATGATCCCGTACTCGATCCCGTTGTGAACCATCTTCACGAAATGTCCCGCACCGCTTGGGCCGCAGTGCAGATAGCCGTGCTCAGCCGTGCTATCGCCGAGTCCGCAGATATTCGGCGTGCGCGCGATGTCGCCGGGCCCGGGAGCCAGCGTGTTGAAGATGGGGTCGAGCTGGCGTACCGAAACTCGGTCGCCGCCGATCATCATGCAGTATCCTCGCTCGAGACCCCATACCCCGCCGCTCGTGCCGACGTCGACGTAATGCACGCCTTGCATAGCGAGTGTCTTCGATCGTCGGATGTCATCGACGTAATACGAGTTGCCGCCATCGATCACGGTATCTCCAGCCGCGAGGAATCCGCGGAGTTGCTCGATGGTCTGGTCGACCGCGGCCGCTGGAACCATCAGCCA
>Ga0070734_10005543_pt1 | contig 11063 bp, 12 predicted proteins | sample Coa_R1_8_FD_66444 | JGI IMG/M metagenome (GOLD analysis project Ga0070734, IMG submission 66444) | Surface soil microbial communities from Centralia Pennsylvania, which are recovering from an underground coalmine fire - Coalmine... | ecosystem: Environmental > Terrestrial > Soil > Unclassified ...
CCGCCGCCGGAGATCAGAATCTTTTTGCCGGGCATGTCGGATCGCTCGAGAACGGCGATGCGCGCACCGAGCCTGCCGGCTTCCGCCGCGCATAACAAGCCCGCCGCGCCGGCACCCAGTATCAATGCGTCACATTTCATCTTTCGTCGCATGGGTTTGCGATGAATTCGCAATCTGCTAGGATAACTGCAGTCAGGTCGTCCGGACGTTTTTCGACATCTAGGAGACAGTTATGAGCGAAAAGGCCGTTACGACGTTGCCTGGAACCGTGCAGAAGATCATCAAGCCTCCTCATCCCGACCTGCCCGAGAAGGCTGAAATCGCCGTGGAGGGCGCGGACGAACTCTACAAAGAGATTCGCATCGACAACACGCTGACGGACGGAAATGGCAAAGAGGTGAAGCTCAAGCCCGGCGCAACGGTGGAAGTGACAGTTGAAGCGGAACCGAAGGATACGGTCTCGAAGGACTCTAAGGCGAACGATAAGGGTTAGGTTTTGGAGCTGGAGATCGCGTTGCGTGGGAACTGGTTTTCGGGACAATGATCCGATTTCAACAGTTATAGCTAGCCTGCCTTTTTATTCCCTTCTTCGGATAACAACTTCTCGATCCTGTCGAGGCGCTGTTCCAGATTTTGCTCGATCTCCGCGGTTTTCTTGGCCATCAGAATCAGCTTGATCGAAACCATAAGTACGCCGCACTCCACCAGTAGGCCTTTCGTGAAGCCTTTTACAAACAGAGCGACGATGAAGAGCGCGATCGTGAGAAAGATGATGACAACGGACCAAGGATCGGATGACTTGGGCATCGTGGGCCTTCACTGAGCAAAGTCGGGCAGTGCACCGTCGCAACGGGATTTCGAACGGCAAAATGCTCTCATGCGGACGTAGTGCGGCACAATTGAGATTCTAGAAATAGAAGTTGGGCCTGCTTTGAATTGCTCGCCGCAAATTGACCTTCCACTCAACTCTCACTACGATGAATTCGCTGCGGACGAGCTTTGCCAGGAGCATCGCATCCTCTATGAAAAACGTTTCGAATGGCTCTCGAACGCCTCGCTGGCTCAGTTATTCCGCCTGTGCGCTATTTTGCGTGTTGGTTCTGTGCGCGGCACCAGCTTCGGCGCAAACGATCAACCAGATTCTTTCCAAGGTATACATCGCACGCGGCGGGCTCGCTCGCATCAGAGCACTGCGCTCGGAGCGGGTTTCCGGCACCATTTCTTTCGGGTCGGAAGCGTCGGGGCCGTTTAACGTTGAGCTGAAGCGCCCGATGAAAATGCGCATGACGCTGAACGTGCAGAACCAGACGATGATTCGAGTGTACGACGGCACGCAAGGATGGGCGAACAATCCATTCGCGGGGAAATTGAATCCAGATCCGATGGCCGAAGAGGATCTAAAGAACATTTCTGAAGAAGCAGATTTTGACGGCCCGCTGGTCGACTACGTGAAGAAATCAAACAAGGTTGAGTTGGTGGGCAAGGACAAAGTGGAAGACAAGGACGTCTGGCGAGTCCGCCTGACAACGAAGAGCGGAGATGTGCGGTATTACCTGTTTGATGCGAAGACATTTCTGCTTCTCAAGTGGGAAGGAAAGCGTCGCGCCGACGGCAAAGAGTATCCGATTGAGTCTTACTTTCATGACTATCGTGATGTCGGCGGCTTGAAATTTGCGTTTCAGATTGACTCGGGGAGTTCGGCGACGGATCTGACGCAGAAGCTGGTGATCGACAAGATTGACTTGAATGTGAATTTTCCGGATTCGGATTTTGCGAAGCCACCGGCGCCGGACAGCGGGGCCGCTCCGACCTCTTCCAATCCTTAATGCGGTAGTATGGCGCGGAGCCGAAAGAAGCGGAACTTGATGTCGGAAGACCCAGAAGAAGAGAAGCTTTCCGATTCAATGACCGATCGCATCGATCGTACCGCCGGGCTTTGTGCGACATGCATTCATGTTCGGCAGATCGATTCTGCCAAAGGCTCGACTTTTCTACTGTGCGCACTTTCGGCCGCCGACCCTCAATTCCCAAAATATCCTCGGCTTCCGGTCCTTTCCTGCAGCGGTTACAAGCGGCAAAAATCATTTGACAGCTCTATTTGTACAGCTATATATCTCTTTGGTATACTTGTGATAATCTCGCGCTCGTAGAATCCCTCCCCTGAGGTGCTCCAATGCCGAAGGCCTGCGTGTCTCTCGCCGTGTCTCTGCTCCTTTTCCCCGCAGTCATCAGAGCCAACAAACTCGCGATCAACAGCACCCCGCCGGGCGCAACCGTTGAGATCGACGGCGTGAAGGTCGGTAAGACTCCATTCGTGAAGGAATATCCCGGTGGCTATTTCCATCGCACGAAAACAGCGCTTGGCTCACGACTCGAGCATCCACTCGTGGCGCGAATAAAGCTGGACGGATACGCGCCCAAAGAGGTGCAGCTCTGCAATGGACCAGCCCGGTGGCGAGATATGCACGGCAGAGATCGCGGTGAGTATTGGACGTTTAAGGTTTCGAGCTTCGAGGTGGCGCTGGTTCCAATACCAAAGACGTTCACCGGTGAAGTCACCGTCAAAACAGCTCGCAGTTTGTCGACCGAATTCACTCATAACCTGACACTGGAAGAGGTCGTTGCGATCGTAAAGCCGAGTGTGGTCTATCTGGAAGGGTCGAAACGCTCCGGGACTGGATTTCTTGTGACCGGAACAGGGCTCATCGCTACGAATGCCCATGTAGCCCGTGAGGAAGAATCGTTGCTTGCCAAATTGGCGGGCGGTTTCCAGCTGGAAGCGAGTGTCGCCTACATCGACGATGACGTGGACATCGCCTTGCTAAAAGTAGAGGGCGCAACATTTCCGCATCTCGACCTGGCTGATGCCTCGACGATACGGCAAGGCCAGGAAGTCTTCGCCGTCGGGAATCCCGGCGCTGCGATGCTGTTCAGCGTAACAAAGGGAATCGTAAGCGCCGTCGACAAATTCCCAAACGCAGGACCTGGCACATGGATCCAGACCGACGCCCAACTCAATCCAGGCAATTCTGGGGGACCGTTGATCAACATGAAGGGAGAAGTCATCGGAATCACCACTTCGAAACCTTCAGCGGCAAACACAACTGGGATCGGCTTCGCTCTTTGCGTATCTGAGTTAGTCCGAATTCTGCGCAAGTTTTATCCAGACGAAAACGTAGTAACGGATCAACTCGCCACGTCGAAATCTTCAGAGATCAAGCCTCCAACGCCCCTCTCTCCGGATGGCCCTGCCGAGAAAGCGCCGGATCCGGTTCCCTCAAGTCCGGCGATGCATGGAACCGTTGATGTTAATGGCCCGCTGGACTCGGAGATACTGATTGACGGGAAGAAAAGAGGATATGCACCGGCAACATTTCAACTGTCTCCCGGAAAGCATTTCTTCGCGGTATTTCCAACGAAAGGGGCGGTACAAATGCAGTATCTAGACGTCATCGCGAACAGTCGAGTCACGCTTGAGCCGCCGCCGCCCCTGCGTCAACCGATGTAGCGACATTCAGCCAGGTGACCGAGCTTGATGTGATAAGCTATTCGAGCGAACCGCGGAGAGGTGGCAGAGCGGCTGAATGCGGCGGTTTGCTAAACCGTTGTACCGGCTAAAACTGGTACCGGGGGTTCGAATCCCCCCCTCTCCGCCATGTCTGCTTCATTTTTCTGTTGCGTCAAGATGCTCGGTCGCTGCGCGATTGCAACAGCATCCGGGGTCGAAGGTGTGGACTCTGGACTCTTCCGGCCTTCACGTTGAAAAGTCGAAATCTCTTCAAGGTACCAGCAAGATCTTCCCGATTCCGCCTTTTTCTGCTGCCGCTTGAGCTTCGGCCGCTTCGCTGAGTGGACGCTTCTGACCGATCGGAATCATGAGCTTGCCGTCGCGCACTGCTTCAGCTAAGGACTCCAGAGCTCTCCTGTCGAATTTCGAGAACACGTGCACAACCTTCACAGACGGGTACTTCGCCGCGTTGCGTGGTACCTCGACGACCGAGGCATACACACCCCCAGGCTTGACCTTGGCGATCAGCGTCTCTGCGGTTCTTCCGCCGACGGTATCCGCGACCGCATCAAGCTGAGGAAGACTTGCAATCGCCGCGTCATCGTCGGTTGCAACAACTTGAACCGCGCCGATCGTTTTCGCCTCGTCCATCTGCTTCTTCAAAACTCCCGCAATCACTGTCGCCCCACGTTGTTTCGCGGTGAAAACCGCCGAACGCCCGACGTTTCCCGCAGCGCCTACGACCAAAACCTGATGCCCCGCGCGCACTCCGGTCGCCAGGAGAAGCTGGTTGCCAGTCGTCGTCACAAGCGGCAACGCCGCCGCCTGGAACAAATCAAGCCCTTCAGGAACTTTAGCAAGATTCGCGGCCTTCACGACGCAAAGCTCCGCGTAGGTATTGTCCGCCATAGAAAAGACGCGATCGCCGACGGAGAAGCCTTCTACGCCCGGCCCGATCTTCAGCACAGTCCCTGCCATATCCACTCCTATAAGGCCCGGGAACTGGATCGGATAGAAATCCTTCGTTAATCCTGCGCGCCGCTTGTAGTCGATCGGATTCACACTCGCCGCGACGACCTTGACCAATACGTCGCCAGGACCCGCAACCGGATCAGGGTAGTCTTCGAACTTCAATACTTCGGGCCCGCCATATTCGTGGACAACGATCGCTTTCATGATCTACCTCCATTGCTGCCGAACCGATCACCACCACTTGGTGGGATCTTCAAATTCATTTTGGGCACGATTTCCAATCCCCGCCTGTCGCTATGGCAGATGTCCTTTAGCTACGAAGTCGGCGCTGGCGCGTCGAGCTGCCTTTCGCGCGCGTCCCTTTTCTCTTTTGAGGATGAACCCCCAAGTCGTGCCAAGACGTTTCCGAAAGGTTGACGCCGTAGTGTTTTGCCGCCTTCTCGATATTCGCGAAGGCCAAGGCACGGTCGGTATCTGAGACGTCTATGACTTGATCAAAGCGCGCAACCGCGTTTCGCACATGTTTGGCGTCGGTCAGCGGTTCTTTGCGTTGCTTGGGAAACGCGTAGACGCTGTAGGGCAAATCGCTCTGAGCTGTCAAATGTCCGTTCTTATCGTGAGGTTTCCAGGTCGTTTTCGGCATTTCGTTCGCCATCCTTTCGATCGTATGGGGCTCACGCTCCCGCCGTCCCACACGAGACAACTCCCATCTTGCTTTCTCCGCTCAGGGAACCTAGCATGTCCTCGGTTTCGATGCCTTTCAAGATGCTTGGGCGAGTCGGAATGTTGCGCCGAAATGGATGCGTTGCGAAAGCCACCCGAATCTGCACGGACGCAACGAGGTCCCCGGTTTGTAAGGTCGCCGAGAGCTATTTTTTACATAGCTGTCACTTCTTCTGAATGCATCAGATGGTCGACTGAGGGTAGGACGTCCTAGGAGCCAGCCCCCTTGCTTTCGCGGCGGAACATCGTGTTTGTGGTCCTCGTCGCGATTCTTGAGTGCGAACGGCCGCTGTTCGCAGCCCAATCTCAAACCAGCATCTTCTCGCCTCAATCCGCGCCCGCCCGGTCGATCGCCGCACTTTCGCACTTCACGTTGGCGCTCACCGGCCTGATTTTCGCCGTTGTTGCCGGCCTTCTCGTTTACGTCATCATTCGTTTTCGTCGCCAAGACAATGACGACGGCAGTGAACCACCCCAAATCTTTGGCAGCACCCAGATCGAGCTGTCCTGGACGATCATTCCCATCCTCATCGTCACCGTGTTGTTTCTCACAACCGCGCGAGTCGTTTTTGACGTCCAGGACGCGCCCAAACCCAAATCCGCGCTCGATGTAACCGTCATCGGTCATCAGTTCTGGTGGGAAGTCCGCTATCCCGGCTTTCAGGTGACGACTGCGAATGAATTACACGTCCCGATCAGCACTTCTTCCGCGCCAGAGCCGACATTTCTCAAGCTGACTTCCGCCGATGTGGTCCATAGCTTCTGGGTTCCAGAACTCGCAGGCAAAACCGATCTGATTCCCAATCGCATCAATGAACTTTGGATCAGCCCGGAAACGGCCGGAATTTTCAAAGGACAATGCGCGCAGTTTTGTGGCGCGGAACATGCCCTCATGCTCCTCCGCGTCTATGCGGACACTCCCGGAGATTTTGCGGCATGGATTCAGCAGCAACAGTTGCCCGCCACGGCGCCTCAGTCAGATGCGGTGGCGCAGGGTCGCAAACAATTCGAAACGCTGGCGTGCATCAATTGTCACGCGGTCAACGGCACCGTCGCCAACGGCCGTTTCGGTCCCAACCTCACACATCTGATGAGCCGCGAGACCCTGGCATCCGGCGCGATGCCAAACACGCCCGAGAATCTTGCGCGATGGATCGACGATCCCGACACGTTCAAACATGGCTCGCTGATGCCAGCGATGCACCTGACAAAGCCTCAGATTGATCAGATCACCGCCTACCTGGTGACGTTGAAATGAGCCGACGCCTCAATTTTCGGGTCATCGGGCGGCGCGCCAGGAAGGAGAACGGATGAGCGAGTCCAGCCTACCTCTTCCTGGCAGTTTGCCGGATGCAACCGCGCAAGAAAACCGCGAGGGCACGTTCGGAAACATCGTCGAAATCCTGCACGACTGGGTCACCACGGTCGATCACAAAAAAATCGGAATCCTCTATATTGTCTATTCGCTGTTGATGCTGGTCGCTGGCGGCATCGAGATTCTGTTGATACGACTGCAATTGGCTGGGCCCCGATTGAATGTCGTTCCTGCGGAAGTCTTCAATCGCCTGTTCACGATGCACGGCACCACGATGATCTTTTTTGTGGCGATGCCGATCTTCGTGGGCTTCGCGAACTATCTCGTCCCGCTGATGCTCGGTGTTCGCGACATCGCGTTTCCGCGGCTTAATGCCTTCAGCTTTTGGATGACCGCTTTCGGCGGTCTGCTCCTCTATTACAGCTTTCTCGGGGGGACCGGATTGCAGGGCGCCGGCACTTCACCGGATGTCGGCTGGTTCGCTTACGCACCGCTCACCGAACGCGCCTTCTCGCGCGGCCACAGCACGGACTTCTGGGCGCTGGCACTCATCATCAGCGGCTTTGGATCCATTGGCGGCGCGATCAACTTCATCACCACGGCGTTTTGTCTGCGCTGCAAAGGGATGACTCTGTTTCGAATGCCGCTCTTCGTTTGGCTTATGGTTGTCAGCTCGGTCTTGGTGATTCTTGCCGTCAGCCCTCTGACTGCCGCCCAGTTCATGTTGTTGATCGACCGCTACCTCGGCGGACATTTCTTCGACACGCAAGCGGGCGGCTCTGCGACACTCTGGATGCACTTTTTCTGGATTTTTGGGCATCCCGAGGTTTACGTCCTCATCATGCCCGCATTTGGAATCGCCAGTGAAGTCATTCCCGTCTTTTCGCGCAAAGCGATTTTCGGCTATCCGGCGATGGTCGCGGCTTCGGTTTCCATTGCGTTCGTCAGTCTAAGCGTCTGGGCCCACCATATGTTCACGATCGGAATGTCGGCAGCCGGGAACGCTTTTTTCGCGCTCTCCACGATGATTGTCGGCATACCTACAGGCATCAAGATTTTCAACTGGCTCGCCACTCTCTGGGGCGGCAAAATTCGTTTCACCGTTCCGATGCTCTTCTCGTTGGCTTTCCTGTTCCAATTTCTGATCGCCGGCCTGACCGGCATCATGTTGGCGGTCGCACCCTTCAACTGGCAGCTTCACAATTCGTATTTTGTTGTCGCCCACTTCCACTACGTGATTGTCGGCGCGATTTTGATGATGGTCTTCGCCGGCTTTTACTACTGGTATCCGAAAGCCACCGGCCGAATGCTCGACGATCGACTCGGCAAACTGCACTTCTGGCTCTTCGTCGTCGGTTTTCATGTCACATTCGATGTGATGCACATTCCGGGACTTCTCGGAATGCCGCGCCAGATTTACACCTATGAAATCGATCGCGGGTGGGGAAACTACAATCTGATTGTCACCATCGGCGCCTTCATTCAAGCAATCGCCATCGTCATTTTTGTAGTGAACCTGATCGCTTCAGTATTCCGCGGAAAAATCGCCGGCCCGGATCCTTGGGATGCCTGGACGTTGGAGTGGACTACCGCGTCTCCGCCGCATGCGTACAACTTTGATGTCGAGCCTGTCGTTTCCAGTGCTCGCCCACTTTGGGATCTCAAGCATCCGGACGACCCGGACTGAGTGGTTCCGCAAAAAGTCATGAGCACACTTCCCATCTCCGTTCCCGGTTACGAGACGCACCAGCCCTACAAGGGCCGCGTCGCCATGTTCACGCTCATCGCTGCCGAGAGCGCGATCTTCACGATTTTTGTCGTGGCCTACATTTATTACATCGGCCAAAGCCTCTCCGGTCCGACGCCGCGCGAGGTGCTCGATCTTCCAATTTTCAACACCATATTCCTCCTCTCGTCGAGCCTCACGATCTGGGTGGCGGAACGCGCCCTTGTTCGCCGCGCGATGGGTAACTTCATGGCCTTCTGGGGACTCACGATTCTCCTGGGCGCGATCTTTCTCATCGGCACTGCTCACGAGTGGTACAAGCTCATCACCGTCGACCACTTCACCATCAGTACGAATCTTTTCGGCACCACGTACTACTCACTTGTCGGTTTGCACGCTCTTCACGTCATCGTCGGGCTGATCCTTTTGCTCGCCGTGTTCGTCTTCGCGCTCATGCGTGCGCTTCGACCCGAAGACACGAAGCGCGTGGAAGTGCTCGCGCTCTATTGGCACTTTGTCGATTCCGTTTGGGTAGTTGTGTTTACTGTCGTTTATTTGATCGGGAGATAGACAAGTCATGTCTCACAACCCGCAAGACAGCCAGGTTCCCGCGGGAGTCGTGCTGCTCCCTGCGCCGACTGCGTGGCCTCTCGTTCTTGCGTTCGGATGTGCGCTTGGTTTTGCCGGTCTCGTGACCAGCTACAACATCACCCTCTTGGGAGTCGTATTCGCTATCGCGGGCATCGTCGGCTGGGCGCGCCAGGTTTTTCCCGTCGAACAACACGAAGAAGTCGTCGTCGTGCCGCACAAAATGGATCTGCAGATCGACCGTCGTCGTGTCGCCCGCATCCATATCGATGAAAGCCATCGCTCTTTGTTTCCGCAGCACACCTACACCGTCTCATCCGGAATCCTGGGCGGTTTTGCCGGCGGCACAGCGATGATCGTGCTGGCCGAACTCTACGGCATCGTGATGCATCAGAGCCTCTGGTATCCCATCAACCTTTTGGGTGGCGCCGGCGTTGCCGGCTGGCTCAATCCAACGGACGCCGAGCTGAACTCCTTCCGTCTCAGCGCCGTAATCATCGCCATCATCATTCACGCTTGCACATCATTTCTGGTCGGTCTCTTGTATGGAGCGCTTCTGCCGATTCTTCCACGGCATCCCATCATTCTTGGCGGGCTCATCGGTCCCGCGCTTTGGACGGGCGTGCTTCACTCCACGCTCGGACTCATCAATCCGTTTTTTGACTCGCACGTCAATTGGTGGTGGTTCGCTGTTTCGCAGGTCGGTTTTGGACTCGTCGCCGGAATTGTGGTCGTCAAATATGGCCACGTGAAACGAATGCGCGGCGCGCCCTTGCCCGTTCGCCTTGGCCTTGAATTGGCCGAGCATCCTGAAAAAGACAAAGAATGAACCGGGCTCTCCACTTTTCGGTGTCTGCCATTCTCATCATTCTGATGAGCGGCTGCGACAATTTACCCGGCAAGCCTGAGCCGGGTCCGTTGGTGCCGCGCCCGGACTCCGTTCTCGACCCAGCGACTCTGTATGGCGAAAATTGCGGGGGCTGCCACGGCAAAGCTGGCGTTGGCGCGGTCGCGACTCCAATCGGCCTGCCTGAGTATCAAGTCCTCGTTGACGAAGACACGCAGCGCAGAATCGTCGCGGATGGCGTTCCGGACACTTCCATGCCCGGTTTTTCTCGCAAGGCCGGTGGCCTTCTCACCGACGAACAAATCGATGCGCTTGTGAAGGGCATGCGCGCCACCTGGCTCAAAGGAAATGTCTCGTCGCAGCAGGCTTCACCTCCCTACGCCGATGTCACCCCCGGCGATTCATCGGCCGGCGCAGGCGTATACGAATCTTCCTGCTCGAATTGTCACGGAAAAGCGGGCGGCGCGACGGGTCAGGCAGGATCGGTTCTCAACACTTCGTTCCTCGCGCTGGTTTCTCCACAATCTTTGCGAACAGTAGTCATTGTCGGCCGCCCCGATCTCAATATGCCGGGTTGGCGCACTGTGAACTCGACGCACCCGCTCAGCGAAAAAGAAGCTCGTGACGTCGTGGCGTTCCTGCTCTGGCACCGGAGTGCAACACCCGGCCAACCGTACTCGACGAAATCCGCCGCGCCCCATACCGGAGCAACTCCATGAACTCCGACTTCAATCGCGAACAGTCGCATTCCCCGGAATCTCCGACCGCGTCGTCGCCCAATCCACCCGACGGCCGCACAGAAGATCGCCGCAAATTTCTTTTCAAACTTTCCATCGCCATCAACGCCGTGATCGGGTTGCTGGTCGCCACTCCCGTGATCCGTTTCCTTCTCGGCCCGCTGCGTCCCAAGGGCGCCTACGATCAGTGGATCTCACTCGGCAAAGTAGCGGACTATGAGCCGGGAACGACGCTCCTTGCATTTTTCCGTAATCCCACGACAAATCCCTGGGACGGCGAGACCGGCAATGTCGCCTGCTACGTGCGTCGCCAGCCCGACGGCGCCTTCACCGTCTTCGCCGTAAACTGCGCACATCTCGGCTGCCCCGTGCGCTGGTTCCCGCAGTCACAACTCTTTCTCTGTCCCTGCCACGGCGGCGCTTATTACGCTGATGGCCGTCGCGCCGCTGGTCCGCCCGAGCGCGGTCTCTTCACGTACGCGTCGCGAATCGACGGCGACACCCTCATGATTCAAGCGGGGCAGCTGCCCACGCTCGCGAACCAGGCTCGTCTCAAAACGCCTGGCGACTGTCCGGGTCGCACATCCGTCGCCAACGCAAATTTTCATCTCGTCAAGGAAATCGCGCCATGCATGAAAACTCCAAGC
>Ga0070734_10005544_pt1 | contig 11063 bp, 10 predicted proteins | sample Coa_R1_8_FD_66444 | JGI IMG/M metagenome (GOLD analysis project Ga0070734, IMG submission 66444) | Surface soil microbial communities from Centralia Pennsylvania, which are recovering from an underground coalmine fire - Coalmine... | ecosystem: Environmental > Terrestrial > Soil > Unclassified ...
CCGTTTGAGCGGGATCAGGTGTTTGAATCCCTCCTGTTTGCCTATAGCCGTCACAAGCTGAGCTGGCCCATCGCCTTTATCGGCCACGATTCCGAAGAACGTCTGCGTCGCTGAGCGACCGCTGGTACCGCAAATCTTCGATTTGAATTACCAGACCGCCGGTATGGAGGATGCCTCGAAACCCGAATAAGGTGAGAAAAGGGGGAAATTAGAGTGACGGATTCAAAAGCATGGGCAGTCGTTCTGGCGGGCGGCGATGGAAGCAGACTGAAGGCATTGACCCAGTTCATCGCGGGCGAAGACCGGCCGAAGCAGTTCTGCAAGTTGTACGGAAACGGAACGCTCCTGGCGCAAACGCGCTCCAGGCTGGCTCCCGCCATTTCACCCGAACAGACCGTGTTTTCCGTGGTAAAGGCGCATGAGAAATTCTACGCGCCGGAACTAACGGGCGTGACGCCGACGCGAATCGTGGTTCAACCGAGCAACAAAGGAACCACCGCCGCCATCATTTCGAGCCTGCTGCGAATCACCCACCTTGCCGGTGACCCGATTGTCGGGTTCTTTCCAACCGACCATCATTATTCGCAAGAGAGCCGCTTCGTCGGATCCGTTCGCGAGGCTCTCAGGGTAGCGATGGAACGCCCTCACACGGTAGTCCTCCTCGGCGCAGCAGCGGAACACCCCGAGGTTGAATACGGATGGATAGAGCCGGGCGCAAGCCTGGAATGCCCCTTTACTGCCTCGCTCCTCAGTGTGAATCGCTTCTGGGAAAAGCCGTCAAAGCACATTGTCCGGTCCCTTCTGACGCGCGGCTGTTTATGGAACACCTTCGTCATGATTGGGCGCGCATCGGCCTATCTGGAGTTGCTGAGGGCTTCCGTACCCCGCATCTTGCGAGCGTTCGAAACCGAGTCCAGCCGGAAGAACGCCGATGGACCCTATGCGGCTATCAGCCCGGGTGACTTCTCGAGACAAGTGTTGTCGGCCCTGACCGAGCGCCTTGCCGTGCTCAGGCTCGGCGATGTTGGCTGGAGCGATCTGGGCACGCCGGAACGCGCCATGTCCGCCATGGCACGATCCGGACTAAAGCCAAGCTGGCAGGAAACTGCGCGACATGAGCCCGCCGCGGCCTTTGCCCGCCGCGGCCTTTGAATCACGTGTGAGTTTCCGCCCGCGTACCATCCCGCGACGATCCAAAATCGCAAATCACGGGTATTTGAGACTTCTACACTGCGTTTTACACTGCCACCATGAGAAAAACGTCAGTTGTATTCGCGTGTCTCTTCTTTTCGACCCTCGGGCTCGCCCAGGACAGCGACTATCACCACAACAACGTGGTTTTTGGAGTTGGACCAGCGTTCCCCGTCGGCAACACGGGGAACTATCTGAGCACGGCGCCGCTAATCGATTTCGCGTACGGCTATCGATTCAACCGGTTGTTCCAGGCAGATGCGGGATTCCAGCTAGCTTTCGGCGCCGCGAACAACCAAAATCCCGAAATCACAGACATCGGACCCATCCAAGGCGGCGATCACGAGTTCATGATTCCGCTCGGCGGACGCGTCTACATCCCTCAGCCATTCAGGCGTTTTGATGTCTCGGCAGGCGGCGGAGCCGCGTACCTTCATTACTCGGAGACCGTTTCCTCCGGCAACCCGGACTTTTCGATCGGTTGCTATTCCTGCACCTCGCGCGGCGGCTGGGGAGGTTACGGCCTGGGCAATGTTAGCTACTTTCTCGACAGCAACCGGAACTTTCACGTTGGAACCACCGTGCAGTACATCGTAGCCTCCACCAACGGGCAAGCGGTCGGCAATGTCCCGGCTCTGAAGACCACCGATCATTGGACCAATCTTCTGTTTGAATTTGGGTTCAGTTTCTGAGACACTCTACCGAACCGCGACAGCAGCAAATACCGCCATTCGGGTATTTCCCTGGCTTCCCATCGGGGCTAAGCTCGGAATCGGAATGTTCCACCAGACCCGCAACCAGTTTCGAAGGCCGCGGGTCTGGCAAGCCTTGCATTCGTTTTTTGCGGGCACGTCGGGCCGAAGCACTGCCGCCGCGCGTGTCCCGATCGTGGCCCTGGTGGTCAGCGAGCAGGATCGGAGCGTCCTGGAGAGCATTTCCAGCCACCAACCGATCGAGTTCCACTTTGCTCAGTCTTGCGAGGATGCATCCAACCTCGTCCGCCAACTGAGCGCGCCCGTTATTCTGTTCGACCGCAACTGGCCGGGAACAGATTGGAGAACGGCCGTTGAAAACCTGTCCACTTCTCCGCACCGGGCTTGCGTTATCCTGATGTCGGGTGTCACAGACGATTACCTGTGGCAGGAACTCATCCGGCGCGGCGGCTACGACGTCCTGGCCAAGCCGATTCGAGCCGACAACGTCGAGCGCGTAATTAAACTGGCATTGTCTTATCTAAACAGTGCCAGAAAACCAGCCGTCCAAGGACTACGCCGTGTGGCTGACTGATTGGTTCAAGCGAGCGGACGAAACCCGACAGTCCCCTGAGCCGCGCCTGAAGATTCTGGCTCTCTCCATGTCTCTCGATGACCGCTTGTTGCTGGAACAACTCGCGAAGCCGCGGCACTGGACGGTGCGCTTCACGCACTCGCCGCAAGAAGGGTTCACCTTAGCGACGCAAAATCATTTCGAGGTGGTGCTTTGCGATCGCAATCAGTACGGGTATCCCTGGCGGGAAGTCATCGATCGGCTCGCGTCGATCTCGCCGGAAAGCTGCATCCTGCTGGTCTCGCCGGTTAAAGAGGACTATTTGTGGCGCGACGTGCTGCAACTGGGCGGCTACGATGTGCTACCCCGGCCCTTGCGTGAATCCGCTGTTCTACAAGCCATTGACGCCGTTGTGCGTTTTGTGTCCCCGTCACGAGATAACGCCCTTTCTCACAGCAAATAGAATTAACTCCGCCAGATTGTGCAGATTTAACTTTTCCTGAAGATTTCTGCGATGCGTTTCCACAGTGTAGGGACTGAGGTTCAAAGCTCCCGCGATTTCCTTATTGGATTTGCGTTCGGCCAAGAGTTGCAGAATCTCCCGCTCACGGGACGTGAGCAGGTCGTAACTGTCCTCGGCCCCGCGGGTCCGAATCTCACGCACATAGTCCGCTACCAGCATCTTGGTAATTTCCGGGCTGAAGAATGTTCGGCCTTGGTGCACGACCTTGATCGCGTCGATCAGATCTCCCTCAGCGGAGTCCTTCAACAAGTACCCCTTGGCTCCCGCCTTAAGCGCTCGTAACACGTAGCCCTCATCCGAGTGCATGCTCAGAATCACGACGGCCAGATGAGGCGCCACCGCGGTCATGCGCTGCGCCGCTTCGATGCCATTCAAATTGGGCATCGCAATATCGACCACGGCGACGTCCGGCACAGTCGCCTCGGCTTGTTCAATCGCTTGCCGGCCGTCCGCTGCCTCGGCGACGACGCTAAACTCCGCCTGACTCTCCAGCAGCAGCCGCAGGCCCCGGCGCATTACCGTGTGATCGTCCGCTAACAGGATGCGAATCGGTTTCAAGTGCATGGATGCTCCGCTGCCACCGAAACAGAAACATCCGAGCGGGGATCGTATAGCAAGCGACCCAACGCTTTCAATTCGGCACCCCGATGAGCGAACTTGGGAGAAGCATGGTTCACCATTTTCGTTCACCCAATCCTAACCGAAGCTTCCTCAAATCGAACCAAACTACCGGCCTTTTTGTCCCGAAATACCAGGTTTCCGGTATGGGGTGGGGAGGCGTTCCATCGTATGTTATTGAAGACGAACAATCTCTCTATGCATAAGGCCTTGACGGCGACGGACCTGGATAAGCTGCGCTCGCTCGACACCTGCACCGTCTCGAACGCGATTGAACGACTGAATGTGCGGTTACGCAATGAGGGCTTCGTCTCCGGCGTGGTCCAATGCCGATTCTCCAACCTGCCGCCCATGGTGGGATATGCCGCCACCGGACGCATCCGCACTGCATCACCGCCCATGACCCATCGCTGCTACTATGACCGCATAGATTGGTGGAATTACGTGGCATCGCTTCCCGAACCCAGGGTGATGGTGTTGCAGGATGCCGATCCAAAGCCGGGATTGGGCGCGTTTGTGGGCGAGATTCACGCCAACATCGGGCTCGCGCTCAACTGTGTCGGCTGCGTCACAAACGGCGCCGTGCGTGATCTGCCGGCGGTGGAAGCGATGGGCTTCCAGCTATTTGCCGCAAACCTCTCTCCCTCGCATTCGTATTCGCACATCATCGAGTTCGGAGAACCCGTCGAGATCGACGGTCTGAAGATTTCCTCCGGCGATCTCATTCACGGAGACCGCCACGGAGTTTTGACCATTCCGGCCGAGATCGCAAAGGTTGTGCCTGCGGAAGCGCAGAAAATACTCGCCCAAGAACGCGAGTTGACACAATTCTGCTGTTCGCCTGAGTTCACTCTGGAAAAACTATCGGAACGCTTGCGGAGCACATCTGCGTACTGCGATCTTCCCTGGAGGCCACGTTGAAGCGATTCGTTCTTTACCTCGCCGTGCTCTCAATCGGAGCGCTCTCTCTGGTCTCCTGCGGCGGTTCCAGCAAAGTGCAGGCAAACGATCCGGGGGCTGCCGCCTCCTCCGCAGTCTCCGTGGGTGTAGTCAAGGTGGGCCGCAAGAATCTGGAGCGGACCTTAACCCTGTCTTCCGAACTCGTTCCGTTTCAGGATATTGACGTATACGCGAAGGAAGCGGGCTACGTCCGGGACATCAAGGTCGATTATGGCAGTCGGGTGGAAGCGGGCCAGGTGATGGCAACTCTCGAAATCCCCGAGTTACAGGACCAGATTCAACAGGACGAAGCCGCCATCCAGACGGCGAACAAGCAGATCTCACACGCGCAAAATGAATTGGCGCGGGCCAAGGCCCAGTACACCGCCGCCCACTTGAACTACGACCGCTTGAACAAGGTTGCCAAAGAAAAACCCGGTTTGGTCGCGCAGCAAGAAGTGGACGACTGGCAAGGCAAAGATCTGGCCGCCGAGGCGCAGGTAGACGCGGCCCAATCGAACCTGGAAGTGACCCAAAGCCAGCTCGAATCGGCGACGGCCAAAAAGAAGCACGATCAGACGCTGTTCGACTATACGAAGATCACGGCGCCTTTCGCAGGCGTCGTAACACAGCGTTATGCCAACGAAGGAACCCTGATGCAGGCCGGAACCAATTCGAGCACGCAAGCGATGCCTCTGGTCCGTCTCTCGCAGGACAACAAATTCCGCCTGGTGATTCCCGTTCCGGAGTCCTACGTCCACTACATCCGGGATGGAGCGCCCGTCAAAGTCTTGGTTCCTTCTTTGAATCGAACTTTTCCGGGAACCGTCGTGCGCTCCTCTCGTGATGTGAAGGAAGACACGCGGACCATGCATACGGAGGTGGATGTGGAAAACCCGCAACGTGTGCTGCTGCCCGGGCTCTACGCGGATGCAACCATCACGCTGGAAAACAAGCCAAGCGCCTTGGCAATTCCTTTGCAGGCAGTCGATCGCACCGCCGACTCCACCACCGTCGACGTCGTCGGCCCATCCAACACGATCGAAACCCGCGCCGTATCGCTCGGCGTCCAAACCGCCACCGATGCGGAAGTGATCTCCGGCTTGAAGGAAGGCGAATCGATCGTGGTCAGCGACCGTAGCGGTCTTAGGAAAGGCCAGGCAGTCCAGCCCAAGACAATCGAATTGGTGCCGTATCAGAGCCCCGACGAACCCCATTAGCACGCAGGAGAGGCCCCCATGCCCCGTTTTTCGATTCGCAATCCCTACTTCATCGTCGTTCTCTGCCTGGCCGTGGCGGTCTTCGCGATCAACGGAATTTTCCGCATGCCGGTGGACCTGTTCCCGGCCATCAACCTGCCGGTGGTCGTGGTGGCGACGTTCTACAACGGCATGCCTCCGAAGGAGATCGAAGTGGCGATCACCAATCCACTCGAGCGTTTCTTCACGCAGGCCAGCGGCTACGATCACATGGAATCCCGCTCCCTCCTGGGAGTCAGCATCATCAAGGTATTCTTTCAGCCCGGCACGGACCCCGACGCCGATGTCACGCAGCTGTCGAATCTCGCCCTGGCCGATCTGAAACGCCTGCCGCCCGGAACTTTGCCGCCTCTGGTGCTGAAATCCGACGCCTCCAGTCTTCCGGTGTGCTTAGTCACCGTCAAAGGAGAAGGCCTGAACGAAACGCAGCTCCACGATCTGTCTCAGTTTCAGATTCGGAATCAAATCGCCAGGGTGAAGGGCGCGGAAATCCCGGCCGTGTTTGGCGGCAAGTATCGCCAAGCCATGATCTACGTCGATCCCTATAAGCTGTTTTCGCGCCAACTGAGCGTTATGGACGTCGTCGACTCTGTGAACAACAGCAATCTCATCCTGCCGGCGGGCGACGTCAAGATTGGTCCAACGGATTATTACGTCTACTCTAATAGCCTGGTTGAGAACGTCGAGGACTTGGACAGCGTCCCGATCAAAACGGTCGATCAGCGCTGGGTCTCTGTTGGTGACATTGGCGAAGCCAAAGACGCCAGCCAGTTGCAGTACAACATCGTTCGAATTGACGGCCAAAAATCCGCTTACATTCCCATCATGAAGTCCGGCGGCGATAGCAACACGATTCAGGTGGTCAACGACGTTCGTGAATTGGTGAAAGGTCTCTTCGGCCTTCCCGCGCAGTTAAGGACAGATATCGTCTTCGACCAGTCCGTCTTCGTCAAACAGGCCTTGAACACGGTTCTGCATGAAGGCCTGATCGGACTCGCGCTCACCAGCCTCATGATCCTGCTTTTTCTCGGCAGTATGCGCGCCACAGGCGCGGTCCTCCTGTCGATTCCCATTTCCGCGCTCGCCACCTTCGTCGTTCTTTACATGATGGGCAGCACCGTAAACACCATGATCCTCGGAGGTCTCGCGCTCGCCTTCTCTCGCGTTATCGACAATTCGGTGATCTCGCTCGAAAACATTTACCGCCATCTGGAAATGGGATCGTCCCCCGCCGTTGCGGCGGAACAAGGCGGTGCCGAAGTAAACCTCGCGATTCTAGCCGCGACGCTGGTGGACGTGGTTGATTTCTTCCCGGTAACGTTTCTCTTCGGAGTCAGTAAATATCTCTTCTCCGCTCTGGCGCTGGCGTTCTGCCTGGCGCTGCTCGCGTCCTTCGTCGTGGCGATGACCGTGATCCCGCTCTTCTGTTCCCGCTACCTCAAAGGAGTTCCCGGCGGACATGGAGCGCCCGGAGCCGGAGAAGACGATGCAGAAGAACACCGGGATCATTCCTGGGGCAGCCGCTTCAACGCGTGGTTCAACCGGAGATTCAATAGCCTGCTCAACGTATACGAGCGCAGCGTCCGCCGCGCGCTCAAGTATCCGGCTCTAACCCTCGTGTTGCTCCTCGGAGTTTTCGTCGCGAGCCTCGCCATCTACCCGCTGCTCGGCCGGGCCTTCTTTCCGCAGACCGATGCCGGACAGTTCACGGTAAATATAAAAGTTCCCACGGGTAGCCGCTTGGAAGTCACCAACGACTACGTCGGCAAGATCGAAGACCTGATCCGCCACGTGGTCGATCCGAAAGACTTGAAGATGGTTCTCTCCAACATCGGCGTCGTCAACGACATCTCCTCCTTATATACAAACAATGCTGGAATGTACACCGCCGCCATCCAGGTAGCTCTGAACGAGGGACACGAGACCAGCAGTTTTGACTACATGGATCGGGTAAAGAGCCAAATGGCTGCCCAATTTCCCGATGTGCGCACGTTTTTCCAAAGCGGCTCCATGCAGGATGCCATCCTCAATCAAGGGCAGCCCGCTCCGATCGATGTGCAGGTCAACACGCGCGATCTGCCTCTCAGTTACTCCACCGCGCAGGAACTTGCCAGGCGCATTCACGACCTTCCCGGCGTAGGCCAGATTTACATTCCTCAGGACATGAACTATCCATCGGTGCGAATGGACATCGATCGGGTGCACGCCGGCGAACTGGGCCTCTCCCAGAAAGACGTCGTCGACAACGTCATCACAGCCTTGAATTCGAACATCATGATCGCGCCCAACTATTGGGTGGATTATAAGACCGGCAACGACTACTTTCTCAGTGTGCAGTACGCTGAACACGGGAAACCCGCCATCCACAACCTGGTCGACCTGAAGCAAATTCCCCTGCGGGCGCCAGGCATCAAAAGCCCCACTACGCTCGATTCAGTGGTAAAGCTGGTCAATCTTCAATCCCCCACCGAGATCGATCACTATCAGATTCAGCCCATCGTCGACGTCTTCGTCACTCCCACAGGCGAGGACCTGGCCAAACTTCGGGCCGGAATCGTGCAGACCATCGCGGACGCCAAGCTCGGCTCGAACATTCGAGTCACGCTCCGCGGCATGGTCGATAGCATGGATAAATCCTTCACGAGTTTCGCGCTCGGCTTCGGAATCTCCTTCATCCTGCTGTTTCTCATTCTGGTAGCGCAGTTCAAATCCTGGATCGATCCGTTCCTGATCATGCTGGCGATCCCCATGGGCTTCGTCGGCGTTCTGATCATTCTGCCGCTAACGCACACCACCCTGAACGTCATGTCCCTGATGGGCGTGCTGATGCTGATCGGCATCGCCGATTCGAACAGCATCCTGATCGTGGACTTCGCCCACAAACTGGAAGAGCAGGGCCTCTCGGTAGCCGACGCCGTCATCACCGCGTGCCGCGTGCGTCTGCGCCCGATTCTCATGACTTCGCTCGCAACCATCATCGGCATGATTCCCATGGCCATGAAACTCGGCGAAGGCGGCGAACAGTATACCCCGATGGCGCGCGCCATCATCGGCGGCTTGACTTCATCCGTACTGCTGACCGTATTCATCGTCCCTGCCGCCTACCTTCTGGTTTATGGGAGGAAGAACCGCAATGCTCCGCAAGCTCAATAACACCTTCATCCTCTTCGCGTGCATACAATCCGGACTCGCGCAAAACCTGCCCAAGCTATCGCTTCAGGAAGCCGAGGCGATGGCGATTCAGAATCACCCGCAAGTGCAGGCCGCGCAGAACGAGGTCAACTTCGCCAACCAGCAAATTGTCGAAAGTCGCGCGGCTTATTACCCCGACGTCACCGGCGACATCACCGGCTCGCAAGGCAACAACCTATCGCGCATCGGAGCCGGGGACCTTTCCGCCTCCCGCCTCTTCGACCGCTTCGGGCAAGGCGTGATCATCCGGCAATTGATCACCGACTTCGGTCGCACTTCCAGCCTCGTCGCCACCTCACGCCTGCAGGCTCAGGCCACGGCGCAGACTTCCCAGGCCACGCGCTACGACGTGCTCCTCCAGGTGAATCGCGCCTACTTTGGGGTGCTCAACGCGCAAGCCGCCGTGAAAGTGGTGCAACAGACCGTCAGCGCGCGCCAGTTACTAAGCGATCAGGTCGGCGAACTCGCTCGCAACAAGCTGAAGTCGGATCTCGACGCCAGCTTCGCTGAAGTGAATGTTTCCGAAGCCAAGCTCTTGCTCATTCGCGCGCAGGACGCCGTCCAGCAAGCTTTGGCCGAATTGGGCCGCGCCATGGGTTCCGATCAGCCGGCGAACTATCAGTTAGCGGATGAGCCGCTGCCTGCGGGACCACCCGCAACACCGGATTCGTTGGTGACGCAAGCGATCGCCAACCGTCCTGAGCTCGCAGGTCTCCGCTTCTCGCGCGACGCCGCCTACAAGTTCGCCGAAGCGGAAAAGGATCTGGCCCGCCCAACTGTCAGCGCGATTGGCGTGGGCGGATTCGTGCCCTTCATCAACACGCCCGCCACCGCGCCGATCCCCGCCGAATACGAAGGCGCCGCGGCCAACATCAGCATCCCGGTCTTCAATGGCCATCTCTTTTCAGCCCGCCGGGAGGCAGCCCTCCAACGTGCCATGGAAGCCGATCAAAAACTGCGGGACGAACAGCAACAGCTCTCCCGCGACGTTAGAGTCGCATGGGCCGGCGCGAACGACGCCTTCCAGCGCATCGACGTCACGGCGCAATTTCTCCGCCAGGCCGCGCTCGCCTTGGATCTCGCGCAAGGACGCTACAATCTCGGTTTATCCTCGATCGTCGAACTGACCCAGGCGCAACTGAATCTGACTCAAGCCGAGATCGAGAATCTCAACGCCAAGTACGACTATCAGACCCAATACTCCGCTCTCCAATACACCATAGGCCTTCTGCGATGAGATCGGAGGGTCTCTACTTCGAGAAGCAGCGCTTCCCCACACGGCGCATCGCGGTTGCGCTCGCTGCCCCGCCCTGCTTCATGCTTGGCCTGCTGGTCTGGCAAGTGGTGCTGGGCCATCCCTGGGGAAAACAACCGATGTCGAACGGCAATGTGATCGGTTGGACCATATTCGTCTGGGCCGTTTACTTCCGCCTGCTCACGGTCCAGTTAGTAACCGAAATCCGGGACGCCGAGCTCGTGGTCCGCTTCCGCGGACTCTGGCGAGCGAAGCACGTGCTCCTGGCAGACATCAAATCGGTCGAGCCAATCGCGTTCAATCCACTCAAAGATTTCGGAGGCTACGGAATCCGCTCGACGCGCCAAGGCAAAGCCTATATCGCCAACGGCAACCAAGGAGTGCAGCTGAAACTCGCGGACGGCTCGACACTCGTTGTGGGATCACGAAAGCCCCAGGACTTGGCGGGAATCCTGAACAACTCCCTCAAGCGAGCCTCTGGCGCCAGGAGATAGCATGCTTAACGATAGTAGCGAAGGTAGTGATCGTAGTCCTTCTGCAACTGTAGATCGGTCGCCGGATCGAGCCGCAAAACCCACAGACCCTGCGGATTGGTCAGATAAATCAATCCCCGGGAGGGATCCTTTAGCATGGATGTGACCTGGGAGAACTGTTGGACCACTTGGGGATGCTCCGCGTCCGCAAAGCTCAGAATGGTAACCGTCTGTGGAACGGGCGGTGCTACGGATGACGAGACCAACACCGCGCTTCCAACGGCGGCGCTCACGTTGCCGTCCGCTTGCTGCTTGGGTAAATCCAACGTCCCGCTCGGCTTCGGCGT
>Ga0070734_10005545_pt1 | contig 11063 bp, 11 predicted proteins | sample Coa_R1_8_FD_66444 | JGI IMG/M metagenome (GOLD analysis project Ga0070734, IMG submission 66444) | Surface soil microbial communities from Centralia Pennsylvania, which are recovering from an underground coalmine fire - Coalmine... | ecosystem: Environmental > Terrestrial > Soil > Unclassified ...
CCAATCTGTTGGATCCCAACATGGTGAAATACGCAAATTTGGTATTTCCCAAGCCTGTCGCAACGGGTGTTCCTGGGCTGAATGGACTAGACAATACTCCCCACGTTCAAGATTACGACGAATACAATATCCGCGCCGACGAACAATTGAACCCCTCAAACTCTTTTTGGTTCCGCTTTAGCCACGATAGCGCGCCGGTGACCGGTTCCGGAGGGTTTGTCGGTCTGCTGAGTGACACGTATTACCTTGCATACAATGCGGCTGGATCGTGGACGCACACGTTCGGACCGACGGCAGTCATGCAGCTTCAGTTTGGCCGCAACATTAGCACGGTAGGGCCTCAAACTATATTTGTGGGCGGGAACCCGGCGCAGATCATTAGCCAGACAGGTTTTGCACAGGGTTTTGCTTGTGGCTTCAAATACAGTTTCAGAAGTTGCATGCTTCCGGGCATGGGAATATCCGGGTTTGTGGGCGGAGGTGAAAGCAACGGAGCCCCAAACAATAATTCCAACACGTATGAGTTAACCGGGAATTTCACGAAGGTCTACAACAAGCACACTTTTTCCCTGGGAGCTAATTTCGACACAAACAATCAGTCCCCTACTCATTCGGCAGGTGAAGGGGTTAGTTTTAGCGCCTTCCAGACCTCGAATCTAGAGACCGGTCAAGGCGGGAGTGCGCTGGCTTCGTTTCTGTTGGGCGTTCCCGACAGCGGAAACCGCAATGACATTCAAGGGACAGAACATGGAGGCTGGACGGACGGATTTTACTTTCAGGATCAATGGAAGGCCACAAATCGCCTCACCGTGAATATGGGCATTCGGTATGATTTCACTCTGATGCCCATTTACGGAACCGCTGCGGATGGGACTGACAAAGTGGGCATCACTGATCTCAATAACGGAACGTACGTCCTGGAACATGCCTCTCCGCCCTGCAGCGCAACTCAGGTGGCGCCTTGCATTCCGGGCGGGATCCTGCCAGCCCATGTCGTCGTGTCCCCGAACGGAAAATTGTTCAACAATGACTACAAAAACATCCAACCTCGTGTAGGTCTAGCATATCGGTTGACAAATAACAATGTGATCCGTGCTGCCTACGGGAGGTTTTATGACAACTGGGCTGCTATCGACCAGACAGCTCAAAACATCCAAGCTTGGCCCACGGTTACTTACGTTCTGGCTCAGAATCTCAATCCAGCGGTACCGAGCGTCTTCGCGGAAAATCCCTTCCAGGGATTTACTGGACCTTATCCGCCACCAACGCCCTTCAACCAAGTGGGGTGGAACTCCAATCCCCTCTTTAAGAACCCCTATTCGGATCAATGGAACTTTGGTATCCAGCACCTGTTCGGATCAAGCACCGTGATGACTTTGAATTACGTGGGCTCCCATTCTGGGAACACGGATATTGCTATTATGGGGAACTCGGCAACCGTGCCCGGTCCGGGCCCCATTACCGCCCGGGAGCCTTATCCTTACATCACTCCCACCTTCTACGACAACAGTATCGGGAGAGGGTCTTACAATGCGTTTCAATTCTCTCTGAACCGAGAAACCAGCCATGGACTAACGTACCTTATCTCGTATACTTGGTCCAAAGCTATTGACATCGGGTCGGACGGATGGTATTGCGCGGAGGGCTGCAGCATTGAAAACCCATATGACATCAACGCCAATAAGAGCGTCGCAGGCTTTGATCTGACTCACGTTCTCACGGCAAGTTACGTTTACCAGTTGCCGTTTGGAAAGGGGAATTTCAGAACCGGCAGCCGGGTAGTGAACTCCATTATCGGAAACTGGCAAACGAATGGCATCCTGACGCTCAGTTCAGGCATCCCTTACACGATTAACGTCTGCGGCGACATCGCAAACACCGGCAATGGAGGGTGCTACGAGCGGCCCAACGTGGTCGGGAACCCGAATCTTTCAAATCCGAGCCCTGCGTTGTGGATCAATCCGGCCGCCTTCGCTTCTCCCTCACCCTACACATTTGGAAATATGGGCCGTAATGTGCTCCGTAGCGACTGGTACAAAGACATCGACTTGTCACTCTTCAGAGAATTTCCCATTTCAGAAAGCAAGCGCTTTGAGTTCCGATTTGACGCGTTCAACGCGACGAACACGCCCACGTGGGGGACGCCACAGAGCACGCTTAACAACATTAATTTCGGCGAGATTACTGGAACGCGCAGTACCGAACGGCAGCTTCAACTTGCATTGAAGTTTTACTTCTAGATCCCGTTCACGACAGATTCGCTAAATGTGAGTGAATGCGTGGTGCGAGCGGTGCTTTCGCTCGCCAGTCGCCGCTGCCTTTTTGTGGGAATGAAAAGCGTGCGAGTATAGAGCCCACAAGAAGATTTCGGTATGTCCAGCGAACAAAGACACCCCTTCACAGTCAACTGGGTCGGGACATTCTCGGTGAACAGTGTTCTTCTGCTGGTGCTGGCAAAGGGCATTTTTGGTGTTGGCCCCTCTCCTAATTCATGGGAGGCGAGGCGTCAAGCTGCTTTGAAGCTGGCCCAGAAAGGAGACTTAGTCCAGGCTGAAAGACAACTGGAGTCGTTGGTTAAAGAGCGACCGAGTTCGTTCCGTGCTCGCCTGGCGTTGGGTATTGTCGCGCAGGATGCGGGGCACGCAGCGACGGCTGAAGAAGAGGTAAGAGCCGCGATCAAACTCAATCCAGATTCACCCGCGGCATGGTACCAGCTTGGGTCAATTTCAAGTGGCCAGGGGCTCTACAGGAGCGCAATTTATTATTTTCGAAGGGCTCTCTCCCTAAACCCTTCGAAAGAGGTTTCGTACCATATCCGCCTTGCGATGGGAACCGCATACGGAATGGCTGGCGATGCGAAACAAGCATCTGAAATCCTGACCAGATTGGCTTCAGAGGATCCGCAATCCGGCCCGGTTCACTTCGAACTCGCTAACCTGTATGCACACCAACACCGTTTTCATTCGGCTGTGCGGGAATATCAAGAGGCCGTGCGCTGCAATCCATCTGATGAAATCGCAAGATTAGCTCTGGCTAAGGCGTTTAATACAACTTACCAGTTCCAGTCAGCCATACCCTACGTCCAGGAATACATTGGTAGCCGCCCTGAGGATCCTGAAGGGTATTATGTGCTCGGCCGGGCCTGGATGGGACTGGCCAAGTTCGATAAGGCGCGGGAATGCTTCGCTCGCGCGGTTCAGTTGGATCCGGATAACTTCGATTTTCGTTACAGCTTAGGATTTGCCCTATCTCACCTTGGGAAGATCTCCGACGCGTTAGGTCAGATGGAAGCTGCTGAAAAATTAAAGCCCAGAGACGCTCAGGTACATTATCAGTTGTACCGTCTTTGGCTGCTGGAACATGAGAAAGCGCGTGCAAACAGAGAACTTCGCGAATTTTATGCCTTAAATAAGGCAGGTGAGCAAAGGGACCTGGCTGCTGTGATGGTCGCAAAGGGCAACCAGCTTTTGGCAGCCGGAAATTCGTTAGGAGCCGCCAGCGCCTTTAAAAAGGCACTTCGCCTTTGGCCCGATGACCCTGAAATTCATTACGATTTGTCGCTCGCAATGTCCAAACTTGGCAGGCAGGACGAGGCATCGCGTGAGCTTCGGAAGACGATTGCGATCGATCCAAAGTTTGCGCCTGCTCACAACCGGCTAGGACTGATTTTGATGGCCGATGGGAAAAATTCGGATGCAGAAAGAGAATTCAAGAGTGCATCAGTAATTGATCCGCAATTTGCAGAGGCACGGAATAATTTAGGCGTTCTTTTGGGTCGCGAGGGGAAATACGCCGAGGCTATCGAGTGTTTCCGCCTGGCGATAGAAGCTAATCCCGAATTCGCTGAGGCGTACGTGAATTGGGCATTAGTCATGGCGCAGGAAGGAGATTACTCAAGCGCACAAACGAAATTGTTTGAGGCACTCAAGCTCCGGCCTCACTTTCCCGACGCAGAGAGGGCGTTGCAGGCTCTGAGCGACAGAGTAGCGCATTGATACGCTTTGCGATTCTCGCTATCCGTATTAGTCGCAAGCTTCATGGATGTCTGGGTGCGGGCGGAGACCGTCGAGATTGAAACCGAGGGACTGTCTCGAGGAGGGTTATACTTATTTTTAATCGAGGCACCGTGGGTCGAGTACGACAAGCAAGATCCAGAAGGGCCCGTTGAGCTGCACGTTTACGGCGGAGACGACGCGAGCCTGGACCTTTACCAAGGCGCCGGTGACATTTACGACTACGAAGGAGGTCACCACTCAGCCGTTCTCATCCGCTGGACGACAAGCGCGGCGTGCTGACCTCGGGTAGTTGTCAGCGTGTGTTTTCTGACATTGCTGACAAGACGATGTTCCGCATTGTGTGAATGCATGAAGATCACGGGGTTGGCACCCCACCGGTTGAGCAACCCGATGAGACACTGACGCACAGGGCATCGTTCGTTACCGTGAAGGAGTGATCCGACCCTCCAAGGCAAGTAGAAAACAAGCCTCGAGCCTCTTTCCGCCAATCTGCTCGATGTCATTGAAGAATAGATAAGGAGCATTCTTTAAATGATCCGAAGAGAATTTCTTCACGTGTTGGGTGGCATCGGCGCCGCCTCTCCGTTTTGGCCTTTGACCGGTGCTGCGATGCCTGGTCATCCTTCTCCCGCGCAATCCCCGGCTTTGGACTTTGGCCGCTACACTCAGGATTACGCTCAATTCTGCGCGACTCCAGCAGCAGAACGTGTCTTTTACACTTTGCGCGACGGCAGAATCGTCTCCGAGCGTCTGGATAATAATAGTTGGAGGCCCTCGCCCGAATACAGCCCTGAGGTGTTGGTGGGCCAGTATGCTTCTAACGACCCGCGCTACACATTGCCCGTGGCTGGCGGCTCGTGGGGCAGCGTACCGTTGCTTTCGCCGATTCCAAATCTGGCTGGCGAAGGGCCATACAAGCCAACGTGGGAATCGCTGCTTCAGTACGAATGTCCGGAATGGTATCGAGACGCGAAGTTTGGGATCTGGAACCACTGGAGTCCGCAATGTGTTCCCGAAGACGGCGATTGGTACGCACGCAATATGTACCTGCAGGAGTTGGAGTTCGGGAATCGCCGATTTCCGAGTCGGCAGAATCGCTTTCAGCTTGCTCACTACGGGCCTCCTTCCCGTTTCGGCTACAAAGACCTCTGCGCCCAATGGACGCTATTGAATTGGGACCCTTCGGAGTTGATGGACTTGTACGTGCGCGCGGGCGCCAAGCTTTTCGTGGCGCTGGCCAATCATCACGATGGTTTTGACACCTGGAATTCGAAACATCATCCGTGGAATGCGGTCAACCTCGGCCCTCATCGGGATGTGATCGGGACGTGGGCGGCCGAGGCACGCAAGCGTAATCTTCGCTTCGGCGTAACCGTGCACCAGGCTCGCAACTGGTGGTGGTTTCAGACGAGCCACGGCGCTGATGCTACCGGTCCATTGGCCGGTGTTCCTTACGACGGCTGCCTCACGGAATCCGACGGGCACAATCAGTGGTGGCAAGGTCTCGACCCGCAGCAGCTCTACGGGCCAAAGCATCCCCCCGACGCGCTTCCGGACGTTTCCTACGTTAAGAACTTCTACGACCGCACGCGCGACCTCATCGACCAGCACAATCCGGATCTGCTCTACTTCGATGATGCTCTTCTTCCGCTCGGTTGGGGCGGAATGAATATCGGAGCCTATTATTACAACCACAATCTTCAGGTCAACGGCGGCAAGATGGAAGGCGTCATTAACATTAAGAACGTCCCGCCTCATCTAGCTAAGGCGGTCGTAGCGGACATTGAGCGCGGTTTGACGGACGGCATTCTTCCCTATCCTTGGCAGTCGGAAACCTGCATTGGCGAATGGCATTACCAGCGACTCCTGTATGAAATGCCGGGTGAATACGGCGGGTATATGCACCCGCGCGAAGTGATCCATTGGCTCTGCGATACGGTCAGTAAGAATGGCACCTTCATCCTGAATATCCCGGGCAAACCCGACGGCACAATTGACAGTAAGGAGCGCCAGATCCTGGAGGAGATCGGCGCATGGTTCAAGATCAACGGCGAAGCCATCTATGCCACGTGTCCGTGGACCATCTACGGCGAGGGACCGCACACGATCAAGGCAGGCTCGTTTCAGGGCCATACAATCCGCGAGATGAACGCCAGCGATATCCGCTATACGCGCAGCAAGAACAACAAGCTCGTTTACGCGATCGTGCTAGGCTGGCCCCACCGTGAATTCGGTCGGCCTGAAGGTGAACAAGGCCTGCTCCTGAAATCGTTCGGTTCATCAGCCGTCAAGACCCCGAAAGTCGCGAACGTCGAACTGCTGGGTTCACCGCAGAAGATGAGCTTCACGCAGACGTCGGCAGGTCTGCGGATTCAGTGGCCGCCGTTCGGCGTGATACCACCTTCGAATATTGCCGTGGTCTTCAAGCTGAGCCTTGCCTAACCTTCCTTCCGTTTGGGGTGTGGCAGCAAGCGGCCTACTCCAAGCGGAGTCGCGTCCACGGATCGGTGAGGTGACCGTTACCGATTGTGTCGTTTCGTCTATGGCCAGCGTGAAGTCAAGACGTAACGATTGCTGCACCAACAATTGCACGCGCGGGGTCGTGGTGGTTTTGAAACCCGCGTGGTTAGCTTCAACGTCATAGACTCCCGGAGGAACCCAAAGCAAAGGTGTGAGCAAATTGAGTGATTTCAGAACCATCTGTGCAGGACGGAGCGACTCCTCCGTGACCTGGGAATTAGAAGGGAGAAATGGCGCAATGTGCCGATTTCCTGACGCCACACTGGCATGATCGTTTGACATGGTGATTTTCCCTCCCTTGCTGACAACCGTCTGTCAAGCAATATCCTTCGCGTATCAGCTCAAAGGCTGAGAAGCAATCGAGCGATCTGGGGCGTGACATTCTTTCTTTGCAATACACGTTCCTCGCCTCGATCAGCATGAATGGCGCGATGACTCACCAGGTACCCTTGCTGACGGACCGCGGAATGGCCGTCGGCCCCCCAGTCCTGACAGTGTCGATGCGAGGTGCAGCACAAGTGTCGCCGGGCGCGCCGTGGCTGGCTGCTCGACCGTCTCCCAGGTGCCTGGGTTGCATTCGCGTTTCTGAGGTTTGCATCCAGTGATATCCTGTTGCTCGCGTGTTTGGCTTCTTTTTCCTTGAGCTGTATCGCAGCCGTCCTGATGGGGCTCGGCGCGGGAGGTACTTCTAGCACCACTCCCTACCTTCTTGCGCGCTATTTTGGCCTTCGATCATTTTCAGCCCTCTACGGATTGACTTGGACTTTTTACGCCATTGCGGGTGGCACCGGTCCGGTGCTTTTGGGCCCCGTATTCGACCGTACCGGTTCATACACTTCGGCGATGACAATGCTTGGATTCGCAAGTTCTGTTGGCGCTGCACTGATGCTTCTGCTGCCTACATATAGTGCACGTCAAACAGCCACTGCGGAGTAATGCCGCGTGCTGACGGCCATCAAAACCGCTTATTCTAATTTCGAGCACAATATCAATGTTAAGGTGGGAATCCGCCTATGAACCCTAACCCAGCGTAGCCGGAACCAAACAGGTTCTGGATGCCGAGTGTTATGATGCATCTGAGGAAGTGAAGTCTCGGATGGGACTATCAATGTTGACCGAGCACCGGAATGAACAAATCCCCGGCGTATTTTCCTGTTACGACCGTCTTTTGATCCAGGGCGCCAGGCCAGGGCTTTGCTATGCCGAAGGGATGACAGGCTATCTGAAGGCTCGTCAGATTCGCATTTTCGACTACACAAGGCGGGCACAGCCACTGTGCGAGGTACTGCAGGAGAAAGCTGAACGGTTGGCGGACACCAACGCCCCACGAGGCTGCGGAAAAAGTGCGCAAAAAAGGTTTGATGGTATATCGTACTGTGATATATTGACCTCCTGAGTCTCTCCCTTTCCCAGGAGGCTTTCCGATGCGCGGTGAAGACGCACAACAACATGCGATGTTCAGTTATGTTTCGCCTGAGGAGGGGGTGCCGGCAAATCATCCCCTGCGGACGATCCGGCAGATCACAGATCGGATTCTGAAGGGGTTGTCGAGCTTTCAGAAGATCGACGAGGCCGGAGAGTCGGCCGGGAGGGGTGAGGACGACGATCCGAGCAATCCGACTGTGGACTTTTATGGGGAGATGCGGAGGAACGAGACGCACGGTGCGACGACCGACCCGGGGGCGCGGCGGGGGTGGAAGGGCCCGGGCAAGGCAGCGAAGTTGAGCTCCAGCGGGCATGTGCTGAGGAAGAAGCGCAGCGGGCGGGTGGCCGACGTGGAGGTACTGCCGGCCGATGGCGCCGCGGAGCGGGATGCAGCGCTGATCATGGTGGCTTCGATTGCTGGGGATCCGCCGCTGACGGTGGGAGCCGACAAGGTCGAGGATACGAAAGAGTTCGTGACCGCCATTCGGCGCCTGAAGGCCACACTGCACGTCGCCCAGAACCAGAAGCGGCGAAAGAGCGCGATCGACAGCCGGGGGACCCGAGAGCCGGGTTATGTCATCAGCCAGCAGAAGCGGAAGCGGGGGGAGGAGATTTTGGGCTGGATGCAGACGGTGGGCGGGAGGAGGAAGCTCCGGCACCGGGGGATTCGGTTGGTGGGCTGGATGTTCACTTTGGCTGCGGCGGCTCACAATCTGGTGCGCATCCGCAACCTGACAGGAGCGATGACGTGACTGCAGGAGAGAAGTGTGTCTGCCAGCGCAAAAAGCTCCGCAGCCTGCTAGCGCAATCTCATGACCAGGCCTCGGAAGCAAGCAACTGAGACCGGATATCCGCTTCTTGAAATGTTTCCTCTCATCCTCAGCCTCATCCTGGGAATCATCGCCGGAGTCGCCAACATTTTCGGCGGCGTCATCGTCTATGCGCGCCCATGGAGCCGAACCTTTCTCGCGTATTTCATCGCCCTGGGCTCGGGCTTTATGCTGGCAACGGCACTTACAGAGATGATCCCCGAAAGCATTCGCCTCGCTCCGCTTCAAGCATCCTTGCTGATTCTTGCCGGCTACTTCATCGTGCACTTCTTCGAACACTCCTGGCCCGCGCATTTTCACTTCGGGGAAGAGACTCATGCCGACGAATTCGTCAACTCGCGCGTGGCATTCACCGCGCTCACGGGCCTGCTGATCCACACATTCTTCGACGGTGTAGCGATCGCCTCGGGATTCTTGATCTCCACCTGGCTTGGCATGGTGATTTTTGGAGCGGTGATTTTACACAATATTCCAGAAGGCTTTACGATGGCGTCCATCATGCTGGCGGCCAAGAAAAGCCGTCCACAAGGTCTGCTGGCGGTCTCGGCATTAGGGGTTTCGCGCATCATCGGCATACTGGCGATGGCCGCGGCCGAACGCCGAGTGAGTTACGGCCTGGCAATCTCAGGAGGAGTGACTCTTTACGTGGCCGCTTCTGACTTGATCCCGGAAGTCAACAAGATGCCCGGCTTACGGATCGCTCTGGTGGTTGCGGCGGGAGTGCTGATGGTCATTGTGCTGCGCTTGCTCTTTGCAACAGCCTGAAGTGTGCTGGTGAAAGATCATGATTTATTCCGAAAAAGTTCTCGACCATTTTCATCATCCGCGCCATCTGGGAGAACTTGCGGAGCCCAGCGCGGTTGTGGAGGTCACGAACCCGGTCTGTGGCGATGTGTTGAAGTTATGGGTGGCCTTGCAGAAGGGTAAATTGATCCAGGTGAAATTCAAAGTGGAAGGCTGCATTCCGGCGATTGCCTGCGGCTCCTGGCTGGCTGAATGGATGGAAGGAAAGCTGCTCGATGAACTGAAATCTCTTACTCCTGCCCAAATCGAGCAGGACCTTCAAGGCCTGCCCGCGGCGTCCAGACATGCCTGCGTCCTAGCTGCCGATGCGGCGAAGGAAATCTGGAAGAAGCTGAGCTAAGGGCCTCCGGGAGGAAGACAGCACCCAGCTTTGCAAACATCAGGCTCGGGTCCTAACCGGCCAAGAGCCTTGCGGGATGCATTCTCTTCAATTCTCTCGAGGATCAGATCGCGGATCATGCGAACGAACTCCGGGTGTGTGCCTACGGTTGCCGCGCGGATCATGTGCAGACCCAGTTGACTGCAAAGCCGCCGGGCTTCGGTGTCGAGATCGTAAAGCACTTCCATGTGGTCGGAAATGAATCCGATGGGAACTACGACCACGTCGCGGATCCGAGCTCCGTTTGCCAGTTGGTGAAGATAGTCCATGATATCCGGACCGAGCCAGGGTTGCGTGGGCGGCCCGCTCCGGCTCTGGTAGACCAGTTGATCGTTCTCGCCCCTGCGACCCAACTGCTGTGATACCAAGCGGCAGGCTTCTTCAAGTTGCTCCACATATCTGCAATTTTGTGCCATGGAAAGAGGGATACTGTGGGCGGTATAGAGAAGATGCGCGGCCTCACGTCTCTCAGCGGGAATTTCTGCCAGCGCTTCTCGGGCCCGCTCCTTCGCGGCTGCGATGAAACCAGGATGGTTATAAAATACGCGTAGCTTGTCAATGACGGGTGCACCCTCTCCCACCAGCGCCTGCGCTCGTGCAATATCTTCCAGATATTGTCGGCAGCTCGAATAGGAACTGTAAGCGGAGGTCACGAACGCAAGCGCCCGGCGCACGCCGTCTCGTTGCATTACGCGCAGGGTTTCTCGGAGCAGAGGATGCCAGTTGCGATTTCCCCAGTAGATGGGCAAACGGAGACCGCTTTTTTCTAGCTCGCAATGAAGGGCGGCAATGAGCGCTCGGTTCTGATCGTTCAGAGGACTCTTGCCGCCCAAGTGATAGTAATGCTCTGCAACCTGAAGCATTCGCTCTCGAGGAACGTTCTTACCTTTGAGCACGTTTTCCAGAAAAGGAATAACGTCCTCTCTTTTTTCAGGCCCCCCGAAAGAGACCAGCAGGATAGCATCGTAATCCATCAATCGCCCTTGATTTAAGAATACTTCAATTCACTGTTGCCTTCGCTTGCCGATGAGTGCAAACGGTATTGGCGACCCCTGCGGTAATGGCCCCGTTTCCACCGGCGTTTTGGCC
>Ga0070734_10005546_pt1 | contig 11063 bp, 9 predicted proteins | sample Coa_R1_8_FD_66444 | JGI IMG/M metagenome (GOLD analysis project Ga0070734, IMG submission 66444) | Surface soil microbial communities from Centralia Pennsylvania, which are recovering from an underground coalmine fire - Coalmine... | ecosystem: Environmental > Terrestrial > Soil > Unclassified ...
GCCCATCATTGAAGTGGGTAACCTAAACCCACGCCGCGCATTCCTGGACGTCAATGACGCAGTCCGAGGCTTCTACATGGCAGGTACCAAGGGAAAATGGGGGGAAGTTTACAACTTATGCGCCACCAAGACCCATGCGATTGGCGAACTATTAGAGACTGCGATTCGGCTCTCGGGTGTCAGACCGGAGATACGTTCTGCCAAACACCTGATGCGGCCGAATGACGAAAAGATAATCTTTGGGAGCACGCAAAAACTTCGCAAACATACAGGATGGAAGCCCGTATTTTCGATCGAGCAGACGTTGAGCTCCATGTTGATCTATTGGGAGAACGCAACACAATCTGCCGAGCGAAAGGAATCCACAACCAGACTAATCGAAGTTTCCACCGTCACCACCCTGCGTCCACGAGCAAGCGCCTGATGACAAGCATTTACGACCCCGTCGCTCCGTTGCAGAATGAGTACACCAAGGCTGTGCTGCTGGTTGGGGGTTTGGGTACGCGCCTGCGCTCGGTAGTTCCATCGAAGCCCAAACCTCTTGCGTCCATCGGCAGCAGGTCGTTCCTCGAACTATTGGTTCAGCAGCTCCGCCGCCAAGAGATCCGCCACCTCGTGATGTGTACGGGCTATCTTGCCGAGCAGATCGAGAATGAGTTCGGCCATGGCACTGGCTGCGGAGTGACAATCGAATACTCCAAAGAGCCAAGTCCCCTCGGGACGGCTGGTGCCATCAAGTTTGCCCAAACCTATCTTCGAGGCTTATCTGATTTCGTTGTTATGAACGGTGACTCCTTTGTAGAAGTCGACTTTCATAAGCTGCTTCGATTCCATCGAGCTCATGGTGGATTAGTAAGCCTCGTTGTCGTTGAAGTAGAGAATGCGGACCGATATGGCACCGTGCTAATGGACGATGGCGGCAGAGTGACCCGTTTTCTCGAGAAGACGGGTAAGCAGCTTCCCGGGCTTGTCAGCGCAGGCGTCTACATTTTCAACCATCCTGTGCTTCAACGAATTCCGGAGGGACAGGCTAGCTTGGAGAAGACCGTATTCCCTCAATTACTCGATGAGGGGGTATTCGGATTCAAACAGGACGGCGTCTTTATTGACATTGGAACCCCCGAAGATTACGCGCGCGCACAAAACTTGTACGATCGCCTTTACAGTGGCAGTCAGAGGACGACCCAACTTCTGAGATAGTACAGTTCTCCCGAGAAGCGTAGCGCCAACCTGATTTGTGTTCGCCTGAGAACTACGTAACACCCGGCAGAAACAATGGAAACGTCCGACTTTGAACTTCGTGTGACTGGTTCGATTCAGGCGTCGATCGCTGTGAAGGAGCGGCTGCTGCGGAGCCCCGATGCGGTTACGGGCATTGCAAGAGTAAGCGAGGTTTTGGTCGACGCATTTCAGCAAGGAAACAAGGTACTTCTCTTTGGAAATGGTGGCAGTGCAGCGGATGCGCAACACATTGCGGCCGAATTCGTGGGAAGATTTGCTATCGATCGTCCCGCCCTTCCAGCCGTGGCATTGTCTGTCAATACGTCATGCGTAACTGCAATCGGTAACGATTACGGATTTGATCAGATATTCTCGCGCCAGATTGAGGCATTGGCTCACACTGGCGACGTCGCCATCGGGATCTCGACGAGCGGCACGTCTCCAAACGTGGTTAGTGCATTAGAGCTGTGCCGCGAGAAGGGTCTCCATACGGTCGCCCTTACCGGCTGCACAGGTGGAAAGGTCAAGGATGTAGCAGATCACTGCATCTGCGTCCCCTCGAATGAGACACCTCGCATTCAAGAGTGCCATATCCTGATCGGGCACATCATTTCACAACTGGTGGAACAGGCAATATTCCATGAGCAGAGCTGCGTTCTTAGATCGTGACGGCACTCTAAACCGAAAGCCGCCTGACGACCAATACGTAACCCACTGGGAACAAATTCAATTTCTTCCGGGGGTGGCCACCGCGATAGGTTTGCTCAATCGGGCCGGTTTTCTGGTAATCGTGGTTAGCAACCAGCGCTGCATCGCAAAGGGGTTGATTCAGGAAAACGAGTTGGAAGCGATTCATCGCAGGATGTGCTGCGAAATGGCATTGCAGGGCGCCACAATCAACGATGTTTATTATTGTCCGCATGACAAGCAACCGCCCTGCTTCTGTCGTAAGCCGGCGCCGGGCATGCTGCTGGACGCTGCGCGCACACACAAAATTGATTTGTCAGCATCCTGGATGATTGGGGATTCCGAGGTTGACGTACAGGCAGGTCGAAATGCGGGATGCAGAACGGCTCGGGTGTTAACCAATGGCACCACCGCACACCGTCCAGATATTACTGGCCGATCCTTACTTGAGCTCGTCGAGAAGTTACTGAGGTAGAATCCAACAGCGACGGGTCTGCACATGACGAAAGCTGTTTGCCAGGAAGTCGCTCAGTATAAATAAAGCCACGAATTGCTCATAGACCTGAACCATGGGTTCGCAAATTTCTTTAGCGGAGTGACCCATGTCCGCGTTTTCTCCAGATGGCTGTTCAATCAGAAAAAGATCCACTCAGCACGGAACACCTGCAGGCAGATTTGAAGGGCAGATCTGTCCGCGGTGTAGCCGTCACGCTCACGTCACAGGGCAGCCTATTTGTTATTCAATCAATTTCAACGATAGTGCTGGCGCGCCTTCTGACGCCTGCTGACTTTGGTCTTGTCGCGATGGTCACATCGTTTAGCGATCTGGCAACGCCTTTTGCCGACCTCGGACTGTCTCAGGCGACCATCCAGAGAAAAGACATACGCCACGATCAAATCAGCGCGTTGTTTTGGATCAATGTGCTGATTGGGCTAGGGCTCACAACTTTAATGGCCGCCCTGGGGCCTGTCATAGCTTGGTTTTACGGCGAACCGCGACTGAAGGCGATCACGGCGCTCGTATCGCTGGTCTTCCTTATCGCTGGCATCAGAGCACAGCCTGAAGCGCTCCTTCGACGCCAGATGCGGTTTTCTGCGTTAGCGATACGAAATATCGCTAGCTTTGGCCTTGCGGTTTCGCTGTCCATTTTTATGGCATATCGAGGTATCGGCTACTGGGCGGTCGTTGCCGTTCCTCTGACCGCGCAATTCATGCAGATGGCGCTCTCCTGGACCTTAATCAAGTGGAGGCCAGGTTGGCCACGCCGTGCAGCCGGAGTCGGCTCGATGGTCGCTTTCGGTGGTAATCTGGCCGCTTCATTCCTAACGTTTGGCATTCATCGGAATGTGGACAATGTTCTAGTCGGTTGGTATTGGGGCGCCGGTCCTCTCGGTCTCTATTCAAGAGCTTATAGTCTTCTCATGTTGCCGTTGCGCCAACTGAATGCTCCAATCGCCGGGGTCGCGGTGCCCGCTTTCAGCAGGATTCAGGGCAATCCAGAGCAGTTCGCTCGATACTATCTCCGTGCCATTAGCTTAATGGTGTGGATCGGAGCTCCGCTCTTCGGCTTTCTATTTGTAGGTGCCGACCCAGTCATCAGCTTGACTTTGGGGCGTCAGTGGCGCGAGGCTGCGCCCGTATTTCAGATCCTTGCCATCTCTGGATTGGGGCAACTCGTCCTCCAGTCTACGGTATGGCTTTTTGTTAGCCGTGGAAGGTCGGACCGCCTCCTCAGAATGTTGTTAATGATCTCACCTGCGATTATCGGCAGCTTCCTGATCGGCCTCCCGTTCGGCATCAAAGGAGTTGCGCTCTGCTATTCGCTAGTATTACTCATGATTTTGCCCTGGATCCTCAGATATACCTTCCGCGATACCAACTTATCTTTAAAGCGACTGGGGCAGGTAATCGTGTATCCCATCTCACTGTGCCTAGTCAGCGCTTTGCTTGCAGAGATGGTGGCGCACGTCATCTCACTGCAGCGAGAAACATCAAAGCTCGCAGGAATCGTCGTTTGTTTTACGGCGATTTATTCAATTTCCTCGCTCATGCCACGCATCCGGACGGAAATATCCGGCTTTAGAGATCTAATCAGGGAAATGCGTCCAGCGCCTGAACCCCTACCGCTGCAGCCTAAATGATAATCGTTGCGGTATTCGAGCAGTAGTTTCGGAATTAGGAACCGATTGTTGGGAAGCCTTTAGAGCGGATTCAATATGGTATCAGTCTCGGGCAAACCTGTGGTGTCGCTACTGACCGGCGGCGCTGATGAACCCTACGCATATGGGTTGTCAAAGGGGCTGATGTCAAAGGGCGTTTCACTTGACCTGATCGCGAATGACGATCTCGATCGGCTAGAATTCCACGGCGACTCCAGAGTAAACTTCCTCAATTTGCGAGGTGACCAGCGATCCGATGTTAGCCTCCTAACAAAGATATTGAGGGTTTCTGCCTACTACGCAAGGCTGATTCGCTATGCCGCGACTGCTCAGCCCAGGATCTTTCATATTCTTTGGAACAACAAGTTCGAGTTGTTCGACCGAACGATCCTGATGGCTTACTACAAGATTTTGGGAAAGAAAATTGTCCTCACGGCGCACAATATTAATGCAGCCAAAAGGGATCGCAGGGACAGCCGCCTCAATCGCCTCACATTGCGGATCCAATACAAGCTCTCTGATCATATCTTTGTTCATACCGAGAAGATGAAGCGTGAACTCGTCGATGAGTTTGATGTGCCGGAGACACGGGTCGCTGTCATTCCATTCGGGATCAACAACGCTGTTCCGAATTCACAGCTCACGTCTGGCGAAGCAAGACAGCGTTTGAGCATCGTTGGTGGCGAAAAGGTCATTCTGTTCTTTGGCAACATCGCTCCATACAAAGGGCTCGAAGACCTGATTGCTGCATTGAAACTAATCGGAAGCACTCGAAGCGATTATCGCTTGATTATCGCTGGTAAACCAAAAGGCGACGAACGATACTGGGCTTCGATCCAAAGGGCGATACATGAGGATTTGGCCACTTGTCGAGTGCAATTGAGGGCAGAATACATTCCTGATTCCGAGACCGAACTGTATTTCAAAGCGGCAGATGTTCTAGTTTTGCCGTATCGATACATCTATCAAAGCGGTGTTCTGTTTTTAGGGCACAGTTTCGGCTTGCCGGTCCTTGCTGCTGATGTGGGTTCTCTGAAAGCTGAAATTGTCGAAGGTAAGACGGGATTCGTATTTAGATCGGAAGACCCGACCGACTTGGCAAGAACGATCGAGAAATACTTTGACAGTGATCTGTACCTGAATCTGAAGAGTCGACGCCAAGAAATTCGGGAATATGCGATTCAACGGCACTCCTGGGACGTCGTAAGTCATATTACGACTGGGATATACACAGACTTGCTCCAAATGCTCCCCGCCAAGCAATCGGTTAAAAGCGCCGCCTCAAGTGTTTCGTCCAAAATCAAAGGCGTCAGCTAAACCATATTGATCAGCCTTGGTGCGGGTTTCTAAAGTGTCGCGATCGTCATCCCATAATTAAGTCTGGAGAAAAGAAATGACAAAGGCGGCCGTGGCTAGTGACAACGATTCGCTAAATGGTGCATTTCTAAACGAATACAACTCGCAGGCGAACATCCAGAAATATGCGAGAGGAACGGCAGGGTATGGGATCAGCTACCTGCTGGAACATGACTATGGGGACCTCTACCTCGAAGTTCTGGATAAACATATTCCCAAGACCAGACTGCGGAGCGGGATACGCCTGTGGGAGTTTGGCTGCGGGGGCGGCATGAATCTCATCCGCCTCGTCTCTCTGATGGATCGGCGCGAGATAGCGTGGGAATGCGCGTATGGTACGGATTTCTCAGAACCAATGATCGAAGCGGCGAAGCGGGAAGCTCAGGAGTGCCTCACTGCGGCACAGAACGCGAAAGTTCGGTTCTGTGTGGGAAGGAATGAGAGTCTCATCAAGGACCTGACGAAAGGCACAGGGATCAGTGAACGTACGCTTCTGAAGACTTTTGATGTGATGGTCGGGGTCAACACGATACGCTATAACCATCGCTTAATGAATGAGCAAGAGTGCGTAGGAGACATTTTCAGCCTTCTCCGGGATGGCGGAATTTGCATCACCATCGATATGAACAACAAGTTTCCTGCTTTTCGAAGTCGGCTTCGTGAACGTCGCCAACCGGACGATCGGGCCTATTACCTTCCTTCATTGGAAGAATACGCTCGCCCCTTTTCCTCGGCAGGCTTTGAAATTCTCAAGAAACAGAACTTCTGTTGGGTACCCCACTCCGCAGGCCATGGCCTCACCACGGTGATGACGACTCTGACACCAGTCCTGAGTGCCTTTGCCCCGAGCCGCGCCATGCGATCACTGGTCGTTTCCCGAAAAAGCCAGAACATCGCTACGTAGATCTCGTCACAAACCGCAGCCTGCTCCGAACGACAAGGAAATGCGCTTGCTGGACCAGCCCTTTCTGCAATCCCGGGACCAACTGAGTACTGGCCTTGCCCTGCCGTCGTCGCAGACAGCAGTCCTGTTGTCGGGAAAGAATCCCTGCCTCGAACAATTGGTGGAGTTGATCAGCTTCTTCGGGATCCCTTGGCAGACTGTTGCGATGGATGCGATTGCTGGCGCCATGATTCTCGAGCGGGGACAGTACCGTGTTTTGGGGTACGCGCCGGATGTCGCACAGGCCCTGCATGTTGCGATTAAGGCGAATAGTGCATTGCCGCCCTGGATGAAAGAAGCGAGTTCAGTTTATGTTTTTGGCTTTGACTATAGTGATCCCTGCCTGACTTTATTGCGATTTCTGACCGGCGATGCTGAAGCAACGATTCGTAACACAAACCGTCAGTCCGGGGTCATTTCCGTAACCGCTGATCTACCCGAGATATGCGGTCCCATGTCAGGCATGGACGTTCGTGTCGATTTGTCAAGGTCTGATTTCCTTTTTGACATCACGCATGAAGGTCATGCATTCCGAAAGATCCTCACCACTGTTGATGGGCAGCTCTTCGTCAGAACGACGTGCCAAGGTGTGCCCGTCTATTTATGCGCTTCGTCCAGGACTGTCGATCTCAGGTCCCGTACTGACAAGCATTTTGACGTGAGAAAGCACTTTTGCAGCGCTGTTCCAATCGCGATGTACCTGAGATTGGCGTTCCAGGAGATGTGCTGGAAGAGCCCCGAAACGAATGCTTGTCTGATTATTGACGACCCGCCCCTCAAGCCGCGGTATGGCTTCTTGAACTTCCGCGAAATGTCGAAACTCATGGACGAACAGAATTTCACAACGACCATCGCTTTCATCCCATGGAATTGGAGACGTACAAATCGTCACGTTGTGGACCTTTTCAGGCGCCGACCTGACAGATTTTCACTCGCTGTCCACGGATGCGATCATACGGAAAGCGAATTCGGAACCCGATCGGCCGGACTGTTGAATCGGAGCGCGAGGATTGCGAGTCAACGCATGAATGCATTGGCTGAGAGGTCGTGCCTGCCTTACGACCGGGTCATGGTGTTTCCGCAGGGTGTGTTTTCCCCGGAAACCGGCCGCACTTTGAAGTTGAATGGATTTGCAGCGGCAGTAAACACCGAGGTAGCGCCATGGAATAACGATGGAAATGAAACAACGATTGGAGATTTGTGGGGCGTCGCGATCATGAAGTACGGAGCGTTTCCTATATTTACCCGACGTTATCTGAGCGCTGGGATCGAGAACTTTGCGTTCGATGCAATCCTCGGCAAACCATGCCTCATCGCTGCCCACCATGATGTGTTCAAGGGGCACGGCCGCGAACTAGCGGATTGCGTCGCGAGGCTCAACTCGCTGCACTGGAATCTTTGTTGGCGGCCTCTGGGTGGCGCGCTGAATCGCAGCTTCAAGCTTCGTATTGAGGGAGACGGAACAGCTGCCATTCGCATGTTCTCCGAAAGCGTGGTGGTAGAAAACTCAAGCGTGGCTCCTTGGGAGGTGCTTGTCGTAAAACAGGAGAGCGATCCTGAGTGCATCGATGCCGTAACAGTCAATCAGAATGCAATTGACTTCGATTGCAGTAATAGATATCTCCAATTTCGTCTTCGGTTGTTACCAAAGCAACAGGCTTGGATTCGCGTGAGTTACGTTTCCAATCAAGAAGGAGTCATAGAGTCGCAACGAGGCGCTATCGCATACAAGGCTAAGACGCGTCTAAGGCGGTACCTTTCCGAGTTTCGTGACAACTATATTTCCCAGAGTGACTTTCTACGTACAACCGCGGTCAGAGTAAGACGTCTGCGGAGTTGAGGAAGCCTCACTACTAATCAGCACGAGCTCTTCCAAAGGCGAATGTCTGCCCTGCGGCAAACACTATGAGACAGGCAATTAAGCATGTACTGGATTGACCCTCTTCGCGACGCGCGATGGTCGAGGCTAGTGGCACGCCATCCCGACGCATCCGTCTTTCACACAGTGCCATGGTTAGAAACACTACACCGCTCGTATGGCTATAGGACAGTTGTACTGACCAGTCGTCCACCTGAGCAGGAATTGGTTGACGGCATCCCATTTTGTGAGGTGACTAGCTGGATCAATGGTTGCCGCCTCGTATCGTTGCCTTTTTCAGACCATTGCCAGCCGTTGCTGGAGTGCTGCGAAGGTTGGTCAGGCTTCACGGCATGTTTAAGAGCGCAGTGCGACCGATGGGGCTGGAAATACGTTGAAATCAGACCAGCGCGACATACGATCCTTGACAATGCGGCCACGCGTCGCGCGATCAATGGAAAAGGCCCACGCGAGGAAAAACAAGCCTCGGACGACGGGTTCGCGTCCGGCTTTACTAATTGTCAATCATACAAACTTCACGAAATTGACCTTCGATCCGATCTGGCAACCTTATTCAACAACTTTCATGAAAGTTGCGTCCGAAGAAAGATTCGGCGGGCCGAGCGGGAAGGTTTGGACTACGACGCGGGAAGATCAGAATCCAATTTAGCCGACTTTTACAGTCTGCTTGTATTGACGCGGCGCCGTCAGGGCCTACCCCCGCAGCCCATGACATGGTTTAGAAACCTTAAGGAATGTTTTGGTGAAAGCCTTACGATTCACACTGCATCCAAGAACGGCAGGCCAATCGCAGCGATACTTACGCTGCTATATAGAGCCACGCTGGTCTATAAATACGGCTGTTCCGACGCTGCTTTTCACAACGTCGGAGCGATGCCGATGTTGTTCTGGAAGGCATTTCAAACCGGAAAGCACCATGGTGCACAGGAATTCGATCTTGGCCGCTCTGATGTGGACAATCCGGGGCTGATCGCATTTAAGCGGCACTTAGGTGCATCTTGTTCCGAGCTTACGTACTTTAGGCTCGGGCGGAATCGGGTTCATGTTTCGACAACTGATGTGTCGCAGCGGATCGCGAATACCATCTTCACCCGAATGCCAGGTCGGTTGGCTCAAATAGCGGGTTCTGTGCTTTACAGGCACATGGGCTAAGGTCGCGAGGAGGTAGGAAGGAAAGCTGCGGTTGAAATGGGTGTCTAGCCGACCAGAACCAATGCCAACCAAGGTTGAGCTTCGAACCGAAGCGGTAAACTTGCCAGAAACTCCAGACTTGCATCTCAAAGAGAGCCTGACGGGTGACGGTACAGTCACGATCGGTCCCTCTGAAAACAGAGAACAGTCACGAGATCCGCGGGCTGCGCCTCTATGTCGCACATTCTCACCAACACACATCTATTCGTATGCATTCTCCACCACGTTCGTGATCAGCTTGATCGTATTCAGGGTTACGCTTCTTCAATTGGCAAAATTCTCTGCTCACTCCGAGTTCTCGTACATTCCCCTTATTCCGCTAATTAGTGCATTCTTAATTGTCGCTCGAAGTGAGAGCATTTTCGAAAGCGCGAAACCCTCTCTGTGGCTTGGCGGTAGCGTCTTGGCGGGAGGTATGCTGCTGTGGCTTACGAAAGATTACTTCTGCATCGACTCACTCACGCCTCTTGAATTCTCAGCCATCGCCGTTGTGAGCACCTGGTGCGGTTTGTTTGTACTCTGGTACGGTCGTCACGCCTTGCGCACGGCTCTCCTGCCGCTATCCCTGTTGCTGTTCGTGATCCCGCCTCCAGAGAGTGTGCTAAACGTCGCGATCCAGTTCCTGCAGCAAGGCTCAGCTGTATTGTCATGTGAGCTGTTTCGCCTGGTAGGAGTGCCTGCTTTACGAGAAGGAACCGTGATTTCTCTCCCGCGATTAACCATCATAGTGGGGCCTGAGTGTAGTGGGATACGTTCCAGCATGAGTCTGCTGATTCTCACTTTGGCTTGCGGAGATCTGTACTTGCGTTCTGGATGGAACAAAGCACTGCTGGCGCTGTCAGTCGTACCGCTGGTAGTCGTGAAGAATGCTATCAGGATCGTTACACTCAGCATACTTGCCGTCTACGTAGATCCGGGTTTTCTGACAGGCCCCTTGCATTATCGAGGAGGCATATTGTTTTTCTTGATCGGTCTAGCGGTGGTCATCGGGATCGTAAAGGTAATGCAGCGGTTTGAGAGAAGGACTGCGGCGGTTTCTTCAACTAAGGAAATCAACCACATAGCGGAATAGCCAATGTTTTTGAAGATCGCGCTGGTTGAGTGCCGTGGAAGGAGGCTCGAAAATTGAGGCATCCGGTATCTGTTCTGATGGAGGTCTGAGTTACTAGTCCATTAATACGCGCAACCGTCATGTGGATGGCCCGACTAATTGTCGGGCCATTTTTTGTTAGTGCGAAAGTGACAGTTGGACAAATCGTTTTTTAGGGCCCGCTGTACCCAGTGGGTGGCCGCGTGAATGATGAATGCAGCCCTCTGATTTTGCGCAGGTGAGGCTCCAGTGACTTCGCTCACAGACTTCTCCTACCGTTTGTGTTAATGGGAGCATGTCGCCTCCCGAAGAGCATTTCCGCACGTCGAAACGCAGCACCCTCCGAGGCCCGGGCCCCCTGATTCCGTGGATCTGATTAGGCTGACGAGCAAGTGCGATTTAGCGCCTTTTCCCTATGACCCAGCCCCCAAAAACTGGACCACGTAAAATGTGAGTTCTCTCAAACCGGAGGAGGAGAACCGCAATGAAGGGCACGCGACACAGCGAAGAGCAGATCATCGCGATCCTGAAGCAAG
>Ga0070734_10005547_pt1 | contig 11062 bp, 7 predicted proteins | sample Coa_R1_8_FD_66444 | JGI IMG/M metagenome (GOLD analysis project Ga0070734, IMG submission 66444) | Surface soil microbial communities from Centralia Pennsylvania, which are recovering from an underground coalmine fire - Coalmine... | ecosystem: Environmental > Terrestrial > Soil > Unclassified ...
GCAAGGAGACTCAGGCCAAGCTGCTGACCGGGCCTGGGACAAGCCACAAGACGGTTCCGGGCACCAGTCTCAAGGTTGGCGACGTGGTACTCGTCGAAGCGGGGGATACCATCCCGTCGGATGGCGAAGTCATTGAGGGCATTGCTTCGGTGAACGAAGCCGCCATCACGGGCGAATCGGCACCGGTGATCCGCGAATCCGGCGGTGACCGCTCTGCCGTAACGGGCGGCACGCAGGTACTGTCGGACTGGATCAAGGTGCGCATCAGCGCGGCTCAGGGTTCGACCTTTCTGGATCGCATGATCAAGCTGGTCGAGGGCGCTGAACGTCAGAAGACCCCGAATGAGATTGCGCTCAATATCCTGCTGGTTGGCCTGACCATCATTTTCGTGTTTGCGACCGCGACGATCCCGAGTTACGTGGCCTATGCCGAGGGGACCGTTTCGGTCGTCATCCTGGTGGCGCTCTTCGTCACGCTGATCCCGACGACAATCGGGGCGCTGCTCTCGGCAATCGGCATTGCCGGCATGGACCGCCTGGTGCGTTTCAATGTGCTTGCCATGTCGGGCCGTGCCGTGGAGGCGGCGGGCGACGTGGATACACTCCTCCTCGACAAGACCGGAACCATTACGCTCGGCAATCGCCAAGCGACCGAATTCCAGCCGCTGCGCGGCGTCACCGAACAGGAACTGGCGGACGCGGCCCAACTCGCCTCGCTCGCCGATGAGACCCCGGAGGGCCGCTCCATCGTAGTGCTCGCCAAGGAGAAGTACGGCATTCGCGGGCGCGACCTCGGGGAGATCGGTGCCAACTTCATTCCGTTCACGGCCCAGAGCCGCATGAGCGGCGTCGAGGCCGGCAATTCGTGGGTGCGCAAGGGTGCCGTCGATTCGATCCTCAATCTGCTGAACGCGCCCGTTTCTTCGACCGGCCCTTCCGCCGCGGCTCGGCTCATGCAGCCCGCAATCAGCACCGAGCAGGTGCGCGAAGTCAACGCCATCGCCGATGCCATCGCCAAGTCGGGCGGCACGCCGCTCGCGGTGGCGAAGGACGGCCGACTACTCGGGATCATTCACCTCAAGGACATCGTCAAAGGCGGCATTCGTGAGCGCTTCGCGGAGCTGCGTCGCATGGGTATCCGCACGATCATGATCACGGGCGACAATCCGATGACCGCGGCCGCGATCGCGGCGGAGGCCGGTGTCGATGATTTTCTCTCGCAGGCGACCCCGGAGGACAAGCTGCGGCTCATCCGCAATGAGCAGGCCAAGGGAAAGCTCGTTGCAATGTGCGGTGACGGCACCAATGATGCGCCGGCGCTCGCACAGGCCGACGTGGGCGTCGCCATGAACACCGGCACCGTCGCGGCGCGCGAGGCCGGCAACATGGTCGACCTCGACTCCAATCCGACCAAGCTCATCGAGATCGTGGAGATCGGCAAACAGCTGCTGATGACGCGCGGCGCGCTCACCACGTTCTCGATCGCTAACGACGTGGCGAAGTATTTCGCCATCATCCCGGCGATGTTCCTCGCGTTCTATCCGCGGCTCGGTGCGCTGAACATCATGAGACTCGCGACGCCGCAAAGCGCGATCTTGTCGGCGATCATCTTCAATGCGCTGATCATCATCGCGCTGATCCCGCTGGCACTCAAAGGCGTCGCCTACCGCCCGATCGGCGCCGGGCCGCTGCTGCGTCGCAACCTGCTGATCTATGGCCTTGGAGGCGTGATCATTCCGTTCGTCGGCATCAAGGCCATCGACCTCGCCGTCACGGCGCTGCACCTTGCCTGAGGAGAACACCCATGCTGCGTGAACTTCGTCCAGCCATTGTGCTCGTTATCGCACTGGCACTGATTACCGGCATTGCCTATCCGTTCGCTATAACCGGCATCGCGCAGGTCATCTTTCCCTACCAGGCGCAGGGCAGCCTTGTGGAGCGGAACGGCCAGGTCATCGGATCGGCGCTGATCGGCCAAGCGTTCACGAGCGAGGCTTATTTCCACGGCCGGCCATCGGCAACGACCGCCCCGGACCCGAACGACTCCTCCAAGACCGTTCCGGCTCCCTACAATGCCGCAAACTCGGGAGGCTCGAATCTCGGGCCTACCAACAAATCGCTCATCGAGCGCATCCAGGGTGACATCGAGCAGCTGAAACGGGAGAATCCCTCGAACCAGATTCCGATCGACCTCGTGACCACTTCAGGCAGCGGGCTCGACCCCCATACCTCCCCAGAAGCCGCCCTGTTCCAGGTGCCTCGGATTGCCAAGGCGCGGGATTTGCCCGAGGATCGCGTCCGGCAGCTCGTGAATGAAAACGTCGTGGGCCGGTTCGCAGGCCTGATCGGCGAACCGCGCGTTAACGTGTTGGTCCTCAATCTCGCACTTGACCGGATTGCACCGAGATGACCGCCGTTTCCCTTCCCGGCTTGCGGAGGAACAACAGCAGAAACTGATGCCCAATGGCAGATCAGCGTCGCGATCTCGAATACCGCCCATCGCCGGACGCCCTGCTGGCGGAGGCCCGGCATGAGGGCAGCAATGCCGGTAAGCTCAGGATTTTCGTCGGCGCCGCCCCCGGCGTCGGCAAGACCTACGAGATGCTTCAACTCGCCCGAGCCAAGCGCAAGGAGGGCATTGATGTCGTTGTCGGCGTGGTTGAGACCCACGGGCGCCGGGAAACCGAGGCGCTGCTGGAGGGGCTCGAAATCATCCCGCGCAAGCCCGTCGCTTACAAGGGCCAGACCATCGAAGAAATGGATCTCGATGCCATTCTGGCACGGCGGCCTCGGATCGTGCTGGTAGACGAGCTTGCCCATACCAATGCGGCGGGGAGCCGTCATCCGAAGCGCTACCTCGACGTCGAGGAACTCCTGAGCCGCGGCATCGATGTCTATACGACGGTCAACATCCAGCATATCGAGAGTCTGAACGACGTCATTGCCCAGATCACCGGCATCCGGGTGCGCGAAACGTTGCCTGACTCGATTTTCGATCGCGCCGACGCCATCGAGCTTGTCGACTTAACGCCCGACGACCTCATCCAGCGCCTCAAGGAGGGCAAGGTCTATGTTCCTCATCAGGCCGAGCGGGCGTTGGCGCATTTTTTCTCGCCGACCAACCTGACCGCGCTGCGAGAACTCGCGCTGCGGCGTACCGCCGAGCGGGTCGACGAGCAGTTGCTGGCGCAGATGCAGGCGCGTGCCATTCCAGGGCCGTGGGCCGCCGGCGAACGTATCCTGGTCTGCGTCAGCGAGGACCCGCGCGGCGCCGGCCTGGTGCGCTATGCCAAGCGCTTGTCCGATCGCCTTCATGCACCCTTCGTGGCTCTGTCGGTTGAAACCCGGCGGACCGTCCGCCTGAGTGAGGACGAGCGCGACCGCATCGCCGACACCCTGCGCCTCGCCCATGCGCTTGGCGGTGAAGCCGCTACTATTCCGGGCGGCGACCGCAGCATCGCAGATGACATCATCGTCTATGCCCGAGCCAACAACATCACGCAGATCGTCATCGGGAAATCACGGCGCTCGCGTTGGTTCGAGATGATCAATGGCTCCGTGGTTCACGATCTGGTGCGCGGCTCCGGCAACATCACGGTCCACGTCATCGCGGGTGATCGGGAACCCGATCAGTCGATCGCAAAGACGACCCTAGGCAGGGAAGCGCAGCGCGAACCGTTACTAATATGGCCCTACATGTTCGCGACCTTGGCGGTGGCGCTCGGTCTCGGGATCAGCGCCGTGATCCAGCCTTGGCTCGGCATCGAGAACGTCGATTTGGTCTTCCTCACCGCCATCGTGGCGGTGGCGGTGCGCTACGGGCTCTATCCTTCATTGTTCGCCAGCGCGATCGCGTCGCTCTGCTATAATTTTTTCTTCCTGCCGCCGGTCTACACGTTCACGATCACGGACCCGACTAACGTCGCGGCGTTCATCATCTTCATCATCGTAGCGGCGATCGTTTCCAACGTGGCGGCACGGGTTCGCACCCAAGCCGTGGCCGCGATGGCGCGGGCGCGCACCACCGAAGCCCTCTATTCATTCAGCCGCAAGCTTGCCGGCGTCGGCACGCTCGACGACGTATTGTGGGCCACCACTTATCAGATCGCCCTCATGCTCAGGGTCCGGGTTATCGTGCTGTTGCCGGAGCACGGCACCATCGCGGTAAAGGCCGGCTATCCGCCCGAGGACCGGATCGATGATGCCGACGTCGCGGCCGCCAAATGGGCGTGGGAGAACGACCATCCTGCGGGGCGCGGCTCCGATACGCTGCCGGGCGCCAAACGCCTGTTCCTACCGATGCACACGGGACGGGGAACCGTCGGGGTGATTGGAATCGACAAAGACAAACCCGGACCGCTGCTGACGCCGGACGAACGCCGCCTGCTCGACGCGCTCAGCGACCAGAGCGCCATCGCCATCGAGCGGGTCCATCTCGTCGAAGACATGGATCGGGTCAAGCGTACGGTCGAAACCGAGCGCCTGCGCTCAGCACTCCTCACTTCGATCTCCCATGATCTTAAGACACCGCTCGCCGCAATTCTGGGCGCGGGCGGCGCGCTGCGAGATCTCGCCGACGCGCTGGATAATCCGCAAAAGGCAGAGCTGGTCGGAACCATCGTGGATGAATCCGAGCGGCTCAACCGTTTCATTGCCAATCTGCTCGACATGACCAGGATCGAGTCGGGCGCAATCGCCCCAAATACAGCCCGCTGCGATCTCGGCGAGATCGTCGGCGGCGCTCTGCGGCGCGCCGGCAAGATACTTGGGCGCCATCGCGTGGAACTCGACATCCCGGCAAATCTGCCGATGCTCGACGTCGACGCTGTGCTGCTCGAACAGGCGTTGTTCAACATCCTGGACAATGCCGCGAAATATGCGCCTGAGGGTTCGACGGTGCACATTCAGGGCTGGCGCGAGGAGGACGTCGTGCAACTCCGGATCCTTGATGAGGGCGAAGGCATCCCGCAAGGCGATCTCGATCGCATTTTCGATAAATTCCATCGCGTCAATAAAGGCGACAGCGTGCGCCCCGGAACCGGTCTCGGCCTTGCGATATCGCGCGGGTTTGTTGAAGCGATGGGCGGTACCGTCACGGCGGCAAATCGAACCGACCGCTCGGGCGCCGCGTTCACGATCCGCCTGCCGCTTCCGCCGGACGCACAAACCGTGGAGGCGCCGGCGTGAGCGCCGCACCGCTCAAAGTCCTGGTGATCGATGACGAGCCCCCTATCCGCAAATTGCTGCGATTGGGGTTGGCGACCCAGGGCCACGAGATTCTGGAAGCGGCGAACGGGAAGGCGGCGCTCGATCTCCTCAAGGACAATCCCGATCTTGTCATTCTCGACCTCGGCCTGCCGGACATGCAAGGCCTCGAGCTGCTCAGCCTGATCCGTAGCTGTCGCGAAGGGCTGCCCATCATCGTCCTCTCGAGCCGCAGCGACGAGGCCGGCAAGGTCGATGCGCTCGACCGCGGTGCCGACGACTACGTCACCAAGCCGTTCGGCATGGAAGAATTGCTGGCGCGCATACGGGCCGCGCTGCGCCACCAGCTGCAGGTACACGGCGAACGGCCGGTGTTCCAGGTCGGCGACCTCAGGGTGGACCTCGTTCGCCGTGTCGTGAAGATGCGCGGCAAGGAGGTAAAGCTTTCGCCGAAGGAGTACGATTTGCTGCGCCTCCTGGTGCAGCACGCCGGCAAGGTGTTGACCCACAAGTTTCTGCTCGGCGAGCTATGGAACAATCTCGCGGATACGCAGTATCTGCGCGTCTATGTGCGGCAACTGCGTCAGAAGATCGAAGACGACGTGGAGCAGCCGAAATACATCATCACCGAAACCGGTGTTGGGTACCGGTTGCGGCTGCCGGATTGACCTCAGCTCTAAAAATCCACCGCTTCATTCGCAGCCGCGCCCTTGACCCGCGATGGCGCGGGAGGCGGCAGTGCGACGCCAGGATCGCGGAATCGGTTCACGATGGGATAACGGCGGTCGCGGCCGAAATTTTTTAAGGTCACCTTCACGCCCGGGGCCGCCTGTCGCCGCTTGTATTCCGCAAGATAGAGCATGCGCTCAATTCGAATGACCGTATCGCGGTCGAAACCGGCGGCGACAATGTCGGCAATTGGTTCCTCGCGCTCGACCAGCCGTTCGAGCACGGCATCAAGCATGTCATAGGCTGGAAGCGAATCCTGGTCCGTCTGGTTCTCGCGCAGTTCCGCGGTCGGCGCGCGCAGAAGGATGGTTTCCGGAATGATCGGACCGGCTGGCCCCAGCGCGCCGTAGGGCCGCCACGCGTTGCGCAACCGCGACAGGCGATAGACCTCGGTCTTGTACAGGTCCTTGATTGGATTGAAGCCGCCGTTCATGTCGCCATAGAGGGTGGCGTAGCCCACCGACATCTCCGACTTGTTGCCGGTCGTCACCACCATCAGTCCGAACTTGTTAGAGATCGCCATCAGGATGGTACCGCGCGCCCGCGCCTGAAGATTTTCCTCGGTGACGTCGCGCGGCAGACCGGCCGTGAGCGGGGCCAATGCCTTCTCAAGCCCCTCGACCGCGGGTCCAATCGGCACGGTGTCAAAGTGGATGCCGAGTGCCTTCGCCACGACGGCCGCATCGTCGAGCGAGGCCCGCGACGTAAACCGATATGGCATCATCACGCAACGCACGCGCTCGGCGCCGAGCGCGTCGACCGCCATGGTGGCGCACAGCGCCGAATCGATGCCGCCCGACAGCCCGATCACCACGCCCGGAAACCGGTTTTTGTCCACATAGTCGCGCAGGCCGAGCACGCAGGCCGCATAGTCGGCCTCATCGCCGGTCTCAAGTGGCGCGATTGAACCGGCTTCCGCACGCCAGCCCGCGGCGGTGCGGACGAAAGTAACGGTTGTGATGTCTTCGCGGAAGGCCGGGAGTTGCGCCGCAAGGCTGAGATCAGGATTGAGCACGAAGGAGGCGCCCTCGAAGACCAGTTCGTCCTGGCCGCCCACCTGGTTAGCGTAGACGAGCGGCAGGTCCGCCTCCTTGACGCGGGCCACCGCCACGTTGAGCCGTTCGTCGATGGCGCCGCGGCGATAGGGCGAGCCGTTCGGTACCAGCAAGATCTCACCGCCGGTCTCGCTGATGCATTCGACTGGTTCCGGCCCCCAGATGTCCTCACAGATCGGCACCCCGATGCGCACGCCGCGAACATTCATCGGGCCCGGCATTGGGCCCGGCGCAAATACGCGCTTCTCGTCGAATACGCCGTAGTTCGGCAGATCGACCTTGAACCGCAGGCTCGCGACGCTGCCGGCATCAAGCAATGCGGCAGCATTGTAGAGCTTGCCGCCCTCGGCCCAGGGCGTGCCGACGAGCACGGCGGGCCCGCCGTCCGCCGTCTCGCGCGCGAGAGTCTCCACCGCGGCTCGGCAGGCGGCCTGCAGCGCCGGTTTGAGCACCAGATCCTCGGGCGGGTATCCGCAGATGAAAAGCTCGGGCAGCAGGACCAGATCGGCACCGGCGGCAGCGGCCTTGAGGCGAGCACGTCGGGCCTTCTCGGCATTGCCGGCAACGTCACCCACGATGGGATTGACCTGGGCGATCGTGATGGCTAGCCGGTCGGAGGGGCGGGCGCTCATAGGAATTCATCTAGCGCCTGCCCGGCAGAGGGGCAATCCTCGGAGCGGGCGTCCCGCCCGCAAATCTCCTCCCCTGCATGCGGGGGACAGTAGGGAGGCGGGCGGGACGCCTGCCTCCCAGCTAAAGCCCCGCCGCCGCCGGCAGCGGCAACCCGCGGCCGAGGCGCTCTTTTTTCAGAAGCTCGGCGAGCAGGAATGCAAGCTCGATGGACTGCTCGGCATTCAATCGCGGATCGCAGAACGTGTGATAGCGATCGTTGAGATCCTCGTCGCTGATGGCGCGGGCGCCACCGGTGCATTCCGTGACGTTCTGGCCCGTCATCTCCAGATGGACGCCGCCCGCATAGCTACCTTCCGCCTGATGGATCGCGAAAAACGATTTGACCTCGGACAGGACGCGGTCAAACGGCCGGGTTTTGTATCCGGAAGCGGACGTGATGGTGTTCCCGTGCATCGGATCGCATGACCACACCACTTCGCGCCTTTCGCGGGTGACGGCGCGCACCAGCGGCGGCAGCAGATCACCGATCTTGTCGGAACCCATGCGGCAGATCAGCGTGAGGCGACCCGGCGTGTTGTCCGGGTTGAGAACGTCGATCAATCGCAGAAGGTCGTCGGCTTTGAGTGACGGCCCGCATTTTAGGCCGAGCGGGTTGCGCACACCGCGGCAGAATTCCACGTGACCGTGATCCAATTGGCGGGTGCGGTCTCCGATCCAAAGAAAGTGACCGGAGGTTGAGTACCAGTCGCCGCTCGTCGAATCGACCCGTGTCATCGCTTGCTCGTATCCGAGCAGCAACGCCTCATGGCTCGTGTAGATGTCGGTCGTGCGCAACTCCGGATGATCTTCGAGGTCAAGGCCGATGGCCTGCATGAAGCCGAGGGCCTCGGAGATGCGGTCAGCAAGTTCGGTGTAGCGGCGCGACTGCGGGCTGTCCTTGACGAAGCCGAGCATCCACTTGTGCACGCTGCCCAGATTCGCATAGCCGCCCTGGGCAAGCGCCCGCAGCAGGTTGAGCGTCGCGGCCGACTGGCGATAGGCCTCGATCTGACGCCGGGGGTCAGGTGTACGCGCTGCCGCCGTGAACTCGTGGCCGTTGACGATATCGCCGCGATAGCTCGGCAACTCGACGCCGTTGCGCGTCTCGGTCGCCGAGGTGCGGGGCTTCGCGAACTGGCCGGCAATGCGGCCGATCTTGACCACCGGCAGCGCTGCCGCGAAGGTCAGCACCACCGCCATCTGCAAGAACACCCTGAAGAAATCGCGGATATTGTCAGCGCCATGCTCGGCAAAGCTTTCGGCGCAGTCGCCGCCATGAAGCAGGAAAGCTTCCCCGGCCGCCACCCGGTCGAGAAGCTTGGTGAGAGTGCGCGCCTCGCCGGCAAACACCAATGGCGGAAAGGAGGCAAGCTGCTTCTCGACTTCGCCCAACGCGACCGTGTCCGGATACTCCGGCATCTGCTGAATCGGCTTCCTGCGCCAAGTATCAGGCGTCCAACGCTCGGCCATCACTTAACTCCTCCGCGACATCGGATTCCAGGCTCGCGCCTCCTCCACTCGTCCCGACATCCCTTGATCCGCATTTTCGCCGCCGTACAAGACCTGCGCGCCTTATATACGAAAGCCATGCCATCACGCCACCGCGAATGATATCCGTCGGTTCGCAGCTGCCCGCCAATCCGCCCGCAATTATCTCCGCCTCACTCACGGGAAAAAAATCCACCCACTCGGCTGAACCGGGCGGGCGCCGCGTGCGACCAAACGGCGGGTGCGGCCACTTCCCGCCGGGGGCCGAAGCACAAACGCGGCGCCACCGAGTGCCCGAAGGAGACCACCATGCGGAAGCTCATCCTTCTCGTCACCATGACGTTCTTGCTCGCCGCCGGCGCCATCGGAACAATAGCCGCAATGACGGCTGATCCAGAGCAGGCGACCGCATGCGAACTCAACGCCTGCTGAATTAGTGCTGGATGCCGCGGCACCCCGGACCGGGGGCCAGGACGGCTATGATCGTGAAGGGATGATTTGATCCGATCGGGATGTGCCCTAGCTTGAAAACCGTCCCGGATTGCAGCATATATGGCCGCGAGCGGATGATCGGCTTTGCCGATCGTGGTGGCCGCGTGCACGAATCCGAAAGCAGCTAACGGAAATTGGGCGATCCGGTTTCACGATTTTTTGCGGCGGACGGTTTCGGCCTTTATCTGTTCACAAAACGGCAGCCCAGACCACGCGGGGTGTCATCGTTACCCGCGATGTGCGGGCTCCTCCTTGACCGCCCCCGCGGGAGGGTAGGGAGGGGCGGACGCACTTGTCGCTAGCTGGAAAGTCGTCGATTGGCTCCTTTTAGCAGTTTCGGCCTCGTCAACCGATTGCGGGCGCGCTGCCGAGACAAACGATTTGGTCCCAACTCCATTCAGATACAGACGGTGCCACTCGTTTTGCCGGGACACCAGGACTCTGTCCCTGGCGCCATCCCTGTCGCGGTCAATCAGCAATTACGGACTCATGTAATGGACGACCTCAGTCGCCTTGCAGTTCTAAGCCGTAAAATCGAATGGCGCCGCAATTCGCGCCGCATCGCCGATCGATGGGAGTGAAAAGCTATGGCGAAGGAAGAGTTGATTGAATTCGAGGGGCTGGTGACCGAAATCCTGCCGGACACCCGGTATCGGGTGAAGCTCGATACCGGTCATGAGATCATCGCCTACACAGCTGGCAAGATGAAGAAGAACCGCATCAAGACGCTGGCGGGCGATCGCGTCATTGTGGAGATGTCACCTTACGACCTGGAAAAAGGCCGCATCATCTTCCGCCATAAGGACGACCGCGCTGCCGCTGTTGCGCGGCCGCCCGCGCGCCAGCAATTCCGCCGACGGTAGCAGGTAGGGTGGGCAAAGGCAGACCGAACGGTCGGAATTCTGTGCCCCGCGTTCCGCCTTTGCCCACGCAGCGAGGCCTGACCGCCATCTCGAAGGATGGCCACAGGCTCGGCTGTGCCATCCTTTTTAGACGGCCGCCCAAAACCTTTTAGACGGCCGCCCAAAACGTCCACCGAAATCGTCTGTTTGGGGGGGCGCACCTTGTGGTCGCCCCGTTTGCACCCCGTTCGTCGCCCGGCAAGAGGGCGACCACAAGGGTCGCCCCCTACAACCCTTCAAATTAGGCGTTTTGCGTGCTCTACCGGTGCTTCTCGGCGGTACGATGGCGCGCCAGCATTTTCTCGAAGCTTGCTGTGAGCGCCGCCTCGATCTCGGGCCGGTTCTCAAGCCGGCTGACCAGCATGGCGGCCGCCTCAATGGTTGAGAGACCGTCGGGCCGGGGCTCGCGGCGCAGCCGCCCATACCGTGACGGCTGCGCCGGCCCCAAAATGATGCGCCGGCACTTGAGCATCCAGGCATTGCGCCACCATAGCGCCTTGGCCTGGCTCCAATTGCCGT
>Ga0070734_10005548_pt1 | contig 11060 bp, 11 predicted proteins | sample Coa_R1_8_FD_66444 | JGI IMG/M metagenome (GOLD analysis project Ga0070734, IMG submission 66444) | Surface soil microbial communities from Centralia Pennsylvania, which are recovering from an underground coalmine fire - Coalmine... | ecosystem: Environmental > Terrestrial > Soil > Unclassified ...
TTAACCAGTTATGAAGACCACGTTCACGCTTCTCGCCGCTGCCGCCTGCGCCGCTTCGTTCGCCGCTCCTCAGAAGGAGATCATGTGTGCGGTCATGACCCACAACAAGGTCAACATCGCCGCCGCGACCTCGACCCACAAGTATCAGGACTACAAGGGCAACCGCTACTTCTTCTGCTGCGGCATGTGCCCGGGCGAGTTCAAGAAGAACCCGGCGAAGTACGCCAACCACGCCCACATCAAGACGCCGCCCGCGCCAAAGGCAGGAAAGGTGGCAATGAAGTGCTCGACCGGGCTCAACTCGCATTGCGGAACCACCCGCCCGCTCGGCGTCTCGAAGTAGCCCTTCGGGGTCCGCAAAAAGAGAAGGCCAGGCTGCAGCCTGGCCTATGTCGCTGCGCGGCGAACCGCACCGACGGAACCTTGTGACCGTTGCCGGTCGCTTAGCTCAAGATTTTTATCGCCTCTTCAATTCTTATGATACACGCGCTTTTCGAAAATCGCACTTAGTGTGGAAAAATAGTGCGATTTGTGGAAAAGTATGCGGATACCCCTAAATGAGAAAGGCCAGGCTGCAGCCTGGCCTACGTCGCTGCGCGGCGAACCGCAACGAACAGAGACTACTTCCTTAAGCGATCCGGCTTAGCTGTTCCCTTGCGGGCTTCACTTCGTCGGGCCCCTATCGGGCTCGTCTCGCGATTTTTGTCGCCTCTGAGAATGTTATACAACACGTTTTGGCGATCCGTTGCGATTGTGGAAAAAAAGCCCAAAAAGTGGAAAAGTCTGGTTCAGAACTAGGGTCCACAAATGAGAAAGGCCAGGCTGCAGCCTGGCCTACGTCGCTGCGCGGCGAACCGCAACGAACAGAAACTACTTCCTTAAGCGTTCCTGCTTAGCTGTTCCCTTGCGGGCTTCACCTCGCCGGACCTCTTTCGGTTTTCGTCTCGCGATTTTTATCGCCTCGAGAGTTATGATACACACACTTTCGCTAAAGTGTTACCAATGTGGAAAAAAGGCGTGAAAAGTGGAAAACTTCTAGCGTCGGGAACCTACATTCCAAGGTGCCCGGAGGGGGCGGCCACGGAGATGGGGCTCACGAACCGGCGCCTCTACTCCTCTGAAGTGTTCGCCGGGCTCAGCGTCAGAAGCAGCTTGAACAGCGAACCCTCGCCGTCCTTGGAAAACTCCTCGCCCAGGCGCCGAAGGCGACCTTGAAACTCGGCGAGCCGGCCGTCGGGGATACGAAGCAGGCCGGTGGCGAGCAAGGTCGAATTCTGCCTCAACCGGCCGCTGTTTGCCGCGGCGCGGATGTCCTGGAGTACATCGTCGAAGGCATTCGAGAATAGCTCTTCCGCCGTTCCCTTGGCCTGGCCGGTGAGGCCCGAGGTACCGAGCGAGAAGCTCCGCGCCACCGCCTCGAAATACTTCTCGGTGGTCCCCCGCTTCGGTTCGGTCCGCACGAGCCGCACGAGGCCCAGCCGTTCGAGGATGGCCACGTGGCGATACAGCTTGGTCGGCGGCTCGCCGAGCAGCGTGGCGACCTGCTTGGTGGTTCGGGGCTCTCGACACAGCGCGCTGAGGATGCGGTGGCGCAAGGGATCCATGAGCGCTTTGATTTGGCGCGGCTCCCGGACGATCATATTCTCCGCCTGCTCGGGCATACGGGCGGAGTCTACTTTGGCGCCTCAAAGCCGAGCCGCTGGTTGGGGTAGTCGATGACGAGGCGGTACTTGCTCCAGAAGTTGAAGCCCAGCACGCCGTCTATCTTGCGCCTCATCTCCTTGCCCAATGCTTCCAGAAACGGCGCCGCCACAACCCTGACGTCATGCTGTTCGGCTGAGCCGACTCGAAGGGACTCGAGCGATGACAGGTATCCCTTTTCTCCCGGCCCAAGGTTCAAAGGAACGTCAGCGCCTTTGATCAAGCCGAGCTCTGCCGCGGCAGGCTTCGAGATGCACGTCATCGACGCCCCGGTGTCGAGCACGAAACTTAGTTTCTTGCCGTTCGCGACAACCCTTACGACGATGAGGGGTTTGCTCGAAGAGACCGTGATCGGAATCGTCTGCGCCGTCGCCGGCTCCTGCGAAAACTCGATCGTCTTGTGGATGTAGTCGAGGCTCAACGTGTAATCCTTGAAGAAGGGGTAGCCGAGATTGCCATCGATGCGCAGCCCGCCCATACGCTGCGTAAGCTGATCCAGGGCCGGCGCAATCGCGACTTCCGGATCCTTGACCCGGATTCCTGCGACCTCGAAGCGACCGATACGGCCAAGCCGGAGCCGTTGCTCGATATCGACGGTGAAGCCTCGGCTCGCTTTGAACTTGGTTTGGTCCAGGCCCAGTTGCGAAGCGAGGCTCTCAGATAGGAGGAGCGCCGCTTTGCTGTTTCCGGTGTCGACGATGCACTCGAACGGCCCTTGGCCCTCGATGGCGACGGGCACCATGATGAGGGGCATTCCCTCGTGAAGGTAGTGAAACGGGATCTTGTGGGAAGGAGCCGGCGCAACGGTGGCGAGGATCGGGAGGATTGGGAACATGGCTTCTCAATTATACTCACTATGTCATGAATAATTGTGTTAACGTGAATAACTGTTGACAACGGGCGCTTGGTATGCTCCGCCCGTGTTTGCCCTGCTTGTGCTGGCCGTCGCTGCCCCCGGCCTGAGTTCGCGCGTCTTGATCGTCGAGAACCTTTCGAGCCAAGTGTCGGTCGACCTCGCCCGCGTTTACGCGCAGCACCGAGGGGTCAAGAACCTCCTCAGAGTGGAATGCCAGGATTCTTCGGCCGAAGCCGCCAAGGAGACGATGCCCTTCGCGGCGTTCAGGACGCAGATCGAAGCGCCGCTTCGCGCGTACCTTAAGGCCAAGCCAGGGATCGACTTTATCGTGCTCACGAAGGGCATCCCGATTCGCCTGACCGATGCCCCGCTTGGCGTCAGCGGAAAGCAGCCGTCGCTGGACTCATTCGTCGCCGGGCTCGATTACGCCGACCGGAAGGACTCGATCCCGATCTCGCTGAACGATTCCGGATTCACCGGCAAGTGCTGGGCGAACAACTTCTGGAACTCTCATGAGCGCTTCTCGCACGCCAAGTTCGGCGGCTACCTGGTGACGCGGCTGGACGCCTACACCGAGGACGAGGCGGAGCGTCTCATCACCTCGGCTGTCGCGAGCGAGCAGTCGCCCCCGACCGGCAGCATCCTCATAGACGTCGCCTCGGGGCACGGCTTAGGCGATTTGACGAAGGTGCCCCGCGCCGCCATCGTCGACCATAAGCAGGACCTCCACGTGGTGAATGAAATGGCCTACAACGATTGGGACGCCGACCTGGTTGTCGCCGCGAAGAACTTGAAAGCCAAAGGTCTCCCGGTCATCTTCGACCAGACGGAGGAGTTCATCGGCCACCGGGGCGAGCTGATGGGTTACTGCTCCTGGGGCTCGAACGATCCCAAATTCAATAACGACAGCTATCAAAGTCTCAGCTTCGATCCCGGTGGCATCGCCGAGACCGCGGTTTCGACGAGCGGCCGCACGTTTCTGCCCACGAGCGGGGGGCAGTCCCTGATCGCCGATCTGATCCGTCACGGGGCCACCGGAGCCAAAGGGTATTGCGACGAGCCACTGCTTCAGGCCATCGCGTCGCCGACGATCCTGCTGGACCGCTACACGTCGGGTTGGACGCTCGCCGAAAGCTTTTATGCCGCCTCCCGCTATGTGGGATGGGAGGACATCGTGATCGGCGATCCGCTCTGCGCGCCCTATGCTAAGCGCGGCTGAATATACGGAACTCTTCTTCCCCGAACATAGCGAACAGAGCTTGCTCAATTTCGGTCGTAGCTTCCAGCGCCTCGGAGACAGTTCTCAACGCCAAAGGGGCGGCAAGTTCGAGCGGATAGCCGTAGATTCCGGTCGAAATGGAACAGAAGCCGATCGACCGGACTCCGAGCCGGATTCCATGCTCGACGCAGCCTCGGTAGCAACGGGCAAGCGCCTCCGGCTCGCCGGCGTCTCCTCCCCGCCAGATAGGTCCGACCGCATGGAATATGTAGCGGTGGGGCAGCTCGTGCCCACCGGTGACCACGACTTCGCCCGCTTCGGCCCAGCCGCTGTGCACGCGTTGTAGCTCGAGCAAGAGCTTCGGACCCGCGGCTGCGTGGATTGCGCCATCGACCCCGCCTCCGCCGCGCAACCGGGCGTTCGCCGCGTTGACGATCGCCTCGGTTTCACACTGGATGACCGAGCCGCGAACGACCGAGATGCGGGGGTCCAAGGCGCTACTACTTTTGGGCTCAGTTCACCGTCGGCGAAATCTGGCTCTGTCCGCCACCGCCTGCACCGGCGCCACCGCCACCGCCGGCGCCACCGCCGCCGCCGAGTCCGCCCCCGCCACCGGCGCCACCGCCGAAGGCAGCGAAGGGAGCGCCTTGATTTCCGCCGTTAAGCGTCTGAAGGTACATCGCCTGACCGGGTGTGCTCACGGCCTTGTAGTAGTACTGCGCCCACGCCATCACGCCGTATGACGCGCGAGCCTGCAGCCGGCCGCTCGTGAAGTCAGCCTCTTCCCAGCCGTCTTCCAGCGACTTCCAAACCGCGAGCTGAAGGCCCGCGCACTGGTCCGGGGTTTGGGCGTCGTTGAAATACTTCGCGACGATATTGCCGGCCAGAGCAACGCGGCCGCCGAATAGGGTTGTCTTCACGGCCCGAACGCCGAAGAATTGGCCTTGGTGCACGGGTCCGCGGACATCCGCGCAAACCGACGCCCACTGGTGGTTCGCATCGCGGAACGACATCTTGCCCGCGAAGGTCGTCTCGACGAACTGGCCGTCCAGGCAGATCGTGACGGTCCGCCCGGTGGTCGATTGGAGGAACTGGACCGGGAACGGCTGCGGCGACACGGCCGCGGCGGCGAACAAGGCGGTGGAAAGCCAAACCATTTAAGAACCCCTGCTACGGCTCACTATATCACGCGGCCAAACTACTCCCGTGGAGCAGGATTGGGTTCGACAGGCCACGAGCGTGCCGCTGGCTCTGGATGAGGCAAACGCCCTCCTTGCACCCCATGGCTTCAAGGCGAGCTCCGTGCGCCCCCTCACCGAGGGCAAGGCCAACACGAACGTTCGGCTCGAACTCGAGATCGGCGAACGGGCCGTGCTCCGGATCTTCCAGAGGGATAAAGCGCCGCAGCTTCTAGAGATGGCGCTGATGGGGCTGTTTGCCGAAACCCTGCCGGTCGCTCGAGTTCTTGCCGCCGATACCGCCGCCGGCTGGTCGCTGTACAGCTACCTCCCCGGGCGAACCTTGCAGCAAGCAGCAGCGGAGGCCGCCGCAACGGAGATTATGGCGGCGGCGCCGGCGATCGGCCGGGCGCTTGCGACGATCGCCGGACAGAGGTTCGAGGCCGCCGGCATGCTCGATTCAGACTTCCTTGTTTACGAACCGTGGCCTTCGGTGGCCGGCGGACTGGAGGGCTACCTCGAGATGTGTCTGTCCCGGCCGCTACTTACCGAGCGCGTTGGCGAGGACATCCGCCAGCGCGTCCGCCGAGCATGGGATTCCGCCCGAGGGGAGTTGGAGGCGGCGACGCGGCACCCCAACCTCTCTCACGGGGACTTCAAACCCAGCAACCTCCTGATCGATGAGGGGAAGCTGAGCGGGGTGCTGGATTGGGAGTTCGCCCACTCCGGCACCTGGCTGTTGGATGCCGGTCAGCTTTTGCGACATCAAGGCGAGCTGCCCGACGGCTACGCAGCGGGAATCGAGCAGGGGCTGCGCGAGGGAGGGTTGGAACCGCTGGAGGGTTGGCAGCGGTTGGCGGGCGTCGTCGACCTCATGAGTCTGGTCGACTTCCTCGGGCGGGATGCGTGCAGCCCCGCGACCGTCCAGCACATCCTTCGCCTCATGACGGCCAACGGCCTCTCTAGCTAGTGGCTAACGCAGACCAGCTTGGGCGAGCATCTTGAGGAACTGGCCGCGCGTGCGCATGTCGATGGCCTGCGCCACGAGACGGCCCTGCCGGTTGTACAGGAAGCTGTTCGGGATTCCCTGAATGTGATAAGCGGTATTCACAGACCGGCCGGGGTCCAGCAGGATCGGGAAGGTGTAACCCTGCTTGGCGATAAACGGATCGACGGTTGGAGCGGGCTCATCCGAGATGGCGAGGACGACGAGACCCCGTTTTCGAAACTCGTCGTAGAGCCGCTGAAGGTCGGGCATCTCCTTTCTACAGGGCGGACACCAGGTGGCCCAGAAGTTGACGAGCACGACCTTCCCCTTCAGCGCGGAGCGCTTCCAAGCCTTACCGGTGATGTCTCGGAGGGTGAAGTCGACTTTGGCCTGTGCGTCGTGCGTGGCTTGCAGTTCCTGGACCGCAGCCGCGTAACGCTCGTCATCCAGGTGTACGGACACGTGCTCGTATCGAGCCAGGCTGGCAAGTTCAAGGTAGGGCGCCGGAATCAGGCCGTTGCGGCCCCGCTGTGGCTCGTCTCGGAGGGCGTCGGCGAGGGTTGTGGCCACCTCTTGAAGCGTCGAGTGGCCGAAGTCACCTTCGGTTGCGAGGTTGGCGAGGCTATAGGCCAATGCCGCACGCTTGCCGCCGGTTGGCAGCTTGCGAATGCGAAGCGCGAGTTCCTTCGTAACGGCACCGCGCTGATCGTCGGGGGTGTCGCGGAGCTTCCCCATCGTGGTCATGATCGCCTGCTCTTCGGGCGTCATCTGCCAGCGGTTGCCCTGGGCGCCGATGGAGCCCAGGGCGAAGACGGAGACAAGGACGGCTTGAACGATGAGACGGCTCACCGCCTGAATGTACCGCTCCCGTCCTACGTGGCTTTCTCGGCGGACTCCTGTGCCTTCCAAATCACGGCGGCGACGGCGGCGCCGAGCAGCGGACCGACGATCGGTATCCATATGTTCGACCAGGAGCCATGCTCCTGGGTCGCGTGTAGCACCGTCGCGCCGATGCCAACCGCCGGATTGAAGGCGCCACCGGAAACGCCGCCACCTGCGATCGCTGCGACGACGATCGTAAAGCCGATAGCGAGGCCGTAGAAGCCCTTCCCCTCCGTCTTCTTGGAGCATGCGACGTTTAGCACGACTAAGACCAGCGCAAGCGTGAACACGGTCTCGACGATCAGCGCTTTCGTCACGTCGAAGCCCTGCCCAGGCTCGATCGCCACCGTCTTACCGGTGATGTAATAGCCGAGCGCGAAGGCGCAGATGCCGGCCACGATCTGGGCGAGCATGTAGGCGACCATCTCCGTTGCGGTCATCAACTTTCCGAGAAAGGCGCCGAATGAGACCGCCGGATTGTAGTGGCCGCCCGAGCGGTGCCCGCCCATATAGACCATCACCATCAGCGCGCCGCCGATAGCCAGTGGCGCCAAAACGGAGCCGGACGTCGCCGCCAACGAAATGACGAACAGGAACAGAAATGTTCCCACGAACTCCGTCAACACCTTCATGCGAACCTCCTGGGGTCGTTCGCGCGACTCCCCATTTGGGGACGTGCGAGGGTGTTGGTAAGGCGCGCCCGACTAAGCCCGAAAGATCTCGGCGATCGCGGGGTCGTGGAACTGCTCATAGGCATGGACCAGGCCGTCTCGGAAGCGGAACACCATGATCCATCTCGTGTCGGCGGTCTTGCCGGTCACTTTCGATCGGCATGAGAATGAGCCAAGCGTCACCACTGCATCGCCTTGCGCGATGAACTCGTGGGGCTCGAAACCGAGGACGTCGACGCTCTCGGCGATGGCGCGAAAGAACTCCGGCATCCGGACCTTCGTGGAGAAGTCGCCGCCCCACGGGACGATCGAATCGAAGTGGCTGTACCAGGAGATTCCCTCCGCGGCCTGCGCCTGCATGAAGGGGACGTCTCCGCGTCCAAAGGCGGCGAAGATCGCCTGGACGGTCTCGACGTTGAGGTTGGCTTGATCAATTGCGGTAGGCATGCTACGATGCTCGCTGACCGGAGTAACGCCTCGATGTCCGCCAGATGAACCGTCTATGAACGGGCTGGAGCCTTGCCGGGTCCAGCCAACAACCTCAACCCATTTAGCAGAACCACGACGGTCGAGCCCTCGTGACCGACAACGGCATAGGGGAGGGCCAGTCTGCCGAGTAAAGAGCAGACCGTCAGGAACAGAATCATCGAGGCAGCGAACAGCATGTTCGCAAGGATCACGCGGTTGCACCGCTTGCCAAGCCGGAGAAAGTCGGGAAGGCGGCCCAGACTGTCGTTCATCAAGACTACGTCGGCGCTGTTGAGGGCGATGTCGCTCCCGAGCCCCCCCATCGCGACGCCGACGGTAGCCCGAGTGAGGCTTGGGGCGTCGTTGACACCGTCACCGACCATCATGACGGTTGCGCCGCCCTCCGCGAGCTCGCCGATGGCGATGGCCTTATCGTTCGGCATCAAGCCGCCGCGCGCCTCGTCGATCGCGAATTCGGAGGCGATGGCGTGAACTGTGGCGGGCGTATCGCCGCTCAACAGCACCATCCGGCTGACTCCGCCGGCACGTAGGGCAGTCAACGCTTCTTCGGTCCCTGGACGGGGCGTGTCGCTCAGGCGAAGTATCCCGATTCGATTCCCGAATGCCGCAAGGGAGACGGTTTCGCCGCGGCTGCGAGCCGCTTCGGCGGCTTGAGTCACCTCTTCCGGTAACGCGACTCCGGACTCGCTCAACAGTCGATCCCTTCCGACAAGCGCCCGCTCACCGCGGATCAGCGCGGTTACGCCGAGGCCCGGGACCACCCGCCGATCGGCCGCTTCGGGCAATCCCCTAAGGTGCGCGGAGGCAAAGCGAACAACCGCCTCGCCGAGGGGGTGGCCGGCTTCAAGTTCGACGGATGCGGAATCTTTGATGAACGCTTCAACCTCAGGCTGATCGAGGCGATCTCCAAGGGGTGCCCCATCCAAGCTCCAGACCGAAGCGCCGATGAGCTCGGGGCGGCCCAGGGTTAGCGTGCCCGTCTTGTCAAAGACGGCGGTGTCGATCCGGCCAGCAAGTTCGATGAACTCACCGCCGCGCACGAGTATTCCGTTCCGCGCCGCCCAGGCGAGCGCGCTCAGCGTGGTCGCCGGGGTTGAAATGACGAGGGCGCACGGGCTGAGCGCGACAAGAAGCGTCAAGGCGTGATAGAACGCGGCGCTCCCCTGGACGTGACGAACAAGTAGAACCCCGAAGAAGATCGCGGAACACGCGATCACACCGAGCGTATAGCGCTGGCCGATCCAGTCGCTGATTCGTTCCGTGCGCGCTTTCTTCTGGTGAGCATCCCGCACGAACTCGATCACCTGATCTAGCGTGCTGTCTCCGATGACCGAGGTGGCACGGATCACGACAGTGCCTTGCAGGTTTTGCGAGCCAGCTATGGCGGCGTCCCCCGGAGCCTTGCCGACGGGAATCGACTCGCCGGTCATTGCGCTCTGATCGAAGCTCGACTGGCCCTCCACGATCAACCCGTCCACCGGAGCCGCCTCGAACGGAGCGAGCCTCAGCAGGTCGCCGAGGCGAACGGATTCGACGGGAATCTCCTCGACCGAGCCGTTCGCCACCCGACGAGCAGTGCGCGGCCGCAGCTTGACGAGGCCCTGTATGGCTGAGCGGGTGCGGGCCATCGCATACGACTCGAGCGTCGTGGAGAGACTGAACAGGAAGAGCAACACCGCCGCGTCCATCGGCCGGTCGATCGCGATGGCGCCGACGGCGGCGAGAACCATGAGGAGGTTGACGTCGACTCGGCGGTCGCGGAGCGATTCCCAGGCGGTGCCGAGCGCGAAATACGCGCCAAACGCGCTCCCGATATAGGCGGCGTACGGGACCCGAGCGAAACCGAGGGCCAAGCAAACACCGCAGCAAGCGGTGAGCAGAGCCTCGAGCCTGGGCGGTGCCCCGCCGGCGTCGTCGGTGTTTGTGGCCATCGCTGGGCTGCTTAGTGACTCAGCTTGATCGGCATTCCGACGGCGGCCGATTTGTAGATCGCCTGAATGATCCGGATGTCGCGAAGCCCTTCCTCGCCGGGCGCACCGAACTTGCCGCCTTCTTGAACCACCTTGGAGAAGCCGTCCATCATCGCGGCGAACTGGTTGTTCTTCACGACCTCCATCTCCTTGCCGTCGATGAAGAACATGTGGTTTGCGTATGGGGTCGCAGGGTTGGCGGTCAGTACGTGGTTCTCGCCTTCCACCATGTATTGGTTCTTCCCCGGTTGCCAGGAGTAGCCACTGGTTCCGTGACCCACGAGGCCGCTCGGGAAAGTAAGCTTGAAGTCGACGTCGGCCTCAACCTCCGTGAAGCGATCGTCGCCCGGCGGGTTCGTGATTGTCGCGACGACCTCGTTCGGTTCTTCGCCGGACAGATAGCGCAGCGCATTGAGCGAATAGATCCCGATATCCATCATCGAGCCGCCTCCGGCCAACGCCTTGTTCGTTCGCCAAAGGCCGCGGCCGATGCTGAACCCGTGGTCCGAAGTCATCGCCTTGATCCTGCCCAGCTCGCCCGATCGGCACGCTTTGATCGCTCGTAGGTTGTGGCTTTCGAAGTGGCACCGGTAGCCGATCCCGAGTTGCCGCCGGTTCTTGCGACACGCGTCGATCATTGATTGACACTCCGCCACGGTCGGCGCCATCGGCTTCTCGCTGAAGGCATGCTTGCCGAGGTTGGCGGCGCGCACCGTGAACTCCGGATGGGTTCCCGGCGGCGTGATCACGTAGACCACGTCGATGTCGGGGTTGTCCTTGATGGCGTCCATCGTCTCGTAGCTGTAGCGATGGCTCGCGGGAATGCCGTATTGATTTCCGAAGCGGACGAGCTTGTCCGGGTGTCCGCTGACGAGCGCGACCAACTTCGAGCGCTCGCAATCCTTGAACGAGGGCAGGATCTCGTACGTGGCGTAGCTACCGATTCCGAGAACCGCCCAACCGACGGGCTTGGTTGCACCGCGGGAGAAAAACGTAAACGGGGCGACCGCCGCGGCGCCCATCCCAAGCAAGGTTTCACGTCGACTCAACGATCTCGGCATGGCTCTAGTTTGGCCGACCCGGTTCGGTATCCGACTGAAGCAGCA
>Ga0070734_10005549_pt1 | contig 11058 bp, 10 predicted proteins | sample Coa_R1_8_FD_66444 | JGI IMG/M metagenome (GOLD analysis project Ga0070734, IMG submission 66444) | Surface soil microbial communities from Centralia Pennsylvania, which are recovering from an underground coalmine fire - Coalmine... | ecosystem: Environmental > Terrestrial > Soil > Unclassified ...
CCACCGTCGGCCAGGTGCTGGGCAACGGGTCGTCGATGGTGACCGCCGATCGCGCCGCAGGCTCCGCGATGGTCGGTTTCGGCACCGTGGACCGCCGGCTCCCCGGCGGGCTCCGGCTCCACCCGGACGGGAAGAACCTCAGCGTGTCCGGCAGGCTGGCCTTCCACGGCGTGCACATCTCGGTCTCCGCAACCGTCGCGGTCGGAGTGTCGGCTTCCGGCATCAGGGTGTCGCCGGTCCGGGTCGACGTCCCCGGCCTGGCCGGCCTGCCGGTGTCCGCCTACACCTCGCAGTTGCACATCGTGGTACCGCTGAGCACCCTGCCGCTGCACCTGCACCTAACATCGGTACATGTCACCCCGGACGGGCTGCGGATCGCCGCCTCCGCCAGGCATGTGCAGTTCGCCCGGGGCTAAGCCCGCTTGCCGCATCGGCCCGGGGAGGGCCAGTGAAACCCCGCCGTGAACCAATCGCGTCCCGCCTGCGTGGTATGGGTGTGGCGCGCAACAGGGCAGCCGGGGACTCTGCGCCGGCCCACAAAACCAGCGATGAGGAACTCATGCGCGCGCTTTACGCTGAGCACGCGGCAGCACTGCTGCGGTTCACCTTGCGCATGACGGACGGCGACAGACAAAGGGCGGAGGACATCGTGCAGGAGACCTTGCTGCGCGCCTGGCTCCACCCCGAGGCGATCGCGGAGCGGCCGGCCCGGCCGTGGCTGTTCGCGGTGGCACGTAACCTGGCGGTCGATGCGCACAGGGCCAGAAAAGCACGCCCGATGGAAGTCGGTGAGGGCGCTCTCAACCTCATACCCGTTCCCGATGAGGCCGATCGCGTGCTCGAATCATGGGCGGTCGCGGACGCGCTGGCAGCGCTGCGCCCCGACCACAGGCAGGTTCTGCTCGAGACGTACTACCGGGGCAGATCGGTGGCCGAGGCGGCCATCGTTCTCGGCATTCCCGCGGGGACGGTCAAGTCCCGCGCGTTCTATGCACTCCGGGCGCTCAAGCTGGCCTTGGAAGAACGGGGGCTAGCACCGTGACCGGCATGGCTGGATGCCGCGAGATCAAGCAGGCACTCGGCGTCTATGTGCTTGGCGCCATCGATCCCGCCGAGCGGGCCCAGGTAGACGAGCACCTCTCGTCCTGCCAGGAGTGCCGCGAGGAACTGGCGAGCCTGGCCGGGCTTCCGGCCATGCTGCGCAAGGTACCGATCGTCGAGGCTGAGCGCCTGGCAGCACTGGACCAGGACCCCGAACTCGCCGGGGTGCCCTCCGCGGAAATGCTCACCTCGCTGATCGCCCGCACCGCCAACGTGCGGCGCATACACCGGTGGCGCACCGTGGCAGCGGCCGCCGCCGTGGCGATCGTGGCCCTCGGCGGTGGCGTCGCCGTGGCCAAGGCGCTGCAGCCGTCCGGCGGCCAGGCGCCCGGGCAGACGCAGAACAGCGCCTGGCAGAAGACCACCGGCAGCGGCCCGGTGGCCGGCGCGCACCTCACCGTGCGCTACCGGGACGAGTCCTGGGGCACGCAGATGGAGGTCAACGTCTCCGGCGTGCAGCCGGGCAGCGTGTGCCAGTTCCAGGTCACCGACGCCACCGGCGGGAAGTCCGTGGTCGGTAGCTGGACGTCGTGGTCGGGCGCCACCTGGTACCCCGCCTCGGTCTGGCTCGGCGAGAAGCAGCTGCGGAGCTTCCAGGTGACCATCGACGGCAAGGTGGTCGCCTCCGCCGCAGCGGACTGACGGCGGGCAGCACCCGTGGGGAATGCGGCGTGGCCGCCTGGCGCTGTAGACAATCGTGCTTGCGGGAGTGATCGTGGTAGCCGCCGTCCTGGCGGTCGCGACCATGGGCGGGCTCGCGCTGCGGCGCCGTGACGGGCGGCTTGACGTCGCCCCGCTGAACGCGGCGGGGCGCCAGTCGCTGACCGGGGCCGAACTTGGCCAGCCGCTCGGGCCGCGGGCCACCCTGCTCCAGTTCTCCTCATCCTTCTGCGCGCCCTGCCGCGCGGCGCGGCAACTGCTCGCCGACGTGGCCGCCCGCGACACCGGCGTCACCCACGTGGAGATCGACGTGGCCGACCGGCTGGACCTGGTCCGGCTGCTCGACGTCAGGCGGACCCCGACGGTGTTCGTGCTCGGCCCGCAGGGCCAGGTCACCAGGCGGGCGAGCGGCCTGCCGCGCCGCGAAGACGTGCTGGCGGCGGTGGCCCTGGCCACCGGCGGGCCGGCGGCGGGGACGGGGGAGTGACACGTCGCATGGTCCCGCATAGCATCAGATCCATGCTTGCTCCCGCGATCGCCAGCAGGTCAGCGGGTACACCGTCACGACCGACCGGGTCGGTCATGCTCACGATCCGCCGCCAGGTGGACTACTGCCGGGTGGCGGCGGCCCTGTGTCGCCGGGGCCACGCCGGGCCCCGTATTGCCTGACTAGCGAGCCCGGCCACCGCTCCCGCCCGTTCGCCGTTGTCTTGGCGCGCCGGCCGGGCGGTCAAAAGGAGAACCGCCAAAGGAGAGGCACGGAGCTCCCTGCCATCGCGGCAGTGCGGGAAATTAAGCGGAAGGGTGTGCGGCCATGAAGGTCGATCCAAGGGGGCAGCGGTTCGCCGCGGCGCTGTCGGCCGTGGTCCTCGCGCTGGTGCTCATCACCGGCAGCGCGTGGCTGCTGGGCGCGCAGGCCGTCGTGTTCGGCATCGGCGCCGTGTTCGGCCTGAGGTACGCGCCTTACGGGCTCATCTTCCGCTGGCTGGTCCGCCCCCGGCTTGGCCCGCCCGCCGAACTGGAGGACGAGGCGCCGCCGCGGTTCTCCCAGTGGGTCGGCCTTGTCATCAGCGTGATCGGCGTGATCGGGTACGCCACCGGCGTGACCGTGCTTGGCATCGTCGCGGCCGCGCTCGCGCTCGCGGCGGCTTTTCTCAACGCGGCCTTCGGCCTGTGCCTGGGCTGCGAGATGTATGTGATGATCCGGCGGTTCTGGCCGTCCACCCACGACACGGGGCAGCCAGAGCACGACAAGGAGGTACCTGCATGACCCGCTCCGATGTCCTGGTGGACGCCGACTGGGTGGAGGCCCATCTCGGTGATCCGGGGGTGGTGCTTGTCGAGGTGGACGAGGACACCACCGCTTACGACAAGGGCCACATCGCCAACGCGGTGAAGATCGACTGGAAGAAGGATCTCCAGGACCCGGTGCGCCGCGACTTCGTTGACCGGCACGGCTTCGAGGAACTGCTGTCGGCGCGCGGCATCTCCAACGACGACCTGGTGATTCTCTACGGCGGGAACAACAACTGGTTCGCCGCGTACGCGTACTGGTACTTCCGGCTCTACGGGCATGCCAATGTCAAGCTGCTCGACGGCGGCCGCAAGAAGTGGGAACTCGACTCGCGTGACCTGGTCACCGAGGTCCCCGAGCGGGCCAAGGCGTCCTACCAGGCCAAGGAGCAGGACACCTCGCTCCGCGCGTTCCGCGACGAGGTGGTCGCCGCCATCGGCCAGCGCAACCTGGTGGACGTGCGCTCGCCCGACGAGTTCAGCGGCAAGCTCCTGGCGCCCGCCCATCTGCCGCAGGAGCAGGCGCAGCGGGGCGGGCACATCCCCACGGCAAAGAACGTGCCCTGGTCGAAGGCCGCGAACGACGACGGCACCTTCAAGTCAGACGATGACCTGCGCAAGCTCTACGACGACGAGGCCGGCCTGGACTTCAGCAAGGACACCATCGCCTACTGCCGGATCGGCGAGCGGTCCGCGCACACCTGGTTCGTCCTGCACGAACTGCTCGGACAGGGCAACGTCAAGAACTACGACGGGTCCTGGACCGAGTACGGCTCCCTGGTCGGCGTGCCGATCGAGCTTGGTGCGGGCCGGTGAGCGGGGCACCGCAGGGCTGCGGCGCCCCGGCGGGCGGGGTCGCGGTCACCGAGAACTCCTCCAGTGAGGCCATCATCGAGGGCACGGTGACCGCCGGCGGTGCCCCGGCTTCCGTCGGGTACGCCCGGCTGCTGAACGACGACGGCGAGTTCGTCGCCGAGGTCCCGCTGGGCGACGACGGCGGGTTCCGTTTCTTCGCCGCGCCGGGCAACTGGACCGTCCGGGTGCTCGCGCCCGGCGGCGCCCGCGCCGAGGAGACCGTCACCGCCGACCGCGGTCACACCACCACGCTGGCGGTCACCGTCACGGCGCCGGTGGGCTGAACGCGCGCCGTCCCGGGTACCGGGAGAACACGCCGGAGGGGGCACGGTCACCTGACCGTGCCCCCTCCGGCGTATCCGGGCAAACCAGGTCGCACGGGCGCCGGCCGGGGGGTCGTTTCACAACTCGTCCCTTGCTCGTCGCCTTTCTATCCATCTGTCGTTCAACTTCTCATAACCTGAGCCCCCTATCACTAGGAGTGAACGGGGCGAAAACCCCGATATGAGAAGTTCCGGTGACGATCAATGGGCGAGGCGCATGCTCCACGACGAGGAGGGCAGAGGCGGCCCGCGTCGTCGGCCCGCTGCCGCCGCCGTCCTCGCTGACCGGCTCGCCGCCGCGCTCGTGCATCACGAACCCGGCTGGCGGTTGCCCAGGCTGACCGCGCTGGCCAGGCGCTACAGCGTGAGTTCCGCGGAGATCGACGTGGCCATCGACGAACTGGCCGCACGGCACCTGGTGCGTCGCCTCCCCGACGGGCAGGTCTACCGGGCCAGCCCGGCGGAGTACTGGGTGCCGCTTGAGGGCGTGTTCGGGCTGGTCTCCCGCGTCGACCCGATGGGCGGGCAACTCGCGTGCACGAGCCGGCACACGACCGTGCGCCGGCCGCCGGAGGACATCGGGCGCTCGCTCGGCGTCGCTCCCGGCGAGCCGGTGCTGTCGGTCCGGTGTGTCTGGACGGTCGGCGGCGAGCCCGGCGCGCTTGCCGCCAGCTACCTGCCCGAGCACCTCGCCGCCAAGCTCGGGATGATCCCCGCCAGCAAGCCCGGCGAGGAGGTCGCGGCCGGCCCGCAGGAGCTGACCGGAGTGCCGTCGCCGCTGTCATTCCCGCTGCCCTGGCGCTCCGCGGGCGCGGAAGGCCCGCGCCCGGGTGCGGTGCAGATCGAGATGGGCCTGCCGCCCCCCTCCGCGGCCCGGACGCTGCGGTTGTCAGCGGGGGAACCGGTGGCCACCGTGACGGTGAGCTTCGCCATGCCCGCCACCGGTGCGCCGGTCGCGCTGACCATGGCGATGCTGCGCCCGGAACTGTTCCGCATCGTCGTGGAGGCCGTCCCGCCGGATTCGGGCGGAGGGGGCACCGGCGCTTTGGCAAGTGCCTGGACACACACCGCGGACGGCTGGGAACCTTAGACCCGAAATGCCTTCCGCCATTCCTCTCGCCCCGGCACGCGCGCCGCGGCGGGCGCGCTACCTCGTCCCGCTCGGCACGCCGCGCCGCGGTGAACTGCTCGCCGCGGTCGCCGTCGCGGCGGTGGTGGCTGGCGTCTTATTCGCGCCGCTGACGCTCATGCTCGCGGCGGCGTTCGACACGGTGAGCAAGGCCACCCGGTGGCGTCCGCTGTGGCTGGCCGTCCCCGCGGCGTGCGGCGTCGTCTGGGCGCTCGCGGTCGGCCCCGGCGCGGCAGCGGCCGGCCTGCGCCGCGGCCCGGCCGCCGCGGTGACCGCGATGGCTACCGGGCCCGCCGCCGTGAGCCGGTTGCCCGCGGCGATCGCGCGTGGGCTGCCCGGTCAGGTCCCGCTCGCACTGATCCTGGCCGCTTGCGCCGCCGCCGTGGCCTGGTGGGTGCGCTGGCTGCATACCGATGAGTGGGACGTGCCCCCGGCCCGGCCCGGCCTGGTCAGCATCTGGCACCGCAGGCGGGTCACCGCTTCGCTGCGGGCCGGGCGCATGCTCACCAGGGACGGGGTGTGCCTCGGCGTCGAGGCGGCCACCGGGCGGGCCGCCGTGCTGTGCTGGCGTGACGCGGGCGGCGGCGTGCTCGTGACTGGCGCCGATGCCCAGGCGGTGCTGACGTCGGGCCTGCTGCTCGCCGGCGCGGCCATCCGGCGCCGCAAGCCGGTGATCGTGCTGGACCTCACCGGGGACCGCGACCTGCCCGGCGCGCTCGCCGCGCGCTGCGGGCCCGCACATGCTCCGCTGCACGTGTTCGGGGCGGCCGGCGGCCCACGGTACGAGCCCCGGGTGCGGCCCGGCGCCGAACAGCAGGCCGCGCTGGCGGCCGTGCCGTGGGGTGCCCGGGGCGGCGGCGCGGGGACCGGCGCCAGCCTGGCCGACGTGGTGCGGCAGCGCGGCGTGGCGTTATTCACGCTGGGTGGCCCCGGCTACGGGTCCGCCGGCGTGGCGATCGCCGGGCTGATCGCCGCGGACATGGCCGGGCTGTACGCGACCATGTACCGCGACGGGATCGCGCCCGACGGGCTGTGCTGGCTCACCGAGTGCGACGGGGTCGATCCGGTGGCCGTGGCGGGGCTCATCGCCGCGGGCGGCCCGGCCGGGCTGGCGCCGGTGCTGGCCACCACGGCCCCGGAGCCGGCCGCCCGGATCGCCGGCCAGGTCAACGCCGCCGTCGTCCACCGGCTGGCGGACCCGGAACTGGCCGCGGAGCTTGCCCCGATGACCGGCGCCACCATCGTGCCCCTCGGTCAGGTCCTGGCCCAGCCCGAGCCCGCCGGAACCGCCGACGGCCTGACCGCCGCGGCCGGGGCCGGCCACGCCGTTCCGTTAGGCACCATGGAGGTCCCTGTGGTGCAAGCGGCCGCTCTGTGCGCCCTGCGCAGCGGTGACTTCTTACTGGTGGCCGGCCTGGCCGCGGCGCGCGCCGGCGGCGCCGCGGTGGCGGTGCGGGCGCCATGCCATTCCGTCAGCGGGCCGCTGCCCGCGCGGCCGGAGTCGGCCGGCCTGCCCGCCCGCTGGGGGCCGCAGTGACGCCGGCGGCGTTCCAGCCCGGCCAGGTCAGCCTGGGCTGGCAGCATGAGTTGCTGCATGCCGACCCCGGGCAGCCGCCGCGGCGCCCGGTGCCCCCGGATCCGGAGCGGGTCAACCCGGGCTGGCTGGCCGCGCAGCGGCGGGAGGAGAGCCTGATCAGCCGTCCCGCCCGGCGGGCCGCTGTTGGCGCCGCGCTGCTGGCCGGTGCGGTGGTCCTGCTCGGCTGGGCGGGCTGGCTGAACCCGGCGCTGACCGGGCTTGGCGTCGTGACGTTCGCATGCCTGGCCGGGGCGGGCACGGTCAGCGCCTGGCGGGGGCGGCAGGCGCTGAAGGCCGCCATCGCGGCGGAGAGCCACCGGGTCACCGCCGCTCGCGCGGCCCAGGAGCGGGACCTGTTCACCGCGCAGGAGGAACACGCCCGCCGGTTCCGTGCCTGGCAGAGCCGTGAGCGCGCGTTCCGCGGCCAGGCGCTGTGGTATCCCGTGGTGCTGCCCGACCAGACCGACCGGGTCGATCTGGTCGGCGGCACCATGGCCGGCTGGTCCGCGTTGCTGACCAGCGTCGGCGTGCCGCGGCTGGCCGCGGGAGACGCCCTGACGGTGCTCGACCTGTCCGAAGGCGCGGTTGCCGGGGACCTGGTGGCCCTGGCCGGGCAGACCGGGGCTGGCCCGCTCGTCTGGGTGCTGCCCGGCGACCTGCCCAGGTTCGACCTTGGGGTGGGCCTGCCCGCCGCGGCCATGGCGGACGTCCTGACCGCCTGCGTGTCGGCGGACCGGGCCGCGGCGGGCGGCCACGATCCGGCGCCCGATCACGCGCTGCTGGCCCGGCTGCTCGACGTGCTTGGCGACGGGGCGCGGATCTGCCAGGTGACCGCGGCCCTGCGCGCGCTGGCGCAGGTGGGGGACCCGCGGGAGGACGTGCGCCGTGGGCGGTTAACCGCGGTACAGCTCGAGCGCATCACCGGGCTGTTCGGCCGCGGCGCCGCCGACCGGGTGGTCATCGAACGGGCCTGGGCGCTTGAGGCGCGGCTGCGGGTGCTTGAGCGCCTCGGCAGCGACCCGGCCCCGGTGCCGCGGAGCCGGCTGCGCGTGGTGGCCGTGGATCCGGGTGGCGGCGCGTTCGGCAACGGCGTGCTCGCGGCCTATGTCACGGTCGCCCTCACCCACCTGCTCCGCCAGGCGCGCCCCGGGCGGCCGTGGCGGCACACGGTCTGCGTGGCCGGCGCCCAGGCACTCCCGGAGGAGCTGATCGACCGGCTCGCGGGCGCCTGCGAGGCCACCAGGACCGGGCTGGTCGTCGCCTACCGGTCGATTCCGGCGCACGTCGCGCAGCGGCTCGGCCGCGGGAACGCGGCGCTGGCGGTGATGCGCCTCGGCAACGCCGAGGACGCCAAGGCGGCCAGCGAGCAACTCGGCGCGCAGCACCGGTTCGTGCTGAGCCAACTCACCGACACCGTGGGCGCGTCGGTCAGCGACACCGCCGGTGACTCCTACACCTCCACCGTGGGCACGGCGCAGTCGGCGTCGCTGAGCCGCTCGCGCAGCCATAGTTCCGGGCGCAGCCAGGGCCGCAGCCGCACCCGCCCGGGCGGCGCGCCGCTGGCACCCCGCTCCGGTTCCGACAGCACCGAGGCCAGCGAATCACGGGGCACCAGCGACACGGACTCACTCACGGACGGGATCAGCACGAACACGTCCTGGGGAGTCACCACGTCGCGGGCGATCGGGCTCAACTCCTCGCTCGGCCGGACCGTCCAGCGCTCCCGCGAGTTCCTCGTCGAACCCGAGGAGCTTCAACGGCTCCCGCCGAGCGCGGTGATCGTCAGCTACGCATCGGGCCCGCGGCGGCATGTCGTGCTCGCCGACGCCAACCCGGCCATCGCCACACTCCCCACGGTCACCTGGCGCAGCCTCGACCAGGCACGCCTGGCCACGCAGGCCCGGCCGCCGGGAGAGCCGGCCGCCCGGGCGTGGGAGCCGGCCGCGCCTCCAGGTGCGCCGCCCACTTCGCCGGGTGCGCCAGCCGCGCGGCCTGTGGGCTGGCGTTCGGGCCGTGGCCAGCCGCCGCCGAACCTCGGCCCGCCACCGGAGCCTCCCGACTGGCGCAAGCGCCGACCCTGACCTGTCAGGATGTTGTGCCATGGCCACTCACATCGCCCTGCTGCGCGGCATCAACGTCGGCGGCCGCAACAAGGTCGCGATGGCGGACCTGCGCGAGGTGGTGGCCGGGCTCGGCCATACCGACGTGGCGACCTACATCCAGAGCGGCAACGTGGTGTTCACCAGCGACGAGGCGGACACCGAGGCACTGGCCACGGCGCTGGAAGCGGCCATCGCCGCCAGCCTCGGAGTCAAGCCCACGGTGGTCGTGCTGTCCCGCGGCGACCTGGCGCGAGCCGTGCGGGACAACCCCTACCCGGACGAGCCGAACCCCAAGATGGTGCACGCGGTGTTCTTCCGCGGCCCCGTCCCCGCGGGGGCGGCGGATGCCATCGACGCGGGACAGCGGCGCGCCGCGGAACGGGGCAGCGGCAAGGACGCCGCTCAGATCGTCGGCGGCACGCTCTACCTGCACACCCCGGACGGGTTCGGCCGCAGCGAGCTGTCACTGTTCCTGCTCGGCCGGTCCGCCAGCCCGGTCGCCACCGGGACCGCCCGCAACTGGGCCACGGTTACCAAACTGCTTGCCCTCTGCGACGCCTGATCTGCTTTTCGGACATTACGCTCCGCGTGGCGGGCCTGATCCGCCCGCTGACCAGCACCGTTCCGAACGCGCCGCACCGGTTTCCGCAAAAGCCCAACGCTGCTCCCCCCAACGGGAAACATTTTCAGGGTTGGCGGGCAACATCCCTATGCCGGAAGTCGTCTATAGGACGGAGGTTTCACCGGCCTCCGTTCTGCCGTACTGCACCTGCCAGAGCTTCTCCTCCCGTGCCGCTCGTTTCACGCGGCAGGCCGGTCCGCCGGCCGGCGCCGCGTCAAGGAGGCAGTCGTGCGTCATCACCTCCGGCGTTCCGCCGTCGCCCTGGCAGCCATGACCACGGCCGCGACATTGCTGGCCATGGGCGCGAGCCTGGCACCGGGCAGCGCGCTGACCAGGCAGGCTCTGCGCACCCCCGCCGCTGCGGCACCGGCCGGCGGGGCACCGCGGACCATCCTGATGATCAACGGGGACAGCCTGCTTCCCCCGGCTGCCGGCGGCCCGCGGGCCCTGGGCATACTGCCAGGTGCGGCCGGACCCGCCCGGCCGTTGGTCGGGCTTGACCTCGGCGGCACCGTCCTGGCGATCCCGCGGGTCGCGCTGCCCTTCCTTGGGCGCGGCCTGGCAGCCGAGCTGTTCGAGCCCAGCGCCCTGCGGCGCGCGGAGACCGATGGCAGGCTGCCGGTGACCGTGACCTACCAGCGCAAGGTCCCGGCGCTTCCGGGCGTGACGATCACCCGGGCCCGCGGCGGGACGGCCCGGGGCTATCTCACCGCCGCCGGTGCGACCGCCTTCGGGGCGGCGCTGGCCCGCCAGTTCGCGGCCGACCACGCGACGGGCAGCTACGGCAGCGACGGCATGTTCGCCGGTGGCGTGTCGGTGAGCCTGGCCGGGTCGCCGGCCGGCGCCGGGCGGGCGGCGCCGGCGCCACGGCACGCCCCGGGGTTCCGCATGCACACCCTCACGGTCACCGGCACCAACCTGGCCGGCCGGCCCGACACCGGGGACGCGGTGTTCGTCTTCGACGCCGACAACGCCCAGCTCTACAGCGACCCGGTCGAATCGGTGAACTTCTTCGACCACGGCACCGCGAAGTTCAGCGTGCCGGCCGGGAACTTCTGGGCTCTCGGGATCTTCGAGGGCCCGGTCCACGGCAAGGCAGCGCCCACGGCCTACTCGGTGATCGTGCCGCAGATCACGGCGTCCAGGAATGTCGCCGTGCACATGGCGGCGCGCGCGGCGGACAGCAAGGTCGGCTTCGTGACCCCGCGGCCCGCCGTGCAGACGTTCAACCTGGCCATCGAACTGCGCCATCCGACCCCGGCCGGCCCGGTGGCCGATTTCTGGTACCTGGGCGGCCCGCTGTATTTCAGCCCGACCACCCGGCGGCCCGCCGCGGGGACGCTCCAGATGTACGTGAACTCCCAGCTTGACTCGCCGCGGCGGGCCGCCGGGACCCC
>Ga0070734_10005550_pt1 | contig 11058 bp, 13 predicted proteins | sample Coa_R1_8_FD_66444 | JGI IMG/M metagenome (GOLD analysis project Ga0070734, IMG submission 66444) | Surface soil microbial communities from Centralia Pennsylvania, which are recovering from an underground coalmine fire - Coalmine... | ecosystem: Environmental > Terrestrial > Soil > Unclassified ...
AGGTAGTCCAGCGGGTCGCCGCCGTTCCCCAGCAGCATGGCGGCCGCCTTACCGGTATCGATCACGCTGCCCCCGCCGATCGCGGCGACCACGTCCGCGCCATGCTCCCTGGCCGCCGCGACCGCCGCCCTGGCGAGGTCCACCGTCGGCTCCCCCGCCACCGGGAACACCACCGCGGGCAGGTTCAGCGCGGCCAGCAGGTCGGCGTGCCGGCCGGGGCTCGCACCGGTGCAGACGAACACCCGGCTGCCGTAGCCCGCCAGCAACGCGGGCAGTTCGGCCGACCAGCCCGCGCCGACAATGACCCGACCCGCGGTGGCGAACTCGAACGCGTCCACTAACCGGGCTCCGCGCCGAGCGCCCAGTCGCCGTGCCCCGTGGGGAAGACCGCCGAGAACTTCGTCGAGGCCCGCGGCTGCGCCATCATCTCGGCCACGGTGTCCCGCCACGTCGCATAGTGCGGTTCCCGCTTGTGCGCGGCCGCCGCGTCGGAGTCGCGGTAGACCTCCACCAGGACCACGTGCCCGGGGTCGTCATCGTCGGTGATCACATCGAACCGCAGCACACCGGGCTCACCCAGCGAGGCCCGCGCGTTGACCAGCGTCGCGGCCAGAAAGTCCGCCGTCCGTTCCGGCCGGACCCGGACGTGCACATGAACGATCAGCATGGCCAAGTCCTCGCACTCTTGAGCCCACCCCCTACCCCGCCCCAGAGCCGGCCCCTATCCGCCCTGAGCCGGCCCCTCACCCCGCCCCCCAGCCGGGTGATGTGTGAGGGAACGCTGAGCGGGCAGAGTGGGAACCGTACGCAACACCAGCGGAGGTTTCCCATGGCCCGCACGAAGAACAGCACCGAGGCGGTCGCCGCTCAGGTGAAGCCAGTAGTCAACAGCACCACGGCCGCCGCGAGCCGCGGCCTGCAGAAGGCCCGCATCTGGGCGGAGCCGCAGGTCGAGCGCGCCGGGCAGGTCATGCAGGAGACCGTCGCCCCGGCCACCCGCCGCGGCGTGTTTAAGGCCCGCGCCTGGGCGGCGCCCCAGGTCGAGCGCACCGGACAGGTGATCCAGGACACCGTCGCCCCCAAGGTCGCCGATGCGCTGACTGCGTCCGCGCGCCGGATAGACCCGGGGAAGCCCAACCGCAGCCGCTGGCCTATGCTGGTCGGCCTCGCGGCCCTGCTGGCGGCGGCCGGCGCGGCCGTGGCCGCATGGCGCAAGAGCACGGCGTCCAGCACCACGACGACACCGGCTGACGAGGATGTGCCCGTTCCCCTCAACGAAGAGGCGAAGGCGGACGCGGCCCGTACCTCCTGACGCTTTCCCCCGGCCGGCCCCGGAACATGCGCTACGCAGCGCGGGGCCGGCCGTTTGCCTTGCTCACCCTGCCCCCCGATGGCTGGCCCGCCCCGCGCCCGCCACGCCTGAGCCCGGCTGTCCGGCGAGCCTTAACCCGGATGTAGCACGCCGGACACAGCCGCCACACTGGTGCACCCCATCCTGACTACCAGGGGAAACACCAAATCGGCGGCGCAGGGGAGCGCCGGGAGGGAACGGACGAGAGTGATCAAGGTGGCGAAGCCTACCCGCAGTGGCACCGTGCGGGTCACGTTCGAACTGCCGGCCACGGAGCCTACCGGCGCCGTGTCCGTGGTTGGCGACTTCAACGGCTGGGATCCGTACGCGCACCCGCTGCGCAAGCGGGCAAACGGAGCCAGGACCGCAGTGGTCAGCGTGCCCGCGGGCAGCACGGTTCACTTCCGCTACCTCGCCGAGGGCGGGATCTGGTTCGACGACGAGACCGCGAGCGCCCGCGACGCCCAGGGGGCATGCCTGACAATTCCAGGCTGAGGCACTCACCCCCAGGCCGAACGGGGATGGCGCGGGTCGGATACGCGCTTGGCACCGGCCTGCGGCGGGCGCGGGAGTTTAGCGGCGATCTGCCGGAGCAGTACGAACCGAAGCGGTTGGCACCGTCACTGTCCGTTCCGGCTCGTACCGAGGTGCGTATGCGTCGCATGATCTGCGTTTCTGTCCTGTCAACGCTGGCCGCGGTGGTCGCGGCCTGCCCCTCTCTGGCGAGCGCCGCACCCGGCAGCGCCGCGGTGGGGGGCGCCGGCGCCGGGAAACAGCCAACCGCGGTCGGCACCGGGGGCGGCGCCGCCTCCATGGACCTGAACGCCAGCCAAGCGGCCGTCACGGTGCTGAAGCACGGCGGCAACGCCATCGACGCCGCGGTCGCCGCGGCCAGCACCATGGGGGTGACGATCCCGTTCGTGGCCGGGCCCGGCGGTGGCGGGTTCATGGTGATCTACCTGGCGCGCACGCACCAGGTCGTGACGATCGACGGCAGGGAGAGCTGCCCGGCGGCCTGCACGACGGGCATGTTCACCGATCCCAAGACCGGGCAGCCGCTCGACTACACCTTCGCCTCGGACCAGCCGCTGGCCACCGGGGTCCCGTCCATGGTGGCCACCTGGGCGAAGGCGGTGAGCCGCTACGGTCAGCTGAGCCTGGCCACCGACCTGCAGCCCGCGATCAGCGTGGCGCAGCACGGCTTCCGCATCAACGCCGACTTCCGCCAGCTGGAACAGTCGGACCTGCCGGAGTTGCGGGCCTACACGGCCAGCCGCAAGCTGTTCCTCACCCCGGGTGGCAACCCGCTGCCGGTCGGCTCCGTGCTGCGGAACCCGGATCTGGCCAGGACCTACCAGCTCCTTGCCAGCCACGGTCCGTCTTATCTCTACGGCGGGCCGCTGGGCCGGGCCGTCGTAGCGGCTGATGATCATCCAGCCCTGGCGCCGGGGGGCAGCAAGATCGTGAAGCTGCGCGGCATCATGAGCATGAGCGACCTGCGCGGCTACCGGGCGCGGGTGCAGGCGCCCACCCACGTCAGCTACCGGGGCCTGGACATCTACAGCATGGCGCCGCCGTCGAGCAGCGGTACCACCGTCGGTGAAGCGCTGAACATCCTGAGCGGCTGGAACCTGTCCGCCGAGCCGCGCGTCACGGCGCTGTTCCACTACCTGGAGGCCTCCAGGCTTGCCTATGCCGACCGGAACGCCTGGGTCGGCGACCCGCGGTACGTCGGCGTGCCGGTGCACTCGCTGTTGGACCCGAAGTTCGCCGCCACCCGGCGCTGCCTGGTGCACCAGACGGCGCTGACGTCCCCGGTGGCGCCCGGTGACCCGTTCCCGCCGTACCAGAAGTGCACGAACCAGGGCGCCCCGGCCGCGACGGGGAACGAGGGCATGCACACGAACAACATCGTCACCGCGGACAAGTGGGGCGACGTCGTCGGCTACACCAACACCATCAACTTCTTCGGCGGCAGCGGCGAGACCGTGCCCGGCTACGGGTTCCTGCTGAACAACGAGATGACCGACTTCGACTTCGCGCCGCCCGCGGCCGGAGCCTACGACCCCAACCTGCCCGCGGGCGGGAAGCAGCCACGGTCGAGCATGGGCCCGGCGATCGCGCTCAAGAACGGCACGCCGGCCTTCACCGTCGGCGCGGCCGGCGGCTCGACCATCCCAACCACGATCCTGCAGATCATCCTGAACCACGTGGACTTCGGCATGTCCCTGCCCGCGGCGCTCGCGGCGCCCCGGGTCAGCCAGCGGAACTCGGCCACCTCGCTGGCCGAGCCCGCCTTCTACAACAGCGCCCTCGCCAAGCAGCTGACCAGCCAGTTCGGCGAGCAGTTCAGCCTGGCCACCGGGCCGATCCTGCCGCTCGACCACTACCCGGGCGATGCCACCGGGCTGGCGTTCCTCGGTAACGGGCGCATCCAGGCGGTCGCCGAACCGGTCCGCCTCTTCGGCGGCAGCGCGCTGGTGGTGCACCCTGCGCACTAGCCCACATTCGTCCAGCCCGGCCCCCTGGTTGTGGGTCGGGCTGGACCTTCTCACCAGCCGTTACCTGCATAACCGGGCCGCCGGTTGCAGGCCGGGCTGGACAGCGTGCCACGGGTTGTGTTACCGCTGGGTAGCCTGGGCAGTTATCTGGGGATGGGCCCCATGAGGAAACGGGATGTGCGATGAGTACCCAGCAGACAGGACAGACCCGGAACGTCGGCGAGCGCGAAGCGCGCCAGGTGGCGGAGGAAGCCAGGGAGGCCGGGTGGCAGAAGCCCAGCTTCGGCAAGCAGTTGTACCTGGGTGACTTCCAGCTGGGCCTGATCCACCCGCATCCCCGGCCGGACGCGGAGGCCGTGCGCCGGGGCGAGGAGTTCTGCGCGAAGATGCGGGAGTTCTGCGAGGCCTCCGTTGACGGCGCGCTCATCGAGCGCGAGGCCCTGATCCCGGACGAGGTGGTCAAGGGGCTGGCCGCGATCGGGGCGTTCGGCATGAAGATCGCGCCGGAGTACGGCGGGCTGGGGCTCACCAACCTGTACTACAACCGGGCGCTGATCATCGCCGGGTCCGCCTCGCCGGTCCTCGCGGCGCTGCTGTCGGCGCACCAGTCGATCGGGGTGCCGCAGCCGCTCGCGCTGTTCGGCACCGATGACCAGAAGCAGCGCTACCTGCCCAGGTGCGCCCGCGGCGAGATCAGCGCGTTCCTGCTCACCGAGCCGGACGTGGGCTCTGACCCGGCCCGGCTGAGCACCACGGCGACGCCGTCGGAGGATGGCTCGGAGTACGTGCTGGACGGCGTGAAGCTGTGGACCACGAACGGGGTGATCGCCGACCTGCTCGTGGTCATGGCGCGGGTCCCCAAGAGCGAGGGGCACCGCGGCGGGATCTCCGCGTTCGTGGTGGAGGGCAACGCGCCGGGGATCACCGTGGAGCGGCGGAACGCCTTTATGGGCCTGCGCGGCCTGGAGAACGGGCTGACCAGGTTCCACGAGGTCGTGGTCCCGGCCACGAGCCTGATCGGCAAGGAGGGCCAGGGCCTGAAGATCGCCCTGACCACGCTGAACACCGGGCGCCTTTCGCTGCCGGCCAGCTGCGTCGCGGCCGGGAAGGTCGCGACGAAGATCGCCAGGGAGTGGTCACACGAGCGGGTGCAATGGGGGCGCCCGGTCGGCGAGCACGAGGCGGTGGCCAAGAAGATCTCGTTCATCGCCGCGACCACGTACGGCCTCGAAGCGGTGGTCGAACTGTCCAGCCAGCTCGCCGACGACAAGCAGAACGACATCCGTATCGAGGCCGCGCTGGCCAAGCTGTACTGCTCGGAGATGGGCTCGCGGATCGTGGACGAGCTGGTGCAGATCCGCGGCGGCCGCGGCTACGAGACGGCGGAGTCACTGGCCGCGCGCGGTGAGAGGGGCGTGCCCGCCGAGCAGATGATGCGGGACATGCGCATCAACCGGATCTTCGAAGGCTCCTCGGAGATCATGCAGCTGTTCATCGCCAGGGAGGCGGTGGACGCGCACCTGTCGGCGGCCGGCGAGCTCATCGAGCCGGGGGTGCCCACCGGCCAGCGGGCCCGCGCGGCGGCCAAGGCGGGCGGGTTCTACGCCAAGTGGTTGCCCACGCTGATGACCGGCGAGGGGCAGCGGCCTCGCGCCTACAGCGAGTTCGGCCCGCTCGCTGAGTACCTGCGGTACGTGGAACGGGCCAGCCGCAAGCTGGCCAGGGCCACGTTCTACGGGATGGCGCGCTGGCAAGGCAAGCTGGAACGCAAGCAGGGCTTCCTCGGCCGGATCGTGGACATCGGCGCCGAACTGTACGCGATCAGCGCCACCTGCTCCCGGGCGCAGTCCGACGCGACCAGCGGTACCGAGCGTGGCCCCGTGGCGTTCGAGCTGGCCAAGGTGTTCTGCGCGCAGGCGAGGCAGCGGGCCGAGGAACTGTTCACCCAGCTATGGCACAACACCGACGCCACCGACTCGGCGCTGGCCCGGCACGTGCTCGCGGGCCGCTACACCTGGCTGGAGGAGGGCATCATCGACCCGTCGATCCCCGGGCCGTGGATCGCCTCCGCCGAGCCGGGCCCGTCCAAGGCCACCAACGTCCACCGCCACATCGGCTGAGGCGGCTGCCAAGCCGCGCTACACCGGGATGAAGGAGATCGTCACCGCAGCCAGCGCGCCGTTCGGCTCGGTCTACCACTTCTTTCCCGGTGGCAAGGAGCAACTCGGGGCCGAGACCGTCCGCTGGTCGGGAGCCGAGTACGCCAAGTTGCTCGCCGCCGCCCTGGAATCCAGCCCGGACCTGGCCGGCGGCGTGCGTGCCTTCTACGACGGGGCCGCCGAGCACCTGGTGGCCACGGATTACGCCGACGCGTGCCCCATCGCGACCGTCGCCCTGGAGGTGTCCAGCCACAGCGAGGTGCTCCGGCAGGCGTGCGCGGATGTCTTCGAGATGTGGATCGCCGAGGGCACCCGGCAACTCGCGGCCCATGGCGTGCCTTCCGGCGCCGCCCGGCGCCTGACGGTCGAGATGCTGGCCCTGCTGGAGGGGGCCTTCGTGCTCTGCCGGGCCGCCCGGAATATCGAGGCGCTTGCGATCGCGGCCGACGCCGCGCTCGCTTCGCTTGCCGCCGCCCTCGCATCAGACACGCGTAGGCGGGACGCATAGACCCGATAGCCGTCGAGGGGGCGTAAGCGCCACGCGCGCTGAGCCCGTATGTATCAGCGGGCCGGGTGGTGCCTCTAAGAGATGATGCGCACAAGTGGTGCGCAATGTCTGAGCGGGCCAGGCATCCGATTCCTTCTCAAGGAGGCATCCGATGCGGACTCGCATCATTCCGAACAGATGGCTGGCCCGGCCTGTCATGGCGGCCGCGACGACGCTGGCGCTGGCCGCCGGCACCGCCGCCGTTCAAGTACCTGGGCGTGGTGTTCAAGGAGGATCCCACGAGCTCCGACGCGTTCATTACCATCCACACCCTCTGCGCCTGAGCCGGCCCGCCGGACTCAGCCGCGCGCGGGGGCGGAACGGCCGGGGAACCGGCCGTCCCGCCCCCTCCGTCTACCAGCGGCCCCGGTGCACGACCTCGTCGAACGGGCGGCGCTTGGGGTTGCGGACGGGCGCGAGCGGCCGGTCCGCCGGGTAGCCGAACGAGACGAGCAGCGCCGAGGACCGGTCGTCGGGGAAGCCGAGCAGCCGGCGGGCGAGCGCCAGGTCCCTGATGCCCGCGTGGCAGCTCCCGATGCCGAGATCGGCGGCCGCGAGCATCATCGACATCACCGCCTGGCCCAGGTCGAACTGGGCCCGGCGGAACGGGTTGTCCTCGGCGGGCCCGATCACCACGACGGCCGCCGCCGCGCCGGCCGCGTGACCGGCCCCGGGCCCGGCACCCGCGAGTTCGCGGAGCTGGTCGCGGTCGGTGACCAGGATGAAGTCCCACGGCTGCCAGTTCTGTGAGGACGGCGACCGGCGCCCGGCCTCGAGTATCTGGTCCAGGTCCGCCGCCGGAACGGGCCGGCCGGCGAACGACCGCACGTTACGGCGGGATGTGATGGCCTCCCAGGTCTGCATGACGGTCCCAACGCCCCCGGTGCCGCGTTCATTCTCGGGTCACGAAGGCTTCCGGGGCTCCGGGCACCAGGGCCCAGCCGGGTAGCGCGGCGGCCGGCGGGATGGCCGGGACGCGGGATGCTAGCGGGCGGTCGGTGCCCCGGCGAAGTCCCACACCGCGCGCAGGAGCTTCTCCGGGGTCTCAAGCTGCGGGAGGTGGCCGGTTTCGGTCAGCAACTCGAACCGCGCGCCGGGGATGGCGGCGGCATAGGCACGGCCGTAGTCGGGGTCGGCGATCCGGTCGGCGTCGCCCCAGATGACCAGCACCGGGGAGGCGACCGCGGCGAGGCGGCCGCGCAGGGTGGGGTCGCCCATCCGCGTCCCGGCGTACACCTGCAGGGCGGCCCGGTTGGCGGCCATGCCGGCCCGCTGCGCTTCGGTCATGGCGGCCGAGTCGATGCGGAACGCGGCCGGGTCGTGGTAGGACAGCCGGGCCAGTTCGTCCAGGCTCAGCGGGGAGATGTCGGTGACCGGGTGGCCGTCGACCTCGATGCCGACCGCGTCGACCAGCACGGTCCCGCGGATCCTGGGGCTGGCGAGCAGGGCGAGTTCGGCGGCGATCCACCCGCCGATGGAATTGCCGATCACGGTGACGCCGTCCAGGCCGAGGCGGTCGAGCAGCTCGCGGTAGAGCGCGGCGAGCCCGGCCATGCCGGCCAGGCCGTCGGGGCGCGGGGTGCCGCCGAACCCGGGGTGGGTGGGCGTGATGACGCGGGCCGGCTCCTTCGTGGCCAGCAACTCGGCGAAACCGGCCACCGTCTGCGGCCCGCCGCCGCCGTGCAGCAGCAGGAAGGGACGGCCCTCGCCCTGGTCGTCAACGGTGAGGCCGACCGGGCCGGCGCCGGCCAGGGTGAGATCGAGCACGGAACTGGTCATGAACCTTCCTTAGGAGGCGAAGTCGGTCGCGGGCACGGTGTCGTAGCGGGCCATGACGCCGATGACCGCGTCACCGGTCGGCGGCTGGCCGGCCGCGATCATGTCGCGCAGGTCGCGGAAGTACTGGACGTACAGGTCGGGCGTGAACGTGTTGAGCAGGACGGCCGGCTCGTCGCCCGGGTTGGCGAACGTATGCGGTGCGCCCGGCGGGACCATCACCAGGGTCCCTGGCCCGGCGTCGTATGCCTGCTCCCCCACGGTGAACCTGGCGGTGCCGGACACGACGTAGAACCCCTCGTCGTGGCGGCCGTGCCGGTGCTGCGGCGGCCCCTCGGTGTGTGGGGCGATGGTGATCTCCCCGATGCCCAGCCGGTGGCCTGTGGTGCTGCCGTCTTCCAGGATCCGCATCCGCACGGGGCCAGGCAGCATTTGCTCGCCGCCGTCCGGGCCGACCACTGAGATGTCAGTCATCTGGGGCTCCTCGTATTGAATCTGTATCTCTTCGTGAGAGTGGACTCTCATCAACTGTAGGGAGCGAAGCGTCATTATGCAAGTTAGCTCTCATAATGAGAGCGTGGTTGACTTATGGCAGCGGGGCCGCGACGATGGGCTGGTGAGCAGCCGGGCGAACCAAAAGGAGCGCACCCGCCAGGCCATCGTGGCGGCGACCAGGGATCTCATCCGCGCCGGCGGTGAGGTGACGATGCCCGCGGTCGCGCGGTCCGCGCTGGTCTCGGAGGCCACCGCGTACCGGTACTTCCCCGACCTCGCGTCGCTGCTGCGCGAGGCGCTGGCGGGGCTGTGGCCGAGCGCGGAGATCGCGCTGGCGCCGGTCGCGGACTCTGACGATCCCGTCGAGCGGGTGGCCAGCGCGGCCGAGGCCCTGCTCCGGCACGTGCTCAGCTACCAGGGCGGGGTCCGCGCCATGATCGCCGCCACGATCACCCGGCCCGGCGGGGCCGCGATGCGGCCGGCGTACCGGTTCGGGCTCATCGACGAGGCACTCCGGCCGCTGGCGCCCGGCGCGGCGGGCCTGGCCCAGCTCAAGCGGGACCTCGCCGTGGTCATCAGCGCCGAGGCCCTGTTCACCCTCACCGACCTGTGCGGCCTGTCCCCTGAGGACGCGATCGCCAGCGCCGTCCACACCGCCCGCACCCTCACGCAGGCCGCCACCGGAAAAAATCGTCTGGCCGCCACGCGGGTCTAAACAAGTGAAGGACGAAGGAAAGGAACCAGACCATGCGTAAGGCCCGCACCAGCACCGAGACGGCCGTCGCTCGCGAGATCACCAAGCCGGACGAGCAGTGGCGCGAGGAGCTGAGTCCGATGCAGTACAGCGTGCTGCGCCAGGCGCACACCGAGCGGCCGTTCACCGGCGAGTACGTCCACAACCACGAGGACGGGTTCTACCGGTGCGCGGGCTGCGGGGCCAAGCTGTTCGGCTCCGACGCCAAGTTCGACTCGGGCACCGGGTGGCCCAGCTTCGACCAGCCCGCGGTCGCCGAGGCTGTCGAACTGCGGCCGGACAACAGCCTGTTCATGCGGCGCACCGAGGTGGTCTGCCGCCGCTGCGGCGGTCACCTGGGCCACGTCTTCCCCGACGGGCCCACGCAGACCGGCGACCGGTACTGCATCAACTCCTGCTCGCTGGCGTTCGAGCCCGCGGGCCAGGACGAGGCTCCGCAGGCGCGCGGCTGACCGCGCGCGGCCCGGCTCGGGGTGGGCCCACTACCCTGAGCCGGGGAGGGAGATGTGATGGACGTGCCCGGCGAGGCCGGCGACCACGAATGGTCGCAGCGGCATCTGTCGCACTACGTCGAGGGTGAGCTGCGCCCGCGCGCGCGGCGCCGCCTCGACCGCCACGCGCGCGGCTGCGTGGACTGCGGCCGCGGCATCCGCGCGATGCGCGCGCTGGTGTACGCGGTGCAGGGACTCGACGGGCTGGCCGGTATCCGCGCGCCCGCGACGATCTTCGACCGGGTCCGGCTGGCCGGGCCCGGCGGCGCCGCCCCATCCCAGAACGCGTGATGGCCGGGCCGGACGGCCACGTTCCCGACGCCGCACAGACCGAGGCGAGCCTGCTCGCTCGCGCTCAGGCGGGCGACGTGGTGGCGTTCGAGCAGCTCTCCGGCGCGTACGCCGACCGGCTATTCATGTTGCTGCTCCGGCTGCTCGGCGACCGGGCCGAGGCCGAGGACGTGGCCCAGGAGGTCATGCTGCGCGCCTGGCGGGGCATCACCAGGTTCCGCGGCCAGTCCAGCTACTTCACCTGGCTCTACCGCATCGCGGTGAACGAGGCCAACCGCGCGCTGGACAGGCGCGCCCGCCGGCCGGCCGGGGTCTCGATCGGCGCGCGGGAACTGGAACTGCCCGGCCCTCCGGAGGAGGAACCCTCCCGGCAGGCCGAGAACAGCGAACTGCGCCGGGCCCTGAACCAGGCCCTGTCCGGCCTGCCGCCCCCGCTGCGCACCGCCATCGTGCTGCGCGACGTCGAGGGGCTCTCCACCCAGGAGGCCGCGGAGATCGCCGGTGTCAGCCAGGCCGCGTTCAAGAGCCGGCTGCACCAGGCGCGGCTGCGGGTCCGCACCGCCGTCGGTGACCGGGCCCTGGTCAGCTCCGGCGGCTGAGCCGCCTTGTGGCATCGACCGGATTCGTGTGCCCGGCCGGTGCACAATTCCGGCGTCATTGGGTGAACCTTTTCGCCACCATGCCCGTGACCCC
>Ga0070734_10005551_pt1 | contig 11056 bp, 10 predicted proteins | sample Coa_R1_8_FD_66444 | JGI IMG/M metagenome (GOLD analysis project Ga0070734, IMG submission 66444) | Surface soil microbial communities from Centralia Pennsylvania, which are recovering from an underground coalmine fire - Coalmine... | ecosystem: Environmental > Terrestrial > Soil > Unclassified ...
GAAGCAGGAATTGACCGCGCCTCCGGACTGGTCGCCGCCACCACCACGGACGCCACCAATATCTATACTGTGCTTACGGCCCGCAGCCTGAACCCGCACATCAAGATCATTGCGCGCGCCAGTGAAGTGGCCGCGGAGAAGCATCTGAAAACAGCGGGCGCCGATGTCGTGATCTCGCCTTATGCGGCCGCGGGTCACCGCATCGCACAGAGTTTTTTGCGCCCCAACCTGCTTGATTTTCTCGATATCACCAGTGACCGCTCCGGCACCTTCCAGATGTTGATTGAAGAAATCAAGATCGCAGCACGATCTTCGCTCGTGGGCGCAACCGTGGGCACTTCCGGCATACACCATAAATTCGGCATCATGATTCTTGCCATTCGCCATGCGGACGGCAGCACCCGTTTCAACCCCCAGGCCCATGAAGTGATTGGCGCGGAAGATTGCCTTATCGCCATGGGAGAAACTGCGCAACTTGCCCGGCTGGAATCTCTTGCCGCCAGCGCTTCCGCCACGCGCCCATGAAGATCGTTACCGCGGAAGAGATGCGCGCCATTGACCGCGCAACCACTGAGAAATACGGCGTCCCGTCACTTACCTTGATGGAAAACGCGGGCAGCGCGGTGGCGGAATTCGCGCAGAAACATTTCGACTTTGAATCTATCTGCGCGGTCTGCGGCAAGGGCAACAACGGCGGCGATGGCTTTGTTGCGGCGCGCAAGCTGCATGAAGCGGGGAAGAAAGTTTCCGTGATCGTGCTGGCCAAAAGCGCAGAAGATCTGCGTGGCGATGCGGCAGAGATGTTCAAGAAACTTTTGTTGCCGGCATTATGGGTCGCCGAAGAAAAAGATTTGAGCAAACCTGAAGTTGAGGAAGCCCTTAAGGCTGATCTCATGCTTGACGCGATTCTAGGAACGGGGTTCAAACCGCCGCTCAAAGGCGTAGCTGAAAAGGCAATCATACGCATCAACAAAGCTACAGGCTGGGTACTATCTGTTGATTTGCCGTCTGGTGTGGACGCTGACGCCAATGAGAACGCTTTTGATTACTCATCCTTTGTTCATGCCGATGCCATCGTCTCTTTCACCGCTCCCAAGCCTGCTCTGGTATTTGCCGATCTTACGGATGGCCCCATTGCCGTCGCTAACATTGGTTCTCCGCTGAAGTTGGTCTCGCAACACGCCTCGCTGCATCAGGACGTTGTAACCAGTGCGGATGTGCAGGCGCTGGCCTGGCGACGCCGTCCTGATGCGCATAAGGGGGATTTTGGTCATGTGTTGGTGATCGGCGGTTCAGTAGGGAAGAGCGGCGCGCCGGCCATGGCTGGGCTTGCGGCTCTCAGGACCGGCGCCGGACTTGTAACCGTGGCATCGCCTAAGTCTGTGCAGAACGCCGTTGCGGCATCTGCGCCGGAGCTGATGACTGAGCCGCTGGAGGAGACCGCGGACGGCACCGTTTCGATTTTGGCCCTGGCGCGACGCGAGCAGCTTTTGAAAGGCAAAACGGTGGTCGCTCTTGGTCCCGGGCTTTCGCAGAATGAGGAAACTGCCGAATTCATCCGTGATTTTGTGAGCATTTGTACTACTTCGCTGGTTATAGATGCCGATGGCATAAATGCTTTTGCCGGGCATGGTGAAGAAATCCAGCCGGACGCCGACGACTATTCATTCCGCGTACTCACGCCGCATCCCGGCGAAATGTCTCGGCTCATCGGCTCCCCTGTCCCGGTCATTCAGGCCAATCGTCTTGCGGCAGCCAGACGCGCCGCGGAATTGACGCGTGCCTGCGTCGTATTGAAAGGGCATCGCACCGTCATTGCCAGCCCGCATGGCCACGTATGGATTAACTTGACCGGCAATCCGGGAATGGCCAAAGGCGGCTCAGGTGACGTGCTTACTGGCATTGTTGCTGCCGTCCTGGCGCAAAGGCCCTTGCAGGGAGTTTCCGTCGGATGGCGTCCAGGCGATGACCCTGAAGGAAAGAAAATCAAGGACCTGGCAAAAAAATCAGATCCTGAGATCGCTAATATTGCCGCCGCAAAAATAGCAGCCAAAGTCCGTGAGGCCCGCGATCTGATTGCGGCGCTCGGCGTTGCGCGGGCAGTCTATCTCCATGGACTCGCTGGCGACATTGCCGCCTCGCTTTACGGTCAGCAATCCATGATCGCCACTGACATCATCAACTGCCTGGGTGAAGCCTTTGCCGTTTGCGAACAGGAATCTCTCAGCAAGTTTGCCTATCTGCAAAGATAAATACCGGAGCGATGAAGACTTTTCAAACCCATTCTGCCGAAGAGACCACGGAACTTGGCCGTCAACTGGCCGCTGAGCTCAAACCCGGCACCATCGTGCTTTTGCGCGGCGATCTGGGAGCCGGGAAGACCACCATGGTCAAAGGCATTGCGGAGGGTTTTCAGGCGGCCAAAGCCGAAGACGTCACTAGCCCGACGTTTACTCTGATCCACGAATATCGCGGCCCTGCGGTGACGCTCTTTCATATTGATCTCTACCGCATCGACACGCAGCGCGAACTTGACACGCTGGCGCTTGACGACCTGATGTCGCCGAGAAGTATTTTGCTAATCGAGTGGGGAGAGAAGTTTGCAAGGTTCGCCAAAGAGCGCGATGTGGAGATTGCTATTGAGCCTCGCGAGGCCGACGATCGAGTTATTACAGTCAAAGCCCAAAATCTTTGAAACGCAGAGGAACGGAGGAATCGGAGGAGTAGAAGATAGGGTGTCGAGGGATCTAAAAAGTTGTCGGTCTGCCTCCGCATCAGGTCCAAAAGTTTTAATCCGCGTCCATCCGCGCAAATCCGCGGTAAATTCTCTTCCCTCTGCTTCCTCCTTTCCTCCGTGTTTCAAAGGTGTTTCTGCCCGTCATGAGAAGCTGTCATTGTCGCGGTAGAGTCTTTCTCACCGTCATCACCACCAGCCACGCTCCATTCGCTACGAAGAGCAGAATTGCCGGAAAGAAATACTTGCTCACGGGCATATGCTGAAACACGCACCACACCACTCCGGCACCCAGCTCATGACGACTTGATGACTCCGCAGAGCAACCCTGCGGATTAAGGGGGAAAGTTTGCGAGGTTCGCGACGGAGCGGGACGTAGAGATTGCGATTGAACACAAAGGGGAGAGCAAAGGATAGTAAGCATTAGATGATTGGAATAATTCGACAGATCCCTTACTTAGCTGCTCTGAAAGAATCAACATGAAATCTACAATACCTCTAAGATTTTTTTTAGGAATTGTTTATCCACGAAAGACTAACATGTGAAGAGTTCGCTTACCCAAGGGGCCTTTATCGAAAAATAAAAATAAATTGCGCGGAGAAAACTATGAGGATTCTCAATTCCCAATTACGTTGGTCCATGTTGTTGTGCGGTAGTTTAATAGTTTTGTCAATGGCCACCTATCCACAGGCGGCACCCAGCGCCCAGGCTGCGTCGGCAGCTTGCGGCCCCGCTAACCGAGCGTGTGCACCGGGAGTACGAGGCAAGAAATGCACGGCCGAGAACGGCGCCTCTGGACGCTGCACAACTTTGGCAGATAATGAGTGCGAATGTGTCGCGAAAGCTACGCCCACTCCTACTCCAAGACCAACACCGACTCCATCGCCGAGTCCAACCCCGCTTGCAAGTTGTGGGAAGGCGACCCAAGCCTGTTCTGCCGCCACAAGGGGGAAGAGATGCCTTAATGCGAATGGCGCCGTGGGCCGGTGCGTAACTTTGGGCGGCGGCGAGTGCGATTGCCTGACAATACCGCCAAAACCCAGCTCTGCACCGAAACCCAAACCATCGCCTGCAGCGACTCCATAGTTTCTAGCCAGCAGAATTGCGTCCGGCGCTAACAGCGCCGGCTGAGTTTACGATAGGTGAGTCCATTCCGAGCTACCCTACCGTTCCATTCAAGGTTTCTTGTTTTGTGCTCCATGCGGTGTCTTTTTTATTGTCATCACTACCAGCCATACTCCATTCAACGTGAACAGAACGATCGCTGGGATCAGGTATTTGCCGACGGTCAGGCGCTGAAACACGCACCACACCACGCCGGCGACGATGGCCAGATCGATCAGAATAAAGATCATGAATATTGCGGTGCGTGACATTTGCCCACCTGAATAGCAACGGAGGCCATAGAGATCCCTCGCTACGCTCGGGATTGAGAACTAAAACCCCATGATGTTGTAGCCGCAGTCCACGTAGATGGTCTCTCCCGTAATTCCGGAGCCGAGGTCGGACGAGAGAAACAGCGCCGTGTCTCCGACTTCTCTGGGTTCAACGTTTCTCTTGAGAGGAGCATGCTCGGCGTGGTTTTTAAGCATCTGGCTGAAGTCGCCCACGCCGCGCGCGGCCAGCGTCTTGATGGGACCGGCGGAGATGGCGTTCACACGTATCTTTTTTTCGCCCAGGCTATTGGCCAGATAACGGACTGTGGCTTCCAGTGCTGCCTTGGCCACGCCCATTACGTTGTAGCCTGGCACAACTTTTTCCGCGCCAAAATAAGAGAGCGTAACCACGCTGCCGCCATTGGTCATCAGAGGCGCGGCTGCGCGGGTCACTGCAATCAGAGAATAAACACTCACGTCATGCGCGATGCGAAACCCCTCGCGCGACGTATTCAGAAAATCGCCCCTTAGTTCCTCTGGGGGCGCATAGGCTACCGAATGTACCACCGCATCCAGTTGACCGAAGTGCTGTTTAAGCTCGGCATAGAAGGCGTCAATCTCCGCGTCGCTGGAGACATCGCACTGAAAGGCCTTTGCCCCGGGAAGCGAAGTGATCAGGTCATGCGCCTCGGACTTCATGCGCTCGTTCTGGTAAGTAATGGCGAGCTTGGCTCCGGCATCGCTCAAGCGCTGGGCAATGGCCCACGCGATGCTGCGTTTATTGGCCACGCCAAAAATAACCACGTTCTTTCCCTGCATGCTCAGCATAGCGTCATCCTCAACTGGTGTGAAACCGCTCAGGATAACAGGAACCGCGCAAGAATGGGAGTAACTGCGGCATCACACCGGCCATGTGAGATCAGATCTCTCTAAGATCTCTCTAGATCTCTCTTTATAAAAATTTAATGGACATTTTGCGTTGCGGGTTCTAGCATGTTGTGAATTTCATTACGGAAGTTTCCGGCATCCGGACCGGACAACTAAACCAAACGCACAAGTTTGCTCGTGAAATGCGCCTGGCAGGAGGCCAACTCTATGGGCTTATCGAGACGTGAATTTTTTAAGGTCGGAACCGGCAGCGCGGCTGCGCTTCTCTTAGGGTTTGATGCCCGCCCGGTTATGGCTCAAGCAAAAGAACTTAAGATTGCGCGCACCACTGAAACAAGGTCAACATGTCCTTATTGCTCAGTGAGCTGCGGCGTGATCATTCACACGCTTGGCGATAAGGCCAAGAACGTGACCACGCAGGTGGTCCACGTTGAAGGCGACCCGGACCATCCGATTAATCGCGGCACTTTGTGCCCCAAGGGAGCCTCGCTCTTCCAGGAAATCAAGAATGACCGCCGGCTCACCAAGCCGCAGGTGCGGCGTCCTGGTTCCACCCAGTGGGAAGATATCTCCTGGGACAAGGCCTATGACGAGATTGCCCGCCATATCAAGAAAACGCGCGACGAAACTTTCGTGGATACGGACGCCAATGGCAAAACCGTAAACCGTTGCGAAGGCATCGCCTTCAATGGCGGCTGCACTGACACCAATGAATTTAATTATCTTGTGGTAAAGACCATGCGCAGCCTGGGGGTCTGCTATATCGAAAACCAGGCCCGTGTTTGACACGGCCCCACGGTCTCAAGTTTGGGACCAACGTTCGGACGCGGTGCAATGACCAATGGCTGGGTAGACATCAAGAATACTGACGTGATGCTGATCATGGGCGGTAACCCGGCGGAAAATCATCCTTGCGGTTTCAAGTGGGTTGTTGAGGCTAAAAAGGTGCGCAATGCCAAGCTGGTCGTGGTGGATCCTCGCTTCCAGCGCACAGCATCCCAGGCGGACCACTTCTGCCAGATCCGCACCGGCACAGACATTGCCTTCCTTGGCGGCCTGATCAATTATGCGATCTCGAATAATCGCTACGCCAAAGAGTACGTTATCAATTACACCAATGCTGCTTTGATCGTGAAGAACGGCTTTAAGCTGCCTGAGGACGGTTTCTTCTCCGGCTTTGACGCTGCAGGCTTAAAGTATGACGCCGCTTCATGGAATTACGAGGAAGGCGGAAACGTGACCGGCACGGCCGCGGCAGCAATCGCTGCCGGTGATGGGCCGGCAACTCCTGAGACGGCTGCAAAAGCCACTGCTCCCGCTGCAGCAGCCCCTGCCACCGGCCAGGGACATGCCGCCGGCAGTCCCACGGGCGCCAAAGGCGCGGCCCCTGGAGTCCCTGCCCCGCCATCACTGCCGCCGAACACGGCTTACGATCTCTCTCTTGAGCATCCTCGCTGCGTCTTCCAGTTGATGAAGAAACATTTCTCGCGCTATGACGCCCAAACCGTCTCCGGCATCACGGGAATCCCACAGGACAAGCTGACCAAAGCCTGGGACATGTACACCAAGATCCGTGAAAATGGTGACACCAAGAAAGTCGGCACCATTATTTACTCGGTCGGCTGGACCCAGCACACGTTCGGTTCGCAGATCATCCGTACAGCGGCCATGACGCAGCTTCTGCTCGGCAATGTGGGACGCGCCGGCGGCGGCGTAAACGCTCTCCGCGGCCACTCCAACATTCAGGGCGCAACAGATCTTGCGGGTGTGTTCGATATTCTGCCCGGCTATCTCAAGATGCCCACTCCCGCAGATACCGATTTTGCCAGCTACGTTAAGAGAATTACACCCACTGCGGCCAAGCCAAAAGAGTGGGATTCATTCAATTACTGGTCCAATACCCCGAAGTTTGCGGTTTCTTTTCTGAAAGCCATGTACGGCGATGCTGCCAAGAAAGAAAACGACTGGGCTTTCCACTACCTGCCCAAGATTGACCGCAAGTTCTCCTGGGTGGAGCAGTGGGACTCCATGTACGCCGGAAAGGTCAAGGGCTTGATGAGCTTTGGCATGAATGGCGTCGCCATTGGCCCGAACAGTGAGAAGAACATTGACGCCCTGAAGAAAGCTGAGTGGCTTGTTGTCTGCGATATCTATCCTGAAGAGACTAGCAGCTTCTGGGAGTCACCCGGAATCTCTGACGACGAGAAGAAGCAGATCAAGACCGAGGTTTACCGTCTTCCCGGCGCCGGTTTTGCCGAAAAAGATGGGACCTTCGTCAATTCAGCGCGCTGGCTGCAATGGAAGTGGGCTGCGCTACCCACTCCCGGCGATGCCAAGCTGGATCAGGCAATCCTGGCCACCATCTTCCTCAAGGTTCGCGAACTCTACCAGAAGGAAGGCGGCAAGTTCCCTGACGCAATTCTGAACGCCACATGGGCATACACTACTCCAAACAGCCCGTCACTGACGGAAGTCGCCAAGGAAATCAATGGTAAGGCCCTGGCTGACCTGCACGATGACAAACAGACGCCTACCGACTGGAAAGCCGGCCAGCAGCTTCCCGGCTTTGCCTGGTTGAAAGATGACGGTACAACATCCTCAGGCAACTGGCTCTATTGCGGTTCCTGGCCGGATGCCGGCTCCAACACACAGCGCCGTGATCCTGCAGATCCTTCGGGCCTCGGTATCCATCCCGGATGGGGATGGTCCTGGCCGATGAACCGGCGCGTGCTTTACAACCGCGCCTCTTGCGACTTGAACGGCAAGCCGTGGGATCCCAGCCGCAAGCAGGTCTGGTTCAATGAATCCACCGGCAAGTGGGCCGGCAATGATGTGCCGGACTTCAAGCCTGACTCTAATCCCAAGGACCACATGGGCCCGTTCATCATGAATCCTGAAGGCGTAGGCCGGTTGTTTGTGCCTTTGGCTGGAATGGCAGACGGTCCTTTCCCCGAGCATTATGAGCCAGTGGAAAGCCCGCTCGTCAACCCGCTGCATCCCAAGCAGACCAACAGTCCTGTGGTGAAGCGGTACAAATCGGACATGGACAAATACGGAACGTCAGATAAGTTCCCGTATCCTTGCACCACGTATCGGCTGACCGAGCACTATCACTACTGGACCAAGAATAACCCCATGAACATGCAACTCCAGCCGGAGCCTTTCGTGGAAATCTCAGAGCAACTCGCCTCCAAGCTTGCCATCAAGGGCGGAGACAGGCTGAAAGTCTCCACCGCCAGAAGCGGATCGAAAGACGGCAAGGAGTACGGCGTTTACTATGGACGTGCCATGGTCACCAAACGAATCCAGCCGTTGAAGCTCACTGGGAAAGATGACCCCGTTTATCCCGTCGGCATCCCCATTCACTGGGCTTATCGGGGGCTGAAAGATGGCCGTGCTGAAGACCGGAGAAACGGCGTCAACGTGTTGTCACCCACGGTGATCGATCCCAACGCTTACACACCAGAGTTTAAAGGCTTCCTGGTGAACATCGAGAAGGCCTAAGGAGATACGCCATGAGCAATGGAAACTTGGAAATTAGAGCGATCTCCGGGCACACGGGCGGCACGCCTGGGGGCGGGGAGTATCGCCAGCCAGACGGCAGCACACACGCCGGAGCTTCCCGCGATTACGACGTGTGCAAGCTGATCGATACCACTACCTGCATCGGCTGCAAGGCCTGCGAAGTGGCTTGCGTGGAGTGGAACGGCTATGAGTTCCGCGAAACCACCTTCGATAACACTTACCAGACCATGCCGGAAACGGCGTGGAACTTCTGGAACCTGATCAAGTTCAATGAAGTTGAAACCGATGGCGGCATGCAGTGGCTCATGCGCAAAGACCAGTGCATGCATTGCGAAGAACCTGGCTGCCTAATCGCTTGTCCGGCCGACGGCGCAATCGTGCAGTACACCAACGGCATCGTGGACTTCAATCAGGCCAACTGCATTGGCTGTCAGTATTGTGTTACCGGCTGCCCATTCAACATTCCCAAATTCAACGCAGCCACCAAAAAGGTTTACAAGTGTACGCTCTGTTCTGACCGCGTTGGCGCGGGGCTGGAACCGGCCTGCATCAAATCATGTCCCACGGGCTGCCTGCATTTTGGCAGCAAGGAAGACATGAAGTTTGAGGCCGCGAAGCGCGTCAAACAGTTACATGACAACGGCCATACAGATGCAGGTATTTACAATCCTGGTGATCCGGACGAGACAAAAATTGATGGCATCCAGACAACCAGCCCCGGCGGCATCGGCGGCACACACGTGATCTATGTGCTCAACGATGCCAAACATCCTGAGAATTATGGCGGCTTGCCTGCTGCTCCCAGCGTTCCTGTGTTCGTGAAACTGTGGAAGGGCCCGCTAAAGTGGCTTGGCGGCATTGGCTTGGTGGCGGGTGTGTTTGGCGTGTTCATGCACTACATCCGTTTCGGCCCCAAAGAAGTTGACAAGGTTGAGGAGGTGAAGCGATGAGCGGCGGAATTATTGCGCGTCCAACCACGGCAATACCAGAAGATGAGGTACAGCGCTATACCTTTGCTGAGCGCGCTTATCACTGGATCAACGCCATTGCTTACACCTACCTCATGCTTACGGGCCTGGCCATCTTTACGCCGCTGGCTTACTGGCTTGCCTACGTGCTCGGCGGCCCGGCAACCATCCGCTATTGGCATCCGTGGATCGGACTGATCTATCTGGCTACCATTTTCTGGATGCATCGCATGTGGAAGCGAGACATGCAGAAGATTCCCGAGGACGAGCGCTGGAGCAAGAACATCCGCGCTTATGCTGAGAATCGCGATGAGTTGATGCCACCGCAGGGGCGCTTCAACGCCGGACAAAAACAGTTCTGGTGGGTGATGTTGTACTGCACGTTCATCCTTCTCATCACAGGAATTATCATGTGGATTCCGGAGAAGATGCCGCGCGAACTCCACTGGGTGCTTCCGATCACCGTTTTTATTCATTCAGCCACGGCGCTGATCACTATTGCTGCTTTCATCATCCACGTTTACATGAGCGTGTGGGTGACTCCCGGCAGCGTGAAAGCTATGGTTGAAGGGCACGTCTCCACTATGTGGGCGCGGACTCATCACCGCCTCTGGTATGAGAAGATCACCGGCCGCAGGAACTAGGGATTTGATGTCTGGGTTTTCCTGGGACCGTCGTATTGCGCGGACGAGCGAGCTGTTACAAAGCCAGTCTTCAGTGACTGAGTTGCTCAAGTTTTATCAGCGCCTCGTCCGCTTTCAAAAAAGCGTCTATGAATCGGTGGCTTCTTCCGCCGATCATGAGGTCTCCCTGCTCGTTCCCCACTTCGCCGCATTGCTGGCTCTGGTCAAAGAAGCCGGCTCCGCCGACCTGAAGGCTGCCGCCGCGACGCTCGAACAATCATCTCCCGAAGATCGCTTGGAACTGTTGCGTGCCGTCTGGCAGCATGAAGTGGAAAGCCATGAGCTTTCTCCTGAGTCGGTCTTTTTCGCCAATGCGCTGCTTCAACCTTTTGCTGAACATCTGGCGGAAAAGAATACATCCAGTACTGAGGCATCGCCGCCGCTATGTCCTTTTTGCGGATCAAGGCCGCAACTCGCGGTGCTGCGTCCTGAAGGCGACGGCGCCAAGCGCTTTCTGCTGTGCTCTCTGTGTGGGACGGAATGGTTCTTCCGCCGTGTCTTGTGCCCAAATTGTGCTGAAGAAAACAAGGAGCACCTGCCGGTATTCGTGGCGCAGGAATTCGACTACGTGCGCTTGGATGCCTGCGACACCTGCCATACCTACATCAAGTCAATTGATCTTTCCAAAAACGGCAATGCAGTTCCCGTGGTGGATGAGCTCGCGACGGTCTCGCTGAATCTATGGGCGCAGGAACACAATTACAAGAAGGCCCAGCCCAACCTGTTCGGCGTGTAAACTCTTAGATCACTCTGGATTGACTGACGGCATGGGCCGCCGCCTTAGACCCCGCCAATGCGTGAATTGAATTCCGCAAGCTCCGCAGCCGCAATCCCAGTCCGATAATGGCCACACCGTTGGCAAACGCATAGATTGCTATCCA
>Ga0070734_10005552_pt1 | contig 11053 bp, 8 predicted proteins | sample Coa_R1_8_FD_66444 | JGI IMG/M metagenome (GOLD analysis project Ga0070734, IMG submission 66444) | Surface soil microbial communities from Centralia Pennsylvania, which are recovering from an underground coalmine fire - Coalmine... | ecosystem: Environmental > Terrestrial > Soil > Unclassified ...
ACCGATCTGCATGGAGCAAACGGAGGCTTCCAGCCCCAAACCCTCCTCGCGCCGCATAGCGGATTTGAGGAAGGCCAATTCGTGTTGCATCTCAGTTCGGCGCTCTCGCCTAAAGTGACCGTGTTCAGCGAACTGAGCCTCACCGCCAGATCCGATGCCGGCACGGGAACGCCTCCTGCGCCGGGCTTCAACATCGAACTCGAGCGCCTGATCGTGCGGTACGATCTGAACGACTATTTCAAGCTCTCCTTCGGCCGCTACCACACGCCCATCAACTACTGGAATACCGCGTATCATCACGGCTCCTGGCTGCAAACCAGCATCAGCCGGCCGGAAATGGTGCAGTTCGGCGGCAGCTTCATCCCGGTCCATTTCGTGGGCGCGCAGGCCGAGGGAGCGATTCCGGCGGGCGGCTTGAATCTCAACTACAACCTCGGAATCGGCAATGGCCGCGGCCAGGTCATCAGCCGCGACGGAGATTTCAGCGACATCAACAACAACCGCGCCTGGCTCGCGAATCTCTTCGTGAAACCGGATTTCCTATACGGGCTGCAAGTCGGCGCATCCGTTTATCGCGACGAACTTAATCCCATCAGCGCGCCCGCTGCCCGCGAATGGATCCGTTCGGCGCACATCGTGTGGCACCGCGAAAATCCGGAATTCATTGCCGAGTTCGCGGATGTCACGCACAATCCCATCAAGGGCGGAGTGACTTCCAACAGTCAGGCGGGCTACGCTCAATTAGGTTATCGGCTGCCGGGAGCGGCGAAGCTTTGGAAGCCATACTACCGGTGGGAGTACATACATGTGCCTCAATCGGATCCCATCTTCAAAGGCATCGTGCCGAGTTACTCCGCGTCCACCGCCGGTGTGCGCTACGATATTTCCAATTTCGCGGCACTCAAGTTTGAATATCGAAAATACCTGCGCCCTGATCTGCCAACCATCAACGGCTTCTTTGCGCAAACGAGTTTTACCTTCTGAGGCCAGCCATGCGAACTCCTACAAGAAGAACGATTCTGCTGGCCGCCCTCCCTGCCATGGTTCCCGGAGCCGGAACCGATATCGCCGTCGTCGTTCGTCCCGACGTCCCGGTAGACAATCTGAGCTTTGCCGACCTGCGCAGAGTCCTCCTGGGCGACCGGCAATTCTGGTCCTCGAATTTGAAGGTAACGCTCCTTGTCCATGCGCCAGGCGCCCGCGAGCGCGATGTGGTGCTGAAAGACGTCTATCAAATGTCCGAAGCCCAGTTTCGCCAGTACTGGATCGCCAAGGTTTTTCGCGCAGAAGCGCAGAGCGCTCCCAGAATTGTCTACTCGAACGAGATGGCTGTTGAACTCGCGCTCGCGGTGCCGGGAGCTGTGGCGTGCATCGACGCCTCCCAAGTTCCCAAGGGCCTGAAGGTTCTAAAAATCAACGGAGCCTTGCCGGGAGACAAGTCCTACCCGCTTCATTAGCAAGTGATGATTGCCTCAAACCCCGATTCCGAGCCGCGACCGCAGGGAGCGTCAACCCGCAAACACTGCCATCGCCTCACCCTGCCCCTCCACAACATACCGCACCGCCGCCGCAATATTCTTCCGGTTCCACAGCCAACGAGTACTTCCATGACGAGCCCACCGTTTTCTCCCGGGCTCGTCCAACCCCAGCCCATTCAAACAGCGGCTGGCGTAAATCGTTCATGACCCTCTCCGGGGCACGCGCGGAGCATCGCTCCATCACACCCGCTCAAACGATTTCTCGCCAGCGACGATCCATGCGATGACGATCCATGCGATAAGGAGCTTGATCCATCAGCCTTCTCTCTGCGCCAGCCCGCCTCGGATCCGCGTCCACAAGTCGGCTCCCCGGCAAATTATGCAGGCGGTCGACAGGCATCCGTAACCGGCGAAAGTGATCAGATAGGTCAGGACCGTTCCCTCCAGTCGCGGCTCTGCTGGGTTACTGGACACTGCGCTATCCTTCAGATAACCGTATCTTATTCGCATGGTTGGGAAAATCGTATCCCATTACCGCGTTCTATCCGTCCTGGGCCGGGGCGGCATGGGCATTGTCTACAAAGCCGAGGACACCCGTCTGGGACGTACCGTCGCGCTCAAATTCCTCCCCGAAGAGTTTGCCAACGACCGCGCCGCCGTAGAGCGTTTCCGCCGCGAGGCCCGGGCCGTCTCCGCCCTGAACCACGCCAACATCTGCACCCTCCACGACATCGACCTCTCCGAAGGCCAGCCCTTCCTCGTCATGGAGTTTTTGGAAGGGCAAACGCTGCGCGAGCGGATTCACAAACAACCGCTCCCCCTCGCGGAATTATTGGAGCTTGCCATTCAGATCGCGGAAGCGCTCGATATCGCCCACACCGGACGCGTCGTCCATCGCGACATCAAGCCCGCCAACATCATCATCACCACGCGCGGACAAATCAAGGTCATGGACTTCGGCCTGGCCAAAATGGAGACCAATCGCCTCACGGAGCGCAACGTTCCCGAACCCGGAAAAGAAGCCTCCACTGTGATGATGGACACGGTCACCAGCCCCGGTTCCACCATCGGCACGGTCGCGTATATGTCGCCCGAGCAGGCCCGCGGCGAAGACCTCGATACCCGCACCGATCTCTTTTCGTTCGGCGTTGTGCTCTACGAAATGGCCACCGGCAAATCGCCGTTTCAGGGCGCCAACACCGCCGTCACCTTCGTCGCTATCCTGCACGATCCTCCGGTCCCGCCAGCACAGTTAAGGCCGGACCTTCCGGCGGAGTTTGATCGAATTATCCATAAAGCGATTGAGAAGGATCGCGACCTGCGCTACCAGAGCGCGGCTGAGATTCGTGCCGATTTGAAACGCCTGAAGCGTGAGACCGACACCACCCGCCTGATCGTACCGGCCGAACAGTCGCGCACGGCGCTCTATCCCGCCAACCATCCCTCCAAGCGTCCCTCCGCGCATGACTCGGCGCCGACTGTCACCATCGTCCCACCCGCCGCCCCAACGCCCAAGATCAATCTGCGGCTCGCGATTGCGGCGCTCATCGCTCTCATCGCCATTGCCTCCGGAACTCTTTACCTATTGCTGCGAGACAAACCTCTCGACTCCCTGGCCGTCCTCCCATTCGTGAATGTCAGCGGTGATCCCGGAATCGAATATCTTTCCGACGGAATTGCGGAAAGCATCATCAACAGCATGTCGCAGTTGCCGAAGCTTTCCATTCGATCCTTCAGCTCCGTCGCGCACTATAAGAGCAAAGATGTGAACCCGCAGGCTGTCGGCCAGGATCTCAACGTCCAAGCCGTCCTCACCGGCAGGCTGATCCATCGCGGCGACGAATACGACGTCGATGCCGAACTGATCGACGTGCGCCACAATCGCCAGATCTGGGGCAGCCAGTACCATCCTAAAGCCGCCGACCTGCAAGCCATTCAGGAACAAATCGCGGAGGAGATTTCGCAAAAGCTGCGCGTCCAGTTGAACGGCGAAGAGAAGCAGCGCCTGACGAAGGCGGCCACCGGTGACACTGAAGCCTATCAGCTCTACTTGCAAGGCCGCTATCACTGGAACAAACGAACCTTGGAAGACCTGGAACAAAGCATCGATTATTTCCAACAGGCCATCCAGAAAGATCCGCGCTACGCGCTCGCCTATGCCGGCCAAGCCGACGCCTACGCGCTGATCGCCGACTTCAACGTTCTTCCGGCCAAGGAGGTTCTGCCAAAGGTAAAAGCCGCTGCCGGCAAAGCGCTGGAGCTTGACCCCTCGCTCGCCGAAGCGCACACCTCGCTAGCATGGGCGCTGTTCCACGACTGGGATTGGTCCGGAGCGGAAAACGAATTCAAGCGCGCCATCGCGTTGAATCTCAGTTACTCAACCGCGCACTCCTGGTACGCGGAATATTTGATGGCCTTGAGCCGCTTCGACGAAGCGCTCAGCGAAATGAACCGGGCGCATGAACTCGATCCTCTCTCGCCTGTCACCAACCTCGCGCCGGGCCTGCGTCTCTACTATTCGCGGCAATATCCGCAAGCCATCAATCAATTTCAGAAAACCGTCGCCTCCGACGCTCTCTTCGTTCCCGCGCACGTTTTTCTGGGCAGAGCCTACGAGCAGGCCGGCGTGAATCGCGACGCCGTCGCCGAGTACCGCAAAGCGCTCGACCTTTCCGAAGGCGACACCAACGAACTCGCCGCGCTAGGCCACTCCTACGCGGTCTCGCATCAAGAGGCCGAGGCAAGAAAAATACTGCAACAACTCACCGACCGCTCTCAACAAACCTACGTCCAGCCCACCTGGGTTGCCGTGATTCACATTGGACTGGGAGAAAACGATCCGGCCTTCGACTGGCTGCAAAGAGCCTACGAAGACCGCTCCGCCTGGCTGGTCAATCTCAAAGTCGACCCCTTCTTCGACCCCATCCGGTCGGATCCGAAGTTCGTCGATCTGGTCCGAAGAGTCGGCCTGCCTTAGGCGCTAAATCTCGTACGTCGCCACCGCGGGCCCACGCTGCTTCTGCTTGGCTAAATCCACCTTCCGACAAACCATCGCGAGAGTGGTGTGCTCCAAAATCTGTGCCATGGCGTCCCGTACCTCGCGCATCACGATGCGCGTCCCGCAGGTCTCGATATCCACGCACTCATCGCACTTGCGAAACTGAGTCTCACTCGCGCAAGGCAACGGAGCAAGAGGTCCTTCGATCACTCGAATCACCGCCGCCATCGTGATCTGCTCCGGAGGCTTAATCAGCAGATAACCGCCTCCCTTGCCCTTCTTGCTCGAAACCAATCCGGTGCTCTTCAAAGAAAGCAGAATCTGCTCTAGGAACTTTTTCGGGATCACCTCATCCTGAGCGAGCTGAGTGATGAGCATTGGCCCGCGCCCATAATTTCGAGCCAAAGCATAGAGAGCACGAAGACTATACTGTGTGCGCTTGGATAACTGCCGCATGCGACCGGATTCGATGTTAGTGTCTCACGAACTTCCCGCCGCAAAAAAACTCTTGACGCCGGGCAGCTATAAACCCTATACTCGATCTAGTTAGTCGTCTTTGAGAAACGGCAACGAAAAGAGCCTTTGTGTCCATTCACCCCAACGCGATGACCCCATGTTGTAGCCGCTGTCGCGCGTAATCCCGGCCTTCTAAAAGAATTGATTTGTAAAACGAGGGGATAAGTGTCTAAATTCATAGCGATTTCTATCTTTAGTGTTTTCACCGCCGGCGCCTTTGCGCAGCAGGTAAACGACGCCATCGTCGTGGGGACCGTTCTCGACTCCAGCCAGGCAGCCGTGCGATCCGCCGTCGTCACGCTGACTCACCTGGCCACCGCAACGGCGACCCAGGTCCACACCGACGAGCGCGGCCAGTACCGCACACCGCCCGTGCGCATCGGCGAGTACGTCATCACCGTGGAAGCGCCCGGTTTCAAACGCTTCAATCAAACCGGAGTGGTGCTGGATATCGGAGACACGCGTCAGGTCGACGCTGTCCTCGAAGTCGGCCAAGTCTCTGAGAACGTCAACGTGGAAGCCGAGGCGCCGCTATTGCAAACCGCCGATTCAACCGTCGGCACCGTCATCACAACCAAACAAATCGAAGACCTCCCCTTAAACGGCCGGGACTATCTGCAACTTGCCGCGCTCTCCTCGGGCACCGTTGCCTCCAGCCTGGGCGTGAGCATCGGAGGGCAAGCGGGCACGCAAGCGTCTTTCCTGTTGGACGGGCAGGACAACAACAACCAGGAAATCCTCACCTCGCACTCCGGTCAGAAGGAAATCATCAAGCCCTCCGTCGACGCCATTCAGGAGTTCAAAGTCGTCACCAACGGCTATTCCGCTGAATACGGCCGCTCCTCTTCCGGGGTCGTGAGCGTGGCGCTCAAATCCGGCTCAAATCAATTCCACGGCGTCGGCTACGAGTTCCTGCGCAACCAGGACGTCGACGCGAAGAACCTCTTCGCCGCGACCATCCCGCCCTATAAACGGAATCAGTTCGGCGCCGCTCTGGGCGGACCGATTCTGAAGAACAAAACCTTCTTCTTCGCCGATTTCGAACTTGCGCGGATCATCACCAGCACCGCCGTCGTCTCCACCGTGCCGACACTCGCCGAGCGTCAAGGCATCTTCCCCGGCACAATCTACGATCCGTCGTCCTACAGCTCCGCCACCGGAACCCGCACGCCTTTCCCGAACAATACCGTTCCGCTTACCGTCTGGGACCCCATCGCCGCCAATCTCCTGAACTACCAGCCGCTGCCCACCATTGGGACCACGACCAACAACTATCTCTACAACAGCCCCGCGAATCAGCGCCCTTCCAAATGGGATTTTCGAATCGACCAGATCCTGAGCGACAAGCAGAACGTCTATTTCCGGTTCAGTTCGCAGGACCAGAGCAACGCCGTCACCTCCAACATCCCGCCCATCAACGGAAATTACGTCACGGGCTCCGGCGCGCAGACCAACGATGGCAAAAGCTTCGTCCTGGTTCACAACGCGATCTGGTCGCCCGATCTGGTCAGTTCCATTCACATCGGATGGAACTCGATCGCGTGGAACAACTGGTTTCCCAACCAGAGCCTGTCGTCGGTCGGCATCCCTGGCGTCAACGCGAGCTATCCGGGGTTTTCCAGCATCGCCGTCACCAATTTCCTCAGCCTCGGCGTCACGAATGTTCCGAACCAGGATGAATCGCAAGATCGCCAGCTCTCCGGCGACCTCACCTGGATCAAGGGAACTCACAGCATCAAATTCGGCGCGCAGGCCTACTGGCTCCAGACCAACTTCCTCAGTTCTCAACAATCCAGCGGCATCTTCAACTTCAACGGCCAATACACGCGCAACTCATCCACTCTTACGGGAGGCAGCCCCTTTGCCGATTTCCTGCTGGGCGACGCGTCTTCGGAAAGTCTCTCCAACCTGGCGTACCTGCAATTCCGAACGCCTTGGACGCACTTTTACGTCCAGGACGATTGGAAACTCACCCGCCGGCTCACGCTCAACATCGGCCTGCGCTATGAGATCAGCCTTCCGGCCGTGGAGAAAAACAACCACATCGCCAATTTCGATTTGGACAGCACACCCGGCCAGCCGCAGCTCGTCCTGGCAGGCTCCCAAGGCAGCAGCCGCGCCGACCGCGCGCTGCAAGGCGCCGATTATCACCAGTTCGCCCCGCGCTTCGGCTTCGCTTACAGCTTGCCCGATAACAAAACGGTGCTGCGAGGCGGCTACGGCATCTTCTACTCCAACATCATCACCGAGGGCGGCATGCAATCCATGGAAATCAATCCGCCCAATCACCTGCGCGTCAATTTATCCACGAATCCCAACGTGCCTTCGTTGTTTCTAAGCCAAGGCTTCGCGTCCAATACGCTCTCCACGGCCAATGCCACCAACGTCGAGCTCGTTTCTTATGACCGCAGCAGCGTGCCGCCCATGGCGCAGGAATGGAACTTCGATGTTCAGCGCCAGCTTCCCGGCGGAATCCTGCTCGAGGTCGGCTACTACGGCAACAAATTCGATCACGCCTGGTGGCAGCTCGACGGCAATCCCCCGCCCCCCGAGCCCGGCAACGTCAATTCCAACCGTCCCTACCAAACCACGCTGGTTCCCGGCGCAGGCCCGATCACCCTCGCCGATGTTCTGCGTATTTCCAAGGACGGTTACAGCCGCTACCACGCGTTGCAAGCCAAAATTGAAAAGCGCTACACGCGAGGTCTGACCTTCATCGCGTCCTATTCGTATTCGAAAACCATGGGCCTGGGCGACACCAACGGAGTCCAGAACCCGCTTGACTGGGACGCCGACCGCGCCGTCTCGAGCCAGGACATGACGCAGCATTTCGTCGGCAGCGCCGTCTACGCTCTGCCCTCCGGATCGCACTGGCGCGGCCTCGAGAAAGCCTTCCTGGGCGGCTGGAGCGTCGGCCCCATCGTAACCGTCGATACCGGCACACCGTTGAACGTAACCGTCCAAGGCGATCCATCGAATACAGGCCAGCAGAGCAATACCGGCAACAACGATCGTCCTAATGTGATCGGCGATTGGCATCTGGCGAACCCCACCATTCAGCAATGGTTCAACACCGCCGCCTTCGCCCCCAACGCGAAATACACCTTCGGAGATGCCGGAAGAAATATTCTGCGCGGGCCCGGCCTGATCAACCTGGATATCGCTGCCCACAAATCCTTCCGTATCACGGAGCGCGTCAGCGCGCAGCTTCGTCTGGAGTCGTTCAACGCGACTAACACTCCCGCGTTGGGCAATCCTAACACCACCCTCGGCAGTCTGCAGTTCGGACAAATCACCTCCGCCGGAGCCCCTCGCGATAACCAGGTCGGGCTCAAGATTCTGTTTTAGTCACTTAAATCCACAAAGGAAACCCTATGCGTAATTTGATTCTGTTCACGATTCTGGCGGCAGCCACGGCGTTCGGCCAAGCCCCAGCCGCCAAAGCTCCCGCATCGAAGGCGAAAGTCCTGACGCGAGTCGAACTCGACAAGCTTCTGGAGACACCGGACAAAGTTCTGCTGATCGATGTCCGTCGTCCCGATGAAATAACGGCCAACGGAGGCTTCCCCGTTTATCTAAGCATTCAGGCCAATGAGCTCGAAAAACACTTGGCCGATATCCCCACGGACCGGCTGATCGTCACCGTGTCCAATCACGCCGCGCGCGGCGGAAAAGCCGCCGACCTGCTCGAAAGCAAAGGCTTCAAAGTCGCCGGAACCGTAGGTGCGCAGACCTACGAATCCGAAGGCGGAAAGTTAGTGAAAATCGCAGTTCCCCCTGCGCAAAAGGAGAAATAACGTGAAAACCAAACTACTCGCTCTATCGATTCTTGCCATAGCGCCAAGCTATGCGCACCACGCCTTCGCCGCTGAGTATGACGCGCTGAAACCCATCAACCTCACCGGCACCCTCACCAAACTCGAATGGAGCAATCCCCACGCCTGGCTCCACGTCGATGTGAAGGACGATCAGGGCAAAGTTGTGAACTGGGCCATCGAGTTCGGCAGCCCCAACGCGCTCTTGAGGCGAGGCCTGCGGAAGACCGACTTCCCCGAGGGCCTTCAAGTCGTGATCTCCGGCTTTCGAGCAAAGAACGGCTCCCCGACCGTGAATGGCACCACGGTAAAACTGCCTGACGGACGCGATCTCTTCACCGGCTCCTCCGGCACGGGAGCTCCGGTCGAATGACAGCCGGAAAACTTCTCCTGGCCACAGTCTTTTCGGCGTCGGCCTTCGCTCAGACTGGCAAGCCCGATCTGTCCGGGATCTGGCAAGTCCTGACACCCGCGAACTTCGATATTCAGGACCACAGCGCACAGCCAGGAATCCCGGCTGGCCAGGGAATCGTGGAAGGAAACACGATTCCCTACAAGCCCGAAGCGCTCGCGAAAAAGAAAGAGAACTTCCGCAATCGAGCCACGGCCGATCCAGAAACCAAGTGCTACCTGCCGGGCGTGCCCCGAATCACGTATCAAGGCCTGCCGTTCCAGATTTTTCAGAACTCCAAAGGCCTGACCATCCTGTACGAATACGCCCACGCGAATCGGGACATCTACACCAACGGAACGCCCCACCCCAAAGGTCCAATCGAGTGGTGGCTGGGCGATTCGAGAGGCCACTGGGAAGGCAACACGCTCGTGGTGGATGTAGTCCATTTCAACGACGAAACCTGGTTCGATCAAGCCGGAAACTACCACAGCGAAGACTTGCACGTGGTCGAAAAATACACGCTCACTGATCCGGACCACATCGATTACCAAGTCACCATCGAGGATCCCAAAGTATTTACAAGGCCCTGGAATATCGACCTGGTCCTCTACCGCCGAAAAGAAAAAAACGTCCAGCTCCTGGAATACGAATGCTACGGCTTCGACCTGGAGAAATATTACCCCTAGTGGGGCAGCCAATATTGGCGGCGGCCGGCTTTTTAGCCGGCCACGCAAGACAAGAAAGGAACCCAATGAGACTGATCTTACTCACGGCTCTTCTATCCGGCCTCGCCCAAGCCCAACAACCCAACCTGCAAGGCTACTGGGACCCCACCATCGGAGGAACCTACTCCATCACCGACCCGTCAAGAGGCGGCGTGGGCAAGCAAGAGCAACTCGGCGTCGCGCGCAAACACAACCCCAGCCGAGTGATCGACCCAGCCGACGGCCAAATCCCCTACCTCCCATGGGCCAGAGAAAAACAAAAATACATCCAGGCCAACATCAACGAACCGACCAAACAGGAATTCATCGACCCACAAGCCCGCTGCCTCCCCGACGGCCCCATCCGGGCTACCTTTTGGCACACCGTAAAGATCCTCCAATATCCCGGCTACGTCATCTTTAACTACGAAGGCAACCACCCGCACCGCATCGTTCCGCTCGACGGCCGACCCGCGCTGGGAGAAAACATCAAACTTTGGATGGGAGATTCACGGGGCCACTGGGAAGGCAACACGCTTGTCATCGACGTTCGCAACAACAACTCCAAATCCCGGCTCAGCAACGTGGGAGATTTCGCCAGCGAAAACCTCCACATCGTGGAGCGCTACACGCTCGTCGACGACAAAAATCTTAAATACCAAGCCACGCTCGACGATCCCACGGTTTACACCAAACCCTGGACGATCGCCTCCGACTTCCATCGAGTCCACACCGAACCAAACTATGAGCAATGGGAAGAAGCCTGCCACGAGGGCGAACACAACGTCGCCGATTCCCTGCGCCTGAAATGACACTATAAAAGCCGAAAATTTACTTCGACGCTCGCTTGGACGGCCACCGGCTTGCCGTCCTTCATCCCCGGTTTGAACTTCCATTTACGCACTGCTTCGATGGCCTTTTCATCCAAACCAAGGCCCAGCGGCGTGATGATTCGGATCAGCGCCGGAACGCCTCGCTCATCCACGACCAAAGCCAGCCTCACCGTGCCTTGAAACTTGGCCTTGCGAGCTTCTTCTGAATATTCAGGCTCGGGCGAGAACAGCAGTGTCGGCGCGGACACTCCCTGGCCGATCCTGAAACCGCTGAGTCCGGACCCGCCCAATCCTGGTGGCACATCGCCGTTGCCG
>Ga0070734_10005553_pt1 | contig 11053 bp, 7 predicted proteins | sample Coa_R1_8_FD_66444 | JGI IMG/M metagenome (GOLD analysis project Ga0070734, IMG submission 66444) | Surface soil microbial communities from Centralia Pennsylvania, which are recovering from an underground coalmine fire - Coalmine... | ecosystem: Environmental > Terrestrial > Soil > Unclassified ...
TAGGAGGACGGCGGCGCATTGACGCCGGCGCCCGCGTTGAAGCTCCACAGCACCTTGCCGTCCCTCGCGTCATAGGCGCGGAAACGGCCGTTGCCCTCGCCGGCGAACACGAGACCGCCGGCCGTTGCCAGGATGCCGCCGATCATCGGTTGCGGCGTCTTTACCTGCCAGCGGATCCGGCCGGTGTTGTAGTTGACGGCCGTGATGTTGCCGGCCTGCTGCTCGGACGGGATGACCTTGAAGGCGCCGCCGAGCCACAGCTTGCCCTGCGGATAGGCCGCGTTCTCGACGTGGTAGGTCATCGGCTGATGCAGGTTGATGGCATAGGCCAGGTTGAGTTCCGGATTGGTCGCGATCGGCGACCACTCGACGCCTCCGTTGGCGCCGGGCAGCATGCGAGCCCCTTCCGCGGTCGGCAGCGTCCACATGTTCTCCTGAGGCACCATCGCTTCCGAGAAACGGATGAGGCTGCAGTCCTTGCGGTCGTGGACGTAGATGTGGCCTGTCTTGCCGGCATGGATCACGCCCGGAATGGTCCTGCCGTTCTTGTCCCTGACGTCGACCAGAACCGCCGGGCTGACCGCATCCAGATCCCACACGTCGTGAGCAATGTACTGGAAGTGGCAGACATACTTGCCGGTATCGAGATCGAGCGACACCAGCGAGTCGGTGTAGAGGTTATCGCCTGGACGCACCGAGCCGTCGAGATCGGGCGACGGATTGCCGACCATGAAATAGATGCGGTTGGTGGCAAGATCGACGGCCGGATTCTGCCACACGCCGCCGCCCAGCGTTTTGTACGGGTCGCCCGTCTTGGCGAGCTGTTCCTTTTCGGCCGCGATATTGCGGTGCATGTCGCGACCGGTGGCGTCCTTCTCGGCCCACACGCCGACGGAATTTTCCGGCGTCGTGTCGAAATTCCACAACAGCTTGCCGTCGTTGGCGTCGTAGGCTCTGAGGAAGCCCCGGATGCCGTATTCGCCGCCGTTGGTGCCGACCAGTACCTTGCCCTTGACCACCGTCGGTGCCATCGTCTCGCTGTAGCCGAGTTCCGGATCCGCGATGGTCGACTGCCACATTACCTTGCCGGTCTTGGCGTCAAGGGCGACCAGCTTGGCGTCGAGCGTCGCCAGGAAGACCTTGTCCTCGAACACTTCCACGCCGCGATTGTTGGGGCCGCAGCAATAGGTCGTGATCGGTCCCATCGGGTGCTTGTAATGCCACAGTTCCGTCCCGGTCTTGGCATCAAGCGCATAGACATGGCTGAACGAGGTCGTCACATACATGACGCCGTTGACGACGATCGGCGATGTCTCCATCGATTCCTTCACCTCGGTCTGGAAGATCCAGGCCGGGCGCAACCTGCTTACGTTGCGGGTGTTGATCTGCGCATTCGGATAGAAGCGCTGCTGGCGATAGTCGCCGTTGGTGTGCAGGAAGTTCCTGGAATCGCGGTCGGCGCGATTGAGCATGGCCTGGGTGACGGGCGTTACGTTGATGGCTTTCGCAGTGTCGCCCGTGGCCTGCTTGACTTCCTGTGCCTCCCCGAAGCTCATCATGGCAGCCGCCAGCGCCAGCGCACTGACGGAAATCGTATTGAAACGGTACATGATGTCCCCTCCCATCCTGGCACGCGCCCGGCTGAGCGTGAATTCAGGCGTGCCAGCCGACGAAGCGTGAGCCTGCGCCTTGCACCCTGTCAAGCACGACCACCAGCGATTTTCACCGCCGCCCTGACGGGGACGGTGCGGTGCACCAAGTCCGCGGAATGATCGACGCGTTGATGAGACCGTATTCCGATCATATTGGAGCGTTGCGCCGTGTCATAGCCGGGCTTGTCCAGGCTTGTCCCAGCCATCCACGTCGTTACTGAAGGGATGCAGAAAGACGTGGATGCCCGCGACAAGCGGCGACAAGCGCGGGCATGACGCCTAAAGTGATTCGATCCGGTCGGAACGCGCTCTAGACCGCGGCGGCGGCGAGGTGACCGAAGTCGTGGTGGCCGGCGAGCAGCTGGGCAAGCCGTTTGCGCGCGTAGAACATCCGGGTCTTCACCGTATTTTTCGGCACCCCGATAATATCAGCGACCTCTTCAATGGTCCTGTCGTGGTAGTAGACGAGATCGATGATCTCGCGGTGGTCGGGCGAGAGCTGCTTCAGGCAGGCGCGGAGCTGATTGCGGCGATCCATCTCAAGGACGACCTGTTCAGGCGTGGACGCCTGATCCGCGACCGTTTCGGCCACCTTCTCGTCCAGTTCAATCTCGTGACGGCGACGCCGCACCGACAGTGCCTTGAAGCGCGCGATCGACATGATCCAGGTCGACACCGAGGAGCGCCCTTCAAAGCGGTCAGCCTGACGCCACACCTCGACGAAAGCCTCGCTGACGATGTCTTCGGCGCAGGCGGCATCGTCCACGAGTCGGATCGCGAATCGGAAGACGCGAACGCGGTGGCGGTTGTAGAGCGCCCGCATGGCACTCTGGTCGCCAGCCGCAATTCTGGCGATCAGACCTTCGTCCGTCGTGGTTCCGATCCAGCTGACCTCGCTGGGCGACTGGAGTGCCGGTGATCCGGTCGTTTGCATATTGGGCCTCCCCCACGCGTGCGACATCGCACCCTGGGCAGAAATTCATTAACCATCGAGTGTTTCACCCGATCTACGTAGGGCGGGAAAAATGGTTTCACGGGCGGGGCTATTGTTTCGTCTGCTCACAGCGACGAAACAATTGGGGCCCCGGAGCGGAAACAGGCTTGATTGAAGCGCCGGCACCCACCGGAATGTCGGAGCACTTCGACAAGATCACCTCTCGCCGTCATGCCGCGCTTCTCGTGGGCATCCACGCCTATATTGACCCCCACCCCTACTCCTCCGCGTGCGGGGCAGGGTAGGGTGGGGGAAGGCGTGGATGGCCGCGACAAGCCCCCCAGGACTCCGGAGAATGTGACGGAAAGCTGCGCGAACGCGGAGGGCAGGCGCCTACGATTTTTCACCGGCCGGGGAGAACACATAACCGCCGCCCCTGACGGTGCGAATGACGCTCGGATGGGACGGGTCGGCTTCGATCTTGCGGCGAATGCGCATGATCCTGATGTCGACGGCCCGATCGAAAGCCTCGGCATCGCGCGCATTGGCGAGTTCGAGGAGCCGCTCGCGGGTGAGGACACGCTTCGGGTTCTCGGCGAACGCCTTCAGCAAGCTATATTCCGATGCGGCCAACGGATGCTCGTTGCCCTCCTCGTCGCGCAGCAGGCGCGCGTCAAGGTCAAGCCACTTGGTGCCGAACCGCACGAGGCTCCTGCTCGGTGCCGAGGCTGTTGTGGCCGGCGGGTTGGCGCGGCGCAGAACCGAGCGGATCCGCGCCAACAATTCGCGCAATTCGCAGGGCTTGGCGACGTAATCGTCGGCTCCGAGCTCGAGGCCGACCACCCGATCGATCGGGCTCGCGGTCGCGGTCAGCATGATGATGGGAATGTCGGACTTCTGTTTGAGTTCGCGGATGATCGAAAGGCCATCCTCATTCGGCATATTGAGATCGAGCACGATCAGGTCGGGCCGCTGGTTTGCAATCTCGGCGCGCAGAGTGGCGCCGCCATCGCACAGCGATACCGTGAATCCATGCATCCGCAGATAGTCGCCGACCATGTCGCGCGCCGCGACCTCGTCGTCCACCACGGCGATGTGCTGGGTGCGGCTCATGCGGATGGAATTGCGATCTTGAACGTGGTGCCGGACGGGCCGGTGCTCTCTGCCACGACGGTGCCGCCGTGCAGATCGACGATCCGTTTCACGATCGACAAGCCGAGGCCAGTGGAGGTCTCACCGCCGGTCGGTTTGGCGGAAAGCCGCTGAAAGCGCCCGAACAGGCGCGCGACGTCCTCTGAGGACAGCCCGGGCCCCTGGTCCTTGATTCGGACGACGGCAGATCCGCCGTTGCGTTCGACGCTGACTTCAATGCTGCCTCCGATCGGGCTGTATTTGATGGCGTTGCTCAACACATTGTCGATCGCCTCGCGAATGCGATCGGAATCGCACAGCGAGTCGATGGCAGCCGGCGCCGTGAGCGTGATCGTCTGATCCTTGCGGGCTGCCAGCGGCTGGTTCGCATCCACGAGATCTCGCACCAGACCTACGAGATCGGCCGGCTCCCGCCTGATGGTGATGTCGTAGGCATCTGCCAGGGCATCCGAGATCAGCGAGTCGATGATTTCCCGTACGCGCTGGGCCGCCGATCGGATATGGACGATCTGAGCCTGGACGTTATCGACCGACGATGCGGCATGCCCTACCATCTCGGTGAGCATTTCGGTGCGGCCGAGGATGACGCCGAGCGGGTTCTTCAGATCGTGGGCGACGGTGCCCAGCACCTCGTTCTTGAACGCATTGGCGCGTTGCAGCCGCGTCCATTGCGCCGACAGGCGGGTATTGGCCTGCAGGAGCTCGCGGGTACGCTGACGGACCCTGTCCTCCAAATGCGTATTCGCCTGTTGGAGCTGTTCGTAGAGAATGACGTTGTCGAACGCCACCGAAAGCCGGCTGCCGAAGATCTGGATGAGCGCGCGATCGGTGTCCGAGAGCTGCTTACTCGATTCAAGCAGCACCACCAGCTCACGCCCGCTGGCGGTCCGGATATAGAGCACTGAGCGCTCCGCCAGAAATTGATGATCGCGGCGATGAAATGCCTCGCGGACCACTTCGCGCAACTCTTTGTCGAGTGCATCTGATCCGGCCGTTCCGATGAAGCGGCTGTAGCAACCCGACCCCGCCAGCACGGAAAAGCTGTCGTTGGTCGCCCCACTGTCGCGCAGGACCAGGATGCCAGCGCAATTGACATTCAGCAGCGAGGCGATTTGGGTCAGAACGCCCTCGGCAAGGCGTTGCATCGATTTGAAGTCGTAGAGGGTGGATGCAGCGTCGATGATGATTTCGAGGCCGCGTCGCGTCTCGACCATGCGCTGGAGCTGCTGATAACTGCGAAGCGCCGCGGTCAGCGAGGTAAAAAGCTTGTCGGCGGTGAGCTCAGTCTTCGCCTTGTAGTCGTTGATGTCATAGTCGATGATGACGCGCCGCTCCGGCGCCTGGCCGGGTTGGCCAGTGCGCAGGATGATGCGGACCGTTTCATTCTTGAGCGTGCTGCGGATGAAGTGGACGAGATCAAGACCAGCGCTGTCGGTCTCCATAATGACGTCAAGGAGCACCGCGGCAACATCCGGGTGTCGCGCCAGCAATTCCCGCCCCTCCGCGGCGGAGGAGGCCGATAGGATGTCGAGCCGCTGGCCGTTGAGCACGTAGTCCGACAGCGCGAACCGGGTGCCGTCATGCACGGCGGGATCATCGTCGATAACGGCGACCTTCCACCGCGGTCCAATTTCTGGCGCCGGGAGTTGGTCCTCGATGATCTGAAGAAATTCGTCCTCGGCCAAGTTATGATTCCGTTGCTGCGGCAGCCGCGATGGCGCGGGCGTGCCGTGGAATTCTGATGCAGAAAGTGGTGCCCCGTCCAGGCGCCGAATCCATAGTGACGCGCCCGCCGAGGCTCTGCGTGACGATGTTGAAGATGATGTGCAGCCCAAGCCCGGTGCCGCCATGACCGCGCCGCGTGGTGAAGAACGGATCGAAGGCGCGCAGCCTCACGTCCTCGGCCATGCCGACGCCGTCGTCCGCAACCCTGATCTCAACGTCGTCGTGGCCGATCGCCCGCGCGCTGACGGACAGCGTTCCGGCGCGACCGTCCGGATACGCATGGACAACCGTATTAAGAAACAGGTTGGTCAGCACCTGGCCGTACGAGCCCGGATAGCTGTTCATGGAAATTCCCGGCGGCACGTCGACGACGAGCGACAGCGGCAGCCTCTTGAGCGCCGGACGCAAGCTCGCAATGATCTGGTCGGTCGCCTCGGCGAGATCGAACTCGCGGCGCTCCGTGTGGCTGCGATCCACGGCAACCTGTTTGAAAGACTGGATCAACTCACCGGCACGTTGCAGATTGGCGACAAGTTGATCCGCGGCGGCATGGCTGGTCGCCACGAACTCGTCGAGGCTTGACCGGCGCAACGGCGGCGTTCGCAGTTCGGCCGCAAAAGTCTCACATCGTCGCGCGAAGCTTGATGCCACCGTGAGGCTGATGCCGACCGGATTATTGACCTCATGGGCGATGCCAGCGACGAGGCCGCCGAGCGCCGCAAGCTTCTCGGCCTGGATCAGGTTCTTCTGCGTGTCGCGCAGCTCCGCGAGGGCCTGTTCGGCACGCTCCTTGGAAGCCCGAAGTTCGGCCTCGGCCTGATCCTTGGCAATGGCGTTTTCGCGAAATACCTCGACGGCACGCGCCATGTCGCCGATCTCGTCGCGAGCGGAGGTGCCGTGGATCGGCTGGTCGTAGCGACCGAGGGTAATCGCGCGCATTGCTGCCATCAGGCGCTTCAGCGGCTGTCGGATGCTTTCAGCCACCAAGATGCTTCCGAGCAGCATAGCGGAGAGGAACAGGACCGCCGCCGCCACGACGACGTGATAGATATTGGCGAGGCTCTGATCGAATCTCGCCTGCGCGTCCTGCTCCCGCCGACTCATGTCGGCCGACAGATTATCGATCGCGGTGATCATGGCTGCCTGATTGCCGTCGATCTCGGTGCGCAGCAGGCCGGCCCGCTTGCCGAACAGGTCGGCGAGATTGTCAAGGCCGCCACGCAGCACCGTCGCCTGCTGTTTCAAGGCATCGAGAGCGGAGCGCTGCAAGTCATTATCGGCAAGATCGGTCATCACCGGAATGGCGTCCTCGATGCGCCGAATATTGGTGTGAGCCTCTTCGGCGGCGTCGGCTGCAAGCGACAGGTAATATGCGTTGGCGGCGACCAGCAGCGCGGCAAAGCTCTCGCGTGACTTTCCAAGCGCCGGCGCGATCAGCGCGTCCTTGGTGCTGGTTGCGCTCTCAATTATGGCATAAAGCCCGGCCATCTGCTTTGCCGGATTGAGCACCTCGTCCTCGTAGCTGCGCATGATGGCGGATTGCAGCGCCCGCAGGTCTCCGAAGCTGCCGAGGAAGCGTTCGGTGATCTGGGTGAGCTCCGGCACGGCGCTCGACAGCATGGGGTCCTTGGTGCCGCGCGTCTTCAACGTGCCGAGCACAGCCTCGCGCAGTAACAGGATCTCCGCAAACGTCTCGGGCCGCTGTTCATTGATGTACTGATGGATGAGGCTCTGAAGTCGTCCGGCTTCGGTCCCCAACAGCGACAGGAGCGCGTCGGATTCGCGAACGCGCCGCACTTCGTGCCAAGCGGTGCTTAGCACTGTCGCACCGCTCCAGATCAGGCCGGCGAGAACGATGACGACGATGCTGTTGAGCACCGCGATGGCAACGATCCGCCAGCGGATCGGCAGGGCGCGCACCACGCGCTCAACGTCGAACCGTGAAGCGCCGGTCGCTTCACGGGAGGCGAATGCAGGCTGATGGTCGAGCGCGATCAAACAGAGCCTTCCAGATCTATTTCGCCTGGCGAATGCGGTCGAGCAGTGGCGCGATGGTCGGATTCGCAGCGGCCTTGCGGTAGACATCGGCCATGGCATCTTCGAACGGCTTGCGATCCACATCAGAAACGATCGTCACACCGGCTTCCTGCGCCTTCCGCCGCGATTGCGTCTCCAACGAATTCCATTGCTCGCGCATGAAGACATTCGATTCTCGGGCGGCCGCACGAAAGATGACCTTGTCCTCGTCTGAAAGGCTCTGCCACGCCCGTAGCGACATCACCAGTACTTCGGGCGACATCGTGTGCTCGGTCAGCGTGTAGAATGGCGCGGCCTTGTAGTGATTGGTGGTGACGTAAGAGGGCCAGTTGTTTTCCGCACCATCGACGATATGAGTGGTGAGGCCGGTCTCGACCTGCCCATACGGCAGCTCGATCGGAACCGCGCCAAGCGACCGGAGCATATCGACCATCAGGGCCGATTGCTGGACCCGGATGCGCAAGCCTTTGAGATCCGCCAGCGTCCGAATGGCGAGTTTGCTGTTGTAGATGGAGCGAGCACCGGAATCGTAGAAGGTGAGGCCGATCAGCCCGTAGCGCTCGAAGCTCGCCAGGATTTCGTCGCCGATCGGTCCGTCCAGCACATGGTGAAGGTGGTCGACCGAGCGGAACAGGAATGGCAACGCCAGTACGTCGGCGACCGGCGCAACCGAGCCCAGCGGCCCCACATTGGTGCGGTTGATATCGATCGCGCCAACGCGGGTTTGCTCGATCGTCTCCTTTTCTTCGCCGAGCTGGCGCGTGTGGAACACCCGGATGCGGTGCCGCCCGCCGGTGCGGGCCTCGATCAACTCGCTCATTTTCATAACTGCGCGCACAGTCGGATAGTCGGCCGCCTGGGTGTCGGCGGCGCGGAATTCCCGTGCCTGGATAGGTGCCACGGCGAGGAAGATGGAAGCGGCAATCAGCAGTCGCCTCGCATTGGGAAGCATGGGTCGGGACATCTTTCGCGCCCTTGCGTTGGCGGAGGAAACAATCATTCGACGGCACACCGAAATTCTGCGAAACTCCGGGGGGTGTTTTACCGGAGCGAGTAGCGTTTTACTATGGATTTGAAGCTCGAGGCTGGGGGCGGTCCGGCAGGGCGCGATCGGGAGGGAGACGGGGCGTGGTGCCTCGCGCTCGCGGGTGCGCTCGTCGCCGGTGCGGCGTTGATGCTGAGCGGCGGTGTTGCCCGCGCTGAGACCAAGGTCGAATTCTGGCATGCCATGACGGGCGAGCTTCGCGGTGAACTCGACCGCTTGGTGGCCGATTTCAACCGGTCGCATCCGGACATTCGAATTATAGCTACCGCCAAGGGAAGTTATACGGAAACCGTCACGTCAGCGATTTTCGCGGTACGCACCCACTCCCAACCAGCGATCGTGCAGGTGAACGAGGTCGCAACCGCCACCATGATGGCGGCGCGGGGCGCGATTTATCCGGTATTCGAACTGATGCGCCAGCAGGGAATCGCATTCGATCGCGACGCCTTTCTGCCGGTGATCTCGGGCTATTATTCCGATCTGGCGGGCAACCTGCTGTCGTTCCCGTTCAATGCCTCGACCCCAATCCTTTACTACAATAAGGATTTGTTTCGTGCCGCAGGACTCAGCAGTAACGAGGCGCCGAAGACCTGGCCCGAGGTCGAGACCGCAGGCCGCAAGCTGCGACAATCGGGCGTGGCCTGCGGCTTCACCACGCATTGGCCCTCATGGGTTAACGTCGAGAATTTCTCCGCCTTTCATGACGTGCCGATCGCTACCAAGGCCAACGGACTTGGTGGCTTCGATGTCGAACTCACCATCAACAATCCGCTGATGATCCGCCACGTGGCGGCGCTGGCCGAATGGCAGAAAACAAAGCTGTTCGATTACAGCGGCCGCGATATCGACGCACAGCCGCGCTTTCCGGCAGGCGAGTGCGGCATATTCATCGGGTCCTCGGCGTTGCGGGCCTACATAACGGCCAATTCGCACTTCAGCGTTGGCTATGGGATGCTGCCCTACTGGCCGGATGTCCCTGCTGCACCGCAGAATTCAATCATCGGCGGCGCAACCCTCTGGGTCCTGCGGGGCAGACCCGAGGAAGAATACAAGGCTGTGGCGCGTTTCTTGGCATACCTGTCGCAGCCCCAGGTTCAAGCCGCGTGGCATCAAAGCACTGGCTATCTGCCGGCAACGCAGGCCGCCTATGAACTGACGCGCGCCCAGGGTTTTTACGATCGCTATCCCGGGGCGGCGATTGCCATCGAGCAAATCAATCTCAAGCCGCCGACGGAAAATTCGCGTGGGTTGCGGCTCGGATCTTTCGTACTTGTCCGCGACGCTATCGAGGATGAGCTGGAAAAGGCTTTTGCGGGCAAAAAATCCGCAAAGGCCGCGCTCGATTCGGCGGTCGCGCGCGGCAACGAACTGCTGCGCCAATTCGAGCGCGCGACGAGATGAGACGCGCGTGAGGAACGCGTTCCCCTCAGGCCAGGCACTACCGACGGCCACTACGGGTGTTTTTCGGCTCCCGAGAGAACGCCCAGATCACAATGGCCGACGCGGTCACTCGCGAGAGCGGAGCACGGTCTTCGCTGGACAAAGTATCAAGCCGGGCAATGATACTGCATTGCATCGGTCAACCCGGTTCGAGAAATCCACTAAGCTTTCCCGACCAGGATGACGTGCAATTTGCGCGGGCCGTGTGCGCCGAGAATGAGCGTCTGCTCGATATCGGCGGAGCGCGATGGGCCGGTAATCAGGTTGACGGTGCGGGGCATTGCGCCCGCGCCGAAGCGCTCGCGTAGGCGCGCCATCACGGTTTCGAAGTCGCCCGCCACGTCGCCCGCATTGACGATCACGATGTGAACGTCGGGCAGAAAATTGAGTGTCGTTGGGTTGTCAGGGCCTGAAGTCAGGACCAGCGTCCCGGTCTCGGCTACCGCCGCGAAAGCATGTGACACTGCCGCAAGATCGCTACCGTCGGCGGCGCCGCGGCGGACTTCCAGCGTTCCGGCGCGTTCCCACGGCAGCCCCGAAAGCATTGGGTCGTCGCCACGGCGGATAGCGAGCGGAAGATTGTGTGTGCGCAAGAAAGCCGCAACCGCAACCGGAATGTCGGAAGGATTGGCGATGCGTTCCAGGGTGCCGGCTGCCGCTTCCACCATGCCGGCGAATAGATCGAGCCGCGCCGCCATTGGCAATTGACCGCGTTTCGGCACGACGCCCGGCGGATGGCCGGCAAGCCGGGTCAACACCTCCAAGCGGCGTGGCGCCTCGCTCCCTGAGACACCGAGCGAGCGGCGTATCATCGCCAGAACATGTTCACGCGTCGTCATGGGCCATCTCCCTGCCCTCCGCCGCTGGCGGCGTCAGGTGGGTTGGCGGTGGGACGTGAGTAGGGGAGACGCCCGCGGTGGCGTCTCCATTGCGCCTGGAACGTCGCACCTTGCGGCGCCGGAAAGTCGCGATGGCGAGTCCAGCCGGAGGCGAGCGGTAGCCATGAGAAGCGCCCCCGCGCCCGCCCGACAAATCCCAGCAACCACGCTGCGATCGCGGTGGCGAAAC
>Ga0070734_10005554_pt1 | contig 11053 bp, 8 predicted proteins | sample Coa_R1_8_FD_66444 | JGI IMG/M metagenome (GOLD analysis project Ga0070734, IMG submission 66444) | Surface soil microbial communities from Centralia Pennsylvania, which are recovering from an underground coalmine fire - Coalmine... | ecosystem: Environmental > Terrestrial > Soil > Unclassified ...
CGGCTCCTTTTCCCGAGCCTTTGGTCGTCAAGCAACCTAAAGTGTACTCGGGTGATCGAGCCGACTTCCTCATGGAATCACGGTGAAACCGTGGGAATGCGCCGTGTAGAGGATTGAGTGCCAGCGGCACGGCAGGTATTTGGAGTAGACTGTGTCGGCCTAGATATATCAGAAGTCAGAGCTCCTCCTTGGTGAAAATCTTGTGATGACGCATTTGGGAGAGCCTCTGCCGTGCCTCTGGCACTCGGTCTTTCGTTGTATCGATACCCACGGCTTCGCCGTGGGCTACCCTCTCGTCGCGCCTCTGGCGCTTGAAGTTACGCTGATAACCGCATCCTAGTCTCCCCAATCCTTTGTTGACGCCTATATTACTGTGAAAGAGCACGGATTTAATCATGCTCTTCCACGGTTGTGTAGGCTTTCTCATTCTTCATCGGCAAATATAGAAACGCCAGGCATGACTTTTGGCGCATTCTATTTTTCCTCAGGCTCTAAAGCCGTGCCCTTCCACAAAGACCTACAAGACCGCGCCTAGAAATTACAGAGCGCCAACAGCGACTAACCCCCAGATCGATGAGCCCCAACGAACGCCCTCTCCCAACTCCATGGCTAATCTTGAAGGATATCAACGCTATGCCGTCGAGCGCTTTTGCTCGCAAGTCGATCAGGATGATCCCATCAATCTGCCCATCGGCGTACTGGCCGTGGCCAGGAACTGCAAGTTCGTCCTCACGCGCGTGCGCACGCGCGACGGCATCAACAAGCGCCTGGGCCCCACCTGGGTAGGCATGGACATGGCAACCGGGAAGCCTGTAACTGGGCTGTATGCGTGGAAGTTTTCCGGCAACGGAGTTCTGCCCGATAAGCAGGTGCCCATGGCCTTCGACAGCGCGGGCAATTTGAAGATCGAGTCGCCGCCGGGATCGGGCATCATGGTTCCGGTTTCGAACTCCAGCCTTGCTTTGCCCGCCGGTTCTTATCTTCAGGCCGACCAAACCGAGAACCGCTCCTACCTGGCCTTCACCAACATCGCCAATCCATCGCTGGGCACATCGGTCAATGCCGTCTACGACCTGAATACCGGCAATCTCGATCCGCTGAGCATGAGGCCCGTGGGGCAGGCATGGCAGCCCAATACGAAGTATGCCGTTGGCGAGATGGTGAGTCCGCAGCCAGGCAACGCCGCTATCGGCCATACCTTTCGGTGCACCCAGGCGGGCGTCAGCGGAGCCAATCAGCCGGTCTGGAATACAGCCGATAGTTCCAACACCAGCGACAATACGGTTGTCTGGCAGGAACTAACACTGTCATTCTCGCAGGCGCTGCCCACTTGCGATGTCATTACCACGCCCAACTTCGGTTCTGTCTTAGTCAATTCTGGAAACCTTCCGTTGTCGGGACTGCAGATCAATGTAACAACGGCCACCGGTCCAGGATCGTTTCCCTCCGCCCAATCCATCTTCATCGCTGTTACGCTCGTCAATCAGGCCGGGCAGGAGTCCGCGCCGGTGGTGGCAAATGCGACCGCATTTTCGAGCGCTAACACTCAGGTTACCGTGACGGTATCCCAGACCGTACGATCATGGTTGGCGGCTCTTCCGGCGAATCTAAGGCCGGTGAGTTGGAATCTCTACGAGGCCGATACGGCCCACGGAAATCCCCAACCGGGGCTGGGATCGTTCAAGCTCGTGAGCGCCGCACTTTCTCTCAATGTAACTACCTCGGTCAATATCAATAGTTCAGCAATCGGCTCCGCTTTATCGACAACCCTTCCATCGGCATTCCTGAATGGGGCCGGCAACGTGGATGCGGGCGAGCGATGGGCCCTGGTCTTGTTCGTCAATCGCAACGGCTATATTTCCGGGTACTCCCAGCTTTATGCGCAGCAGAGTACGGCCGTCAACAACCCGGGGAATTTTGGTCTGTTCGCCGCCAACATTCCTATCGGCCCTCCGAACACCGCGGCGCGCTATGTCTGCTTCAGCCTTGCCGGAGCGAGTTCGGCGGGTCCATTCGTCTATATACCGGCGAACGATACCGTGAACGGCGCGCCCATCACCTCTACCATCATCAATGACAATGTAACCACCACGGCTTCGTTCAACTTTACCGACGTCTACCTGCAAGACCTGCTGGCTACCTCGGCCAACGTGCAGCCGTTTTTCGACAAGATTCAACTCCCGCCCTGCCGCGCCATCATTCATTCGCCCACCATGGATCGTATGATCTACCTTACCTATAACCTGCCTTCGGGCGCTTACATCACGCCGCAGCTTGATCCGGAGACGGTTTTCGGAAGCACCGGCCTGGTGCAGGTCTCCGAGACCGACGGCCAGAACCTGATGGGATGGGTGCATTTCGATGGTATTGAGTATGCGCTGAAGGAGGAGTCCGGCCACGAGGTGAATCCCTCGGCTGACAACCCTTCCGAGTGGCAGACCGTGGAAAAGTGGACCGGACGCGGCCCCTGCGGCCTGCGCGCCTATGACGTGGGTGCGCACTTCTTCGTCTTCGTACACCGGTCGGGAGTCTTTGCAAACTTCGGCGGCAAGCCCGAGTGGATCTCAAAAGAGCTAGGCTCGGCAGACGACCGGATGCTCACCACCTGGAAGCGCATCAACTGGGCCGCCGCCGCAACCATATGGGTGATGATCGACGACGATACTCACGAGATCCGCATCGGCGTGCCGCTCGACAACGCCACCACTCCTACTCATGTGCTGAAGTGCAACTACGAAGAAAGCCCGGAGATCGCTCCCGCCATTCACTCCACCATCTACTCCAAAGGAAAGTTCATCTCTACCGCCGCGGCACGCAAGTGGTCTCTCGATACGATTGCCGCCAACTCCTGCATCCGCGCCCGGCGCAACCTTGTGAGCCCGCCCGTGGGCTTGGATGCCAACACCCAAATCAGCCAGATCCTCTATGCTTCGGCCTTCGATAGTTCGATCAACGCGGTTACGCCCGGCATCTTTACCGACAACGGCAATGCCATCGATTGGGTATGCGAGGGCGTGGCGCCGGTGGAAGCCCTGAAAGATTCGCGCTTCGGCGGACTGCAGGCGCTCATCGGCGGCAGCGGCTCGATCACGGTGGAGGTGCTGGTGGGCTCGGCGCGGGCGGCAGCCGATGGCGGCGTGAACGTCCGCCAGAAAGAGCTGAAGCTGCGCGATGCCCACGTCAAGCCCGGCGTCTATACCAGCTACACCGCGCAGCAGGAAGGCCGGGGCGAGCGTTTTCGCGCGCGCTTTTCCACCACCGGCAAACCACCCGGCACCTGGGGCGAGATTCTCCAATATGCGCTCTACATCAGCCCGGTCTTTCAGGTTCAGGCGAGCGGGAGCAAGTAGATGGCTTCCGGCAGCAGGAGAACTCGCCTCCATCAATATGCGGAAGAGGTCGCGGCCAACCCTGGAATCGTGGCGCGCGCCTTGAAGCATGTTGCCTATCACATCGATAAGGTCTATGCGGCGCTGCCGTCGATTGATGAAGGATTCTCAGATACGCCGCTGGCCGCGGGGAGTTCGGCCATCGCCGTGCCCGATCCGTGCCTGTTTACGGTAACGCATTCCGCTGCCATCGCCTTCGTGGAGGTAACGCTTCCGCAAAACCGTATTCCTGCCACGCAGCAGACCGCGCAGTTGATCACCGTCAACAATCCCAACGCTCTGCTGGGCGCGATCATGCACCGGCTGCAGTCGTCGTCGCAGGGAATGTTCAGTGCCGCCGATGGCGTGCGGACTTATCAACCCACGGCTGCCGCCCACGTCACCTGGCCCGATGCCAATACATTCTGGCGTATCCAGTCGAGCTTCGACGGTAAGAACTTCAATCGTTGGAGTGCGCCTGTGCGCTCGAACCCCTGATCAGTTTCGGCGCTCTTCTTTCACCTCCTGGCATGATCGAAACCCACCCTTTGCTCCGAGCGCAAGGAGCAAGAGCGCGCTCTCCGCAAAGGATGGGGCACCCTAAAGGATGGGCGCCATCACCGGGTCAAAAGGCTCTACACCGACTCCGCCTGTCGTAGAACGCGACTCTGAAAACGCCATGAGCGCCGCCCGTGAAGCCGTCATTCGTCCCGCTGTACCGGAAGACATGCCTCGCCTCCGCGAGCTTGCTGCCGCCATGAGCGCCCATGCCGATCGGCCTTTTACCGGCCTTCCGCAACTGGAGCGCGATGGAGAAGGGAACTATCGCAAGCCGTCTTATCTGCTGGAAATGTGGGTGGTGGAAGTGGAAGGCGAAATCCGCAATGCCTTCTATCTGGAAAAGGCCGTGGAGTTTTGCATGATCGGCACAGACCCCGTGGGCACCGCCGCCGCACGCCGATTTGCCGGAGGCCCGCTCGCCACCGCGCAAATGATGGGCTTGCGGGCCATTCACTGCCTCGTCCCCAGGGAATTTGAGCAGGTGGGCAGGCACTTGGACGAGATGGAATTCGAGCGCACCGGCTACGAACACTTCGCCATCAGGCTGGTATAAAAAAATGACAAGAAGCCAAAGCACCCAAGTCTTCAACCAGGGCATGCAGAACAGCAAGCAGGACCAGGGCAATGCCCAGACTGCCTTCGGCGGCGCCCAGGCCGGGCTCTCCGACTACGAGAACCGCGTCAATCAGTTCATCGCCGCCGATCCCTACAAGGCCGGGGGAGACTACCAGCAGGCTATGAACACCATCATCGGCTCGCGGGCCTCCGCCGACTCGAATGCGCTCGGCAATGAACTCGCCCTTAGCGCCCAGCGCAGCGGAGAGAACTCGGCAAACTACGCTCCCACGCTGGCCAAGGCCACGCGCGACTCCACCCTCGATGCGCAGACCGCCCAGGCCCAAGCTCTTGCCGACCGCTTGAATAAAGAGACGGCCTACCAAGGCACGGCGGTCGATATGTCGAAGTTTCCTGTGCAGGCGAATGAAGGCTTGTATGGCTCTTCGCTCAGCGGAGCCAACGCCTCGCTCGGCACGGCAGGCTCGGCGGCGGCCAACAACAAGAGCTTCGGGGATACCTTCGGTCAAGCCTTCGCCGGATCGTTGGGCTCGGGCCTCGGAGGCCTGCTCACCGGCAAAGGCGCAACCTACAACAGCGCCGATGGCTTCGCCTTCAACGGCGGCGGAGGCGGTGGTGGCGGAATTTCCTACGGATAAAGCGTTCTCAGGGTGAGTTGTATCCAGGAATTTAGAACCTCAACGCGCCTTTCCCACGGTCAAGGGGCTATGTGTTACGCCGACGCCACAAGGCGACGATAGCACCACCATTCACGACTACCAACACTACAAGCAGAGCCATACTCCATGGCTCAAAGGGTCGAAGTTCGACATCCAGATTGGGATGGGTAATGCGCGAATAGTCATACGACTGTGAAGGCCGGGCCTTGCTGAGTCCAGCGTACATGTTTTCTTGCCACCGTTGAGGCAAGAAGCCTGTGAGGAGCCAAAGCTCCGCAAAAACAAGAATAACGAACAAAACCCGCTGTAGCATCCGCTTCATTTGCGGACTATCGTAGGCCACTTCATGTGCGGAGTCCAATTCCCGAGCGGCTTCGTCGAGTTTCCTGCAGCCTGGTAGAGCGTTCTTCGCGTGGTTGCGGAAATCGCCATCGCTGCCCAGCTTTTCTACATCCCGATTTTCCTCACAGAAAACAGAACCCCCGAAGCGCCATCCATATCATGACTCTCGTACCTGAACAAGACACCGATCTTGGCGAAGAAATGGATCCCCGCGAACGTGTGGATGGCGATCCATCAACGCCGCATGACGCCACGCATGACGACACCACGCCAGATGCCGCACCGGCATCGCCTCGCGTTGCCTACCTACCGGCGATGGCCGCCCAGGCAAGCAATGGGCTGATCCGCCCCGCCGAGGTGATGAATCCCGCGCAGCCTTCCTCTGCATCTGCTGGACCGGGAAACTCCGCAGGCAGCGCCCTTCAGGCGTCGACCGGCATCCAGCCTCCCGTGCCCCCGGCCGCCAATCCTGAACTAGCCGGAAACGAGGCCGACCTTCGCGGCCGTGCCGCCGTCACCCCCAAGTACGATCCAACCACCGGCAAGACGCTGGAGCAATATAAGCCCGGCGTTGGAGCCAGAATCGGCAGGGCCTTTGCCGATCTCGCCCGTGGAGGCGTTCCCGGAGTCGTTGAGGGAGCTTTCGGAAACCGCAACAGTCCCGGCTACTACGGTCCTGGAGCGGTCAACGCGCAATATTTCCGCGATGAGCTTGCGCGCCGCCAGGCCGTGCAGGCCGACCAGGAACGCATCGGCTCGCTGCAGCGCGAAGACTCCACCGCCCAGCGCGACTACCGCAACCAGCTTGAAGCCTATAAGGATAAGGTCGGCGCAACCGATCGAGAGGCCGCCGAGCGGGAGCGCGAGCGCAGCCACCGGGCCGAAGAGGAGATCCGGCAGCAACAGCAAAACACCCGGCAAGATTTGGCCGACGCCAAGGCTTTTTCCGCCACAGACCCGAGTGCCCGCGCCTCGTCGCGCGGCGCTCCCTATTACGGCTCGCCGTCCTACGATCCCCAAAGCGGCAGGTTCATGCGCGATGGCGTTTCCGTACAGCCCCGCAGCAACGATGAAGGCTGGGCCTGGGAGATCGCTGCCGGAATCACCAAGTACTCGTCCGGCGGACGCATCCTCTCAGCCGGGCCGTATACACGCGCGGCCCTGAGCGAGAGAAAGAATCAACCCATCCATGTTCCGCAACCCAGTATTCCTCAACCCCAGATTTCGCAGCCCAACGCCTCGCAACCTAATGTCCAGCAACCTAATGTTCAGCAGCCCCAGGTAACGCGGCCTCGCCTTACTCCGTCGAATGTGCCCCGTTCTATCTCGCCCGGTTCCACGTCACTTGGTTCTACCCAATCCAGCTCTTCCCAATCAAGCCCAGCCCAATCTCGTTCCGTCGTCTCCGGTGCTGCTACCCGGAGTGCCAATACCGACGTGGTGAAGATACAAAAGCCGGACGGAACTACCGGGACTATTCCACGAACCAACTTAAAAGCGGCCCTTGCCAAGGGATGGAAACAGATTCGGTGACCGAATGCCTACCGATACTCTCGAACAAGCACCTACATCGCAGGATGATTTTGGATTCATACCCGACGAGCCTGTGTCCGCGGCGTCCTCCATGGGGGATGACCCTGGCCTTGCGCCGGGCAAACCGGCCCGTGCAGCGCCTTCCGCATTCGGCGGCGATCTAGGCTTCATCCCCGACAAACCCGCTCACTCTACCAGCCTTCCGCTCTCCCGCACACCGTTTTCCAGCACACAGGGCCAATCCCGCAGCATCCCCATCCCTCCCGGCAAGTCTGCCGATTCGACACTCCTCGATTCGCAAGTCCCCGCCGTACCTTCTATCTACTCCAAGTACGTTCCCCGCGATCCGCTCACAGCGGTACTCTCCGATCGGCAGTCCAATCAACCCACCTTTGAAGAGACGCTTGGTTACCGGGCATCCGCCAGGGATCGTGCGCTCACTCCACGGCAGCGCCAGGCCGTGCAGGCCGGATCGCCGATTGCGCCCGCCGATGCCGTCGCGCCGAACGTAGATCCTAACTACGTCGCCGGTGGGATATTCAGGTATCCCGGGCAGCCGGTGTATCTGCCGCTCCATGCGCGCGTGGTCCTCAACCAGAGCCAGGAGATGCTGGCGGCTCGCGAAAAGTTGATGGAGCGGGGCGGCGAGGCGGGATCGAAGTTTGCCAACTGGATGATTGGCGATCCGCGCATAGACCCCAGCGCCGCCGCCTGGTATCGGCAAAGTGGTATCCCGGAAAGCAATTGGCCAAAGATCAAGCCTGAGGTTCACGGCGTCGCCACGTCGGTTGGCAAGAACGTTGGAAGCATGGCTGCCGATCCATTCACCTATGCCTTGGCCGGCGCTGCCGACTTGCCGGAGGCGGCAGGGCGTCTTGTATCCGCTGGCTTTGCCGCAAACATGGCCAAAGATGCCGTGGAGCAAGCGGGCAACGTTGGCGCCATGTGGGATCGCGCCGATATTCCCCGCGACAAAAAGGCCGAGGCCTTTACCGATCTATTGCTAGGCACCCTCATGGCTGCTTCCAGTGGCGCGCATGCCGTAAGAGGGCACGCTCTTCCGCAGCCTACCGAAGCCGCCAAAATGTTGGCCGAGTTCCACCAATCGACGGGACTCATCGACACGCCGCCCGCCCCACAGCCGCGCCCTTCCCAAGACGTGCTTCCTTCGAGTGCTTCCGGGGCCTCCAGTGCTTCCGGATCTTCTAGTGCCGCCAATGCTTCGAGTGCTGCTGAGGCGTCTAGTGCTACAGGCGGTCCCAATGCTCGCGGTGCTTCTGGGGCTTCCATTTCGTCTTCGTCTTCGTCCAGTGCGTCTGCCAAGCCTCAGCCGAACGGTCTCTCTCCCGAATCGGCGCAGGCCGTTGTGGCCAGGATTATGGATGCGCCTCCGGCGATGCGCTCTGAACTCCTGCTGGAGACCCACGATCGGCTCGCCCGTGGCATGGCCGAGCGCGGCGGATTCGTCGGCGCAGACGGCAAGCTTCACCTTGTAGAGAACCAAGCTCAGGCTCGAGAGCTGGCGCGCCAGTTCATCAACGATCGCATTGAGGCGCACCAGGCAGAGGCTGCGCGTGGCGAAGCGGCTTCCCGGAAACTAGAAGCAACGGAAGCACTAGAAGCACGAGCAGCAAGAGCAGAAGTAGACGCCGAGTCCATGGGCGACGCGTCATCTAGCTCTGCTTCGTCTCCGCTGCAAGAGATGCCGCCCATGGGCCGCGGCATGACCGCCGATTCTGAAGCGGTTGAAAAGGTGCGGGACGAAGCCGACATCGTCCCCGGCCAGGAACCGCTCGTCATGGTCAAGGACGAGCGCCCGCAGGACGCCGCCAAACTGGCCGAGCCGCCCAAGCCTGTGCGTGCCGACGATCTTTCCCAAGTCGGCAAAGCGGATCGCGAGTCGGGACGAACCATCGTCCAGCCCTCTGGCGGCGTGCTCCAGAACGAGCGTATGGCCTCCCAGGCCTCTCCGGAGCTGGCTACCAAACTCTCGGAGATCGCCTCCAGTGTGCCCGGAGCCAGGCTCGACCGCCTTCGTCCGCAGAAAAATCTGGAGCGCATCACCGAGAAAGAAGATGCCCATAAGCCTCCGGAAACGATCGCCGACTATCTGGCCGCCCAGATCACCGTCGATTCGCCTCAGGCCAAAGACCGCATCGTTGCGGGGCTTCGCCGGAACTTCCGCGTCCTCGGCGTGGAAGATAACTTCACCACCGGCGATCCCGAACTTCGGAACTATCCCAGCGCCAAGATTCAAGTACAGCTCTCCAACGGACACACCGCCGAAGTACAGGTGGTGCCCGTGGAGATGCAGGCTGTCACCGACCAGGCCCACCACTTCTACTCCGAAGGGCGCAAAGCCGAGGCCGCCGGAGACATTGCTGCCCGCGACGCCGCCTGGGCCAAGGCCGAAGAGATCAATACCCGCGCGCTCGAAGAAGCCAAAGCCAACTGGCGTGCTCAGGGCTGGGACGAGGCCGCTGGACAGCCTCCGGATTTTGATGAGCCCGGCTCGGATCAGCTTAGTCTATGGGACAAAGAAACTTCTGCATCCGACCATGCGCTCTTCGCTTCTCCTTCAGCAGGCACAGGCGGGCCAATCCAAGCTGACTACATGCCGCCCGAAGGCGTCCGGCCGCCGATACTCATACTCTCCACTCAGGCTATTAATCTTTTTGCCGATGCTGCACACATTCGCCGATTTCACGGTGTAAGTGCCACGCCTGTCGCCTTGCGGAAGGCGGCCTACGATCTTGTCGAGAATGCGAGGGGACTCGACAAAGTACAGTATCAATATATAAAGGAATTTGCACAAAAGCTCGTGGGTGCATCGTTGGATGCGAAAGAAAAAGGAGTAATTCTCATTGAAGAAAATCCAAAATATCCCACTTGGCTAGAAGAATTCTTTCACTCCCTCCAGCGAGGCTTGCGAGGTTCTCTTAAGGAACATCTTCCCACCCAGGTTGTCGACGAGCTATTTAATCATCCCGTGGCAAAGCTATTTCGTGAGAGGATGTTCAAAGGTACTTATTATGAAACTTTGCCTGACTGGTCACAAGTGGTTGAGATCGCCGCTAAGATTGCATCAGGCAATCACAGGGTTCCAAAGAGCCAAACAAAACTATGGTTTAGAGAATATTTTGACCATCTTAAAGCCAGATATGGCAGCAAAGAAATTGCACGGCGTTCTGCAGAAATGTACTATGTAGCGAGGGAATCTTATGTGCGCAGTCAAGAAGCATTCAAGACAAGACAATCCGGAGCCCTTCAGCGACAATCCGGAGCTGGTGGTCAACAATTTGAACCGCCTGGCGAAGGCGTATCTGGGCGCGCCGCAGGACCCCCAAAGTCAGGAGGCGGCAATCGAGAAGGTGCTAGGGGAGATCGAGGAGGAACAGAATCGGACGGTGAATAGTGAGGTTGTCGATTGTATGCCCGATCTGGAAATTAAGAGCGACCATCATCCCGTAGTGGACGATTACTACGGCGGAAACCCCCCTATCGAATCTTTATATCAGCCTCCTTTGGGTGGTCATGGCCCGCAAGTGCTAGTCTCGCCGGGCGGGCACAACATCGTCTGTGTATCCGGCGGAATTCGCCCATTCCAAGAGGTCCGAATCGCTGACCTAGACATGAGATTGTTTCGTGACATGCTTCCCACTGTAGCTAAAGCCCTTAATGAATCGGAGCAACTCAAAGCTGACGAGCTTCTGGAAAATCTGGAACGGGCCGCTCACGCTTCGAAAGATGGTGAGTTCATGTTGTCGGTTGTTCCCTTAGCCCGCTGGCAAAAGAATCCCATAGGGGCTGGGGAGTAGCGCCTACCTCATTCTCATTTCCCGCTTCGAACCCGCCCCAGGATGCATCTCGTCCAAAGCCGCTCTTAGAGTCAAACGGACTTCTGGAATTTCTTTTTGAAGCGCAAAGGCATTGAGCTTCATCGAATCGCACTGGGATCAAGCACGAAACCCACCCAAATCATCTAAAACTGAAAGTTGGATAGTCTGAATCGCC
>Ga0070734_10005555_pt1 | contig 11048 bp, 9 predicted proteins | sample Coa_R1_8_FD_66444 | JGI IMG/M metagenome (GOLD analysis project Ga0070734, IMG submission 66444) | Surface soil microbial communities from Centralia Pennsylvania, which are recovering from an underground coalmine fire - Coalmine... | ecosystem: Environmental > Terrestrial > Soil > Unclassified ...
GCGAAGAGGGCCTCGCCGCTCCGGAACACGAAGCCTTTCGCGCCCGGGTCGGGAATGTCGGCCAACGCGCAGAGCCTGACCCCCGGCGGCGGCTGGGCCGGATTCATGCGAGATCGCCGATCACCACCCGCCACGCCCGGATGTCGACCGAGCCGAACAGCCCCGCCTTGAAATAGGGATCGTCCGCGGCGTAAGCCTCGATCGCCGCGCGATGCTCGCCCTGCATGATGAACATCGAGCCGACCGAGTCGCCGGCGTCGTCCATATAGGGACCCGCAAGCCTGACCACGCCGGGGTTGGCCTCGAGATAAGCCAGATGCGCCGGTCGTGTGGCCGCCCTCAGCGCGGCGCTCCCCGGCTTGTCGAGACAGCTCATCACGAATAGCGGCATCGGTCTCTTCTCCCGGTCGAATGCGGCGTAGCCGTCGTCAGAGGTCTTCCAGCTCGGACCGCAATGGGCGGGCGAGCAGGCCCGCAATGGCGGCGTCCAGGTCGATTTCGTCTGCCAGCACCGCTGCGACCGCCTCCGAGATCGGAGTCTCGACCCCGAGCTTGGCCGCGAGCGCCCGAACCGCCGGCGCCGTCGCGACGCCCTCGACGACGGAGAGCTTGCCCGCCATCGCCTGCTCAAGCGTCTGGCCGCGGCCGAGCGCCAGGCCGAGGCTCATGTTGCGCGACTGCGGCGACGAACACGTGAGCACCAGGTCGCCCAGCCCGCAGAGGCCGTTCAGCGTGCGAGGCTCCGCTCCAAGCGCGACCGCAAGCCGCGTCAGCTCGGCAAAACCTCGGGTGACCAGCGCGGCGTGAGCGCTTCGCCCGAGCCCCCGCCCTTCGACCACGCCGCAGGCGATCGCGAGCACGTTCTTGATCGCGCCGCCGGCCTCGGCGCCGATGAGGTCGTGGATCCAGTATGGCCGGAACGCCGGCAGCGCCAGCGCAGCGGCCAGGGCCTGGCCGAGGTCGGGATCGGCGCAGGCGAGCGTCACCGCCGTCGGCAACCCGCGCGCGACGTCCGCGGCGAAGCTCGGACCGGAGAGAACCGCGAGCGTTGCTTGCGGGCAGGTCTCGCTCGCCACTTCGCTCATCAGCGTCAGCGAGCCCTGTTCAACCCCCTTGGCGCAAAGCACCAGTGGCATGGCCGGCGCGAGGTGCGGCGCAAGCGCGGCCAGGGTTGCGCGCATGTGCTGGGCGGGCGCGACCGCGAGCAGAAGATCGCGGTCGGCCAGCGCGGCGACGTCTTCGGTCGCCCTGATCGCCGGATCGAGCGCAACGCCTGGGAGAAAGAGCGGGTTGGCGTGGTCGCGGTTTATCGCCTCGACAACATCGGTCTCGCGGGCCCAGAGCATGACGTCGAGACCGGCGCGCGCCGCTACGCCCGCGAGCGCCGTGCCCCACGCCCCGCCGCCCAAGACTCCGGCGCGGGCGAAGGCGCTCACGCCTTGGCCCCCTTGCGCCCGGGGACATGCGTCGGCCGGTCGCGCGCGGCGGCCGCGTCCAGCGGCCAGCGCGGCCGGGCGACCGCGTCCAGGCCATCGACGAGCCCTAGCGCCAGCCGCTCGGCGCCGGCCAGCGCGATCATGGCGGCGTTGTCGCCGCAGTATTCGAGCGGCGGCGCGGCGAAGCTGAACCCGTGGCGCTCGGCCGCCGCCTGCAAGACAGCGCGGACGCGCCGGTTGGCCGCAACGCCGCCGGCGACCACGAAGCGGCGATCGCCCGCATGCCGCTGTGCGTAGACGTCCATCGCCCGCTCTGACCGATCGGCAAGCTGGTGGGCGATGGCGACCTCAACGGCGGCGGCGAGATCGCGGCGCTCGCCATCGCCGCCGACCCGCTCTGCGATGCGCGCCGCCGCCGTCTTCAGGCCGGAGAACGAGAAGTCGCAGCCCTGGCGGCCGACAAGCGCCAGCGGCAGGGGGAAGCGGCTGGCGTCTCCGCCCTCGGCAAGCCGCTCGAGCGCCGGACCGCCCGGGAACGGCAGGCCGAGGGCCTTGGCGATCTTGTCGAACGCTTCGCCGGCGGCGTCGTCGATGGTCGAGCCCAGCCGCTCGCAGCGGCCGATGCCGCCCACGTCGAGCAGCTGGCAGTGGCCGCCCGAGATGAGGAGGAGCAGGAACGGGTAGGGCACTTCGGCGGTGAGCCGGGCCGAGACCGCGTGGCCTTCCAGGTGGTTGACCGCGACCAGCGGAATGCTGCGCGCAAGCGAGATCGCCTTCCCCGCCGCCAGTCCGACCATGACGCCGCCGACCAGGCCGGGACCGGCCGTCGCCGCGACCCCGCTCAAGGCGCCGAAGCCGACGCCCGCGGTCTGTATGGCCGCCTTGATCACCCAGTCGATCGCCTCGACGTGGGCGCGGGCGGCGATTTCCGGCACCACGCCCCCGAACGGCGCGTGCTCGCCGACCTGGCTGAGCACGATCGAGGAGGCGACCTCGACGGCGCCGGCCGCGTCGACGTGCACGACGGCCGCCGCGGTCTCGTCGCAGCTCGTTTCGATGCCGAGGACGGTCTGTTGCCGGCGCACGGCGGCTCCTGTAGCAGGCTTGGGGCCCCGCGAGCGATCATATGAGGCTCGTGGCGGAGGCCCGCATGGACCCCATTCGCATCGGCACCCGCGGCTCGAAGCTGGCGCTGGTCCAGGCCCGGCAGGTGCAGGCGGCGCTCACGCCGGCGCTAGGCGCGGAGCCGGGCGAGGCCGAGCGCGTCGCGCCGATCGTCGTCATCACGACCACCGGCGACCGCGTGCAGGACCGGCGGCTGACGCCGCTCGGCGGCAAAGCGATGTTCACCAAGGAGATCGAGGAAGCTCTCGCCGCGCGCCGCATCGACTGCGCCGTACACTCCCTGAAAGATGTGGGCATCGCCCGCCAGCCGGGCCTGGTGCTGGCCGCGACGCCGGCGCGGGAGGACGCCCGCGACGCCTTCATCAGTCCTCGCCACGCGACGCTGGGCGAGCTGCCGAGGGGGGCCAGGCTCGGCACAGGCGCGTCGCTCCGCCGCTCGGCGCAGGCGCTCCACCGCCGCCCCGATCTCGAGATCATCCTCGTGCGCGGCAACGTCGACACGCGCCTTGCCAAACTCGACGCCGGCGAGGCCGACGCGACCGTCCTGGCGCTCGCGGGACTAAAGCGCCTCGGGCTCCAGGCCCGCATCCGTGAGGTCCTCGACCCGCTGGAGTTCCCGCCGGCGCCGGGCCAGGGGGCGATCGTCATCGAAACCCGCACGGGCGACGCTGCGGCCAACTGGGTCCGCGCGCTGGACGATCGCGACACCGCCGTGTGCGTGGCGGCCGAGCGCGGCGCGCTGGAGGCGCTGGAAGGGTCCTGCCACACTGCGATCGGAGCGCACGCGCGGCTGGATGGCGATCAGATGTCGCTGGTGGTCGAGGCGCTGACGCCAGACGGGGCGGAGCGATTCCGCCGCATGGCCAGCGTGCGCGTCGCAGGGGACGCCGCGGCCGCTGCGCGCGAGCTTGGGCTTGAGCTCGGCGGAGAGATCTGCGCCGAGGGCGGCGAGCGCCTGTTCGCGCCCGAGGCCTGAGGCTCAGAGGAAGCTGTAGGGGTCGATATCGATCGTCAGACGGACGGACCCCGGCGGTTTGACGCGCGCGCGCCAGGTCGCGAGGAAGGCCTGCAGGTCCACGTTGCGGTCCGCGCGCACCAGAAAGCGCTTGCGCCTGCGGCCGCGGACGAGGGCGAGCGGCGCATCGGCGGGGCCGTAGACCTCGATCCCCTTGGCGTTGGGCGCCGAAGCGGCGAGTGCGCGGACGTACATCTCGAGCGCGTGTGCGTCCGGACCTGAGGCGATGAGCGCCGCGAGCCGCCCGAAGGGCGGCAGGCCGGTCGACTCCCGCGCCGCCATCTCGGCGGCGACGAAGGCGTCGCGGTCCTGAGCGGCCAGCGCTTGCATCACCGGCTGTTCCGGAGCGTAGGTCTGCAGGAGCGCGCGGCCCGGACGCTCTCGCCGCCCGGCCCGGCCGCCGGCCTGGGTGAGCAGCTGGAACGTCCGCTCCGCCGCGCGCAGGTCCCCGCCGCGCAGGCCGAGGTCTGCGTCGACCACGCCGACAAGGGTGAGCAGGGGGAAGTCGTGTCCCTTGGCGGCCGCCTGGGTTGCGACCAGCACGTCGATCTCGCCGGTCGCCATCGCTTCGACCATGGCGCGGGCGCCTTCGGCGTCGAAGACGGTGTCGGAGGAGAAAATGGCCACCCGCGCCTCGGGAAAGCGCTGGCGCACCTCCTCTTCGATTCGCTCGACGCCCGGGCCTATCGACGCCAGGCTGTCGGCTGCGCCGCAATGCGGGCACCGCGCGGGCTTCGGCATCGAAAATCCGGTCAAATGGCAGACGAGCCGACCGGAATAGCGGTGCTCGACGAGCCACGAGTCCGTATCCGGCGCGGTCAGCCGCTCGCCGCACGAGCGGCAAACGACAAGCGGCGCGTAGCCGCGGCGGTTCAGGAACAGCAGCGCCTGCTCGCCCTTGGCCAACGTCTCGACCATCGCCTGGACCAGCGGCGGCGAGAGCCACGTCCCGGCCTCCGGCGGGGTTTCGCGCATGTCGAGAAGCTCGACGGTCGGCAACCGCGAGCGGCCGTGCCGGCCAGCGAGCTTCAGCCAGCGGTAGCGGCCGGTCTCGGCGTTCCAGAGCGTTTCCAGCGACGGGGTCGCCGAGGCCAGCACGACGAGGGCGTTCTCGATCTTGCCGCGCGCCACGGCGAGGTCGCGCGCGTGGTAGATGAAGCCGTCTTCCTGCTTGAACGAGGAGTCATGCTCCTCGTCGACCACGATCAGCCTGAGATTGGCGTAAGGCAGAAAGAGCGCCGAGCGGGCGCCGACCACGATGCGGCAGCGGTTCTGAGCGACCGCCTCCCAAACGCGGCGCCGCACCGGCTGGGGGCAGGCGGAATGCCATTCCGCCGGCCGCGCGCCGAACCGCGTCTCGAAGCGATCGATAGCGCCCTGGGTGAGCGCGATCTCCGGCAACAACACCAGCACCTGCGCGGCGGGATCGCTGCGCAGAATGCGCGCCGCGGCATCGAGATAGACTTCCGTCTTGCCGGAGCCCGTCACCCCGTCGAGCAAGGCGACTTGGAAACCTCCGGCTTCGATCATCTCGGCGAGGGCGTCGGCTGCGGCCTGCTGGCTTTGGTTCAAGGGCCTGCCCGGGCGCTCCGTTTCGGGCGGATCGAAGTCGAGCGGCGGCTCGACAAGCCGCGTCTCCAGCGCGCCGAGCGCGACGAGCGCGCGAAGCACGCCCGTCGAGACGCCTGCAGCGTCGGCCAGGGCGGCGGCCGGCATCGCTTCGGCCTCGGCGATGGCCAGCACGCGCCGGCGGCCCGGGGTGAGCCGCGCGACGGCGGCGCCGGTGGCGGCCACCAGGCGCTGCGGCCGGGCCTTCTGCGCCCGCGAACCTCTGAGGCTGATGGCAAGAGGCTGGCCGGGCGCGTCCACCGCGTAGCGCGCGGCCCAGGCCAGAAACGCCAGCGTGGTCGCCGGCAGCGGCGGCGCGTCGCGGCGCTCCTGCACCGACTTCAGCGCCCGATTGTGGCCCGTTGCGTCGCGGACGTCGGCCACGACGCCGAGCAAGCGCTGCGGCCCGAGCGGCACGATCACCTGATCGCCGGGCTGGAGCGCCATGCCCTCCGGCTCGGCGTAGTCGAACGCCTCGGGGAGCGGAAGTGGCAGGATGACGCTGGCCAATCGCATGGCTACGCTCTTCCTAGCACGCGTTCCGCGCGCCCCCATCAAGGCGTCCTTAACGCCAATGGCGTTCTACTAGCGGCGGGTTGGCGTGGGGCGTTTCGGCAATGAGCGACAGATCGAACGATGCTGTGGACTCATCGCGGGAAAGCGCTCCCGACGGTTGGGAAACCATTCGCGCGTTCCTGACCGCCCACCCGAATTTCGTGCGCGACGACGCCGACCTCCTGGCCGAACTGGGCCTGCGCGTCCGCGCCGACAACATCGTCGATTTCGGCCCGGCGGCGCTGGCCCGCCTGTCGGCTGACAAGACCCGCGAGAAGGCGGCCAGACGGCAGCTGGAGGCCACCGCGCAAGCCAATTTCGCGGCCCAGGCGCAGTGTCACGCGGCGGTCGTCGATCTGCTCGAGTCGCGCAACCACGCCGATCTGGCCCGCCGGGTCGACGAGACGGCGCGGCTTCGGTTCGGCCTTGTGGGCGCCGTTATCGCCGTCGAGCGGCCCGGGGGCGTCCCGGCAGGCTGGCGCGGCATCGCCGAGGGCGGCGCCGACAGCCTGATCGGCGCCAGCGCCCTGGCGCGGATGGGCGAGCCGGCGGCCGCCCAGTCGCTGTTCGGACGCCTGGCGCCGCAGATCGGCAGCGTGGCCATGGCGCGGATGGCGATCTGGATGCCGGCGAGGCAGGGGCTGCTCGCGTTCGGCTCCGGCGAACCGGGCGGCTTCACGGCCGACATGGGGGCCGAGCTGGTCGCCTTCCTGGCCCGCGTCATCGAACGCACCGCCGAGCGATGGCCGGTGCTCTGACCGCCACCGACGCGCTGTCGGCCTGGCTCCACCACCTGGCGCACGAACGGCGCGCCTCGCCGCGAACGCTGCGCGCCTATGGCGACGGCGCGCGGGCGTACCTGGCATTCCTCGGGCGACATCGAGGCGGCGCTATGTCTCTGGCAGACATGACCACGGTCGCGGCCGCCGACGTGCGCGCCTACCTCGCCTTTCGCCGCAACGGCGAGCGCCCGTTGTCGCCACGCTCGGTATCGCAAGCGCTTTCGATCATCCGCGCCTTCCACCGCTTCCTCGACCGCCGGCTCGAGACGCCGAACGCGGCCATCGCGCTGGTCCGCGGGCCACGCGTTCCGGCCTCGGCGCCGCGCCCGGTGAGCGAGGACCAGGCGCTCGGCCTGATCGCCGAAGCCGAGCTCGACGATACGCGCGAGCCCTGGCAGAGCGCCCGCGACGCGGCGCTGATCACCCTGCTCTGGGGCTGCGGCCTGCGCATTTCGGAGGCGCTGTCGCTGACGCGCGGCGATGCGCCGCTCGGCGAGAGCGTCCGCATCATCGGCAAGGGCGGCAAGACCCGGCTGGTGCCTGTGTTGGCGGCCGTGAACGAGGCGATCGCTTCTTACCTCGACGAGCTGCCGTTCGCGCTGTCGGCCGATGAGCCTCTCTTTCGGGCCGCGCGCGGCGGGCCGCTGGGGCCACGCCATGCTCAGGCGCTGATGCAGCGGCTGCGCGGACGTCTCGGCCTGCCGGCCAGCGCCACCCCGCACGCGCTCAGGCACTCCTTTGCGACCCATCTGCTGGGCGCCGGCGCGGACCTCAGGGTGATCCAGGAGCTCTTGGGTCACGCGTCGCTGTCGACGACGCAGCGCTACGCCGACGTCGACGCCGCGGGCCTGCTCGCCGCCTACAACGCCGCGCATCCGCACGCCTAGCGGCGTGCTACGCCTGCATCGTCCAGCCTTCGACGCCCATCGCCGCCTGCCGGAGCGCCTCGGAGCGTGTTGGATGCGGATGGCTGGTCCTTGCGACGTCCTCCGACGCGGCCTGGAACTCCATCGCCACGCACCATTCGGCCACCATCTCGCCCACGTCGGGACCGATCATGTGGGCGCCGAGGATGCGGTCCGTCGTTGCGTCCGCCAGCACCTTCACGAATCCCTCCGCCTCGTGGTTCACCTTCGCGCGTGAATTGGCCGTGAAGGGGAACTTGCCGACCTTGTAGGCGACGCCCGCGGCCTTGAGCTCCTCTTCGGTCTTGCCGACCGTGGCCACCTCCGGAAAGGTATAGGTGACGCTGGGGATGACATCGTAGTTCACGTGCCCGGCCTTGCCGGCGATGCGCTCGATCACCGCAACCGCCTCGTCCTCGGCCTTGTGCGCCAGCATCGGGCCATGGGTCACGTCGCCGATCGCCCACACGCCGGGCGCGGCGGTGCGGCCATGCTCGGTCTCGATAAACCCACGCGCGTCTGTGGTCAGGCCGACAGCCTCCAGGCCCAGACCCTCCGTATACGGACGCCGCCCGATGGCCACGAGCACGTAGTCGGCGCTGAGCGTCTCCGCATCTCCGCCGGCGACCGGCTCGACCGTGACTTGGACACCCTTGTCACCCGCCTTCGCGCCGGTGACCCGCGTCGCCAGCCTGAAGACCAGGCCCTGGCGGCTGAGCGAGCGTTGCAACGTCTTGGCGACCTCTTCGTCCATGCCGGGCGTGATGCGCGGCAGGAATTCGACCACGGTCACCGCAGCGCCCAGGCGCCGCCACACCGAGCCGAGCTCGAGACCGATGATGCCTGCACCAACGACGATGAGGCTCTTCGGCGCCTCGGGCAGCGAAAGGGCTCCGGTCGAATCGACGATGCGGATCTGGTCGACCTCGACGCCGGCGAGCGGCGCCGGCTCCGAGCCGGTGGCGATCACGACCGCCTTGGTCTCGAGCATGGTCGTCTTGCCGCCGGGATCGGTCACCTGGACCCTTCCTTCGCCGGCAAGCACGCCTTTGCCTTTGATCCAGTCGACCTTGTTCTTGCGGAACAGAAACTCGACGCCCTTGACCAGGGCCGCGACGCTGTCGTCCTTCTGCTTCAGCATCGCCGGCAGGTTGAGCTTGACCGTCGCGTCGATTCCGAAGCCGGCGAAATCCTCGCGCGCCAGCTCGTACAGCTCGGAAGCGTGCAGCAGCGCCTTGGACGGGATGCAGCCCACGTTCAGGCAGGTGCCGCCCAGCGTCGCGCGGGTCTCGACGCAGGCGACCTTCAGGCCCAGCTGTCCGGCGCGGATGGCGGCGTTGTAGCCGCCGGGGCCGCCGCCGATGATGACAACGTCGTACGCCGCCATGGCGACTGTTCTCCTTGTTGGCGACCGCTGGCCTTAAAGGCCAAGAAGGAGCCTCGACGGCTCCTCGATGTGCTCTTTGATGCGGACCAGGAAGGTCACGGCGCCCTGGCCGTCCACGACCCGGTGATCGTAGGAGAGCGCGAGATACATCATCGGCCTGATGACCACCTGTCCGCCGACCGCCATCGGCCGGTCCTGGATCTTGTGCATGCCGAGAATGCCCGATTGCGGCGCGTTCAGGATCGGGGTCGACATGAGCGAACCGTAGACGCCGCCGTTCGAGATCGTGAACGTTCCGCCTTGCAGCTCGTCCAGGCTGAGGGTCCCGTCGCGCGCCTTCCTGCCCAGCTCGGCGATGGTCCGCTCGATGCCGGCAAGATCCAGCGCGTCGGCGTCGCGAACCACCGGCACGACCAGCCCACGGTCCGTGCCCACCGCGACCCCGATGTCATAGTGGTTCTTGTAGATGATGTCGGTCCCGTCGATCTCGGCATTGACGTCGGGCACCGCCTTGAGCGCGGCGATCGCGGCCTTCACGAAGAAGCTCATGAAGCCCAGGCGGACGCCGTGGCGCTGTTCGAACACGTCCTTGTACTGATTTCTGAGCCCCATCACCGCGCTCATGTCCACCTCGTTGAAGGTGGTGAGCATGGCGGCCGCGTTCTGCGCCTCCTTGAGCCGGCGCGCGATCGTCTGGCGAAGGCGGGTCATCCGCACGCGCTCTTCGCGCGGCCCCGCCTCGCGGGGCGCTACCGCAACCTGCACGGCTTTCTCGGCCTGCGGCGCGGAGGCGCGCGCCTCGAGCGCCGCCAGCGCGTCGCCCTTGGTGATGCGCCCGGCCTTGCCGGTGCCGGCGATGGCGCCTGCGTCAAGCGCGTTCTCTTCGACGATCCTCGCCGCCGAGGGCGCCAAGATCGGTTGCGCGGCCGTGCGGGCGGGCTCGGCGGGCGCCGGGGTCGCCTCGGAGATCGCGCTTGGCGTCTTCGCCTGGGCTGGCGGCGACGGCGCTTTTCGCGCGGGCGCGGCCTTCGCTTCCTCGGTCGGCGGCGGCGCGGCGGCGGTCTCGGGCTTCGGTGCGGCGGGCGCGGCCTTGGCATCGGCGCCGGCCGTCACGCGGCCTAGCAGGGCGCCCGGCTCGACCGTTTCCCCCTCCGCCGCCGCGATGTCGGTGAGGACGCCGTCCTCTGGCGCGACCACCTCGAGCGAAACCTTGTCGGTCTCGAGCTCGACCAGCACCTCGTCCTTGCGAACCGGATCGCCGGCCTTCTTCGTCCACCGGGCGACCGTCGCCTCGGTGACGGACTCGCCCAGCGTCGGGGTCATGATATCGGTCACAGCGGCCGTGCTCCCTCTAAGACCCGACGCTGCATCCTACGGCGCGAAGGCCTCGGCAAGGAACGTCTTTAGCTCGCGGGTGTGGCGGCTCATCAGGCCGGCCGCGGTCGACGCCGACGCCGGGCGACCGACATAGCGCGCCCGCTTGGCCTTGATGGACATCCGCGCAAGCGTGAGCTCGAGCCAGGGATCGACGAAGGTGTAGCCGCCCATGTTCTTGGGCTCCTCCTGGCACCAGACCAGCTCGGCGTTCTCGAAGCGCTGCAGCTCGGTCATCAGCGAGCGCATCGGCCACGGATAGAACTGTTCGAGCCGCAGGATGTAGACGTCGTCGGCGCTCGCCTCTTCGCGTGCGTCGAGGAGGTCGTAATAGACCTTGCCCGAGCAGAGGATCACACGGCGGATCTGATCGTCGGCCTTGAGCCGTATGGCGGTGAGGTCGGGCTGGTGCTCGGCGTCGTCCCATAGCACGCGGTGGAAGGACGAGCCCTCGGCCATTTCGGCGAGCGTCGAAACCGCCTTCTTGTGGCGCAAGAGCGACTTCGGCGTCATCACGATGAGCGGCTTCCTGAACTCGCGGTGCAGCTGGCGGCGCAGGACGTGGAAGTAGTTGGCCGGCGTCGAGCAATTGACGACCTGCAGATTGTCCTCGGCGCAGAGCTGCAGGTAGCGCTCGAGCCTCGCCGAGGAGTGCTCAGGCCCCTGGCCCTCGTAGCCGTGCGGCAACAGCATCACCAGGCCCGACATCCGCAGCCACTTGCGCTCGCCCGACGAGATGAACTGGTCGATCACCACCTGCGCGCCGTTGGCGAAGTCGCCGAACTGCGCCTCCCACATCGTCAGCGTGTTGGGGTCGGCCAGGGAGTAGCCGTACTCGAAGCCCAGCACCGCCTCTTCCGA
>Ga0070734_10005556_pt1 | contig 11047 bp, 8 predicted proteins | sample Coa_R1_8_FD_66444 | JGI IMG/M metagenome (GOLD analysis project Ga0070734, IMG submission 66444) | Surface soil microbial communities from Centralia Pennsylvania, which are recovering from an underground coalmine fire - Coalmine... | ecosystem: Environmental > Terrestrial > Soil > Unclassified ...
GCTGTCAAACGGCTTTGCGAGGAACCCCGCGCAGCCGATCCGCTCGGCTTGGGGCTGAGTCATCGCGTCGCCGTTCGTCGTCATCACCACGACGGGCAGTGTCGGCGCGCTCTGGTGAAGTCGGTGCAACAGATGCAGGCCTGACATCCCCGGCAGCATGACGTCGAGCAGGACGCACGCAGCGGACAACGGCGGTTTGTTTAGGTACGCTTCCGCCGATTTGTAGACGACGACCTCGTAGCCGTCAACGCGCAAGAAGCGCGCGAGGGCATTCCGATGCGCGGCGTCGTCATCGACCACCACAATGAGACGGCGCTCCCTGCGAGTCTCCTGTTCAATCCGATCCAGATCCGCGTGGATGGCGCGCAGACAACACTCGCAGATGCCGTGGCTCCACGACAGACGCTCACGCGGCGACAGATCGACGGGCTCACGGACGACGAGGCCACACCAAGCACAACGAACGCCGAGCGCTGGTCGTCGCTCAGCGTTCATTTGCCCCGATCTTTACGCGCCCGACCCTCAGGCAGCTAGGACTCCGGCGAGTTCTCGTTGTCGTTCGGCGTCCGTCCCGGCGGCGTCGCCTTCGGGACGCTCCACATGCGCTCACAGTGGCGGCAGTGGTACCACGTCATCGCGCTGCTCGATTCGAAGTCGCGCCGAGCCATGGCTTCGATGTCTTTGCTGTCGCAATGGGGACAGCGGCTTTGGACCGGCACGCTCTGACTCCGGTGAGGGGTATTTTGGGCGATACCCTATCATGCTCGCCCGGTTAGGCCCAATCGCCCACGCTCAGCCGAAACAAACTCTGGCGGCTTTAGCCGCCAGCAAGCGGGTACATCTCTCGGACTCCCGCCGCCCCTGCCACGGCCGTCAGTTCCGCATGCCTGTCCGAAATGTGGGAGTGACCGTACGCTTCACAGATACGCATGCTCCATTCCGGAGCACGACCGGCTACTTCCTGTAAGTATTTGGTGCACAGCTCTACTGCGAATTACATCGCGACCCTCAGCACGACCGTGAACAATTGATAAGATGTCACTCATATGACTTGACAACTAAGGAGGCATGGCGTAGATATTTCAGTGATCTTCAGCAAGGAGGTTACATCCCATGTTTGGCCTGACCCGTTTGAGCCCGTTCGAGGATGTACTCAATTTCCAGCGGGAGATGGATCGCCTCTTCAACCAGTTCTGGAGCGATCTGCCGACCCGCACGGCCACACCGGCCGGATCGTCATCGCCGTCGTTCCAGGTGAATGCGACCGATGACGGGTGGCGAATCGACGTTCCGCTGCCTGGCGTCGATCCGAAGAACGTGACGCTCGAAGTCGCCGGAAGCACTCTCAGCATTCACGCGGAAGTGCCGAACGACGACAACCATCCGGCCCGCTACGACCAGACGTTGACCATCCCGCAGTTTCTCGACGTCGAGAAGATGACCGCATCACACCGGCACGGAATGCTGCGCCTCACGCTGCCGCTGAAGGACAGCGTGAAACCGCGCCGCATCCAAATCGAGACGCAGGCAGAGGACCAGAAGCAACTGGTGGGTGCGAAGTAAGTCGATAGCACGATATCGGGCGGGTTCGCCGGAGGTCTCTCTCGGCGCCGATCCGCCCCGTCATTCAGACACCATGAATTCTGGTGAGTTCAGCACGAACGCACGGCGCGTCTTGGGATTGTGCGTTCGCATTACGAGTTGAACGCACGTCCGAATCATTCCCGACGACGCTAGTGGGAAGAAGCGATCGAAAGAGGAGACATACCCATGAACGTTCGACCATTGCGGGACCGCATCCTCGTCAAGCGAATCGAGGCGCAGGAGCAACGCATCGGCGCCATCATCGTCCCCGACACGGCGAAAGAGAAGCCCCAGCAAGCGACCGTGATCGCCGTCGGCAGCGGTCGTGTCAGCGACGAGGCGAAGACGATTCCCCTGGGCGTCAAGGCGGGGGATCACGTGCTGATCGGGAAGTACTCGGGCACGGAGATCACACTGGATGGCGACGAGTATCTAATCGTGCGCGAAGACGAGATTCTCGGCGTCGCAGAACGCGTGCCAGAGCTCGCGACCGTGTAGGAGGGCGCAATCATGGCTGGCAAGCAGATCATCTACAACGAAGATGCGCGGCATGGATTAATGCGCGGCGCCAACAAGCTGGCGGATGCCGTGAAGGTGACGCTCGGACCGAAGGGGCGCAACGTTGTCATCGACAAGAAATTTGGTTCCCCCACGATTACCAAGGACGGCGTGACGGTGGCAAAAGAGATCGACGTCCCCGATCCCGTCGAGAACCTCGGCGCACGAATGGTGAAGGAAGTGGCGAGCAAGACGTCCGACATCGCCGGAGACGGCACGACGACCGCGACGGTGCTGGCGCAGGCGATCATCCGCGAGGGATCGAAGAACGTGGCGGCCGGCGCGAACCCGATGGGCCTCAAGCGCGGCATTGAGAAGGCCGTTGAGCGGATGGTCACCGAACTGAAGGGGCTGAGTCAGCCGGTCAGGGGTGACATGATCGCGCAGGTCGGCACGATCTCCGCGAACAACGACCACACGATCGGCAAGATCATCGCCGAGGCCATGGAGAAAGTCGGCAAGGATGGCGTGATCACAGTCGAAGAAGCCAAGACGATGGAGACCGCGCTCGAGGTGGTCGAAGGGATGCAGTTCGATCGCGGGTATCTGTCCCCATACTTCGTCACCGATCCCGAGCGCATGGAATGTGTCCTCGAGGACCCGCTGATTCTGATCTACGAGAAGAAGATCTCGGCGATGAAGGACTTGCTGCCGATCCTTGAGAAGATCGCGCAGTCCGGCAAGGCGCTCCTCGTCATCGCGGAAGATCTCGAGGGCGAGGCGCTCGCCACCCTGGTCGTGAACAAGCTGCGTGGCATCCTGAAGGTCGCGGCAGTCAAGGCGCCAGGTTTCGGCGATCGCCGCAAAGCCATGCTCGAAGACATTGCGATCTTGACCAACGGTCGGGCGATTACGGAGGACCTCGGCGTCAAGCTCGAAAACCTGCGGCTCGAAGACCTCGGCACGGCCAAGCGCGTGACGATCGACAAGGACAACACGACGATCATCGAGGGCGCAGGGACCCGGAAGGCGATCGAGGGGCGCGTGAAGCAGATCCGCACCCAGATCGACGACATAACCTCCGATTACGATCGGGAGAAGCTGCAGGAACGGCTTGCGAAACTCGTGGGCGGCGTCGCCGTCATCAAGGTAGGCGCCGCCACCGAAACGGAGATGAAGGAGAAGAAGGCGCGCGTCGAGGACGCCATGCACGCGACAAAGGCCGCTGTCGAGGAAGGCATCGTCCCTGGTGGGGGCGTGGCGTTGCTCCGTGCCTCGACCGGTCTGGAGGCTCTCGCCAAGGACCGCAGCCTCGAGGACGACGAACGGCTTGGCGTCGATATCGTGCGCAAGGCCGTGGAGGAACCCACGCGCTGGATAGCCCACAACGCGGGCCTGGAGGGTTCGATCGTTGCGGCCACGATCAAGGCATCGCAAGACAAATATTGGGGATTCAACGCGCAAACGGAGGAGTACGAGGACCTGGTGATGGCGGGCGTGATCGATCCGACGAAGGTCGTCAGAACGGCCCTGACAAACGCGGCGTCGATCGCCTCACTGCTGCTCACGACTGAGGCGCTCGTGTCAGAGATTCCCGAGAAGGAGAAGCCCGCGCCGGCGGCTCACGGAGTAGGCATGGACGATTACTGATCGACCGCCCCGCGTTGGTGTCGGAGTCGCCAGTCGGCGACTCCGACACGGTCTTGGGATTGCCGGCCGACGTTCGCGACCAGCGGTTTCGCTTTCATCAGGAATGGCCACGAAAGCGCGCTGACAGGCGGCCGTCGACAATGGAGGCGAGAGACATGAGCACCATAAACAGCTTTGTGCGGCGGGCAGTGGCGATCGGCGCTCTGGCGACGACCGCCGCGACAGCCTCGGCTCAAGTCACAGTCCCGGACCGGTCCCCCAAGCCAGTGTTCTCCGGACAGCCGGCCGCGGAACGCTCCCCAGAAGTCACATTCGATGCGAAGACGGGCGCCGTCAGCTTGAAGCTCTCGGTCCAGGATGTGAACGGATTCTTCATCCCGAATCTGCGGCGCAACAATTTCGCCGTATTCGAGGACGGTCAGCGTCAGCACAACGTGACGGTCGAAATCGAGCACTCGCCCATCACAATGGCGGTGCTGATGGAGATGGGCGGACGCTCCCAGCAATTGAACAAGACGCTCGCAACCGACGCGCCGAACATCGCGCGACCGGTGGTCGACGTCCTCGGACGCAACGACGAGCTGGCCCTATTTACCTACGACGATCGTCTCCACTCGATCGTCGACTTCGACGCGCCGCACGACAAGTGGGACGGCGCGTTCACCGGCATCCCCCAGCCACAATTCTCGGAGGCAAACTTTTACGATGCCGCCATACAAGTACTCGATCGACTCGCGGGACGATCGGGCGGGAAGGCCGTTCTGATCATTTCGACCGGCATCGACACGTTCAGTCATGCCGACTTCGAAGGTCTCCTGAAGAGGGCCGAAGCGGCGAACACGCCGGTCTACGTGATCAGCCTCGGCACACGGTACGAAAGGCGGCGATCGACCGGGCGAGCGGTCCTCTGGCACGGGTGGACTGGGATACCTGCGAGCGTCAGCTCGAGCGGCTCGCACATGTTTCTGGGGGGCGCGCGTACGTCGACGCAAGTCCGCTGTCTGTGCCCGCGATTTACGACGACATCATGGAGAACCTGCGCGTCCGATACGTCATCACATACGTGTCTTCGCAGCCTGCGACCATCGCCAAGGCGCGAACGGTTCAGGTGAGGCTCGTTGATCCGAAGACCGATGCGCCGTTGCGAGTTGCAGACGCCTCGGGTCGTCGCGTCACGGCGCGTGTGATCGCCCAGGCGACGTACACGCCGTCGACCGCGGCGGCTGGGACATCCGGATAGGAATCGCTCGCCGCATCGGACGCGTGGGGTGCGCACACTCCGCTGTGACTCCGACGTGAGCAGCTGCGGTGTAGTAGTTCGTGTGGAGTTCGTGCCCTTTGCGAAGTAAGGAAGATCGAGGTAAGCGAGGAGCCGCGGACTTGAATCGATGACGCCCTGCTTTGGACTGCGAAGCCGCCGACGCCGCGTCACCGAAACCGGGCGAGCTGCTGTTCGACTTCGTGCATCCGTGCGATCGCGCCATCGTCCGCTGCGAGCTGCGCTTCCACGGCGAGAGTTACGGCTGGGAGGTGCAGTTCTTCGAGGGCCCGGCGAGTTATTCGCGCGCGGCGGGTTCGCGCTGCGCGAGCTGCCGGTGAGGTGGGCTGAGCGCGAGCGCGACGCGGTGATTTCATGAAAGGGTGAGCATCTAGTCGCAGCACCACACGCTCCTGCACCGACTAGTTGATTAACAACTTCGTCGGTCCCATCCGCCGCCAGGGTCGACGGTTCGGTGGCGCGCGCAGATTCACCGCACGTTGCGAATGACCTTTTTGTAACGCAGCCGCGTCCGTCTACCAGACAGGCAGAGCCCGCTAGAATGACCTGTCAGATATGCCTCAACGCAAACCCATCCCGACCCAAGTGGGAGACGTGTTGATTCTCTGGACGGAGCAGTCCTTCACCGCGTACGGGGTCGGACTGGTTTCCAAGAATGGGCAGGACAACTTTCACGGTGGCATGAACGTGGAATACGTCAGCGACCGTGCCGCTGCGGTGGCCAAGGCGGCGACACTCGTCCGATCGGGTGGACGAATATTTCTTCTGAACCTTGATTCCGGCAATTGGTCTGAGATTCAGGTGCACAGACAGCGTCCATGACCAACACGCGATGCCGCACGCTGACGCCCCTGAGAACAGATCTATACGACGGCCAGGTAGAGCCAGCCCGGCCAGGTCCGAATATAGGTGATATCCGTCACCCACGCCTTGTTGGGGCGCGTCACGGTGAATTGTCGCTGCAGCAGGTTGGGGATCAGCACCGACGGCTTCCCGACTGCCCAGCGCCGCGTGCGAGAGCCGTGCAGGGCGCGCAGATTGGCTTCGCGCATCAGCGGCGCAACACCGATGCTTGCTGCAGGTCTCTCCCGCCTCACGCAGGTCGAGAAAGACGCGAGGCGCACCGTAGATGCCGTGACTCGCGATAAACGACGCGCGAATCAGGCGCAGAGGCCGAGCGTCCTCTTGCGCTCGGTTCGAGATCGGCTGCTGGAGCCACGCGTAGTAGCCGCTCGGGGCCACGCCGAGGACGCGGCACACCATCTGCGCACTGAACTGGTCTCGATGGGCCTTGATGAATTCGTAGATTGAGCGGACTCGCCCTGTGCTTGGCTGCGTGGACATCGGCATCGCCCTCCGCTGCGGATGCTACCTGTCCACTGAATCCTGGGAACTCCACTTGTGAGTTTCGGCGAGTCAGTCGCTACCGCGCTCGAACAGACTGTTGATCCACGCAAACGTCAGCGTGCCGCCACCGATGACGGCACACGTCGCCACGGTGCGCCACAACGCGTCAGTTCCCGCAAAATCCCAAATCGCCAGCACGGCCGTGATGACAGCAATGACGATGCACAACGTGATCGTCCAGAATGAGAATCGCACTACTGTCTCGGGGTTCAGATAACCGCGCCAGCGGAACCGGGTAGGGCGAAGAGAATCGGCGCTCATTCGCCCTTCGCTGACGCAACGGCGGTGCCGCATCCGTAGCTGACTCAGCTGCCGTCACGACCGCCTCATCGGGAAGAAGATGTGATCGCGCTAGTCGTCGGGACGTTCCGGCCACGTGGCGATTGCGCGGGGGCACAAGATCTGTCAAAAAAAGAATGATGCGATGTGTCGGTCAGTTCGCGTCGAGTGCGATGTTTTGCTTAAAGGGAGCGAGTATGAAGGAACTGACGTCCTTACGCTGCATTCACTGCGGCGAATGGCGCCGCGTCTCTCGTTTTGGCGAAACGCTGACCGCGATGTGGTTCCATTGCCGGGAGTGCGGACGCAAATGGTACGTAGCGAAGCGGCCTTTCGGCTCAGTTGCGGCCCCGGGTGACGTCGCTAGCGGTCACCATCGTCTTGGTGACGTTGGTAGCGCTAATGACGACGTTGCCTGACCGATTCAGTTCGCCGTTGTCTTTAACGGACACAGCGCACCCGGCGATTACGAGAATCGGCCGGTGCGAGCGTTTACCTCGTAGACGTGGTTCGGCAACAGCCCGCGAACGGCAAAACCGTCCGTGGTCGGCGCGGGCAGGTGTTTGATGACGCGGATACGCATGCAACGATTGAGCGATGAGACTCTGAGTGCTGCCCGAGCCGAGCTAGCGGTCCGGCACCGGGTGTCTTGGTCGACGCGACTAATGACCTTCGCGTTCGCGTCGTGATGCTCTTCTCGAAATCGGTCCTCTGCCCGACGCCGGCCGTAACGTCGAGGTCGACCTCGCGAGGGCGTTGCATTCGGTCAAGGTAGCTCACAACAGACGCAGGGTGCCCTCGATTTCCGCGTGTCTGACGCGGCTTCGGGTATCGCCCGCTTCACGCTGGCGATTGTTTCAAGGGGCACGCCAACGGCCGCGGTTCGCTTGCCGTACGATTACCGTGCGGTGTTCGCTTCTTTCCTCGTCGTGCGACTCGGCGCTTACGTCCGTCAGCAGCCATCGCGCGTTCAGGAGTGTGGGGTTGCTCAACTCGCGGTAAGACGCTGCCGACGAATCGTGATGGAGTTCGTCCAACGGAATGACGAGCGCGGGCGTCTCAATCGCCACCGGCACCGCCCAAGCTTCGGCCAAGAACACACCATCGCGAGGGTGTTGCCCACGTCGTAAAAGAACCCCGGCTGAAACTGGTCGAGCCGTATCCCATCAAGACTCGTCGTGCTGGGCTTCCGTAAGACTCTGATACGCAAATATGACCTGTTTGTGCCGGAAGGCCTTGGACCAATCATGCGGCCATCAGAACGAGTACGCGACCGCGCGAATAGCAGCCGAGCCGTATAACCTCAGCGTGTGATGCCGGAACAAGCAACGTCGTGGACGAGTCGTGCGAATCGTCAGCGTTTGTTCAAGGCATCGAGGACGAACACGAGCACGACGACGATGAAGGCAAGCGCCCACAACCGTGTGGTCGGCAGCATCATCGCACCGTCGACGGTGACCGGCGTGGTAGCTCGGTGCCTCGCGCGGCGTCCCAATCGACCCGCCACAGACGCGCCAGCGCCAGCAGGGTGCGTTCATCCGCAGACGTTTCCGTGCTCAGTACGAGTGGTCCGTGAAGGAGCCAGATGCGGTACTGCACACCCGTCCAAGACAGCACGCATCGCGCATCCGCGTTCGACCAGACGACGGCGATGTCAGCGTTGTGTACGGGGTCGAGCGGCGCGGTCTCGGTCTGGCGCGTCATCCATCGCGAACGGCGAGCGGACAGGCGGCATCATGTCGGATTGTACGGCCTCGGTCGATGCACGCGATACATCGTCGTTTTCATTAGGACAATAAATGACATAAGATTCATCTTTTGCTCTAGATCGAGACGTCGTGTGTCGATTGAGCACACATGCGCCGATCTCGCGCATTTTCCTCACGATTTCGCTGAATTCACGAGTCCAGTCCCCACGAGGTGTTCCAGCTCACAACATGGCGCGACTCGCAGGCCGATCGGCGCTCAGTCTAAGTCACTCCAAATAGACGTCTTATCTGTGTGACTAAAGAGTCATATAATGGCTGCGCTTTTGCGTTGACTGGCGCTATGACTCTGCTCGATCTGTGTCGGTCGTCACGCGGGAAGGCCGTCTGGGGGCCCAAGCGCTCCGTGGCGATTCTGCTCGTTGCCCTCTGCGCGTTCGCGCCGAACGCAATGGCCGCCGGCCGGCATCATCGCAAAGTGCCGACCCTCAAGGACGGCAAGGCCAACTTCCTGGCGAAGCGCGACCGACTCGATTCCGAGCTGACGGGCCGCCGTAACACCGGCGGCACGTCCCGGGTGATCATCACGCTGAAGCCCGGCGCGAAACTGCCGCCAGAGATTCAGCGCCTGAACATCATCCACCACGGCGCGCTCGGCATCATCAACGGCCACGTCGTGACGATCTCGAACCGCCTGCTCGACAAGCTCGCAGCCCTGCCGGGCGTGTTCCAGATCGATTACGACCGTCCGCTCGTGCCGCAGAACTTTCGCACGTCGCTGACGATTGGCGCTCCGGTCGCCCAGCACACGTACGGGTTGACGGGCGCCGGCGTCGGGATTGCCGTCATCGACTCGGGGATCGCGTCGTGGCATGACGACCTCACGAGCCGGAACGGCACGACCTATCCGTACGGCAATCAGCGCGTCTCGGCGTTCGTGAACTTCGTCGACGGAAACCCGAACCCGCACGACGACTTCGGCCACGGGACGCATGTGGCCGGCATCATCGCCGGCAACGGGTACGACACGAACGGCCAGAAGTCTGGCGTCGCGCCCGATGCCAACCTGGTGATTCTCAAGGTGCTCGACGCGAACGGCGGCGGGTCGATCAGCAACATCATCGCCGCGTTCGACTGGGTCCTGCAGCATCACACGGACTACAACATCCGTGTCGTCAACGCGTCGGTTGGCGCGCTGATTAACCAGTCGTACACGACCGACCCGCTGACGCTGGCGGCCAAGCGCGTCGTCGACGCGGGCGTCGCCGTCGTCGTCGCGGCCGGCAACCACGGCAAGAACGACAACGGCCAGATTCAGTATGGCGGCATCACATCGCCCGGCAACGCGCCGTGGGTGATCACGGTCGGTGCGTCCAGCACGAACGGCACGCCCGATCGCAGCGACGATTCGATCGCGTCGTTCAGCTCGCGCGGCCCGACGTACCTGGACTACTCGGCGAAGCCCGATCTCGTCGCGCCCGGCGCGGGGACGATCTCGCTGGCGGCGCCGGGGAGCACGCTGTATTCGACGAGCGTCCTCGTCAACGGCAGCGTTCCGACGGGGGCGGTTCCGTATCTGACGCTGAGCGGCACGAGCATGGCGGCCCCGGTCGTCACCGGCACGATCGCGCTGATGATGCAGGCCAATCCCGCGCTGACGCCGAACATGGCGAAGGCGATTCTGGAGTACACCGCGCAGCAGTACCCGGGCTACGACGGTCTGACCGAGGGCGCCGGCTTTCTCAACACGCTGGGCGCCGTTCGCCTCGCGCAGTTCTTCGCGACCGCGCAGCCCGGCGATCCCGTGCCGGTCGACGCGATGTGGAGCCGCACGCTGCTCTGGGGCAACCATCTGCTCTCGGGCGGCATGATCCTGCCGGACGCGAACGCGTTCCAGGTCGGCACGCCGTGGGGCGTGGCCAAGCTGAGCGCGGACGAGAACATCGTCTGGGGCACCTCCGACAGCGATGAAAATATCGTGTGGGGCACGTCGGGTGACGAGAACATCGTCTGGGGCACCGACGATGGCGACGAGAACATCGTGTGGGGCACCGACTGCGGCGGCGCGGACTGCGACAGCGTCGTCTGGGGCAGCGACGACAGCAGCGAGAACATCGTCTGGGGCACGGCCTCTGCCGACGAGAACATCGTGTGGGGCACCGCCGCCGGCGACGAGAACGTCGTGTGGGGCACCGACGACGGCAGCGAAAACATCGTCTGGGGCACCGACGATGGCAGCGAAAACATCGTCTGGGGCACCGACGATGGCAGCGAAAACATCGTCTGGGGCACCGACGCCGACGAGAACATCGTGTGGGGCACGGTGACCGACGGCGTCGTGACGTGGACCGGCGGCAACGGAAACATCACGCCGCTGAATTGGAGCAGCTTCCTGAACCTGTCCGACGCGCAGGTGTTCCAGCTGTTCAGTCGGCTCTATACGAACGCACCCGCCGGGAGCCGCTAGGCGATGGAGAAGATCCCGTATCGGATGGATCTGGCGCTGGTCCAGGCCCACACCGAGGCCGTCACGACCAGCGACTGGCAACACCTGCCGGTGTTGGCGGGGACGCGGGTGGCGCTGCGGGAGCTGCGCACGAGCGACGCGACGTCGCTCCTGGCGATGCTCACGACCGAAGAGGTC
>Ga0070734_10005557_pt1 | contig 11045 bp, 9 predicted proteins | sample Coa_R1_8_FD_66444 | JGI IMG/M metagenome (GOLD analysis project Ga0070734, IMG submission 66444) | Surface soil microbial communities from Centralia Pennsylvania, which are recovering from an underground coalmine fire - Coalmine... | ecosystem: Environmental > Terrestrial > Soil > Unclassified ...
GGCTAGGCGCTGAACGAGCTGCCACAGCCGCACGTGCTTTTCACGTTGGGATTGTTAAACTTAAACCCGGATCCTTCGAGTGTCTCTACATAGTCGACCTCGGCGCCGTCCAGGTAAAGCAGGCTGGCCTGATCGATAAAAACTTTGAGGCCGTCGAACTGATAGGTCTTATCCAGCATATTCGGGGTGTTCTCGAAGGCCATCGAGTAGCTGAAGCCGGAGCATCCGCCGCCAACGACGGCAATTCGCAACCCAGCCGGCTGGGGTTCTTGGCTTCCCAGGATCTCCTTCACCTTCACTACCGCGGTTTCGGTCAGTTGAACCATAGACTTAAACGCTCCTTAGCCGAGAGTTCGGTAAAACATCATTATCGCGCGATTGCGGTTTTTCCCGCAAGCCCGATTCCAACACCTCTGGCTGTTTGCTTATGGGATGCTACACTTCCCGGTAGGATGCACTGGACTTGCGCGGAAGCCGTTGAAAGTGCTCAAACGACTGCAACCGCAAGGCCTTGTCGCACGTCTCGTGGAGTGTATGAGCGGCTTTGCAGGCAGCCTTCCCTTCCCGGCGTCCGGCGCGCGCAGCCAGACAAAGGCCCGAGTGGATCATCGGAATTCTGAAGAAGCGGCCCTGGTCCGGAGAATTCAGGCCAAGGACGAGATCGCTTTCCGCGAGATCGTGGAGCGCTATCAGGCCAAGGTGTTTTCCATCATTTTCGGTATCCTCAGGAATCACAACGACGCCGAGGACATCGCGCAGCAGGTTTTTTCGAAGATCTATTTTTCCATCGGAAACTTCGATTTTCGCAGCTCGCTGCTGACCTGGATCTACAAGATCACGGTCAATGAATGCTATGACTACCTGCGGAAGAAGCGGGTGAGAAAGCTCGTCTACGAGAGCGATTTTTCGGAAGAGGATGCCCAGCGGATCCAGAACACCGACAGCGCCACCGATCAGTCCCCGGCGGTGGATCAACAACTGGCGCAGCGCGACCTGGTGGTGAAGCTGCTCGGAAGGCTCTCCACTCAGGACCGCAGCCTTCTGATGTTGAAGGAAGTGGAGGGCCACTCGGTGGAAGAGTTGTCCCAAATGACGGGAATGAACGAGAACACGATTAAGGTGAAGCTGTTCCGTGCGCGGCAGAAGTTGTTGAAGGTGGCGCAGCGGCTGACCCGCTCAAGCGGGCAGATCGCCGTGTGATGTGGTACAAGTTATCGAAGTAGTCGGTAGAAACGGACGATTCGATCCGTAAATGTTAGAGGCATTTTTTTGAGGGAAGAAGCTATGCATGAGTCAATTCGGGAGAACCTGGAAGAGTATCTCCGGGGTTCGGCGGGGCGAGTCCCGCAGGAATTTCAAGCGCACCTGGCTAGCTGCCGGGAATGCGCGGGCGAAGTGGAATTGCTGGAGTCGCAGGTCCGCATGTTGCGTTCGCTTCGCGCGTCCGAGGAAGTGGAGCCGCGCGCCGGCTTTTATGCCCGCGTGATGGATCGCGTCGATCGCGAGCGCCCGGTCTCCATTTGGTCCGTTCTTCTGGAGCCCTCGTTCGGGAGACGTCTGGCAGTCGCGTCGGCGGCACTGGTGGTCGCGATGGGCGCCTACCTCGTCACCACCGAGCTAGCGGATCCGGCGACTGCACAGGCACCTGCATCGATCACCATGGAGACTTCGGCACCCCGGGTGGCGGCGCTCGATGCGTCTTCGGAAGCGCCGGCCGACGCAGCGCAGCAGCAGCGCCGCGACGCGCTGCTCGTGAACCTGGCCAGCTTCCGTCAGTAACCGCTCGTCATGTTCTCCGGCAATCGCGTTTCGTGGCAGAATCCGCGCATCCTTACCCTGCTCCTGCTGATTTTCCTGGCCGGAGGCTTGACCGGTGCGATCGTGATGCGCTCCCGGATGTACGGCAAAGTGCACGCCGGCGCCGCGCCTTACTGGCGGGACGATAAGAACGAGTTCTCCTACGAAAGGCTGAAGAGAGAGCTCAACCTCACAGCGGACCAGTCCGAACGCCTCAAAACAATTCTGGACGACTTCGTCAAGTATCACGACGACCTGGAGGCCCAGATTGAAGACGTCCGCGCCACCGGCCGGAACCGCATCCGGCAGATCCTGACCCCCCAGCAGCAACAACGCTTTGAAGAGCTCTCTAACCAGCTCCCCACGCAGTAATCCTGGCTGTCTCACTGTGCGACGTAAATCTGGAATCCGACGCCGCTGCCTTCTACATAGATCGTGCCTGGATACTCGACGACTTGAAAGTTGATCTGGCTCGTCCCGGCCACCAGGTATGGCGCGGGCCCTGCGTACGTCACCACCAAGGGTGTAATGATCGTATACCCGCCACCGAAAATCCCGCTAACGAATGCAATTGCCTGAACGGCGACGTGCGCTGTATTTGTGGGAAGCGGAAACCCCACCAACGTACCATCTCCCTGGGCGGGATCGATCGGACCCAGCCCGGTCGCGAATACCGAAACAATGGAGCCCGCCGGCGCCGGGTGGTCCGCGGAGTTGATGGTTCCATCCTGATTTAGCGCCGCCGCATGAACTCCATCGATCGTGAACACCCCCGGTGAAGTCTGCGCCACCAGCGCAGTCAGGCAATTCGTCTTCACGCTCTGGTAGGAAACGCAGACCTGCGTGGTTTGACCGGGTGTCAGCGACCACGGCGCCACCACATTGATCTGAGCATCCTGCACCCAGGTCAGCGGCGCCGGGTTGCCGTCAAAGGTCACCTCGACGTTCCCGGCTTGTGTGGGGAAAGGACTCTGGAGCGTGGCCTGCGTCTGGATACCCTGCTGCGGACCGAGCCCGTTTCCAAACAGGCTGACCATCATCCCCGGCGCGACAATGCTGCCGGTGGTTAAAGTCGTCGCCGCATTGCCCAAACAGGCGAGAGGGAAAGTCCGCGCGTTAGCGCTGGGAGAGAGGCGCCACAGGAACGGCGTCGTCGCGTCGCCTGGTTTTGCGGGCGGGGCGTAGGGGAACGGACCCGTCTCGGAGGGCGTGAAGCCCGCCTCCGCTTGATCGACCACAAAGACGTTCGAAGTGGCGTCTAGGGCGACCAGCGCTCCGGAATTGTGGCCTCCTGGGATGTACGTGGTTTGGAGTACCGAACCGTCAGGGGCAAAGACGCTGAGCAGGTCCAGTCCGCAGGTTGCCAGACTGTTTCTGACCGGTGTCAGATACGCCGTAGATCCCGTGACGTACATGTTCCCAGCCCCATCCACCGCAAGCGCCGGAAAAAGGCTTTTGGGGCCGGGCCGCGAAAGCGTGACAGCGCCCGTGGAATCGAAGCGCCGCAAGACTCCACCTTCATTCCCGGTGCCACTGTAAGTGACGGCATTCCCCTGCGGATCCACGGCGACGACGATCCCGAAAATTGCTGCGGGCAGGGTCAAGTAAAAACCGGCGGTACCATCTGGCGCCAGCCGCGCTAGAAAGGTGTTGCTGGCGCCATACGATGCCGGCGATCCCGCCACAAACGCCCCGCCCAACGTATCGACGGCAATGGACGTCGGGTAGCCAGCCACCTTTGCCGTGTAATCGATCCCACTGCCGTCGGCTTTTAGCCGAACGACACTGCCAACAGTATTCGACGCGTCAGTTTCGCCGGCCACATATGCCCGGCCTTGTGGATCTACTGCGAGAACAGGCGCTGGCTCTAGCTGGGGGAAGCCAGGGACCTGCGTCTTCCACACGATGCCGCTCCCATCGGCGTTCAATTTCTCGACGAACACAGATGGGGCGGGCGGGACTCCCGGCACAGCCGTGGAAATCGACGACAGCACGTACACGCCGCCGGATGGATCCACAGCAATTTGATCCGTCTCGAATCCAAGATCGTTCTCCCACAGAATTGTTTTCCCGTCCGCCGATAGCTTGGTCACCAGGTAGGTGGGCGGATTACTGAGAGAGGTCCCCGGGAAGATCGACAGAATGTAGAGCGCACCGGAACTGTCGGCAGCGATCCGCATGTTTCCTGCACTGGGGTAAAGCCACTCGCTGTAGTCGGATCCCAGCAGGAACCCGGGTTGCGCTGCCATTACCGCAGAGTTAAACAACGCCAGACAGGATAGTATCCTCAGGAGCACAAATGTGCTGCTGTGCATGCCAGATGCCAAAAGGAAGCAAGCCACAAAAGCTTCACCCGGCGGCAAAAAAAAGGGGACGCCGGTCGGCGTCCCCTTTTACCGTTGCTTGTGACTCTAGAACGATAGGGTCGCGTTCACCTGAAGCGTACGGGCAGGCGACACGCTGTTGACAGTCCCGAATGCCGCCGATGTCAGGGTCGTATTCGGCGCGCCCCAACGAACGAAATTGAAGGGGTTTGACGCGTCCACACTCAAATCGAACTTCACTTTGTCTCGAATCGGGAAGATGCGGCCGATTTCCAGGTTCTCTTCTTTGTACCAGAAGCCCCGCACCCAGCTCAGATTCGAATTCAGGTTTCCAAAGTTGAAACCCGTACTCGTGGTGAAAGCCGCCGCGTTGAGAAACTTCGACGAGGGGCTGAAGTCGCGCGGGTTCGTAACAAGATACGGCGACACGTTCTGGACCGCATTGCCCCATTGAGTGTAGCCGATCTGGCCCAGGTTCCCCGCCCCGGCGGTAATGGTGAGAGGCAGGCCCGAGTTGTATTTGACAAATCCGTTGATTTTCCAATCCGACACCACCGCTCGTACCACCGCTGGCGAACTATTCAGGAACGCCTTGCCCTTTCCGAACGGCAGATAATACGCCCAGCTAAAGCTAAACGAAACCGCCGCATTGGGGTCCAGCAGCCAGTATCGGCTGCCAGGATATTGGCCGGTTGCCAGGGAGAAACTCTTCGACCACGTAAAGTAGCCGAACAAGGTCAGCCCGCCTGACACGCGTTTCGTCGCCTTGGTCTGCAACGAATTGAATTTCTGCTGGCCGGAGGGTTCGGTGGGGCTCGAAGTAACCGCCGTGTATTGGGGATACGGCCTCAGTGACTGGTAAACGGTATTCGCGCCGGGCTGATTTACGAAGCTGGGGTAGGGCGAAGTAAAACCAGCGGCGACGGCGGAGGCGGAATTAATGGGCTGCAGCAGCAGCGAGCCGTACTTGAGATCGGCGATCGGCAGGTAGTTGTAGTTCGCCGTGAATCCGAGATGCGTGCTGCGGCTGCCGATGTAAACGGTTTCGAGCGACAGGTCCCGCATCAGCTGACGCTGGATCGAAAACGTATAGTTGATTGTCTCAGGCATCCTGGTGTCCTGCGGCACCGCGTAGGAAATCGCCTGTCCATTCAGAAACGAGGGGTCGAGCGATGGCGGACGAACGAAATTCTGGGGGAACGTCCCGGAATTGATGTAGTAGAGAGGAGTGAATCCATCGGGCGAGTTAAAGCTGATGTTGGCGCTGTAGCCAGCGTAGAACGGTGAAGTGATGAGGTTTTGCGGGGAGTTCTGATAATAGATGCCGCCCGCGGCCCGGATTACCGTTTTGGAATCGAATTGATAGGCAACACCTACCCTAGGCCCAAATCCGCCTTTCCAGTTGGTGGAGAAAAACTTCCCGGGAAGACCAGCCTGACCGGCAAAAGCCAGTGCTCCCAAACGCCCGCCCGCGCCGGGATTCGCGATATTTGGCTCGAAACTTGTAATCTTATTCTGGACTTCGGAGTACGAGGGGTCAAAGTCCCAGCGCAAGCCATAGGAAAGCGTGAGTTTCGGGTTTACGCGCCACTCATCCTGCGCAAACGCGCCCACCCGGAAGTTCCGTAACCCCGTTTCCGCCGGAATGAATGCGCCCGCGGTACCGACGGCACCGATGAGCATGCTGGCGACGGAACTGCCCCAGGTTCCGTAAGAAGGTGAATCCGGCTGGCTCGTCATCTGGCTGGCGAAGTTGAAGCTTCCCTGTATATTGTTCAGCGCCAGTTGATTGATCCGATCTCGATCCAACTCGGTACCGACCTTGAACGTGTGCTTTCCGCGGACCCAGGTCAGGTTCTCGACAAACGTGTAATCCAGAGCGAAGAACCTGACGTCGTAGCCGCGGCCCATCGCCGCCAGGGCTGCCGTGCCACCACTATAGGTCAACGCCGGAAATGCTCCGTTGTCGGCGGGAATGCCCGTGATTCCCAATTTCTGATCCCAACCCTGACCGGCGGTCCCGTTAGGCCCAATGTTGAATTCCCGGTCGACACCGATTGTGATGTGGTTTACCAGGGTCGGGCTGATGATGTAATCGTGACTGAGTCGGACCTTCCAGGACGTGTCCTGCTGATCGTAGATCTGATCCAGCGGATTCGTTTGGGGCTGTCCCCAAACCGGTTGAGGTCCGAGCCCGGGTTGCGGATGGCCCCACAGGAGCCGGGGCCGGGTCTGGTGCGTATAGCTGAACATCAGCTTCTGCTTGTCAGAGATGCTGTGATCGATCTTGATCAGAGGAACCGTGGTGTTGTAGTAGGGCCAGGTGGATGCCTGGTGATCGTAGAAATTATTGAGTTCGCCGGGCACGCTTGGCGCCGGTATGTATGAGGCAATGACCTTCGCCATCGGAGTGATCATGCTGGCCGGAATGATATTGCCGGGGAACTGCGAGCGCACATAGCTGCCATTCCCATCCGGTCTGGTCGAAGTGGGGTCGAAGATGGGAATTTGTGCGCCGCTCGCCGTGGTCAGGCCGGTGAAATTTCCGCTCAACATAGCGGGCGTGGGAACGGTTGCGAGCAATCCTGCCGCACCCTGGCGGGAGTAGTAAAGGCCCAGGCTACCGAAGAAGAACGTTTTATTTCGCCCATTGTAAAGATGGGGGATCACAACGGGCCCGCCAATGGTGAACCCGCCCTCGTTCTGACGGTAAGGCGTCCTGACCGGCGCAAAGAATGAGCGCGCGTTCAGAACGGTATTGCCTAAATGGTCGAAGACGCTTCCGTGCAAGCTGTTCGTACCCGATTTGATGATCACGTTCGTGAACCAGCTCCCGAAGCCGCCGTACTCTGCGTTGAAGGCATTCGTCACGACGTTGACTTCACCGACCTGCTCCAGAAAAGGCCCGTTCTCGGAAAGCGATCCTTTTTCGATTCGTTCGCTTGCCCGAGCGCCATCGACGAACGCCTCCGTCGCCATAGTTGTGGATCCGTTGACGGCAAGGATAAACGTATTCGTTTGGTTTGTGCCCGGCATATTGTCGAGAAAACCGGTGATATCTCGCTTTGTCCCGACCACGATCAAGGGGAGTTCCTGAACCAACGTATCCTTGAATCCCACCGCATTGTTGATCGCCGCGGTGTCCAGGATGGGCGCCTCGCCGGTGACCGTCACCGATTCACTGACCGTCCCGGGTTGAAGCGCGAAATTCACCGCGACTTCGGCGCGCGGTTGAACTTCCACCGGTTCCTTGGTGACCTTGGAAAAACCCGTCTTTTCGACGACGATGCGGTAGTTCGCTGCCGGGAGGTTTGGCGCGATGTACAGCCCTTCCGCGTTCGTCTCCAGTTCGAGGGCGCTGTTGGTGTCGATGCGAATGACCTGCACCTTTACGCCGGGCACTACCCCGCCTGCGGCGTCAGTTACCTGCCCTCGGATCGTGCCGCGGTCGATCTGGCTCCAAGCCGGCAAGGCTGCCAGCAAAACCAGAGCTGCCCAGACCGTCAAACGCCGGATCGAAGCCGATCCCAAGAAATCAAACACTTCAGTCAGCATGGACTACGTCCCCCTCTAACAGCCAAGTAACCAGTTTTACGAGTTGTACTACCTAATGCCTGCCAAGCTATATTGACAGGTTCGCGAGACCAATCAGTTAGTGCGTCTGAACCGGACTATACCGTCTGGAGCCTTCTGCTGTCAATAGGCTGTACTAGATTCCTATTGCGCTCATCAGGTTCGAGTGATACGATTAGCGCAGACGTGGATTGATTTAGGCTCTGCCTCGTGCAGCGCTGACTAATTGCAACCACGATAAAAAGTGCTAAAGGTGAGTCGGTCTTCACGAATCTAAAACCCCTGGCACTCACCAGGGGATTTTTATTTTGGACCGGGTCGCCGTTGGAGAGGAGTTAACTCTTATGACGGTGGACGCTTCGCTCAGTACCCCGCATTCCGGTCTGTTCGGCGTGGAAGGCGAGTTGGTTTGTCTGCAGGTATCGGTCGAGCCCAAGCTCCTGGAGCCATTGCTTGAAACATTGGCCTCGCTAGATTTTCCGATTAATCCCCAGCTGTATCATCACCCCACTGAGGTGGTGGTGGAGTTCCCCGCCTACTCGGCGAAGCTTGGGGAAGTGCGCAGTGCGCTGAAGAACGCCGGGATCGGCCCCAACCGCCTGAAGTTTCAGCGGCCGCTCGCCGCCAGGGCTTCGGACTAGCTCGACGGCCCTACCGTTCCAGCCCGGATTTGCGCGCGGCCATCTTGCGCTCCACTGCCTTCAAGAGCCGCTGCTGCACGTCGTCGGGGAGCACATGCGCTTCCATGCCCTTGTAAACCTGAATGGTCTTTTTCGTCGTGTCGAGGATGACAAAACAATTCGGACATTCGTTTACGTGGGCTTCGAGGCGGCTCCGGAGTTGGACGTCGACGACGTCGTCCAGGTAGTCGTTGAGCTCCTGCAAAAACTCTTTACAGGTAAGCAAAAACGTCGTCCCCTTTCCGTTTGAAAAAACGCGACAGCTTCTCGCGAAGCTGCAGTCGCGCCCGCAACAGCCGGCTTTTCACCGCCGGGATCGAAATCCCTAAGGCCTGCGCGGTCTCTTCCGTGCTCAGTTCTTCGATGTCACGCAATACGAAAACGGTGCGGAAAACAGGCTTCAGGCTCTGGACCGCTTCGTCCAGAATCTGACCCAATTCCTCCCGGGAGTACTTCTGCTCCGGGTTCTCGTCCCACACCGCGATCTCCCGCACGACGGTGTCTTCGCCGGTATCGATGGGCTCGTCCAGGGGCACGGTGCGGTCCGCTTTCCGCTTCCGCAGCTTCATTAACGATTCGTTCACGGCGATGCGGACAATCCAGGTGTAGAACTTGGACTGCCCCTGGAAATCCCCGAGATGCGAAAAAGCCTTTAAGAATGTCTCCTGCAGGACGTCTTCGGCGTCCTCGTCGCTCTGCGTGATGTGCTTGGCAAGACGATAAATCTTGCGCGAGTAGTGGTTTACGAGTTGGTTGAAGGCGCCCGCATCGCCTGCGCGGGCTCTGGCAACCAGACTGGATTCGTCGAAAACCGTTTCTGCTGCTGCCGGCATTCTGTTTCATTTTACCCCACACGCCCGGCCAGGCCGAAAAGTGATCTTCCAAAGCCGAAAATTGATACTCTGGGATTTCATGAGTGACAGCCTTACCATTACTTTGCCCGATGGGAGCCACACGTCCGCTCCGGCGGGCAGCCGGCCCTTGGATATCGCGCAATCCATCAGCCCGCGGCTGGCGGGCGACGCCGTAGTAGCCCGCGTCGACGGCGAACTGTACGATCTGACGCGGCCGCTCGAGCACGACGTCAAAGTCGAGATACTCACCTCGAAGAATCCTGAAGCGCTCCAGGTCTACAGGCACTCGACAGCCCACCTGCTGGCCGCCGCGGTCCTCGAGCTTTTCCCCGAGACCAAGCTCGGTATCGGCCCGCCCACCGACACCGGCTTCTACTACGATTTCCAGCGCGATACGCCATTTACGCCCGAAGATCTGGAAAAAATCGAGGCCCGCATGTGGGAACTGCAGGCCAAAGGGCTTCCGTACGAACGCATTTTGACGCGCAAGGACGATGGCCTGAAGAAGTACGCCGACGACTGGATGAAGCGCGAGCTCATCGAAGAGAAGGCCGATTCGGTTTTCTCCGAGTACACGCTAGGCCCGCACTTTATCGATTTCTGCCGCGGACCGCACGTGCCGTCCACGTCGCGCATCAAGGCGTTTAAGCTGCTTTCGGTGGCGGGAGCCTACTGGAAGGGCGATGAGCACAACCCGCGCCTGCAGCGCATTTACGGCACGGCGTTCTTCAATCAGAAAGACCTGGATGCCTACGTGGCGCGCCTCGAAGAGGCCAAAAAACGCGATCACCGCAAGCTCGGCCAGGAGCTCGATCTATTCAGCATCCAGGAGCTGGCCGGCCCGGGCCTCATCTTCTTCCATCCCAAAGGCGGGCGCATCCGCAAAATCATTGAGGACTGGATGCGGGATCAGTATCTGGCGCGCGGCTACTCGCTGGTCTACACGCCGCACGTCATGCGGCGCGAACTATGGAAGACTTCCGGGCACGCCAATTTCTATAGCGACAACATGTTCAAGCCCATGGAGCTCGATGACGCTGAGTATCAGCTCAAGCCGATGAACTGCCCGGGCCATATCCTGATCTATGCCGACAAACTGCGCAGCTATCGCGACCTGCCGGTGCGGCTCGGCGAACTCGGCACGGTATATCGCTACGAACGGTCCGGCGTCATGCATGGGCTGATGCGGGTCCGCGGATTTACGCAGGACGACGCACACATTTTCTGCACGCCCGACCAGATCGAAGACGAGGTGATCAGCTGTCTCCAGTTTGCCATCGACGCGCTGCACACCTTCGGCTTTGACGACTATGAAGCAGAATTGTCCACCTGGGACGGCGGAGCGAGTGGCAAGTACGACGGCACCGCCGATCAGTGGCAGCTCGCCGAGAGCGCGCTGAAGCGCGCCACCGAACGGCTGAACATGAAAATCAAAGTCAGCCCCGATGAAGCCGCGTTCTACGGACCGAAGATCGACGTGAAGCTGGTGGACGCGATCGGACGGCTTTGGCAGCTTTCCACCGTACAGTTCGACTTCACGCTGCCGCGCCGTTTTGGCCTCGAGTATGTCGCCGAGGACGGCAAGAAGCACCAGCCGCTGATGGTGCACCGCGCGTTGTATGGCTCGATCGAACGCTTCTTCGGCATTCTGATCGAACACTACGCCGGCGCATTTCCGTTCTGGCTCGCGCCGGTGCAGGCGGCTGTCTTACCCATCACGGATCGGCACGTCGAATACGCCAGGAAGGTGGTACAGCGCCTCGAAGACGCGGGACTGCGCGTCGAGCTGGATGACCGGAAGGAGAAGGTCAACCTGA
>Ga0070734_10005558_pt1 | contig 11043 bp, 12 predicted proteins | sample Coa_R1_8_FD_66444 | JGI IMG/M metagenome (GOLD analysis project Ga0070734, IMG submission 66444) | Surface soil microbial communities from Centralia Pennsylvania, which are recovering from an underground coalmine fire - Coalmine... | ecosystem: Environmental > Terrestrial > Soil > Unclassified ...
GGCGCCGACCCCCACCCCCGCGCCGGGGACTTGAGAAAAGTAAATTCAGGAGGAAAATAACCGTGGAAACCATCCGCCAACAACCATTCAAAGGAGAGAGGGTCATGAAAAAAATCATCCTGACGTCGGCTTTGCTTTTCATCAGCGCGGGAGCGGGAATGGGGGTCTGGGGGGATGAACCGGCGGTCAAGCCGGGGGAAAAGCTCACCCAGGATCAGGCAGTCCAATTGAACGACGCGGTCAAGGCGAAGCACCTGAAGAAGGGCAAGCCGGCCCGCAAGATCCAGGGCAAGGCGGCCAAGGGGGCCCCAAAGGTTTCCCCCGCCCCGACGAAAAGCGCCCAATAACTTTAAAGAATGGCGCTGAAGCAGGGGTTTGGGTCGAAAGGTTTTTTAGAGTTTTTGCAGCTTTTCGAGGAAGACTTCCAGGACTTTAACTTCATCCTCTTTCATGGCCAGGAAGCGGAGGCCCGCCCCCTTGCCGTCGGCCCAGACCACGTCGGCCAGCAGGGTCAGCGGGGCTTCGGGCGGCGGAAGGACGACCTTGACGTTCAGATGATTGCCGAGTTTCAGGGGTTCTTCCGAAACGATGTACATCCCCCCCAGGCCGGCGTCCACAGCCTGGGCGGTTTTGGGGTCCGTTCCGATCTTCTTGACCGCCTCGTTTTTGTGCTTCTCATCCAACAATTGGTAGGTGACGGGAAACTTCACCAAGAGGCGGGAGTGGGCCCGCTTTTCGACGAAAATGGTTCCTTCGGTCATCGGCAACTCCTGCTGGATTCGCTTGTACTGATTTTAGCGGATCGCCCAGCCCAGCCCAAAGCTTTTTGGCCCCGGCCCGGAAAAACCCAAATTTAAGTGGGACTTTTGATCCAAGGGGGGCCTGCCGGACCACCGGGTCATTGGGAAACAGCTTCAATCCATGGTTCTCGCCGCCGCCTCAGCCCTTCCACAGGGCCCGGATGAACTCTATCACCAGGGCAAGGAATCCGGCGGCCAAAATGCCCGCGAGCAGGAAGCTTTCGATGAAATAAAAATCCCAGCCTAAAAAAGCCCACAGGCAAAGGCCCGCCCCTGCCCCCAACAGGACCACCAGCCCGATCCAGGAGGATGGGCCTTTATCGTTGTTGAAGGGGTCCGGGGAATCGCTCATGGTCGGCCCCAGGGTGGATCCTAATGCCCCATGCTCTTCAGGATCATGGCAAATGCGACGAACCCGATGACAACCCCCACCAAAACCAAAAACCCGAAAAAGATGCCGAGGACGCCGAAGGCCCGGCCCAGGGATATCTTGTGGGCTTCGGAAACGCCGAAAGCGATCAGCACCCAGGACCAGAGGAAAAAAACCATGGCGGGGAGGATGGTGAGGATCATCGTGATGTTTCCAGCCGCCCCCACCGTCCTCAAATCGGTCTCGCCCCCCATAATGAGGGCCCACTTGGGGATTTCGCCCAGCCGCATCAGGATCAGCCCCCCAAAGCAGGGTACATAGGCCCAGGCATAAGCCGTGGCCACCTTTCCCAGGGTCCCCGTCCCGCCCAGCCATTTGCCGATGAGGAAATTGCAAATGACGGTGAGCCAGTAAAAGATCATCCCGACCACCATCATCATCAGGATTTCAGCCGGTAAGGCGGCCCCGGCAGGGAGGAACTTGAGGAGCACAAGGTAAAAGGTGGGGTTGATGCCCGCCAGTAATGTGTAAATGGGAATCAGCACCCATTGGCCGTAACCCGGGTCCTCCGCGACCAGGACCTTGAAGGTTTCGGCCGGTTTGACCAGGATTTCGAAGAATGACCGGAAGTAGGAAATATTGTTTTTCATGACGCCTCCTCAAATATTTTACTTGTACTCCGCGTATTGGGCCTGCAGCTCACCCTGGCAGGAGGTCCCCATCAGGATATAGGTCAGCGTATATTTGTGCCGGTTGTCTCCCCAGAGGTCCTTCTTGACCTCGGCTTCGTCCGCATTGGGGTCGTGCTCGGCGACCAGCTTGTCGGCCGAGATCGTCTTGCCGTCCATGTCGGCCTTCCAATCGATGGTCCAAAAGATGGTTTTATGTTTTTTGACGCCTTTCGAAGCCGGCACCGTATTTCCGTCGGCCGACTTGAGGTTGAGGGTCAGCACCGCCTTGTGGTCGTGCTTGACGAAGGTATCGTCATAGGTGGCGTAATCGGTGGAATTGGTGAAGTTATCCTCGTTCTTTCCGTGCTTCTCGTGGTTGGCGTTGCCCTGCAGGCCCGGCATGCCGAAATACTCGAAGCGGGGGCGCAGGATGTTGCCGCCCCGTTTGACCGTAATGGGGGAATAGTAGCGCGTCACGTAGCTCACGTCGTAATAGATCAGGTGGTTGCCCGGTTCGATCTTGGTGAGGCATTTGCGCAGGTGGTCCCCCGGTTCGCCCTCGAACTGCAGCCGGGTCTTATGGTCCAACAGGACGTCCGTGGTGTCGGTGCGCACGCCCAGGTCCTCGAAGGTCACCGTGGTGCGCGCGAAGGCCAGGAAGCCGACGACCGCCAGCGCGCCGGCCAGAACCAGCCCGGCGGCGGGCAGGAATTTGGGCATCCCGGTGCTCTTCTTCCCGCCCTTGGGAGCCTTGGGCTTCAGGACGTTAGGGTCATAAATCTCGAATATCTCCAGGGGCTCGTCGATCCCCTTCACCGTGTAACGCCCATGGGAGGCCCAGGCGGCCTCGCCCTTCCTCCCCGCCAGCCAACCCTTGGCCGAGTCGAAGACGCTGTAGGTCAGGAAGACCTGGCCGCCCTCGGCCAGCCCCTCCACCCGGGAAGCCCGGTTCACGTGGCGCCCGAAGACGTCCATGCTCATCTTGTCCTCTACGGTCACCTGGCCCATGTGCAGGCCGATGCGCACCAGCAGGGGCGGTCTATCCGCATGTTCGGTGTTGTGCTTGCGGAGCGCCGCCTGGATCTCCAGGGACCGGGCCGCCGCGGTCGAGGGCTCGGAAAAGACCGCCATAACGGCGTCGCCGATGTGCTTGATCACCCGCCCGGCCCCGTCCCGCTCGATGATCGGGACCAGGATGCCGTCGTGTTCTTGCCGTACCTGGTTGGAGAAGGCGTCCCCACGTTCTTCGGTCAGGCGGGTGAAGCCCTGGATGTCGGTGAACATGATGGTGAGCACCGAAGCGTTCCGGCTTAGGCGGAACTTGTCGATCAACTCCACTTCATTCTGGGCAATGGGCAGGTTGGAAGGAATCTCGGTCATGGCGCCCCAATCATCCCATGGGCGGCAGCCCAAAGCCAAATGAAATGGGCGTTACAGGGCGGGGACCCAAGGACGCGAAACGGCCTTGTTTTAAGCTTGTTAAACCGGAAGCTCCTTCTTGTCCAACCGAAGGTTCCTTTTTATACTCCCCTCGAATGAACAACCGCCTTCTTCAGGGCGGCTATAAAAGGGGCATTGATGTCGACCTCCAAAACCATCCTCCTCGTGGAAGACGATGCCCAGCTTAGGCTCTTGGTGAAAAAAACGTTGGAAGAAAACGGCTATTCGGTGGTGGCGGCCGCGGACTCCACCTTCGCCAGCGCCGCGGCCCGTATGCGGGGCGGCATCATCGACTTGATCCTGGCCGACATCAACCTGCCGGGCCTGACGGGGGGCGAATACGCCGACTACCTGAGGACCATCAATTCCAACCTCAAAATCGTCTATATGTCCGGGGCGCCGGTCCAGGACTCGGACGTCATGAAGCACCTTCGGGGGGATACGGCCTTCTTTATCGCCAAGCCTTTCGAGCTGAAGGACCTGTTGCTGACCATCCAGCGGGCCTTGGGTCAGATCCAAAACCCGCCTCCCGACAAAGAGGGCGATCCTTAAAAATCCGGAGGGTCCGGAAGTCAGGGAAAGGTTTTGAAAATGGAGGCGGGGTTCTCTTTGCTCCAATAAATGCCGAGCAGTTTTCCCAAAATCAGCTTCTCATCTAAAGGCCCCCAATAGCGGGAATCGTAGCTGTTGTCCCGATTGTCCCCCAGCATGAAGTATTGGCCCGCCGTCAAAGTTACCGGCCCGTAATTCAATTTGGCGGAATCCGGGCCTTCTTCCTTCCTTATTTCTTCTAATGTCCCGGTGTGTTTCACGTAGGGCTCGATTTGTTTGGCACCATTGACGTAAAGGTCCTCGTTCCTCACACCGACGACGTCACCTGGAATGCCCGCACAGCGTTTGACGAATGTTTTCGTGATGTCCTGTGGAAATAGAAAAACGACAAGGTCGCCTCTCTGGGGCGCCGCGAATTGGAAATAGCGCTTAGTCCGGTGAAAAAAGGAATGGCCATAGATGAGGTTGTTGGACAGGACATAGTCCCCACGGTAAAGCGTGTCTTCCATTGAGGAAGCCGGGATCGCGTAAGTCTCCAGGACCAAATGTAAGGGTATGGAGAACGGCAGCCCCAAGATCAAATAAAGGCCCAGGGTCCCCCAAAAACGCCAAAAAGAAACTTCCGCAACCCAGGCTACGAGAACCCAGAAGACGGCCACTCCGAAGGCAATACCGGCGAAGAGGGCCAGCCCGTAGCTGAGATTTTTCAAGGCTAAAAAAATAATCACGGGGATACTGGGGGCAAGCGCAACGGCCAGACCCAACCATGCCAGCTTTTTAGTCGGAATCTTGTTTTGCGGGTTCACCCAACGGAAAGACTTGAAAAAAACTAATGTCTTATAACCGGCTTCTAAAGAGAAAGCCCCGATGATCAGCAGCGCAAAAGTTAAAGGGCCCATTAAATTCCACCTTTTGGCAAGATCAGGCCGTACCCGTTTCTTACTGCACGGAATAAGCCGCCGGCCAGCCGTTCGGACCGTATGTCCAGGTCACGTGTTTCCCGTTTTTCCTCAGGCCCACCAGGGCCTCGTTGAAATAAAAGGAATGGCTGGATCCCACCACAACGTCCTTGAGGAAAGCCAGGGCCGCCGGGGTGCCCAATATCCCCAGTTGGACTACCGCCCATTTCTGGGCGCTTCCATGGGACGAGGTGGAAACCAGTTGGATCAAGCGTGCCACCTTCTGGTCGGCCGGCAGGTCCTTGATTTCCATCTGGCATCGGATCTGGTCCAAGGGCCCTCCCGGCGCGTAAACGGACAGCAGGGGGATGTCCTTGGTGCTTCCGGTGGCGGCAAGCACATCCATGTCCCAATCCCCCGTGTTACCCGGCCTTTTGGCCTTCATGATGGGCACGATCAGGTCGTAAATGCCCGGATCACCCATCAGGGCCAACCCCAGGTAGGCCAGGGACCTATTCTGCCCCGTCATGGCCACGGCGTCCTGGTGGAAGGCGGGGACGGCATCGGCGGCGCACTTGCACTTGCCCAGGGCAAGGATGATTTGCGACTTGAGCATTTCCGGGAGAATCACGAGGCCGGACGCCGTGCGGGTATTGGCTCCCGGGGTTTCCGCGGAGACCTTGGCGTAGAGGTCCTTCAATGCGGGGACGAAGGCCGGGTCCCCGATATTGCCGGCGTTCTGGACCAGCCATACCAGGACCTGGCGGTCCTGCTCCACCCCAAAACGGGCGCTCAAGCAAGGGGTGGCTTTCGAGGATTGCAGGATTCCCATGAGGCTGGCCGCGGCCAGACGGACGCTGCGGTCTTCGTCCCCCAGTGCCTTGCACAATTCGTCCATCACTCCCGCCGCATCACCGCGGGTCACGATTTCGGTTTGCAGGAAGGCCTGGGCCCTTTGGCCGATCCCCAGGCAGTTGTCCACCACCTGTGCGTCCGTCATTTGGCTGGGGGGAAGAAGTTTGACGAGATTCTTGTGGTGGGTTTGCGCCTGGCCGTATCCCAGCGCCAGCATCCAGAATAAAAGGGCGATCCACTGCTTTTTCATAGTCTCCTCCGAAAAATAAGAATTTCCCGAAATAACGCCGGCAAGCGGGACCGATTATATCGGTTCTCCCCGTAGAGAACCTTCCTTTCCCGGGGCTGGCCTACCCTACCGCACTAATAATATCCGCTTCATTTTCAGCGAGTAAGGCTCGCGGTAAAGGATCACGTAAACCCCGCTGGCGCAGGCTTGGCCGTATTTGTTGGTCCCGTCCCACTCCACCGTCTGTAGGAGGGAGCCGGTGAGGTTCTCGTCCAACAGGGTCTTGATGTGCTCCCCCGCCGAATTATAAATCGTCAGTGAAAGCTCCCCCGGATAGACCGAACTGGCCACCGTGATGGAAACATTCCCCTGGGAAGGGTGCAGGACGTTCAGCGAAACGTCAAAGGCCTCCACGGGGGTCGGTGTGGGGGTGCAGGTGAAGCCGGGGTAGCCGCAGGGCGTGGGGGTGAAGCTGGGCGTGGGACTGCTGGTGGGTGTGAAGGTGTTGGTAAAGGTGAAAGTCACCGTGGGCGTGGCCGAGGGGGTGAAGGTGCAGGTTTGAGTGGGGGTGGAACTGGGCGTAAAGCTGTCGGTGGGGGTGAAGGTGAGGGTCGGGGTCGGGGTGATGGTGGGGGTAAAGGTCAGGGTCGGGGTAAAGCTCGGGGTGGGTGAAAAGGTGGGGGTGGGGGTCAAGGAAGGCGTGAAGCTGGGCGTCACGGTGGCGGTTAAGGTCGGGGTTCCGCTGGGGGTGAAGGTCGGCGTCTGGGTCGGCGTGGGAATCACCGCCAGCTCGCGCCAATAAAGGGCGCCGCAGCTGTTGGCGATGTAAGCGGAAGGATTGTAGGACACCGGGGGGATGGGGGCGCCCGAGACCTGGTCAAAAATGGTGGCGGCATATTGGGCGCCGGTGACCGGGACGGAGGACGGGGTAAAAGGATTCGAGGAAGGGTTATAGGCGAAGGCATACCAGGGGTTGGCGGAACCGTCCACGGGCGGCGGTGCGGCGCCGGTGCAGGTGGCCGCCTGGCCGCCGTTCGGGTCCCAATAAAAGGGGATGGAGGCGTAGCTTTCGCTGGAAATCACCCAGTTGAACCCGCCTGCGCAGTTGATCTCGAGCGACCAGGCCCCGAAAGTCTCCGTGGGGTTGATGTTGTCCGTCTCCACCGACACCAGCACGCTCTGGCCCTGGTTGAACACACTGATCGGGACCGTAATGGGGGATGGAACGCAGGTTCCCCCGCAATAAAGGATGGGGCTGGGTCCCACGGCGGTGCCGTTGATCCAAACGTAGCTGTTGTCGTCGCCCGAGACCAGCAGGTTGGCTGAAACGGGGGTGCATTGGGAAAGGCCGGGCGGGGGGGCCAGGAGGGGCAGGCCCAGGAAAAGCAGGGCCCACTTCAATTGGGACAACTTCATGCGGTGTTCCTTAGGTATCCGGCGAATCTCCCCGGCTCGGTTCCAATTCTACCTATTCGGGATTTGGAATAGATAGTTTATCCCTTAAATACCGTTCCCGGGGACCCGCTGTTACCGCGAATTCCCGGAAACGCTTTTCCCGGGCTTAAAACAAAAAAGCCCAGCCTTGACGGCTTGGGCTTTGCGTCATTCCGGCCTAAGGATTGTCGGCATAAGCGATGGGCGGGGTTACTTTTTAAGAATGGCCTTCAAGGTCGGATGGTCGATGGGCGCCGAGGTATGTTCATGGATGATTTTCCACAATCCCTCTTTCTTCCGGGCCACCCAAGTCAGGCGGTTCTGGAGCGAGCGGAGCTTTTGCCCGTCACCGCCAAGGGCCGAATAGGTCACGGTGGCCCGGGCATAGGCCATATCACCTGAAACCGTGGCCTCCACCTCGTCAAATTCCACGAATACCCGCTCCGGCCCGAGGGACCCGAACCAACCCTCGGCCATCTTCCGCCAGGCGGCGATTCCCTCGTAGGACCACCGGCCCCACATGTCGAACACCTGGACGTTCTCATCGAAGATGGAGAGGAATCTTTCAAGGTCCTTCTCATAGGCCGATTTTTTATAGGTGTCGAACAAGGACTGGAGTTCGTTCATTGGGCGCCTATTTGGAAAGCAGGATTCGGAGGCTGAAACAGCTGAGGCCTGCGGCCGCAAACCCATGGAACAAAACACGGAAATCCAGGAGGTTCCCCACTGACAGGCCGAAGAGGACGACGATGACCACCCATCCCAGGTTGCCGGCCAGGGTAATCCAGGCCAGCGCCTTGTCCTGGGGGCGGCCGGAGCGCAGGAAATTCAAAGCCGTCAAAAGGGCCGCGGCCAATACCCCCGCCAGGGACCAAACGAAGAGGCCCGTACCTGGCTGGAGGAGCTTGAAGGTTCCGAACAAATGCCCCAGGGTGGCCAGGGCCATTAAACCGCAGAAAAGCCGGTCGAGAATTTTGCCCATAAAATTTCCCCTCTTAGAAATTTAAGCCCGCTTGGACCGGCAGGAACAGGGTGGGACCGTCGTCCGAGAGGTTTCCATTGGCCTCCGTCGAACCCCCGGGACCGGTCAGGGTAATGATGTCCGAATTATTCTGGGAAGTGAAGTTGATGTCCACCCTCGCCTGGAGGAAAAAATCCACCTTGGCGTCCAGTTGGGCTCTCAGGCCCACTCCCGGGCAGAGGAGGAAATCATCCTCGTTGGTGGAGGCCATAACGGTTTGGTTGTTGTAGCTGGCCGAAACGGTGGCGGAATTGAAGGCGATGCCCGCCCCTCCGAAGAAATAGGGGACCACCTGGGAGTTTTCCAGGGGCAAGGAATATTGGACGAGGGCCACTACAGGGAAATAATACCAGTCGCCGGAAAAGGCGACCCCCGCCGGAAAGGCGACCCCATAGGTTTGTTGGAAACTCTTGGCCAGGAAGGCCTTGTTGACCGGCAGATCCTGGTAGGTGGCGGCCAATCCCACGCTCCAATGGCTGTCCAAGGGTCTTTTGAAGTCCAACGCGATGCCGAAACCGGGGTTGTATTCGGACCCGGTCTTGCTGCTTAACGGAAGATTCATCACCGGGGAAATTCCCAAACCCGCAGGGCTTTCACCGCTGTCCGCGGGCGCTCCGGAGGAATTCTCCGGCGGCGGTGTGGATGAGGTGGTTTCGGCAACATATCCGCCCGTCACCGGGGCGCCCTGTGCGGTCCCGGGGCCGGACGCCTCCGGGTTAGGGTTCGATCTCACCACTTCGTTGTAACGGGACACAGCCTTGTAACGGTCCTGGTTTGCGGCAGCCTCCACCGGCAACCCGATAAGGAGCATCACCGCCCCGATCCCGCCCACAATATAGCTGGGGGTCAGGTCCGGGGTACCCGTGGAGGTGGTATACCCTCCGAAGGGGGACGGGTTGGTGACGGGGGTTCCCGGCGCCGCGATCCCATAGCCGACGGCAAAACCGACGCAAACCCCTCCCAAGACGTCCAGGGCATTGGCCGCGTTTTGCTGGCTCTTGGCGTTTTGGATCAGACGGGTGGCCTGGTCGTCCTTGATACGGTTGATCACTTCCGCGATTTGATCGTCACTCTCCAGGGGTTTTCCCCCATAGGTGTAATTGGAACTGTCTTTGTGCCCTTCTTGGTCCGTGAAAGTCCCGATGGTTTGCACCCGGAATGGGTCGGGTGTGGCGGCGGGTGTTTCGCCGGTTTCGGGGGAGGCGGTTGGGGATGCCGGTTTCGCCTCGGCGGAAAGTTTGTCGGCCATAGCCTGAATCGCGGGATTATCCGGGTGCAGTTGCAGGCTCCGTTGGTAGGCTTGGAGCGCCCCGTCCTTGTCGCCCTCCCGCAGGAAGGCGCTTCCCAGACCCTGGTAGGCCTTCCAGGAATTCGGGTCCTTCTGGATCACGTTTTCGAACCCGGCCACCGCTTGGGAATAGTTGCCCTGGTCGTAATTCTTGAGGGCCGCCTGGTAGTCCGAATCTTCGGCATGGGCCCCGGGAACCCAGGCCAAACCCAGCAGGAAGAACAGGAAACCGGAAATAAGGATTTTCATAGGATTCCCCGCATCAGATGGATTTAACTCAAGAAGATCCGCCGCAACGCGCAATAGTAAACGCCTTATTGGGGGAAATGTAAAGTGGACGGCGGCACGGCGGCACCCATGGAGAGAGCAGGCCGAAATCACCGTTTCCCGGAACAAAAAAAGCCAACCCCTTTGGGTTGGCTCTTTGATTTCGGCTAAAGGTAAGGACCGGCCTTACTGTTTCTGGAAGTCCACCACGCTGCCGTGCCCGCTGGAGACGTAAAGGTTGTTGAAGGTGCTGTCGAAAGCCATCCCCTCCGGATAGGTGAAGCCGTCCGTGTATTGGGTTACAGCCGCGCCGGCCGGGTTGAACTCGGCCACGTATCCGGGGGAATAGGTGTCGAGGGCGTAAATATTGCCCGAGCCATCGAAGGCCGCCTGGCTGATGGCTGGCACTCCCGGTAGCGGGATGGTTTGCAGGTAGGACCCGGTTGAATCGAATTGTTCGACCCCTCCGCCGCCGACCATGCAAAGGTCGCCCAGGTTGTCCCAGGTGATGGACCCAGTCGTCGAAGTCGAAAAGGCAAAAAGATAGGTGTAGGTGGGCGGAGTGCCGGGATTGATGGACCAGGCATAACATTGGCTGGTTACACTGTTATAAGTGTACACCGTGGTCCCGGCGGAATTCACCGCCACCGCCGAGGGCCCGCCGTTGGCCACCGTGAAATAGCTGCCGCCGAAGGACGTCAGGTAGTTGCCGGAAGGGTCAAAAACGTCGACCTGGCCGGTGGTGCCGTTGCCTCTGTCCCCCACATAAACGTTTTGGGTGTTGGGATCCACGGCGACTTGGGAGGCTTGGCCAATGCTCACGCTATTGGAGGGGCCGAAAGTCGTGAGGGTCGTGACTGGGGTTGAGGCCGAACTCAGGCCGGAGGTGGACCATTCCGTCAGTTGGCTGAATCCCAGGACCCAAATATTGCTCCCGGTGACGCAAAGGCTGGTCACGTTACCCATGGTCGCGAAGCTGCCGAAAGTCACGGCGGCCGCGTAGGTGGGCCCGACGGCCGGGGTGGAGGTAGGCGTGCCCGTGGGGGTGGAAGTGGCCGTCGGGGTCGGACTGTCGGTGGCGGTGTTGGTGGGCGTGCTGGTGGCGGTATCGGTGGTCGTATCCGTGCCCGTCGATGTCGCGGTGCCGGTGGGGGTCGCGGTGGCCGTCAGGGTCGGCGTGCCGGTGGCCGTGGCGGTGTAGGGGAAGGTGCTGGTCG
>Ga0070734_10005559_pt1 | contig 11041 bp, 12 predicted proteins | sample Coa_R1_8_FD_66444 | JGI IMG/M metagenome (GOLD analysis project Ga0070734, IMG submission 66444) | Surface soil microbial communities from Centralia Pennsylvania, which are recovering from an underground coalmine fire - Coalmine... | ecosystem: Environmental > Terrestrial > Soil > Unclassified ...
AGTAAACGACCTGCCCGGGGCAATGATGCGGATCGAAGAGATTGAGTTTGTTCTTTACTGTATCCAGTTCCACGTCGTAATTGCCGAGGAAATCGAGGCCAATCCCTCCGGCGATTTGATCGCCGGCGCCGGGATCGGGACCGGTGTACATGTGCACGTCGCGTGCAGTCAGCGAACCGATCTGAAGCGTTGGAACGGCGACGGCAAGAATTTTCCCGTGAAACACCCTCCTTCTAAGCTGTTCGCCGCCGAGCAACATATCCGTGTCGGCGTGCGGCAGGTCGATATGCGCAAGCTTTAGCCGATCCGCGATTGCGGGCGAGATATAGCTGAACGTATCCTCGATATCGAGCCAGAGCTTCTCCGGAACACCAGCGATCTGTACGGGGACGGTCAATCCGCCATCAGGCCCCGCGACAAGGTCAACGGATGCGACCTCGGTCAGCTTGCATTCCTGAGCCAAAGAAGAATTCGTCAGCGAAAATTGGAACACGATGCTCGCCGCAACTGCGGCAGTCCTCAAACGGACCATACCCTTAAACTCGCGCCTGATGTTCCGAGGAACGGTTATCGCGAAAGCCAAGGCCACGGCAATCAGCAGCCACAACCCCTGCGTGGGTTGCGTTATTCGGCCGCATTAACCTATCGTTTACCGGTTGGGCTTGAGTCTGGAGCGTATGCGGGGTTCTGCGGGCAGAATTGCCATCGTGTGCGCGTCGGCGGCGCTGGCTGCCGCCTGTTCGACGTCATCGCCCCCTACCGAGCACGAGTTGTCGAGCGTCAGTCTTCCCCCCGGGAACGGCGTCTACAAGATCGGCGAACCGTACGAACAGGAGGGCACCTGGTATTACCCGAGCGAGCAGCCGGATTACGACGAGACCGGAATCGCCTCGTGGTACGGCGCGGATTTTCACGGGCGTCGCACCGCGAACGGCGAGATCTTTGACGCGAACGGATTGACCGCGGCGCATCCCACGCTTCCCATGCCGGTGGACGTGCGGGTGACGAATCTGGAGAACGGAAAGTCGCTCGTGCTGCGCGTCAACGACCGCGGTCCGTTCAAACGCGGGCGTATTATCGACGTGTCGGCGCGCGCGGCGCAGCTTCTGGGCTTCTACGGCCGGGGCACCGCGAAAGTGCGCGTGACCTACCTCGCACGTTCCGACCAGCCGGGCAGCGCACCGGCGACGGATACCACAACCGCGACTGCGGTTGCGGCGGTGCCGACGGCGGCCGTCCAGGTCGCTTCGCTCGATCCGGTTGCGACGCCGGTTGCCACAACGCCCGCCGCCACTCCCGCAACGGATGCACCAACGGCAGATCCACCGGCACCAGCGGCAGATGCAGCAGCGGCGGATGCGCCGGTGGCGCAATCCAAGTCGTCCGAAGCTTCCGATGCAGCATCGCCATCGCCGGAAAAACTTGACGCCGATCTTGAAGCGAAAGCCAACGTACCATCGGTTGTCACCACCGTGCCGGTCCCCGCGGTCACCCATCTCTACATTCAGGTCGGCGCGTTCTCGATCAAGGACAACGCAGAGCGGTTGAGGGACAGGCTTTCCGCCGCAGGAAATCTGACGATTTCTTCAATCGACAGAAAAGGGCAGACTCTCTATAGGGTGCGCGTCGGTCCGTTCGACGATGTGAGCGCCGCCGATTCCGCTCTTGCGCAGGTCAACAATCTCGGCAGCATCGGCGCAAAGATCGTCGTCGACCAATAGGCCGCACATTCTCGGGAGTTTTCCGCCGATGCGCCTCAAGCGCGTGATCCATCTTTTGCTTTTCTCCATGGTCTTCGTTGGCGTCACGCCGATCGCGGCGTCGGCCGCGCTCGAGACAGCGGCGGAGCACGCCGTCCTGATGGACGGTGAATCCGGACAGGTGCTGTGGGCGAAAGACGCCACCACGCCGTCGCCGCCGGCGTCGATGAGCAAGCTGATGACCCTCGAGCTGCTCTTTCAGCGGCTGAAGGACGGCCGCGTGAAGCTCACCGATACGTTTCCCGTGTCGCAGCGCGCCTGGAGCACGCAGGGCTCGAAGGGCTTTGCGATGATCGGCGCGCGCGTCCCTGTCGAAACGCTGATCCGCGGCATCATCGTCGCTTCCGCCAACGACATGTGCGTGGTGGTCGCCGAATCGCTCGGCGGATCAGTCGAAGCCTTTGCCGACATGATGAATGCGCGCGCGAAACAGCTCGGGCTTTCGTCATCGCATTTCGTCAATCCGGACGGTTTGCCGGACCCGCCCGGGCAGATGATGTCGGTGCTCGACCTCGCCAAGCTGGCGCGCCACATCATCTACGATTATCCGCAATACTATCACTATTTTTCCGAGCGCAGCTTCTCGATGGATGTCGGCAACGGGCACCAGATCACCCAGCAGAACCGCGACTCGGTGCTCGACAAGTTTCCCGGCACGGACGGTCTTAAAACCGGGCATACCGATGCCGCGGGCTACGGCATTACCGTTTCTGCTGTACAGAGCGGCCATCGACTCATTCTCGTGCTGAACGGCTTGCGCTATCCCCAGCTCGACAAGATGACTCCGGCGGCGCAGGACTGGCACGGCGTGCAACTCCGCGGCGACGAGGCAGCACGCCTGTTGGGCATCGCTTTCCGTGAATTCCGCCGCTATCCGCTGTTCAAGCCGAACGATGTGGTCGCGCAGGCGAAAGTGTGGGAGGGCGCGCAGGCGACGGTGCCATTGACGGTGAAAACGCCGGTGGGCGCCACGATGCAGGTGGATTCGCGCCCCGGAATGAAGGTTTCGGTTGTCTATGACGGCCCGGTGCCGGCGCCGATCGAGAAGGGCCAAAAGGTTGCCATGTTGAAAGTCACGGCGCCGGATTATCCAGGCCTCGAAGTGCCGCTCTACGCCGCCGAGCCGGTTTCGCGCGCGAACATCTTCGCCCGCATGTACGTCGGTTTGAAGGCGCTTCTGTTCGGGCACTCCGGCTAGAGATGGAGACGGCACCGCGCTTCATCACACTCGAAGGCGGCGAGGGCGCGGGAAAATCCACCCAGGCAAAGCGGCTTGCCACGGCGCTCGACGCGCGAGGCATTCGCGTATGCCTCACGCGCGAACCCGGCGGTTCGCCCGGCGCCGAGCAGATTCGCAAACTCCTTGTCGAAGGCGAACCCGGCCGCTGGGACGCCCTCACCGAAACCCTGCTGCTGTTCGCGGCGCGCGCCGATCACCTTGCCCAAACGATTCGGCCGGAGCTCAAAGCCGGGCGCTGGGTAGTCTGCGACCGCTTTACGGATTCGACCTATGCCTACCAGGGCGCAGGGCGGGGCATGGACAAAGCGGCGATCAAGGGAATCGACCTGGCTGCCACCGCGGGCATGAAGCCTGACTTGACGATCATCCTCGATCTGCCGGTAGAGCAAGGCCTTTCCCGCGCCGGCCATCGCGGGGGCGGCGAGGCGCGATTCGAGGGTTTCGAGCGCGATTTCCACCAGCGTCTCAGAGAATATTTCGTTGCGCTTGCGGCCCGCGAACCGGAGCGCTGTGTGCTGATCGACGGCTCCGCCACACCCGACGCCGTCGCCGCGCAAATTTGGGACGCGGTGATGGGTCGGTACTTTCAATCTTAATTTGTTGAAATTTCCGAGCGGCCTTACGCGATTACGCGCTCGATCCACGCGCCGAGGGTGTCGAAAAGATCGGTCATCACGTCGGCATCCTTGCGGCCGGTGCGCGCGGGTACGTGAAAGGAATGATCCGCGTCTTCGAACAGCTTCAAAGTCGCAAGCGAACCAAGCCGTTTGACGAGTGGCTGAAGGTAATCGAGTGCCGCAAACTCGTCGCGTGTACCCTGGAGAAAGAGCATCGGCACGTGCACGGACGACAAATGACCGGCGCGGTCCACGGACGGTTGTCCGGGCGCATGCAGCGGAAAGCCCAAAAACGCAAGACCGCGTACGTTATCGAGCGGCGCTTCGGCTTGCGCCTGGGACGTCATTCGTGCGCCGTACGATTTGCCGCCGGCGATCAGCGGCAGGGACGGAAATTCGCGCGCCGCAGCGGCCACGGTCGCACGCACGGCCGCCTGCGCCCGTCCGGGCGAGTCCGGCATCCGTCGTCCTTCCTCCATGTAAGGAAACTGAAAGCGCAAAGTCGCAATGCGCCGCCCCGCCAGCCCCGTCGCCACCGCCGCCATGAAACTGTGCTGCATGCCCACGCCTGCTCCGTGCGCCAGCACGTAACAGGCGCGCGCATTCTCGGGCACGATCACCAGCCCGGAAACCTGCGTCTCCCCTATGGGTATTTTGATCGGCCGTTCGAGTGAAGCGGTCATGACCGGGATGGTATCCCATGCGGCGGTACAAGGGGGAATCTTTAAGCATGCTCTCGTTGAGGTTCCTTCCCAGCACGAAGTGTGGGGGAGGGGACCGCCTAGCGGTGGAGGGGGGCAACAGCGCGATCACCAACTGAGCCCTCCGTCTCGCCCCGCTCCGCCCGGCTCGCCGCCTTCCCCAGGCAATGCATGCGCGGGGGAGGAAAACTCAGGCGCAATTTTGTGGATGCATGGCCAGCGTGGAGCAGTTACACGAAGAGCCATGGCCAAACGCGCGCGCGAAGACGATAGCGTCGAGACCGACCGCATCGCGGGGCAGCCGCATCCGCGCGAGACGCTCGCGCTCGTAGGCCAGGACGAGGCGCTTGCGCGGGCGGCACGGGCCATTCGCGGTGGACGGCCGCCACAGGCCTGGCTGATCGGAGGTTCTCCAGGAATCGGCAAGGCGACGTTCGCCTATCGCATCGCACGCTATCTGCTGGCGTACGGGGCCACCGACAAAGGCCCCGAGGATCTAAGTGTCCCGCCGGACCATCCTGTCGTCGCGCTGGTGCGCGCCGGCGCCCATCCCGGGCTCCTGGTGTTGAAGCGTGGTCTCCATCCCGATACCGGCAAACTGATGACGGTTTTGTCCGTCGATACGGTTCGGGAGATCGGACCCTTCTTCGGCATGACCGCAGAGGCGGGCGGCTGGCGCATTGCCATTATCGACACCGCCGACGAAATGAACGATCAGGCCGCGAATGCGCTGCTCAAGAATCTTGAGGAACCGCCGCAGCGCGCGATGCTGATCCTGCTCGCGCACGCACCGGCACAACTTGTTGCCACCATTCGCTCGCGTTGCCAGCCGCTGCGACTTCAACCACTGAGCGATGAACTGCTCGAACGCGAGCTCACAACACGCGTTGCAAAGCTTCGCCCGGACGATCGCGCGCGTCTCATGGCGCTCGCCGGCGGTTCGCTCGGCATCGCACTTCGCTTGCTGGAAGAGGATGGATTGAAACTCGCGGCCGATGCCGAACGCGTGATCGAACAGGCTGCAGCGCCGAATTTCGCGGCCGTCTACGCGCTTGCGGAGCGTGTCGCAAGAATCGACAAGGGGCTCGACGCCTTTGGCGGATATCTCGTGCAAATCCTTGCCAACCGCATTCTTGCCCGCGCAAAGGTGAACGCGCCGAATCTCGCTCGCTGGGTGGAATTGCGCGCGAGCCTTCAGGAAAGCTTCGCGCGCTCCGCCGGATTGCACCTCGAGCCGAAGCAAACGATCCTGTCGGCCGCGCGGGCAACGGCGCGGGTTGCCCGGCGCGGCGCTTTGAGCCTTTAGCCCGTTCCCCGCATGCTGGTCGACAGCCATTGCCATCTCGACTTTCCGGACTTTGCAGCCGAACTGCCGGAGGTCGTGGCGCGAGCAAAAGCGGCCGGCGTCGGTGTCTGTGTTTCGATTGGTACAAAGCTGTCGCGCTTTGCCGAAGTCGCTGCGGTCGCGCAGAAATTCCCTGACCTGTACTGCACGGTCGGCAGTCATCCGCACGAGGCGGCGGAAGAGCCGCTCGCCGACGCGGCGCCGCTGCTTGAGCTCGCCAAACAGGACAAGGTGGTCGGAATCGGGGAAACCGGTCTCGACTACTATTACGAACACAGCCCGCGGGCACAGCAGGCGACGAATTTCCGCGCCCATATCGCCGCCGCGCGCGCGCTGTCGCTGCCGCTCATCGTGCACACGCGCGACGCCGAAGACGACACCATCGAAATCCTGCGCGAGGAAATGGGGCAGGGCGCCTTCACCGGCCTTATTCACTGTTTCACGGGTACGCATCGTCTCGCCGAGGCCGCGCTCGACCTCGGACTTTTCATTTCCGCATCCGGAATTGCCACCTTCAAGAAATCGGAGGCATTGCGTGATGTGTTGAAGCGCGTGCCGCTCGACCGGCTGCTGGTGGAAACCGATGCGCCCTATCTTGCGCCGACACCACATCGCGGCAAACGCAACGAGCCGGCGTTCGTTGTCCACACCGCGGCGATGCTCGCGGAGTTGAAGGGTGTGACGCTGGACGCGATCGCCGATTCCACGACGGAAAATTTCTTCCGGCTCTTCGCCCGCGCCGTACGGCCTTCATGACCGACACGCTGCGTGTCACGATTCTGGGCTGCGGCTCCTCGGGCGGGGTGCCCCGCCTTGGCGGGGCCGACGGCAGCGGCACCTGGGGCGCCTGCGATCCCGGCAATCCCAAGAACCGGCGCCGGCGCTGTTCGCTCCTGGTAACGCGAAAATCGCCGCGAGGCGCGACCTCTCTTCTCGTCGACACTTCGCCCGATCTTCGCCAGCAGCTGCTCGATGCGCGAACCGCATCGCTCGATGGCGTGATCATCACGCACGATCATGCCGACCAGTTGCACGGCATCGACGATCTAAGGCTCGTCTTTCATGTCATGCACCGGCGCGTGGAGGTTTACGCGGACGAGGAGACGATGCGCGAAATGCGCCATCGGTTTCGCTATTGCTTCGAAACGCCGGACGGCGGCGTCTACCCGCCGATCCTCAACCCGCACATAGTCCGCGAACCGTTCCAGGAATTTGCGATCGAGGGGGCAGGAGGCCCGGTTCCGGTTCTTCCCTTCTGGCAGCAGCACGGCCCCATCCGTTCCCTGGGACTGCGGTTTGGTCCGGTCGCTTATTCCAGTGATGTCAATGGCTTGCCCGAAGAGTCTTTTGCAACGCTCGAAGATGTCGATTGCTGGATCGTCGATGCGCTCCGCTACAAACCGCACCCCACCCACGCCAATGTCGAGACCGCGCTTGCCTGGATCGCGCGGGTGAAACCAAAGCGCGGCATCCTCACCAACCTTCACATCGATCTCGACTACGAGACGCTCAAACGCGAAGTGCCGCAAAACATCGAACCGGCTTATGATGGAATGACGATCGACTTCGCTCTCTGATGCGGAACGCCGTCTTGCGGCACACAGCGGTCCAAGACGGTGAAAGGTCCATGGACGCACGCGCATTCTCGCCGGCGTATCAACGAGGCGCTGTACGCGCGGGGCTGCCGGAGCGTGCGGCCGTTATTGCACTTCTCGTTCTTCTGCATGTCGCGCTGTTCTGGCTGTTGCAGCCACAGTTCGGTGTGCCGTCACGCATGCCGCCGCTGAACGAGATATGGCTTACGTTTCATCCTCCGAATGCCCGCGAAACAGCGTCACCCGCCATCCATCCGGTTTTCGTGCGGCCGAAAGGGCCGGTGATAACGCCACCGGTCATTCTTTCTCCTTCTCCTTTGGCACCACCGGCGGCGGCCCCGAACGTCACCGGACTGGGACGTTCGCTGTTCGACTGCGATCTCGCAAACAGCCAAAATCTGTCCGCGGAGCAAAGAGCAAATTGTCTGACGTTCAGACATGCGCCGTCCGCCGCCGGCACGGCGGAAGCCGGTATGCCGAAAGGGTCCAGGGCCAAACACAGCAGGCTCTGGGCGGCCGAGCTTTCGGCGCGGCAAAAGCCGCCAGAGGTGCCGTGCACGCACATTGAGCAACAGGTGCTGGGTGGCCCCGGTGTACAAAAACCAGTAACGGCGGTGATGGCCGATCCCTTGTGCCTCCTGAACGGATTGCTGGATGGATTTCACAACGAGCTGAAATAGCCTGCGCGTGCGTTCCGGACCGGTGTTTCAAATGGCAAAAACCGTGCGAAGAATTGGGTGCTCCGCCGGGTTCCCGAGCCCTATTGCGAGATGTGCAATTGCGTGATCTGCGCGGCACGCTAAGTCAAGCGCATAATCGTGGCATAATTGGCGACGTTACCTTTGACATACCAAGGGACAGTATCTAGATTGGTGGTCATAGGAGATCGCCATGGCCAAACCAGTCCTTTCCAGCAAACACTTCCACGATGAAGAAGCGGCCTTCGCGTTCGTCGAAGCGCACCTTTGGCCAAATGGCCCCGTATGCCCGTTCTGCGGCGAAACTGAGCGGGTAGGGCGCTTACAGGGCAAGACTACCCGCGCCGGTCTCCGCAAGTGCTACGCCTGCAAGAAGCCCTTTACCGTGCGTATGGGGACCATCTTTGAGGATAGCCACTTGCCGCTTCGCCTATGGCTGCAAGTCACTCACCTTATGTGCGCCAGCAAGAAGGGGATCAGCACCCGTCAAGTGCAACCGCTCCTGAATTGCTCCATGCGTACCGCTTGGCACCTTACTCACCGCATCCGAGAAGCCATGGCACCCGCGAAAGACGCACCCAAACTTGGCGGCGAGGGCAAGGTAGTAGAGGTGGACGAAGTGTTTTTGACCAATTCGCCCAAGACCAAGAAGGCCCCCGGCTATCAGCACAAGATGGCAGTCCTGAGCCTTGTGGAACGCGACGGCGCTACCCGCTCTGTCGTTCTGGAACGCTCACCAAGCCAGCCCGAAATCTACACCGCGCTTTGGCAGAACGTGGACGAAGCGACCACCATCCACACCGACGGCGCGCAGTACTACCGCAACAATCCGATGGCGAAGCATGAGACCGTCAATCATTCCATCGGCGAATATGCTCGCGACGGCGTGCATGTGAACACCGCAGAAGGGTACTTTTCGGTGTTCAAGCGCGGCATGATCGGCACCTATCAAAAAGTGGAAAGCCAGCACCTTCACCGCTACGTCGCGGAATTTGATTTCCGGCAGTCAACCCGCGAGAAGCTTGGAGTGAATGACACCATGCGAACCGAAATCGCGTTGAAAGGCTTCAAAGGTAAGCGGCTCACCTATCGAACGACTTGTGAGCAACGCGCCTAAGCGGGGTTTCCGACGGGGCCGCGACAAGATACGATTCGTTCTCGCGTTGATTGAGGGGACACCTCACAAGTGAATCTGGAACAGTGGGGGGCGCTCGCAGCGATATTTACATTCAGCGGTGCAACAGTCGCCGCGTCGTATCACGTGATTCAGCAATGTAGTCGCCGCAAACGGGTGGAGAAGTATCTGTCCGAAGCGGTCGAAACCTACAATGCGTCGCGACACTTAAACTCTCCGCACATAGTTCCGCACAGATTCCTAAATCAAATTGCGGCCGACTTGCGCATGACGAGCGCGCAAGCGTACGAGGCTGCGGTAGGGAACAAGAATATCGAATGCGGGCAAACAGGAGGCGCAGACGGCAAATTCTGGTTTAAGTTCAACACCTCAAAAAAATAGAACGAGCGCGCGCATGGCCACTAAAAAACCTCGAAAGACCGTCCGATCCGATGACCCCGAACAATCGAAGCGGTTTATCGAAATGGGGAAGGAACTAGGCGCGGACAAAGACGGGCGCGCTTTGAGTCGCGCCTTCAAGCGCGGCCTTGCAAAATCCAGTGCCAAAAAAAGGTAGGTACGAGGTCAGATTGAAAGAGGGCACCGCCTATGCGGCGGTTCCTTGTCGCGTGTGCGGGAGTCCTATTCCTTTTGCCGTTGTACCGGATCATCCGATGGGGATGACAAAGAAGTTCCAAGACATACGTTTCCGGATCGCCTGTGTAAGTGCGGACTGCGGACATTCTGGCATTTATACATCATCTGAAATCGCTTCATTCCGCTGGCTGGAATGGAAATCAGTTCCACTAGGTCACCAGCCCTAGCGTTCACGATTTTTTCGTTATTTGAATAAGAGAGTATTTTATCCATATCTCGTACAATGGCGTCCCATTCGTACGGGAATAGGGCACCGGTTTCGGCGTTTATTTCACGCAATCGCCCCGCTGAGTACCGTAAGAGCGCATCGGTTTCGAAGGTTTCTTCGTAGGGAATTTTCCTCAAGATTCTAGCGGCAGGCGTATCAAAAATAAGCCCGCGCCGCTGTTCATAGAACCCTCTGCGAATGTGCCACGCAAGAAGGTCAGCCGCCTGAAGTGGTTTGTGATCCTTATCGTTTCCCCATGTTGGCCGGTTTTTTATGCGCGATTTTACAAAATCTGGTGCGCGCGTGAACATGTCGCCAAATTTTGCGATAATCTCCGTGCTGTCGCGCAATTGGTCGTCAAATATGAAATCGATCGGCTCATTCATTCCATTATCTACTTGCCATTTAATAGCGGAATAAATGACGTTGCCGTACATAAGGAAATATGGGTGATCAATGAGCCGGTCGACTTGTCCACTTAAATGAACCTGGTATTCCTCATGGAGCACAACGGCGGAAAAGGCCGCCATGCTGTATGCCCGGGTTAATTCAGCCAGCGCCTCAACGCGCTCGTCTCTCAACGGCTCAGTCCAGCCCTTTTCGCGCCCGAATTGTCCGTTGAGTGTGAATGCCTCTTGCATCTTGAAATAGTCGAGCCCCGGGGGGATCGCGAGCACTTCATTCCAAGCATCCGTGAATCTTGCCCATTGATCCGGTCGGGCCATGAGACCGGCCAGCACGAAGACGGGCGGATCATTTCGCCCGCTATCGTCCACAAAGGCCGCCAAAGCCACTAACGTTCTCCGTTCCAGCGCCGACGCCGGAAGGCCGCAATAGCTAGGAACCAAATCCCAGACTTCGCACCGCCTAGCGCCCACCTATGAGGGCTCCCGGCAGATGTGAACGGCGCCGGGAATGGGCGCGAGCATATTCCAAGCCCTTGTGGCTTGGTATGGCAAAGGTAACGTCGGGGCATAATTTCACATAATATAGATTATACGAAGTGGCTGGGCGATTATATACTTGACGTAATAGGTCGGTTACTGGCGCTGGCCGCCGGGTTCTCCCCGAGGCAAACACCATCCAAATTTTCGGCTTGACCCTGC
>Ga0070734_10005560_pt1 | contig 11039 bp, 11 predicted proteins | sample Coa_R1_8_FD_66444 | JGI IMG/M metagenome (GOLD analysis project Ga0070734, IMG submission 66444) | Surface soil microbial communities from Centralia Pennsylvania, which are recovering from an underground coalmine fire - Coalmine... | ecosystem: Environmental > Terrestrial > Soil > Unclassified ...
CTGCACAGGTTGAGATTCGAGCAGGCGGGATAGTTGGGGGTCACGAGCGGACGACCCAGGTCGTCCGAGTTGTATCCAATACCCAAGTGCAGCAGCAGCGTGGGCTGCAGAGTGTGGTCGTAATTCAGGCGGAGCGCTTTGGCATAGATACCGCCGCCGAATGTGTCGGAAATGGGCTGGGCCATTCCGTCATCGCCGTAGCACGTCAGGCAGTAGGTCATGGTGCGGTTCCAGAAGAACGACACCTTATCTTTCGAAGAGATGTTGTGATCGAGCTTGAGTGAGGGAACCTCGGTTTGCCGGTGCTCAAACTCGGTATTTTGAAAATTGTTGACCGCGCCCAGCGGATTGCAGGGCGGTCCTGCTACGCAGAAGGGCGCCGGGAGCAGACTCTGTACCTTCAAAGCAATCGGATCCAGGCGCGCTGTGGGGATCGCGTTGGCCGGGAATTGAGTCGTGACCACTTGGCCGTTCACCGTGCGCGCCGTGGTGGGATCGTAAATCTCATCGGCAAAGATGACGTTGCCAAGCGGATCGGTTCCGATGTTTCTGTTGCCGGCAGCCACGATCGCCCCAGCGAAGTTGCCCTGGCGATACGCCGCCGTGGGCACGCTGGTCGCGGCCGGCAATACGTATTGATCGCGAATGTACTGCTCCCAATTGAAGAAGAAGAAGGTCCGGTTGCGACCGTTATACACTTTCGGAATCCGGATCGGGCCTCCGAAGGTCATGCCGTAGTCGTTCTGCGTGTTGGCCGGGGTTACGAGTTTTCCGTTGCCGTTATTGGTGAATGGCTGACCGGCATTCAAGTAAGCGTTCTGATAGGACTCGAACACGCTGCCATGGTAGGTGTTGGTTCCCGATTTCATCGTCACGTTGTACACGGCCTGTCCGGCTTGGCCAAACTCCGCGGCATAGTTGCTGGCCTGCACGGTCCATTCCTGGATTTGATCCTGGCCGGGCTGCGCCTGCGCATCGGCGCCTTGGCCCAGGGCGTTGGTTGCATCCATGCCGTCAATCAAGACAGTCTCGGATCCTCCGCGTCCACCATTAATTTGATCGGGCGATCCAACGGCGCCAGGGGTCGGCGGCGTAAAGTATGCGCCCGGCACCAGCGCAAGAAGGTTGTAGGGATTCCGGATACCCGCGCCATTGGTGCCAATCTCGAGGAGGGGAAGCGTGTTCATGGTCTGCGTGGAGATTGTTGAACTCACCGCCCCATTCTCGGTTTCGAGCAAAGGAGCTTCCTCGTTGACCGTGACCGACTCTGTCGCGTTTCCCACTTGCAGCGTGATGTCCACGCGAATGGCTTGCGCCGCCTGAACGATCAAGCCGGGGCGGATGTACTTCTTGAAGCCTGTCACCGTCACGTTCACTTCATAACTGCCGGCGGGTAATTCGGCGATGGTGTAATTGCCTGTGGCGGAACTCGCCACCGGAAAAGTGGATCCAGTTTCGACATTCCTGGCTTCAATCGAAGCATTGGGAACTACCGCCCCCGCCGGGTCGACGACGGTGCCGGTGATCGTGCCGCGATCGCTCTGAGCAAACGCCGTCACGGCGAAAAGAAGGGTTGCAACAAGGAACCTTAGACGCATGAGTTAGACCCCCAACGAAATCTGAAGCGGGACCTAGCATATACCTTCTTTCTCTCGCCGTCCAGGGGCAATAGAAAAAATTTCTGAACGGCTACCGCTCGACTCTCGCGAATAAATCAACTATCCTGTACGACGTAACATTTGGTGCGCCAACGGCGTTCTTGATTGGTGTACTGGCGGTGTTTCGAATTCAACCTTTGGAGGGTTACATGAAAGTTCGTTTTGGTGTTCTCGTCGCCGGCCTCGGCTTGCTGGCTACATCCGTCCCCATGTTCGCGCACCACTCCTTCGCGGCGGAGTACGACTCCAACAAGCCGGTGAGCATCACCGGGACTGTCACGAAGGTGGAATGGATGAACCCGCATGCGCGCTTCTACGTTGACGTCACGGGCCCGGATGGGAAAGTTACCAATTGGAACTTTGAGCTGGGCGCAATCCCTGTTCTCTTGAAGCAGGGCTGGACGAAGAACTCCCTGAAAGAGGGCGACAAAGTCTCCGTGGAAGGCTCGGCCGCAAAGGACAGTTCGAATAGCGCGAATGCCCGCAGCGTGAAACTGGCCGATGGCCGCAGAGTATTCGGTGGTTCGTCCGCTCCGGACGCGCAGAACCAATAAGCTCCCGCAAAGGACTAAGGCACTCCCGTCGCCTGCCTCTTCTTGCGGCCAGGCGTAAGGCGGAGTGTCGAGTCCTTCCGGAAAGGACGGTCTGACATGAGGAAACCCTTTGCAATCCTGTGCGCGGCTGCCGCGGCCTTTATTGGGCTTACGCTCGCGAGCGCTCAAGATAAAGGTCCCGCGCCGGCCCAAGCGAAGGGTAAGGGGCGCGGACGTGCGAAGGGACCGTCGGGACCGGTGCCGCGCTTGTCGGACGGCAAGCCCGACCTGAGTGGCGTCTGGAACGGCTTTGGCGGCAGCGGTTCGGACGCGCCCGACATGCTGCCGTGGGCGGCAAAAATCGTGGCGGATCACAGGGCGCACAATGGAGCAGAGGATTTTGAAGCCCGCTGTCTTCCTGGCGGGCCGCCGCGCGCGGCGCCGTATCATACATCCCTGTTTTCTACGCCGAAACTCGTGCTGATGCTCTTCGAAGGCAATACGCATATGTTCCGCCAATTCTTCGTGGACGGGAGCGACCATCCAAAAGATCTGAAGCCAACCTGGTACGGAGATTCGCGCGCTCATTGGGGCGGACCGGATGGCGAGACGCTGGTGGTGGATACGGTCGGCTTCTTCGAAAAGTCGTGGTACGATTTTGCGGGGACGCCACATACGAAACAAATGCATCTGACCGAAACTTTCCACCGCAGCGACTTTGGTGACATGGACATGCAGGTCACCATTGACGACCCGGGCGTTTTCACCAAGCCTTGGGTCATCAACCGCTCTACCACGCTTGAAACCAATATCGAGATGACGGAGTACGTCTGCAACGAGAACAATCAGGACCCCGGGCATCTGGATGCCACTTTGAAGAGATAGAGAGGAAATGAACGTGAGAAGCAATTCGATTCTGGCATCAGCCGCGCTACTTGCCCTGGTTTCGTTGACTGCGCCGTCCGGGAACGCGCAGACACTGCCCGCTAAGAAGGGCGTACCGCTTCCGCCTGCGAGAAAACCTCCGGCTCCTCCCTCTGGGCCAACGCCCAAGACTCCCGAAGGCACCGTAGATCTCTCCGGAGTTTGGGTGCTCTCCGGCAGCACTAATTTACCCTCCGACCCTTCGTATCTCCCCTGGGCCCAGAAGCTCTATGACCAAAGAAAGGCCAACAAAGGCAAGGACGATCCCGAATCTTTCTGTTTGCCTAACGGAGCCGTCCGAGTCGACGCGACGCCCTACAAGATCGTTCAGGGTCCCAAGATGGTGGTGCTGCTCTGGGAGGGAAATACGCACAGTTATCGCCGCTTCTTCCTCGACGGCCGTCCGCACAACCTCGACATCGAGCCCGAGAGTTACACCGGCAATTCCATCGGCAAATGGGAAGGCGACGCCCTGGTGGTGGATACGGTCGGGTTCAACGACAAGACCTGGCTGGACTCCACCGGCAAGCCACATAGCGAACAGATGCACCTGGTCGAGCGCTTCACGCGCCCGGATCTGGGGCATTTGAACGTTCAACTCACCATTGAAGATCCGCGAGCGATGACGAAGCCGTACAGCTTCAAACGTGTGTTCACGCTTGCGCCTGGTTGGGAGTTGCAGGAATACGTCTGCCAAGCGATTCTCGACGGCGTCGAGTAGCAACTGCGGCTTCATGCCTGAATACACCAGCGTCGAGACGCCCGTAAGGCTCTCGAGGCGTGTGTTCCTGGCAACGGCTGTCGCTGCGCGCGCCGCCGTCGTACAAACCGATTTTTCAAAGCTGCCGCCCTACGGCAACGGCACCATCCCTGCCGGTATCCGTTCGCGCCAGATCGCCAACGTCAACGGCATGACCGTTCATATCCTGGAAGCGGGTTACGAAACGCCGGGCCGTCCAGCAGTGTTGCTCTTGCATGGCTTCCCGGAACTCGCCTATAGCTGGCGCAAGGTGATGCCGTCCCTGGCAGCCGCTGGATATCACGTGATCGCTCCCGATCAGCGCGGCTACGGCCGCACCATCGGCTGGGACGATTCTTACGACGCCGATCCCGACCCGTTCCGCATTCTCAACATGACTCGTGATGCGATCGGGCTGATTTACGCGCTCGGTCACCGTTCCGTCGCGATGATCGTCGGACACGATGCCGGCGCGCCCGTCGCCTCATGGGCCGCGCTGATCCGGCCCGATATTTTCCATTCAATCACGATCATGAGTTCGCCGTTTGAAGGCCCGCCCTCGCTGCCTTTCGATACCGCAAACGGAGCGCCCCTCCCGCGTCCATCGCTTACCGACGATCAGCTTGACGCCGAGCTCGCCAAGCTCAACCCGCCGCGCAAGTATTATCAAAACTATCAGCGCACCCGCGGCGCGAGTGACGACATGCTGCACGCGCCGCAAGGCCTCCACGCGTTCTTCCGCGCCTACTACTTCTACAAGAGCGCCGACTATAAAGGAAATAATCCTCACCCCCTCAAGGCTCGCACCGCTGAAGAGATGGCCCAAATTCCGACCTACTACGTCATGGAAAAAGACAAAGGCATGGCGGCGACCGTCGCGCCGTTCATGCCTCCCGCCGGCTACATTGCGAATTGCAAATGGCTGACGGAACCTGAAGTCGACGTATACGCCAACGAATACGGGAGGACCGGTTTCACGGGCGCGCTGCAGGGTTATCGCGTACGGCGCGGCTCGGATCCCAGAAGCATCGCTGAGATGAATACTTTTTCGGGCCGCGCCATAGACGTGCCCGCTCAATTCATCGCCGGGAAGAGCGACTGGGGCGTTTATCAAACTCCCGGAGCGGTGGACAAGATGCGCAATACCGCGTGTTCCCACATGGCTGGGTTTCACCTTCTCGACGGTGCTGGACATTGGGTGCAGCAGGAGCAACCGGAACAAGTCAGCTCGTTGCTGCTACAATTCCTCCGCGACTACGCCAAGTCCTGATCCTTCGCGCGCCCAGCGTACAATCAAATGATGACGAGTTGGGAATACGCAACTCTTGACTACCAGACGAGCCCGGAGAAGATTGGGCCGCTCGCGTTCGGCCCGCGTCTTCGGCTGTCCGGCTGGGTAGCGATCCCGGATGCCGCTTTTGAGAAAGCGGCCAACGCTAGCTTGCTTGCCGTGCTTGATTTGATGGGACTCTACGGCTGGGAAATGGTCGGAAGCGTTTTCGACTCGCACGGTCGCGGACGCTTTATGTTCAAGCGGCCGCTAACGGGCAGCGCAAAGGCAGCCGCCGCGCGCTGGCTCGCCGCGGGCCGGGGTGGAAAAAAGCGAACCTAATAGGCCTCCTGCTGCATTACGACGCCGGTTGGTACCAGGTGGGCAGCGACCCGGCCACGCGCTCGATCTCAGGGACGAAGCTTCGGTCGAGCTCACGCACCATCGCCGCGAGATTCTCAACGATCTTCTGCCACTGCGCGGCGTCGCCGATGGGATATTGCCCGTCTCGAAGAGACATCGGAATTGCGAGCGACGCCGTAAATGAGAAGCCCCGCACCATGAAGCTGGCGGACACTTCATGGCTCCAGGTCCCGACGTCCAGACCTAACTCCACCGTCAGATTTCCCGGCGTCCGCCGGGTTAAATGAAACTCTCCCGATCCGCCGCGGCAAGAATAACCCATCGGCTTGAATGCGGCTTCCAGCGCGGGCTTGCGTGGGCCGGCCAGGACGTCTGGATTATGATCCGTGGTCTCCGATGCGGGCGGAAACGTGTGCGGAAGCCGTGCCCGCTCCATAATTTCCTTCATCCGCGCCCGATAATCCGCGACGATGGCTTCTACTGCCTGCCTGCTCGCAGGAGGAAGAGTCGGAATTGCCTCTAGCAGCCCGACCAGTTCGGTGCGGGTGACTCTTCCGCAGGCCTTGATCACGGAGGCGGCTGGTTCCGGAAGCGGTGGAAGCGTCTTGCCGTCTTCCACATCCACAACCGTGTAAGCGGCGAGCGAACGCTGATGGCCCTTGACGCCTCGATTGTCCGTTACCATCACACCGGGCAAAGAGTTGCCAAATCGGGGAAGCCCGCGCAACGCGTCGCCGAACGCAGGCGCATGGAAATGCATCACCACCGACTTGAAGGGATACGATCGCGGGACGCCCGCCGCAATTGCCCGGAGCATGGAGAAATCCGCGGCCTCGCCCGTCGTGGCATTCGATAGCACGCGGGTCACCGAGCCTCCCAGGAGTGGCCAGTCCGTGACGAATCGCCTCATCTCGGGATAGCGTTTCAGCACCCGATCGACAGACGAAGCGTTCATCCAAGTGAAGCGCACGCCCGGTTCGGCCGCAGTGAAATCCAAGAACGCCTGCCGGATCCGATCCAGCAATTCCGCGAGCGGTTCCTTCTTGGCTGCCGCGAGAGTATTGTTTAGGGCGACCAGCATGGCTAGCCCTATCCATCGGATGAAATGGAAACTTACTGCACCCGATGGAACACAATGGGTTGTTGTGGACCTCGCCCAAAGCCGCGCCCACCGCCGCGCGGCGCGCCGTCGCCCGCTGGAGCAGCGGCCGGGGCAGGAGCAGCACCCGCCTCCGGAGCCGGGCCCTTCGCCGCGCCGCCACCGCCTCCGCGCCCGGCGAACACGCGACCGGTTAAGGTAACCGTGTTATCGTCCGTCATTTCAAGATTCCAGGTGACCCCGCGTGGCTGCGTGACCCACGTGATGTTTTTGCCGGTGATCATGCCCGTCTCGATATTCAGGATCGGATCGTTCCCGATCTCGTTAACAGTACCGCTGATCTTTCCGGAGGCATCGACCTTGAGGTCCAGGATGATCGCCTGGCCACCGCCGCGGCCGCCACGCCCTCCCGCTTCCGGAGCCGGGGCGTTCTTCTGTGCCTCAACGGCCGCGAGCGCCGCCGGAACATTGTCGGTCTGCCATTTGCCCGCCAGGCTGGCCTGTCCATAAACCCCGGTGGACGCAGCCAAGATCGCCGCGGCGGCCAATCGAACTCGATATTTCATTTGAAACGCTCCTTGAACTGTCGTTCAGTAATATCATAAATGGCACGGACATGTTGCACCGCCGGGACATGTTGAAATGGTTGAGCGCGCTTCCCACAACCGTCATGACCGCCGAGTCCCCCAAATCGACCGCCCTTCTGCTCGATCCTGTCTACAAGCAACACGACCCCGGTCCCGGCCATCCTGAGCAGCCCGCGCGCTATGACGCGGTCACGCGCGCGGTAGAAGAGACTGGCCTTCTCCCGCATCTTCAGCGCCTTGAAGTCCGCGCCGCTACCGAAGATGAGATCGCGCTGGTGCACGGGCGCGCGTACATCGCCACAGTGAAGAGGGAAATCGCGGCTGGCGCGCACGAATTGAGTACCGGAGATACGAATGTGGGCCGTCGATCTTTCGAAGTCGCGGAGCGTGTGGTCGGAGGCGTACTAAACGCCGTTGACGCGGTGGTGCGTGGAAAAGCTCCCAATGCGTTCTGCGCCGTCCGGCCTCCCGGACACCACGCGCGGCCGAATCAGGGCATGGGATTTTGCATTTTCAACAGCATCGCGATTGCCGCGCGTTACGCCCAGCGCCATCATGGCCTCGCGAAAGTAATGATTGCGGACTGGGACGTTCATCACGGAAACGGCACGCAGGACACGTTCTACAACGATGGCTCGGTGTTCTTCCTGAGCACGCATCAATCGCCCTGGTATCCGGGCACAGGCGCGGCCAGCGAAACAGGCGAGGGGAAGGGAAAAGGCTGCATCATGAATTTCCCGCTTCCAGCCGGATCGGGCCGCGATGAGATTCTCACGATCTTCCGTGAAACGCTGCGCCGTGCCGCCGATGCGTTCAAACCGGATCTGGTCATGATCTCGGCGGGATTCGATTCGCGCGAAGGCGATCCGCTCGGGCGGTTCACTCTCTCCGACACGGACTTTAGAGACCTCACGAAGATCATGCTGGAGATCGCCGGAACCCACGCGGACGGCCGTTTGGTCTCCGTGCTCGAAGGCGGGTACAGCCTAAGCGGCTTGCAGGCCGCCGCGGGCGCACATTTAACTGCGCTGGCGTCTTAAACCCACTCGCCGGAGCGCATCAATGGCGAGGCATCGCCCGCCGCGCTGATCCCATCCACATCGATCTGACCGGACCCGATCATCCAGTCCACATGAATCAAGCTGGTATTCGCGCCGCGAGCCGCGAGTTGCTCCGGCGTCAGGCTGTTCCCATCCTTCACGCAAGAGCTGTAAGCTTGGCCCAGCGCGATATGACACGCGGCGTTCTCGTCAAAGAGAGTATTCATGAACAGCAATCCGGTCGAAGCGATCGGCGACGAATGCGGCACCAACGCGACTTCGCCCAGCCGGCGCGCTCCTTCGTCGGTCCCGATCATCTTCTGCAACACCTCGTTGCCCCGCGAGGCGTGCGCGTCCACAATCAACCCGCCTTCGAACCGCACGCAAATCCCCTCGATCATCGTGCCCTGGTAGGAAAGAGGCTTGGTGCTGGTGACGCGCCCGTCCACACGATCCTTGTGCGGCATGCTGAAAACCTCCTCGGTCGGAATATTGGGAATGCAGTAGCGCCCGTTCGAGGCTGTCGTGCCTCCGCCCAGCCAAAGGTGGCCGTCGGCCAGGCCAACGCGCAGATCCGTTCCCGGGCCCCGGAAATGCAAAGCCGCATAGCGCCGCTCATTCAAATAATCCGCGCGAGCATGCAAATTCGCATCATGCACTTTCCATGCGCTCACGGGATCATCCTGGTTCACGCGCGACGCGGCGAAGATGGCGGACCAGAGCTTCGCCAGCGCCTCATCTGGCGGTAGTTCGGGAAAAGCCGCCGCGGCCCACGCCGGCGTCGCGCAGGCGACGATATTCCAGTTGATCTCATGCCGCGCGATTAATTCAAGCGCCGGCCGGTACGCCTTCGCCGTCGCCCGGTTGACGCGGCTGACTTTTTCCGGATCCTCGCGCGAAAGCAGGGCAGGATCGTTGCCGGTGATGGCGAGCCGTGCCGCTCCGCTGCGATACGCCTGCGCCATACCTTCGTATAGCCACGCCGGAGCCGCATCGAAACTGCTGTCCGCGGCGTTGTGGAAGCGCAACAAGGATGCCTCTTCATCCGTAAATAGAGCCGTCACCACTGACGCACCGGCTTTATATGCGTGTTCTGTAATCCGTCGGGCCAGTGGAACGGCGTCGAGCGTGGCCGTTAAGACCAGCTCCTGCCCCTGCGCCAGCCCCAGTCCGGAGTGGACCGCCACTTCCGCCAGACGATCCAGATTCTGTTCAAATTCAGTCAAGGTTAGCTCCCATCCTCTACTTTTTCTTGGCACGCTCGGAAAGCAGGTGCTCCTTGCCGCGCGTCATATTCTTGATGAACGCGGCCCGCCGGAAGCGTATGGCGGACCAATCCTCGTCAATCGCCACCATGCGAACCGGCTCAAAGCCTTCCCGGCCGAACACATCCCAGCCGCTGTCCCGATTGATCTGCGACGTGTATCTCTTCGAGCTCTTCTTCGGATACGCGAACCACACCACGGCGTCACCTTCGGCCTTACGCGCGATGGCCGGCGCCAGAGCGTCAACTTGGTCTTGTGTCGTTACGAACGCCAGAGAAAATGTGAGCTCTTTGGCCTTCTTCAGGTCGCGAATGACTTCGACGCTCTTCCATGCCGCAAGTTCGCGTTCGAAACTCTCAGGTGAGTCAAGAACCACGATCTGCTTCTGGTCTTTGAGATTCAGCTTCGCGAATACCGTTGGCATCCTTTTATTGGAGCTTAGCAGGTATACTGCGTTACGGAGGTGACGGATGCGGCTTCTGATCGTCGCTCTGCTGTCGCTATTTCCTCTGCTTCGTCCCGCGAAAGCCCAATGGGTCCGTTATCCCACGGCGGGCGTTCCTCTCACGACGGATGGGAAACCGAATCTGGGAGCGGCCTGCCCGCGTGCCTCCGACGGCAAACCGGACTTCTCAGGAGTGTGGGTGGTTCCGAGCACGCGTCCCGGAAATCCGGATTTTCCCGGCTGCGAGCCGGTTTCGGACGAATTTATCAACATCGCCGCCAGCCTCAAGGAGGGCTTGCCCTATCAGACCTGGGCTGGGGACTTGGTCAAAGCGCGCCGTACCGAGCAGCGCGTGAATGATCCGATGTCGCGCTGTTCCCCGATCGGCCCCGTCCGTCAGAACACGTGGAACGGGCTGAGAAAAGTAGTGCAAACGCCCGGACTGCTGATCATCATGACTGAGCTCGATACCAGCTACCGGCAGATCTTTCTGGACGGCCGTCCTTTGCCTGCCGATCCAAATCCATCGTGGAATGGCTACTCCACCGGCAAATGGGATGGCGATACGTTAGTGGTGCAAACCACCGGCTTCCGGGACGGGATGTGGCTGGATGCAACGGGCAATCCGCTGACGGATCGGGCGAAGATAACTGAGCGATTCCGGCGCGTCAACTTCGGAAAGATGGAGATCGAAATCACCGTGGACGATCCCAAAGCTTATACGAAACCGTGGACGGTGAAGGTGAATCAGGCGATCAAGCTCGATACGGATCTGCTGGATTTTATGTGCGCCGATAACGAGAAGGACGTTCCGCACCTCTCGAGCAAGTAAGTCTGCCGTTCCACGTACGTTATTTGCTGCAACCCTTCTTGGTCTCTTCGAATCCTTCGAACAACCGTCCGGCGTTTGCGCCCGCCAGCGTATCCAGCCGGTGCGGCTGACCTTTTTCGACCGTATACCGGGCGACCGTCCCTTTGGATCGCAGATACTCGGCTTCCTTGTTCATCTCCGAGTGCCACATGTACGGGTCATTCTCGCCGACATACATGAAGACGCACATCTTGGAGATGGCTTGCAGCTTCGCCGTGCTGGGCTCCCACATATAGCCCGGGAAG